>Ga0208612_1000309_pt1 | contig 23089 bp, 17 predicted proteins | sample AntDryMetagUQ889_FD_188089 | JGI IMG/M metagenome (GOLD analysis project Ga0208612, IMG submission 188089) | Polar desert microbial communities from Antarctic Dry Valleys - UQ889 (SPAdes) | ecosystem: Environmental > Terrestrial > Soil > Desert | place: Antarctic Dry Valleys | collected 2008-12-31 | reverse complement strand
CTCCCGAGAGGAAGTTGATCGAGTAGAAATACCAGCCGTTGACCACGACGTGATACGGCCGCGGAGCGATCTGCCCAATCAACTCTCGGAAGAGAGCATGCATGCGGTCCTCCATGGCAGTCAGCAGCCACGACTCGAACAGCGGCGTGACCGGCTCGCCGATCCATTCGCCGAATCGGAGCATGCGGGTGTACGCCCCCGGCGCGGGCGCGTTCCACGACACGTCGGGTGGCAGTGCCGTCATCGGCCTGGCTTGGAGGATCCAGAGTGTCCCGTCCGCGTCGATCGCCCACTCGATGTCCTGCGGGGTCCCGCGCGCCCCCGCGATGCGCCGTGCCTCGCTCGCCACTTGAATCGCCTGTCGGCGATCGATGGCATGCTCCGGTTGGCGGCGAGGGGTCGCCTTGTCACCACGGATGACCCATTCATCACCCATCGCCGCCCCCGACACGAGCGGCTCCCCGAGGCCGCGCACGGCGGTGACGACGCTGGAGCGCCGATCCCCGTTGATCGGGTCGGCGGTGAGCGCCACTCCGGCTGCGGCCGGCGTGATCATCTGCTGGATGATCACCGCCATCCGGCCGTCGCCGGCAGGCTCGTAGTCGGCGACGCGTACCCCGTGCGCGCTGGCCAGGCATCGATCCGTGGCGGCCGGCAGCTCGTCCGCGGACACGCCCAGGACCGACTCGTAGATGCCTGCGTAGGAGCGTTCGGCCCCATCCTCGGCGATCCCGCTGGATCGGACCGCGAATGGCCCCCTCCCCAGGGCCTGCGCGCCGGCGTGCACCAGCGAGCGGCGCGCGTCCGCTGTCATGTCGGGGACGCCGGCCGTCAGGACCACTCCCTCGGGGACGCGGACGCCGGCTGCGAGCAGGTCCCCGAGGCTGGCCGCCTTACCCCCGACCTCGGCGGCGTCGCTCAGGCGCACGTCTCGGAGCGGTCGGACGGTTGCCGAGCTCATCGGTCTTTCTCCGAGTGCGCAGCAGCGATGGCGGCGCGCACCATCCAATCGACGTCATCGGCCGCCTCGTCGACGGATGAGCCGAGGTGATCGCGCCACATGCGCAGCGCCGATGTCGTGGTGAGGATCGCGAGCAGACGGGAGATACGATCTCGATGGACGTGCGCGAGCTCTGGCTCTACCGAATCGGCGAGCCGGCGGAACATAGCCAGTCGACCCGGCATGCTGATCCGCCTCGGCTCGTCGCCGGCTGGGCCGGCCATGGCGGCGCGTGTGAGGTCGTCGAGCGAATCGGTGCGGTCGAAGTACGTTCGGAGCCCGTTCCGAAACTCGTCCATCGAGCTCGGCGCAACGAGTTTGTCCAGGCCCGCGCGCCGCGCGACGTAGGGGTAGACAGCCGCGAGCAGGTCGCGCTTCGTTGCGAAGTGACGGTAGACCGTCGGAACCGACACGCCGGCCTCGCGGGCCACCGCGGGGATGGAGACATACGCGAGACCGCCGGCCATCACCCGTATGGTCGCGTCGAGGACACGTGCCCGGGTCTCCTCAACTTGATCCGCTCGCAGCCGGCTTCGGTACGTGCGGCCGGTGTGATTCGCAATACGAGTCATATAGTGAATATACGACTCGTGTCAAGCGCGCGGGCTCTCGGCCGGTGACGTGGCTCCGATCGCGCCCGTCGGCCGCTGGGATGCGCAGGACGATGGCGTATCCTCGGCGCCGATGCCCGCCGCGCCCACGAAGTCCCAGACCACGCCCGGCCCCCCGCAGGGCGCGCAGCAAGGGGAGGCGCGCGACCTGCTGGCCCACGCCGTCGAGGAGGCAGCGCGTCTGCTGGACGCGGACGGAGCCATCGTCTACCTCGTCGATGCCGCGGAGAAGCGGCTTCGGTTCGCGGTGGATGCCGGCATCCGCGATCCCGAGGCTCAGCGGCTCATCCGCGATCTCTCGCTGCCACTCGGTGTGGGCCTGTTCGGGCACGCCATCACGCGGGGAGAGGCCGTCGTGACGAGCGATTACCCCACTGACCAGCGCTTCGCGCATTCGCCGATCGCCGATCGGATCGTCACGATCACCGGCATCCGCTCAATGGCCGCGGCGCCCCTGATCGCCGACGGCGAGGTCCTCGGCGCGCTCGGCGCCTACACCTCGCGGGTCGACGACTTCGGCGACGCCCAGGTTTCTCTGCTGCGCGTCCTGGCCGACCACGCTGCCGGGGCGATCGCCAACCAGCGCCTGATCGAGCGCCTGGCGCGCTCACAGGCCGAGCTTGCACGTCGCGTTTCCGCGCAGCGCGCGCTGGGCGAGATGGCAACCCAGCTGACATCGCTCCGTGACCCGTCCGAGGTGCTCGAGCACGCCCTCCGCGCCGCGGTGCGCCTGCTCGCCGGCGACGGCGGGCAGATCGGCACGGTCGGCGCTGACGCCGAGGGCCGGCTGCGCTGGCTCGAGGGCCACTCGCTGGTGCACGACGACCTCACGGCCTTCACCAAGGAGGACCGAACCCCCGTCGACGACGGGGTTTCCGGCCGTTCGTTGCGCGAGGGACGGCCATCCTGGACCGCCGACTACTTGCCCGACGAGTCTTTCAGCCATGACGAGGCTTCAGACGCGGTGGCACGCAAGCTCGGCATTCGGGCGGTGATCGCGGCGCCGATGGTCGGCGAGGCGGGACCGATGGGCGCGATCGGTGTCTACGCCGAGCGTCCGGAGGCATTCGGGACGGAGGATGCCGAGCTGCTCGGGCTGCTCGCGGACCAGGTGGCCATCGTGCTCACCAACGCGCGCCTCAACGCAGAGGCGGACGTTGCCGCCGCGGCGCTCGCGCGCCAGATCGATTCCCAGCGTCGGCTGCTTCAGATCAACCAGCGGCTCCTATCGACGCTCGAGCCGGCCGGCGTGCTCGAGCTCATCGCCGACGGCCTCAAGAACGTCGTGTGGTACGACAACCTGGGCATCTATCGGGTCGAGGACGACGGGACCATGCTCCGCCCCGTGCTCGCGCGTGACCGCGACGCGGCCGCGGTGCTGGACTTCACGATCCCCCGCGGCAGCGGTCTCACCTGGTGGAGCGTCGATCACCGCGAGCCGGTGCTCCTCAACGACGCGCTCAGTGATCCACGGGTGATCCCCATCCCCAATACCCCGCTCGATCCTGAGGCCATCGTCATCGTGCCGCTCGTCAGCGGCGAGGAGGTGATCGGGGCGCTGAACATCGGCCGCGTCGGCGGGGAAGAGGTCGCCTTCACCGACATCGACTTCGAGCTCGTGCAGCTGTTCGCGACGCAGGCGGCCGTGGCCATCACCAACGCGCGCCTCTACGATGCGCTGCGCGAGCGCGCGGAGGCGCAGCGCAGCCTGGCGCAGATCGCGTCCGAGATCGCGTCGCTTCACGATCCGCAGACAGTGCTCCAGCATGCCGTGGCCGACGCGGCGCGCCTCCTGCGCGCCGACCGCGCGCAGGTCAACCTCGCCCGTGAGGGCAGCGAGGTCCTCGATCCGCCGATCGCATCGGCTCCTACGCCGCCCAGTGCCGAGGACGTGGTGGTGCCGATCGGATCCGGCATCGCCGGGCTCGCCGCCGCCGAGTGCCGCGTGTGCTGGACCGGCGACTACCTCGCGGACTCGTCGTTCACCCATGACGAGGGCGACGAGCGCATCCGCGAGCAGGGCATTCACTCGATGATGTCCGCGCCGTTGCGCGAGGCAGATCGGCTCATCGGCACCATCACCGTGCAGTCGAAGCAGCGCAACGCGTTCACCGAGGAGCAGGGTGAGCTGCTGACGCTGCTTGCGGACCAGGCGGCGATCGCGCTCACCAATGCGCGCCTGTACGCCGAGCTCGGCGAGTCCGAGCGGCGCTATCGGCATCTCGTCGACTACTCGCCGGACATCGTGTGGAGCGTGGATGCCGATGGCCTCTTCACGTTCCTGTCCGACTCGCTCGAGGTCCGTACTGGCTGGAAGGCGGCGGAGCTGATCGGAAAGCCGTTCACCCTGCTCGCCGATCGGGGCTCCATCGAGGGTGCGGAGGCGGCGTGGGCGTCCATGATCGCGCATCCGGAGGAGGAGCAGCGCGTGCGGCTGGACCTGCCGCTGGCCAACGGCGACGTGTCGCAGGCCGAGGTCGTCATGGCCGCCACGGTGGTCGACGGCAGGTTTGCCGGCGCGCACGGATCGGTCCGCGACATCAGCGAGCGTGAGCGTCTCGAAGGGGACCTGCGCCGGCAGGCGGGCGAGCTGGCCGCTGGGCAGGAACGAGCGCACCTGGCGCGCGAGCTCCACGACTCGGTAACCCAGGTGCTGTTCAGCATGGGCCTGACCCTGCGGAGCCTCGAGCTGCTCCTGGAGAGCGACGTCGAGGCCGCTCGCGCCAAGGTGACTGAGCTGCGAGACCTTCAGAAGGACGCCCTGGCCGAGATGCGCACGCTCATCTTCGAGCTCCGCCCGGCTAGCCTCGAGACCGATGGGCTGGTCAGCGCGCTGCGCGCGCACGCGACCGCCGTCCAGCGACGAACGGGCATGGCGCTGGCGGTGGATGCCGAGGCGATCCCACGCCTGCCCCTCGCCACGGAGGAGGCGCTGTACCGCATCGGCCAAGAGGCGATCCACAACATCGTGAAGCACGCGAACGCGTCGCGCGCCGCGGTGCGCCTCGCGCGAGACGGAGACCTCGTGCGCCTCACCGTCACCGACGACGGTGGTGGATTCGCGCCCGGCGACGTGCCGCGGGGGCACCTGGGCCTGCTTGGCATGCGTCAGCGGCTGGATCTCATCGGCGGCGAGCTTCGCGTCGAGAGCGCCCCGGGGCGCGGCACCACCGTTGACGCGTCGGTACCCGTGGCGGACGAGGCGGCCGAATGACGTAGCGATCGCCGGTCATGCGACCGTGTCGCGCGGCCGGCCGCGTGCATAGGCTCAGCGAGTGACCCAGACGCCGCTCACCGCAGTCGCCTCATCACCGCGCGTCGTGATCGTGGACGAGGATCGACGAGTTCAGCAGAGCCTCGCCGACCTGCTGCGCCTCACGGGGCGCGTCGATGTCGTCGGACGGGCGAATGATGTGCGCAGCGCGCTGGAGCTGGTGGAGCGCGAGGATCCCGACGTGATGATCGTTGACCCGCGCCTACCTGACCTCGAGGCCGGCGCGGCGCTGGTCTCGAGCCTCGAGCGGTCGCGCCCGAACATGCGGATCGTGCTGGCGGGCTGGAGCGTCACACCCGAGCAGCCGGAGCTGCTCACCGGCGCATGCTCCTACGTCAGCAAGAACGGAAGCCCCGAGGACTTCATCGCGGCCATGGTCGACGCGTGCTGCACGCCCACCCGCCTGAGCCTCCTCTAGAGCTCCATCTCGCGCCGGATGCTTTCGAGGTCGGGCGCGATCGGCGTCAAAGAGCCCTCCTCCGCCTGCACCGAGTCCGGATCCTTGAGCCCGTGCCCCGTCAGCACGCACACGACCGTCTCGTCGGGGCCGATACGCCCCTCTGCCGCCAGGCGTCGCACCCCTGCCACCCCGGCTGCCGACGCAGGCTCGCAGAAGACCCCCTCGTTCTGCACGATGTCGCGCTGTGCGTCCATGATCTCGGCGTCCGTCACGGCCTCGATGAGCCCGCCCGACTCATCGCGGGCTGTCGTGGCTCCAGCCCACGACGCCGGGTTGCCGATGCGGATGGCGGTGGCCACCGTCTCGGGTGCCTCGACCGGCGCGCCATTGACGATCGGGGCCGCGCCCTCGGCCTGAAAGCCCAGCATGCGGGGCAGCGCGCCAGCGGGGCTCCGTCCCTCATCGGCGTAGCGGCGGAAGCCGCGCCAGTACGCGGTGATGTTGCCGGCGTTGCCGACAGGCAGCGCGACCGCATCCGGCACGCGCCCGAGCTCGTCGACCACCTCGAATGCCGCCGTCTGCTGGCCGTCAAGCCGGTCCGGGTTGATGGAGTTGACCACCACGGCGTCGCCGCCTTCCGCGAGGCGCCGAACGGCGTCCAGCGCCACGTCGAAGTTGCCATCGACCATCACGAGGCGTGCTCCGGCCGCCAGCGCCTGTGCGAGCTTGCCGCGGGCCACCTTCCCGGCCGGCAGGATGACGTGGCACGGCAGCCCGGCAGCGGCCGCATATGCAGCAGCGGAGGCCGATGTGTTGCCGGTCGACGCGCACACCACGGCACGCGCGCCCAGCGAGACCGCGCGGTTCACCGCGAGGACCATCCCGCGGTCCTTGAAGGAGCCGGTCGGGTTGACGCCCTCGAACTTCAGGTACAGGTTCGCCAGGCCGAGCTCCGCGCCAAGCCGCCGCGCGTGGATGAGCGGCGTCCCGCCCTCGCCCAGCGTGATGGGAAACTGCTCGTCATCTCGAGCCAGCAGGTCGCGGTAGCGTTCGAGCAGCGGCTGGCTCACGTCGCAACCATATCGCAGGTGAGATGCGTGACTCGGCGTGAGCCCACGGCTGCGGGAGGGCGACGTTGGCCTCGCCCCCGTCCCTTGATTGGGTTTACCGCCCCGTCAGCGCCTCGCGGACGATGCGGGCCTGCTCCGCGTGGTGCGTGGCGGGGTAGCCCTCCGCGGGGCGTGAACGCTCGGGGCGCGAGATGTCGCCGATGGCGATCTTGTACGGCACGAGCTGGCGAATGCGCGGCAGCACGAACTTGCGTGCGCCCATGTTGCGCGGCTCCTCTTGGACCCAGGCGCAGGTCTCGATCTGCGGGTAGCGGTCGATGACCGCCTGGAGATCCTCCGCCGGGAAGGGGTAGAGGCGCTCGACGCGCACCAGGGCGAGGTCGTCGGCGTCCGCGAAGTCCTCGCTCCCGACGATGTCGTAGTAGATCTTCCCGCTGCACAGCAGCAGGCGCCGGACCCGCCCCCTCGCAGCGGCATCGGCGGTGAAACGAGGGTCGTCGAGCACCGCTCGGAATCCACCGGACGCCAGCTCGGAGGGGAGCGAGGCGGCCGCGGGCAGTCGGAGCAGCGACTTCGGCGTCATGACCACCAGTGGCCGCGCATCCTCGTGACGAGCCTGGCGGCGCAGGAGGTGGAAGTACTGCGCGGGGGTCGTCGGATAGACGACGCGGATGTTTCCCTCGGCGCCCAGCGCCAGAAAGCGCTCGAGGCGCGCGGAGGAGTGCTCGGGGCCCGAGCCCTCGTAACCGTGCGGCAGCAGCAGCGTCAGGCGCGAGGTCTGTCGCCACTTGGCGAGGCCCGAGGTCAGGAACTGATCGATGATGATCTCGGCCCCGTTCACGAAGTCGCCGTACTGCGCCTCCCAAAGCACCAGCGCATCGGGCGTCGCCACGGCATAGCCGTACTCGAACCCCAGGCAGGCGTACTCGCTCAGCGGCGAGTTGTGGAGCTCGAAGCTGGCCGTCGAGCCGGCCAGGTGCTCCAGCGGGACGTGGCGCTCGCCGGTGTTCGCATCAAAAAGCCCGGCGTGGCGCTGGCTGAACGTGCCCCGGACCGTGTCCTGGCCGGTCAAGCGGATCGGCGTGCCCTCGGCGAGGAGCGCCGCGAAGGCAAGCAGCTCGGCATGGGCCCACTCGACGTGGGGTTCCTCGGCGTTCAGCGCGGTCGTCCGCCGCTCGAGCTGCTTGACGAGCTTCGGATGCACCGTAAACCCCTCCGGCACCGCCGCGAGCCCCGCATTCAGCTCGCGCAGCCGTTCGAGCGGCACTGCCGTCTCCGGCTCGCGGACCTCCTCCGGCGGGATGGCCTCCGACCCGCGGTCGAGCTCGCCCTCGCGCTCCTCGGATCCGCGGCGCAGCGCCGCCTGGCGCTCCACGAGGTCGGCGTGTGCATCCTTGATCAGCGCATCGGCCGCTTCGGCGCCGATGGCGCCGGCCTCCACCAGCCGCGCCTGGTACAGCTCACGGACGGTGGGCTGCCTGGCCACCGCGGCGTACATCGTCGGCTGGGTGTAGGCGGGCTCATCGCCTTCGTTGTGACCGTAGCGCCGGTAGCCGACGAGGTCGATTACCACGTCATGGCCGAAGCGAGCGCGGTACATCATGGCCAGGCGTGCCGCCGCCAGGCACGCTTCGGGATCATCCGCATTGACGTGGATGATTGGCACGTCGAAGCCCTTGGCGAGGTCCGACGAATACTCGGTGGAGCGTCCTTCCTGCGGGCCCGTGGTGAAGCCCACCTGGTTATTGGCGATGAGGTGGATGGTGCCGCCGGTCGCGTAGCCCTCCAGCCGCGCCAGGTTGAAGGTCTCCGCCACGACGCCCTGGGCCGCGAAAGCGGCGTCGCCGTGGATGAGGACGGGGAGCGTGGACTCGTGATTGACCGTTGCCATCGGCTGCGATCGGTCCGTCTGATCGGCTCGCGTGCGTCCGGTGATCACCGGGTTGACCGCTTCGAGGTGGCTCGGGTTCGGCGACAGGATGACGCGAACCTCCTCGTCCTCCGCGGTCAGGTAGCCGCCCTCGGCCCCAAGGTGGTATTTCACGTCGTCCAGGCCGCCCTTCGGTGCGCCGGCATCGGTCCCGGCTCGCCCGGCCTCGAACTCCGCCAGGATCGCCTCGTAGCTGACGCCGACCACGTGAGCCAGCACGTTGAGCCGTCCGCGGTGCGCCATGCCGATGATGAGCTTCCGCGCGCCCTGGTCCGCGGCGTCCTGCATGATCACGTCGAGCATGGGCACCATGGTGTCCACGCCCTCGATGCTGAATCGCTTCTGGCCCAGGTAGGCCTTGTGCAGGAAGCGCTCGAGGGTCTCGACGCTGACGAGGCGCTCGAGGAGCGCGACCTGATCCTCTGACTCCATCGGCAGCCGATGCTCCCCGGACTCGATGACCTGCCGCAGCCACACGCGCTCGGCATGTGAACCGATGTGCTCGACCTCGTAGGCGATCGTGCCCGCATAGGTCTCGCGCAGATGCGACAGGGCCTCGGCGAGGGTGGCGCCCGGAACGTAGATGCGCAGGAGCTCGGCCGGGATGGAGGCCATCAGCTCGTCCGTGAGCCCGAGCGGTCCCGGCTCGAGCGCGGGATCGGCCGCGGGCTCGCTGCCCAGCGGGTCGAGCCGCGCCGCGGTGTGCCCGAAATGGCGGTATGCCTTGACGAGGGCCATGGCCGCGGCGACCGCTCTTGCGAGGTCGTAGCTGTCGCCCGCCGCCGCCGGGGCGGGTGGTGGGGCCCCGGCGGCCTCCGCGGGAGCCGGAGCGGGTGGCTCTTTGGCCGGCTCCTGGGCAGCGGAAGCGGTTGTCTCCGTTCCCATGCCGCGGAAGAGGGTCTCGTAGAACTCGTTCTCGCCGACCAGCAGACCCTCGATCCGCTGGAGGAAGACTCCCGATTCGGCGCCCTGGATGACGCGGTGGTCGTAGGTGGAGCTGATCGTCATGCGCCGCTCGTCGCCGACCGAGCGGATGGTCCCAATGGCGACGATGGTGCCCTGGTTCGGCATGAGCCGCGGCACCGAGGCGCTGGTGCCCAGCGTCCCCGGGTTGGTGAGCGTGATCGTCGCGCCGCTGAAGTCATCGGGCGACAGCTTGTTGCCGCGGGCCTTCTCGACGATCTCCTCGTAACGGGCGTGGAAGGCGCCGAAGTCCATGCTGTCGGCGGCCCTGATGACCGGCACCACCAGGAATCGCGATCCATCGGGTCGCTCGACGTCCACCGCCAGCCCGAGGTTGATGGCACCCGGATCCACGCGGTAGGCCTGGCCATCGACCTCGGTGTAGTAGTGGCTCATCGACCGCAGATCCGCTGCGGCCTGCACGATCGCCCAGCCGATGACGTGGGTGAAGCTCACCTTGCGCGGAGAGATCTGCCCGTTCAGCTCCCGGCGCCGCGACTCGAGCTCCGCGACGTCGACCTCCCGGAAGCTCGTGGCCGTGGGGACCGTGAGGCTAACCTTCATGTTCTGCGCCAATCTCGCGGCGGGCCCCTTGATCGGGGTGGCGCCCTCCGGCACGGCGCCTTGCTCCTCCGCCGGAGGCGCTGCCGCTGGAGCCGATTGCGCTCGTGGCGCGGCTTCCGCCTGGCCGTTGTCCGAGCTCGCCGATGCCTCGACGGGCTCGAAACCACCCGCACCCGCGTCGAACAGCCCTCGCCACTCGGGGTCCACGCTTGCGGGATCGGCGCGATATCGCTCGTAGAGGTCCGCGACATACCCGGCATTGACGAGGTTGAGCTCGTCAAGTGTGCGGCTGGCCGCGGACTCCGCGTCGCTGGGGGACATGTCGCCATCAGGATACGGCGCCGCAACGGTGCTTGGCGACGCCGAAGGCCGCCGTGGTGCCCGGCGTACGATGCGCGTCGATGGATCTCAACGCCGACCTCGGGGAGAGCTACGGTCGCTGGACGCTCGGAGACGACGAGGCGCTCGTCGCGCACATCACCAGCGCCAACGTGGCATGCGGCTTTCACGCCGGTGACTTCAACGTGATGGAGGCGAGCGTCGAGCGCTGCGCTCGGGCCGGCGTGGCCGTGGGCGCGCAGCCGGGCTACCCGGACCTGCTCGGTTTCGGGCGACGGCCCATGCCGTTCACCCCGACAGAGGTCGAGTCCCTCGTCCGCTACCAGCTCGGGGCGCTCGAGGGGTTCTGCCGCGTCCATGGCGTGGAGCTCCGCCACGTCAAGCCGCACGGCGCCCTCTACGACCGGGCCGCCGCTGATCCTGCTCTCGCCGATGCCATCGCGCGTTCGGTCGCACGATTCAGCCGCGACCTGCTGCTCTTCGGCCTCGCCACCTCCGAGCCGATGCGCTCCGCGGCAGCTGAGCACGGCCTGCGATTCGTCGCCGAGGCGTTCGCCGACCGCCGCTACCTCCCCGATGGGACGCTCCAGCCGCGGAGCGAACAGGGCTCCGTGATCACGGAGCCATCCGAGGCGGCCGCGCAGGCGGTGCAGATCGCGGTCTCCGGCTCGCTCGTCGCCGTCTCCGGGGAGGCGGTGGCGCTGGCCGCCGAGTCCATCTGCTGTCACGGCGACACGCCGGGGGCGGCCGCGATCGTGGCGGCGGTGCGGGCGGCGCTTGAGTCGGCAGGCGTGGCCGTTGCCGCTCCCTGATCCGGAGGTCACGCCCTTCGGTGACTCCGCGGCACTGGTGCAGCTGGACGGTCCGGCATCGGCTCAGGCCCTGGCCCGCGAGCTTCGCCGGGATCCGCCGCCTGGCGTGATCGCATGCGTGCCGGGCCTGGAGTCGCTCCTCGTCCAGTTCGATCCGCTCGTGATCGACGAGGCCAGCGTCCGGCAGCTCGTGGCGGCGCGGCTGGGCAGCGCGGCCGTTGCCGGGGAGCTACCCGGCCGCATCCGCACCGTCCCCGTCGTCTACGGTGGCGATCACGGCCCCGACTTGGACGAGGTCGCGAGGGTAGCCGGCATGACGGCGCAGGGGGTCATCGACGCTCACTCCACGGCCGAGCTGCGGGTCCTGTTCAACGGCTTCGCACCCGGATTCACGTACCTCGGTGACCTGCCGGAGGGGATTCGCGTCCCGCGCCTCGCGACGCCTCGGACGCGCACGCCGCGTGGGTCGGTCGCCATCGCCGGGGCGATGAGCGGCATCTACCCGGCGGACCTGCCCGGTGGGTGGCGGGTCATCGGCCGCACGCCGCTTGAGCTCTTTGACCCACGTCGCGATCCGCCCGCCTACCTCGTCCCCGGCGACCGTGTCCGGTTCATCGCCATCGCCGCCGACGAATGGGAGGCGGCCGCTCGCGAGCAGGGCGGCTGGTGATCGAGATCCTCGATCCCGGCCCGCTCACCTCGATCCAGACGGCACGTGGGCGGCCCGGATGGCAGCATTTCGGCGCGCCGGCCGGCGGCGCCGCGGACCCGCTGAGCGCGCGGCTGGCGAACCGGCTCGTGGGCAGCCCCGACGACGCCTCCCTGCTCGAGGCCACGCTGGCGGGGCCGACGCTGCGGCTCGAAGCGGTGACGTTCGTGGCCATCACCGGGGCCTCGTGGACGGCGACTCTGGATGGGCTCCCACTTCCTTCCGACCAGGCACGTCCGGCGCGCGTGGGCTCGATCCTCGCCATCGGGACCGGTCCGGGAGCGCGCGCGTACATCGCGATCGCCGGTCTGACCGTGCCCGCGGTCCTGGGGTCGGCGGCGACGGACCTGCGCACCGGCTTCGGCGGCCACGAGGGCCGAGCGTTGCGCGCCGGCGACCGGCTGACGCTCGATCCCGCGATCGCCAGGCCGATGCGCTGGACGGGCGCGCGCGGGCCAGCCGGGCCGATACGCCTGGTTGTCGGCCCGCATGCCGCCCGGTTTGCCCCTGAATCTATGACCGCCCATCCCTGGCGCGTCTCGGACGCCGCGGATCGGACCGGCGTGCGGCTCGAGGGTCCTCCGATCGAGTCGCGTGGAGGTCCCGCGGAGTTTGCATCGCTCGGCGCTCCCATCGGCGCCGTGCAGGTCCCTCCCGACGGGCAGCCGATCGTGATGCTCGCCGACGGACCCGTCACCGGCGGCTACCCGGTTCCGGCCTGCGTCATCCGCGCGGATACCGGGCGCGTGGCGCAGCTGAGGCCCGGCGACGAGGTGTCGTTCACAACGGTGGGCGTCGAGGAGGCGGTGGAGGCCCTGCGACTGGCCGAGGTCGAACTGGACTCGCTCGAGCCGTTCAGCCTCACCGGTGACGAAGAGCTCGGGTGGGCCGGCGCCCTGGACTGAGCCTCAGGCGGGAAGGATCGAAGCCAGTGTATCGGCGGGGACGTTGCGGCCGGTCGTCACCACCGCCACGCGCGCGTCGTCAACCGAGCCGATGCGCCCGGCCAGGAGCGCCGCGATGCCCAGGACCGCGCTCGGCTCCAGGAGGATGTGCGGGACGGCGAGCGCCCAGCGCATGCCGTTTGCGATCTCGTCCTCCTCGACGAGCACCATCTCGTCCACCAGCTGCCGGCACAGCTTCCAGGTGATGGATGTGCGCTCGATGTTGCCGGCGACTCCATCGGCCATGGTTGGGCCGATGGGCATCGGCTCGGTGGAGCCGGTCTCGAAGTGCGCATACATGGGCGGCGAGGCCGATGGCTGCACGCCGATGAGCCGCAGGCCCGGGTTGATCGCCTTCGCCCACAGGCCGATGCCGGCGATGAGCCCGCCCCCGCCCACGGGGACCACGATGACGTCGGCGTCCGGCCAGTCCTCGAGGATCTCGACCCCGACCGTCGCCTGGCCGGCGATGACATCGGCGTCGTTGTAGGGCGGCACGTAGATCGCGTGCCCGGCGTCGTCTCGCCGGCGCGCCTCCGCTTCGGCGTCATCGGTGTCGTTGCCGGTGAGCTCGACGGTGCATCGGCCCGTCTCGTAGGCGCGCAGCCGCTCGAGCTTGGCCTGGGAGACCGACCGACCCACCAGCACGGTCAGCCGCATGTCGTGGCGTGCCGCCGCGGCGGCCACCGCGATCCCGTGGTTACCGCTGCTCGCGGTCACCAGTGCGGCCTCCGGGTGGCTCTCGGCGATCACCGCGACCTTGTTGTGGGCGCCGCGCGTCTTGAACGCGCCGGTTGGCTGAAGCTCCTCCCGCTTGAGGCGAACGTCCGCGGCGCCGACCTCCTGCGCCAGCTCGGGCGAGCGCTCGAGCGGCGTGTGGAGAGCAATCCCGTGAAGCCGCGTTCGAGCGGCGTTGACGTCAGCGAGCGTGGGGAGGCGAGGCACGCCGCCGAGTGTATCGGCAGTTCCCGATGCGCTGCGCCCTAGGCGGCCGGCATCGGCTCCGGTGTCGGACCTATGGTCGAGGGCCCGTCCATCAGCTCTCGCATCAGCAGGCCGATGCGCATCAGGGATCCCAGCCAGTCCTCGACACGCGCGCGCTCCGCCGGCGTGGCCGGGTGACGCAGCGTGTAGTCGATCTCGTGCTTGTGACGCGTGGCCGTGGTGTACAGCTCTTCGACCCGGTGCGAGTCCGTCGCAGGCCGCGGGCGGCCGCGGATGGCCTGGCACGACTGGAGGATGTCGAGGTAGTAGGACGTCGCCAGCCGATCGAGATCGCGCTGCACGCCATGCTCCCAGGGCTCCGGGGGTCCGCCGAACCCGAACTTGTGCCACTCGCGCGGCTGCACCTGCTGCATGGAGATTGGCTCCTCGTGTCGTCGGCGACGGGTGTCGCCCTTGCGCCGACAGTACGCAGCGGACGCCGCAGTAGCCAGACGCTGGAGGGACTAGCGGCAAGGGGACGAATGGTGCCGAGCATCCCCACCGCTCCCCATCGGACTGCGCCATGCGTCCATCCACCGGACCACGAGACTCAAGGCCGATCTACCATCCCCCAGATGGAACGTGACGCGCTGATCTCCCGATTCCGCGAGGGCTATGCCGCCGTCGAGCGAGCCGTCGACGGCCTGACCGATGCTGACCTTGACCGCCCGGGTCCCGAGGGTGGCTGGACGCCGCGACAGGTGGTGCACCACCTGGCCGATAGCGAGGCCACCGCCTACGTCCGCCTGCGCAAGCTGATCGCCGAGGACGAGGCCATCATCCAGGCGTACGACGAGCCGGAGTTCGCGCGTCGGCTGCACTATGAGCGCCCGATCGGCTCCTCTCTGGCGGTTCTGAAGTCCGTCAGAGAGGCCAGCCTCGAGCTGCTCGAGTCGCTCACCCCGGCCGAGTGGGATCGCCGAGGTACGCATGCCGAGTCAGGCGCTTATTCCGTCAACGACTGGCTGCGAATCTACGCCGGACACTCAGACGATCATGCGAACCAGATCACCGAGGCGGTCCGGCCGGCGTGAGCTGACCGGCGCGGGGATCGGCAGCCCAAATTGCCAGGGAGCAGCCCAACCTCCCCTACCCCAACTCGTTCGGAAGGGTCTGAGCGAGGCCAGCCAGCTGATCAGCAAGACGGACGCCTCGGTCGAAGTCGAGGTGCCATCGGTCGCTCGGAAACCCCCAGTAGCGGACGTCGGCGATCTGCCAGTCGGGCGTCGCTTCGACTTCAACGACCAGATCCACGCAACCACCATCGTCGCTATCGAACTCACCCCGGCAGAAGATCACCTGACCGCGCCTCCCAACAACACCCACCTGCCCGGGCGCAAATCCGAGCGGGACCAAGACCGGATCGAGGATCTCCGTAACCAGGTCAACACCACCCTGTCCCGAACGCGATCGGATCGCGCCTGGTTGAACCCCCGGTCGAGCTCGGTCTGATTGGCGAGACCACGGCATGATTGGTGGATGCTATCCGAGGCTCGCGAAACGACACACGTTCAGGGTGTCCGCCAAGGTCGAGGCTGCAGGCTGAGGACCAGACTGCGCGGATCCTGAGAGCAACTCCACTGTCTCGAGCTCTGCGGGTCGAGACTGCCCGGGGTGCGGAGCCGCGGTGATTCGAACGGCGAGTCTTGCGGTCCGCCCGCTATCGTCGGTCTCTCGAAACTGCCGTGATGCAGTGCCATTTGAATCCGGAAGTACGGGTGGTCAGGCGCTTGGGGCGCGGTCAGCTGGGCGGCTCCAACCCAACCAGGAAGGCCTCAGCTGGCGTATACGTTACGTGACCTAGAGAGATGGGAGTGGACGACGCGAGTGGTGGCGGCCCGGGCACGCCAACTGACTTCGCTGCGTGGGTTGAACCGGAGCTGGCAAAGATGAGCCGACTCGCCGCTCGGCTCGCCCCGAACGCGGATCGCGAGGACGTGGTCCAGGAAGCACTGGTGCGGGCCTGGCGCAAACGTGATCAGTACGACCAGAGCCGTGGGACGGCTGCGGCGTGGCTTCTCGCGATCACGGCCGATCAAGCCAGGCGTGCCCGGCGGAGGCAGCGATCATTCGCGCTCGTTGGGGAGATGATTGTTCCGGGCAGGTCCTCGGACGATCGGGTCGATGTCGAGGCCGCGGTCACAAGACTCCCCAAGCGGCAGAAACTCGCTGTCGACTGCTTCTACTACGTCGGCCTGTCGGTGGCCGAGACGGCCGCGGTCATGGGCTGTTCGGACGGGACGGTGAAGTCCACCCTCTCTGACGCTAGGAAGCGGCTCCGGCTCCTTCTGGAGGTGGACGATGGATGAGATCGACAAGCTACTCGATGAAGCTGGCGCGCGCTGGCGCGCGTCGCAGCCACCCCCTGCGCCGATCGACGCCGCGTCCCTACGGCGCGATGGTGGCAGCCGGGCGGGGAGGCTGCTTGTGTCGTTTGCGGCTGCCGCGGCCGGGGCGGCAATCGTAGTTGCGGCGGTCGGAATCGGCGGCCAGTTGGGCATCTGGGCCAGAGTCGACGAGCCGAACTTGGGCACCGCTCCCTCCGAAGCGGGCGCGACCAGTCAAGCAGCCACCGGCGACATCGGCTGCTCGGTGACGCGACCCGATCCCGCATTCGTCGCCCCATCGCCCTATCCGGCCGCGGCGCCGCCGCTGTATGAGTCGGAATGGTTCGGGTCTGAGGCGTTGTGGACGATGCTCCATCGGGACGGCGAGATGTGGGGCGCGGGCGCAATCGCCTTGGGGGTGAAGACCTTCTGGTGGAGTGTCGATTGGGGGGGAATGCGCGATGAGCCAGTACCGGCGCTCACCGTCGTGGGCACGAGGCTCGACGGGCCCGGCGCCTTCACCGCGGGGCCTGCTACCAATGCTGCTCGTGATGACTTCGGAGAGGCGATGCTGGTCGGCGTGGAGATCCCGAGTCCCGGTTGCTGGCAGATCACGGCCAGCTATGGCGACGCCATCCTCTCGTATGTCGTCTCGGTCACGGACGATTAGCTGTCGACCGCTGCCGTTGGACGAGCGTGCTCTCGGCGTAGGCACACAGCGGAAGTGCCCGAGCCGTCCGCCCCTCCGGCTTCACTAGCGCTCCAGGGGAATGCCGGCATCCGTAGCGCACGCTTCGAGGTCGGCGTTGAAAGCCTCCTGCTGAGCATCATCGACGATGGTCGCGAACCCGGGGACGACGTGATCCGTGCCGTTCTCGACGTTCGGGTCGGCCACGTCCCAGCCTTGGGCGCGCATGCAGGCTGTCAAGTCAAACACTCTCTGGTCCTCCGCGGTCAGAACGAGAGCCGCGGCCACGACCGCAGTTCCGAGTGCGAGCGCCAGGAAGGCGGCGGCGACGGGCGCCACCGTCTTCCTCCACAGCCATCCCCCAGGCCCGCCGGGACCGGCAGCTTCTGACGAGAGCGCGGCGGTCACCCGGCGATCGATAGCGGCAGCTGCAGAAGGCGATGGCCCTGCCTGAAGCTCGGTGGAAAGTGCGTCTTCGACTGTGCTGCGGTTAGGTGTGCGTTCCACGGTACTTCTCCTTGAGTTTCGCGAGTGCTCGCCGCATGAGCTTCTGGGTAGCCTCGTCCGACCTGCCGATCACAAGCCCGATCTCACGGGCCGTGAGCCCGGCTCCGTAGCGGAGCAACAGGCAGTCACGCTCCAGCTCCGACAGCTCGTCCAAGTAGCGCGACACTTGTCCAATCGACTCTCGTCGGAGCACGGACCCCTCCGGAGTAGATGGCTCGTGCGGGTGCCGGGCCATGCCGAGCAGTTGAATCGGGAGCCAGGAACGCGTTCGGCGCCGCGCATCCCAGGCCTGGTTACGAGCAATTCGAAACAGTCACGGCGCGAATCCCGCTCCGTCGCCACGGTAGGTGTGGAGCTTTGCCAACGCCCGCTCGAACGTGAGTGCCGTCAGATCGGCCGCTTCATCTTCGCTGCGGCTCAGCCGCCGAACGTAGCGAAAGACCGGATCGCGGTAGCGAAGGTAGAGATGACCGAAGTCGGCCTTGTCCATTGCGCCGTCGCGACGTATGTCATCGGCCTCCATGCTCCGGGCCGCGCTTGATTCCACAAGCTCTCCCATACCTACTTGACGCATGAGGTGCTCGGCGTCGGACATCGGGATCATGGTGGCGGGTCATCCACCGTCATTTCGCGCAGGTCGCGCACGCTGGCTCGTTGGAGGATCGGGACTCCCAATCTGCCCCGATTTCATTGGGATCGGGGTCCTAATCTGCAGGCGGAAAGCCGGAGGCCGGCCCAGAAGCCGACGACCCGTTCAGCGCCCGACCCACGATCAGACGGCTTCCATCCGGGCCAGTTGGCCGGTGAGTGGCATCCCGGATACAATCCTCCGACGGAGTCGCCTGAGCGTGGGCACCTGATTCTTTCGGTTTCGCGCGTGGGCACCTGACTCCCTTCCGGGATGGGCACCTGACTCCCCGGAAAACCAAACATGTGAGGACCCGCGCGGGCCGGTCCTGAGCACGAATCTGGCTCATCCACTGGGGAGTGGCCAAGCGGTAAGGCGCCTGACTCTGGATCAGGAGATCGAAGGTTCGAATCCTTCCTCCCCAGCCACACTCGTCCGGCATCGCGTCGCCACGCACCTACAATCGGCGCCAGTGGATGCCCATAGCGTGCCGGCCGATCCGCACCGTACGCCAGTGCATGAGGGTGCGCACGGCGGGCACGCCGCGCACGACAAGCACGCGGGGCATGACCCGGACGTCTTCCGGCGCCAGTTCTGGATCGTCCTGCTGTTGACCATCCCCGTGGTCATCTGGAGCCACGAGGTCCAGATGTGGGTGGGCGTCATGGCACCCGTCTTCCCGGGCTCCGACTGGATCGCACCGGTCCTCGGCACGGTCATCTTCCTGTACGGCGGCAGGGTCTTCCTGAACGGCGCACGCACCGAACTCGGCGATCGGCAACCGGGCATGATGACCCTTATCAGCCTCGCGATCGTCGTCGCGTTTATCGCCTCCTGGGCTGCGACGCTCGGTTTCTTCGAGGTCGACGTGTGGTGGGAGCTCTCGACGCTGATCACGGTCATGAGCCTCGGCCATTGGCTCGAGATGCGCTCGATCATGCAGGCCCGCGGCGCCCTCACCGCTCTCGCCGAGCTGCTGCCGGACGAGGCCGAGCGCGTGACCGCCGGCGGCGTGGAGTCGGTCAAGACCGCCGACCTCGTCACCGATGACGTGGTCCTCGTTCGGCCGGGGGCCCGCGTGCCCGCCGACGGAGAGATCGTCGAGGGGACCGCTGATGTGGACGAGTCGATGATCACCGGCGAGTCGCGCCCAGTCGCAAGGGAGCCGGGCGACCGGGTGGTGGCGGGCACGGTCGCGGCGGGAGGCAGCCTCCGGGTCCGAGTGACCGCGGTCGGCGACGAGACGGCTCTGTCGGGGATCATGCGCCTCGTCGCGCAGGCACAGGCGTCGAACTCACGGGCACAGGCGCTGGCGGATCGGGCCGCCGCGGTTCTGTTCTACGTGGCACTGGTCGCGGGCGTGCTGACGCTCGGCGCCTGGACGCTGCTCGGCCAGCCGGAGGAGGCGCTCATTCGGACCGCGACCGTGCTGGTGATCGCCTGCCCGCACGCGCTCGGCCTTGCCATTCCGCTGGTGATCGCGATCAGCACGACGCTCGGCGCCAAGAACGGGCTGCTGGTGAAGGACCGATTGGCGCTGGAGCGCGCCAGGAACCTGGACACCGTCATCTTCGACAAGACCGGGACGCTCACCCGCGGCGAGCCGGTGCTATCGGCAATCGCCGCGGCTTCCGGCATCGACGAGGACGAGCTGCTGGCGATCGCCGCCGGGGTTGAAGCCGATAGCGAGCATCCCCTGGCGCGCGCAATCGTCGAGGGGGCGCGCCGACGCAAACTGACGCCAAAGGCGTCGGAAGCGTTCGAGAACCTGGCCGGGCGCGGCGCCCGTGCGAACGTGGACGGCAGCACCGTGTACGTCGGTGGGCCACGGCTGCTCGAGGAGCTCGGGGTCGCTGCTCCAGCCGCCCTCGAGGCCGTCACGGACGGCTGGGCCGATGTCGGACGGACGGTCATGAGCATCGTGCGCGGCGGCAAGGTCATCGGCGCGCTGAGCGTGGAGGACGAGATCCGTCCGGAGTCCGTGGAGGCCGTGAAGCTGCTCCACGACCTCGGCATTCGCGTGGCGATGATCACCGGAGATGCCCAGTCCGTGGCGGACTCCGTCGCCAAGCGCATCGGCATCGACGAGGTCGCGGCACAGGTGCTCCCGGCCGACAAGGCCGATGCGGTCCGGCGATTCCAGTCCGGCGGCGCCAAGGTCGCCATGGTCGGCGACGGGGTGAACGATGCACCCGCGCTGGCCCAGGCGGACGTGGGGATCGCCATCGGCGCCGGGACGGACGTCGCGGTCGAATCGGCGGGCATCGTGCTCGTCAGCGACGACCCGCGGGATGTCGTCGGCGCCATCCAGCTCAGCAGGGCGAGCTACCGCAAGATGATCCAGAACCTGGTCTGGGCCAGCGGCTACAACGCGCTCGCCATACCGGTGGCCGCCGGCCTGCTGGCGCCCATCGGCTTCATCCTGCCGATGAGCATCGGCGCCGTGGCGATGAGCCTCTCGACCATCGTCGTGGCTGCGAACGCCCAACTGCTGCGCAACCTGAAGCTTCGACCCGCGAGACGGTCGGCAGAGCTCGCGCCGGCCGCCGCGTAGCCTGGCTCGCCAACGCACCGGCTGGAAATCGGAGGCCCGTCGCGTGCACACTGCGGGTTCAGATGCTGATCGACGACCTCCAGGCGCTCGCCGCTGACCTCGCCCTGCGCGCCTCGACCGCCCCCGTTGCGGACCGGGCCGAAGCGGCGGAGCGTCTGCGCCGCCACGTGGTCGAGTACGTCCTGCCACGTGCCGCCGATGCCGATGCTCCGCTGGTGGTCGTGATCCTCGGCTCCACGGGGAGCGGAAAGTCGAGCCTCCTCAACGCGCTCGTCGGCGCCCGGGTCAGCGAATCGGGCGTGCTGCGGCCCACGACCCGGCGGCCGGTGGCCGTAGCCCACCCCGACGACGCGAGCGGGTTCGCGCTGCTCCCCGGCCTCACGGCACGCGACACGGTGGAGCTCCGGACCCTGCCGGATGCTCGTCGCGGCCTGGTGCTGGTGGATGCACCGGACTTCGACAGCGTCGAGCTCGCCAACCGTGCCCTGGCGGTGGAGCTGCTCGAGCTCGCCGACCTCGTGATCTTCGTCAGCACAGCCACCCGCTACGCCGACCAGGTCCCGTGGGAGATCCTCGCTCGGGCGCAGCAGCGAGGCGTACCGCTGCTCATGGTGCTCAACCGATTGCCGCCAGAGGCCGATGAGGCCGACTCGGTCATCGCCGACTATCGGCGCCTCCTCGAGCGCGGAAACTTCGCCGATGCCGGCGCCTTCGGCAGGCTCGAGGTTGTGCCCGTGTCGGAAGGGGCGCTCGACGCCGAACGCGACGCTCTCGACGCCGGCGCCATCGCGCCCATCCGGGAGGCGCTCGACCGGCTGGTGGTCAACGATGCCGAACGCCGCGAGCTGGCGCGTCGCAGCCTGGTCGCTGCGCTGGAGGGCATTCCGGCAGCCATCGCGGAGATGGCCAGCCAGGTCGAGGACGAGGAGGCCTCCGCCCGATCGCTGCTGCTCGTCGCCGACGGCGCCTACCGCGAGCACCGGGTCGCACTCGGCGAGGAGCTCGGCCGCGGGACGTTCATGCGCGCCGAGGTGCTGCGTCAGTGGCAGGAGTTCGTCGGCGCCGGCCAGGTCGCCCGGTTCCTGGCGCAGGGCATGGGCAAGCTGGTCGCGTCGGTGCGCAGCCTCCTCCAGCCCGGGCCGCCCGCCCCATCCATCGAGGTCCGCGAGGCCGCCTTCGCCGACCTCGTGGCGCTCACGGTGCAGCACGCCGACGCCGCCGCGCGAAAGGTCTCATCGGTCTGGATGGAGGACCCCTACGGCCAGCGCGCGCTGGCCGTGGACGCCGGCCTCTGGGGCGCATCGGTCGGACTGGGGGAGCGGCTGAGCACAGCGCTCGAGGCTTGGGCGCTCGAGATCGGGGAGGAGATCCGCAAGCTCGGCGAACAGCGCAAGGGCTGGGCGCAGGCGGCGAGCATCGGCGTCAACGCGCTCGGCACGAGCGCAGTGCTCGCGGTCTTCGTCCACACCGGCGGCCTGACCGGCGCCGAGGTCGGTATCACGGCCGCCACCGCGGTGGTGAACCAGAAGCTGCTGGAGGCGGTCTTCGGCGAGGCGAATGTGGCCGCCTTCGTGGGACGCGCGCGCGAGGCGTTGGGCCGCATCCTCGATGAGGCGTTCGCGGCCGAGCGGGCACGCCACGACCGCGCGCTCGGCGCTGGCGTGGCCGGCACCGAGGGGCTGGCGGATCGGCTCCGCGAGCTCGCACGCCGCGCCGCCGAAGGCGCTGGGTGACGTCCGAAGCCGGCCCCGCGCTGGCCGACCGCCTCGCCTCGCTCGAACGAGCGGCCGCGGACGCCCGCGAGCTGCACCTGGACGCGATCGCGGAGCTCGCGGAGGCCGTCCTGGGAAGGGCGCGCGAGCGAGCCGGATTCCCCGGAGACGCGTACGTGCTGGTCCTCGCCGGCGGCACCGGCGTCGGCAAGTCGTCGATCCTCAACGCGCTCGCGGGACGGGAGGTGAGTGCCGCCCGCGCCGTGCGGCCCACCACCCAGCGGCCGATCGCCTGGGTCGCCGAGTCGCGACGCGCCGAACTGGGTCCGCTCCTGGGCTGGCTCAGGGTCGAGCAGGTCGTCGGGCATGCGGAGGGCCCGCTCGACAACGTGGCGATTCTCGACCTGCCCGACTTCGACAGCGTCCGGACCGAGAACCGCGCGATCGTTGACGAGCTGCTGCCGCGGGTCGACGCCCTCGCCTGGGTGCTGGATCCGGAGAAGTACGACGACGAGCGGCTGCATGGCTATCTGCGTGGGCTGGCGGTCCACGCACCGCGGATGTGGTTCATCCTCAACAAGCTCGATCGGGTTGCGCCGGGTGACCGCGGGACGCTCGAGGCCGATCTTGCTCGTCGCCTTCGCGAGGCGGGCATCGACTCGCCTCGGATCCTCGCTGTTTCGGCGACGAGCGGCGAGGGCATCGACGGGATACGCGACGCGATCGGATCGGAGGCCGATGCCAAGGCGCTGGTGACTGCCCGGCTCGCCACTGATGCACGGGAGGCCGTGGCCGAGGTGGCGCGCGCCCTCGCCGTGGAGCCGGGAGCGTATCGGCCCCTGCTCGAGCCCGGGCGGCGGGATGCCGCCATTTTGGAGGCGGTCATGGGTGGCCTGGCGGTGGTTGACCCGCCCGGCGTCGCTCGCCAGGTTCGGACGGCGGTCATGGCCCGCGCCCGCCGAACCGGTGGGTCGCTGCTCAGCCGGGTCGTCAGGCTGCTCAGCTGGATGACCGGGCACCACGCCCGCACGGCCGATCCGGCCGCGTACCTTCGCGCCTGGCGCAGCCGCGGC
>Ga0208612_1000308_pt1 | contig 23127 bp, 23 predicted proteins | sample AntDryMetagUQ889_FD_188089 | JGI IMG/M metagenome (GOLD analysis project Ga0208612, IMG submission 188089) | Polar desert microbial communities from Antarctic Dry Valleys - UQ889 (SPAdes) | ecosystem: Environmental > Terrestrial > Soil > Desert | place: Antarctic Dry Valleys | collected 2008-12-31 | reverse complement strand
CCCGCCGTCGTGATCACGTGGGCGTTCGTCAGCACGTGGCCCTGCCTGGAGACGACGAAGCCGGAACCCTGCGAACGGGCGCCGCCGTCGAAGATGGCGTAGATGGTGACCACGCCGGGGGAGGTGCGCGCGTAGATCGCTGCCGGATCGAAGCTGTTGCCGACAAGGGGTGACGCTGTGCCCCCACTGGCGGCACCGGTCTCGGGTGAAGCCGCCGAAGGGAGGACGATCGTCTGGGTCGGAGCGACATCGTCGTCGATCCAGCCGGCCGCCTTGCCCACCAGCAGCACTGCGATCGCGCCCACGGCTGCGGCGACGAGCGCGACGACGGCGACGGCCCCGGAGCGCATCGCCTCACTGTAGCGACGGCTGAGGAGCGCGCCAGGTACCGGAGAGCGTTTTCACGTGAAAACGCTCTCAGCTTCGGTTTCACGTGAAAACGAAGAAGGCGCCTTCCTCAGCGCGAGCGTCGCCACGGTCTCCCCGGGTCGCGTTTCGAGGGTAACGGTTCCCGCCATGGCCGCAGCGAGCTCGCGCGCAATGGCCAGTCCGAGACCGCTGCCCGACGCGAGCTCCGAGCCCGCCCGGTAGAAGCGGTCGAAGACGTGCGCAACGTGCTCCGGCGGCACCCCCGGCCCATCGTCTGCGACCGAGAGGAACGCCGTCTCGCCCTCAACCCAGGTCCGGATGGTGATGCGAGTGTCGGGCGGGGTATGGACAAGCGCGTTGTCGACGAGGGCGCGTCCCGCCTGAAGCACGCGGAGCTCGTCCCCGAGTGCAACCGGCTCTCCGTCTGCAATCACCTCGACCCGCTGCCGGACTGGGCCGGCGAGGACACTGAACTCGTCCGCCAGCACGTGCGCGACGCTCCGCAGCTCGACCGGCTCCCGCTCGAGGCGAAGGCGCCCCGCATCGAGCCGCGAGAGGTCGAGCAGAGCTGTAGCGAGCCTGGTCAGCCGCTCGACCTGCTCGCGCATCGTCTTCACGAACTCGTGTCGGGTCGGCTCGTCCAGTTCCTCGTCGTCGAGCAGCTCGAGGAACCCGCCGAGCGAGAACAGGGGCGTCCGCAGCTCGTGCGAGGCGTTGGCAATGAACTCGCGTCGTGCGCGGTCGAGATTCTCGAGGCGGCTGCGCATGCGGTCGAACGCGCTCGCCAGCTGTCCCAGCTCGTCGTTCCCGCCGTCCATCACCGGCTGGTCGAACTTGCCGCCCGCGATCCGGTCTGCGGCCCGTTCGAGCCGCCGGATGCGTCCTGCGTGCATCGAAGCCAGCCCGTAACCGAGCGCGAGGGCGACCCCAAGGGCGATCAGGCCGGCGAGAAGAAGCCGCCGCTGCACGAACTGGACGCTCGAAAGCGGGTCTGCCAGGGAGTCGCTGAGCAGGACGACTGCACTGTCGACACGGATCGCCACCTCCGCGAACTCGCGGCCGTCCCGCGTGACAGCCCCACGCTGAAGCTTGCCTGTCGCTGCCGCGCGCCGTGCAAGCACGTTCCGCTCCATGTCGCGCGACTCGAAACTCGAATCGCCCATGATCGGGAGCAGTGGTGGATTCAACTCGACCACCCGGTAGATGACGACTCGCGCGAGAACGCCGCTCGACGCTTCTTCCGCGAGGGTCTGTGGCCCCCTCGGATCGTCGACGTTGGCAGCGACGAGGCGCGCGTCCTTCTGCAACTGATTGAGCTTCGCCTCGACGAGACGCTCTTCCAGGGTGGGTACGACGACGACGTACGCGACGGCCAACGCCCCCGCCGCCACGACGAGCAGCGCGAGCATCAGGCGAAGGCGGATGCCCCTGATCATCCTGCTTCAACGCTCGCGGAAGCGGTAGCCCACTCCGCGCACGGTCAGAATCAGCCTCGGCTCCCGCGGATCGGCCTCGATCTTCTCGCGCAGGTGCCGCACGTGGACGTCGATCGTCCGCGGCTCACGGTAGTCGGCCCCGCCCCGCAAACGCTCAAGCAACTGACGCCGCGAGAAGACCCGGCCGGGAGAGGCTGCGAGAACGCTGAGCAGCTCGAACTCGACGAAGGTCAGCTGAACCTCCTGCCCTCGCACGTTCACCGTCCGACGGGGGAGGTCGATCCGGACCTCCCCCTCGTCGATCACCTCGTCGAGGTCGTGTTCGCCGGTCCTGGAGGTGGCGGCCCTCCTCAGGAGCGCCCGCACACGACTCCGGAACTCGCGGATCGAGAACGGTTTCGTAATGTAGTCGTCGGCCCCCAGCTCGAGCCCGAGCACCTTGTCGAGCTCATCGTCACGGGCCGTGAGCATGATGATCGGCACGGTGCTCTCGGCACGCAGCCGCCTGCACACCTCGAGGCCGTCGAGCCTCGGCAGCATCAGGTCGAGCACGACGAGATCGACGTCGTTCTCCGCAAAGCGTTTCAGAGCCTCGTCACCGTCGCGTGCGGCCACGACACGGAACCCGTCGCGCTCGAGCGGATACGTCAGCAGCTTCTGGATTGAGTCCTCGTCGTCGACGAGGAGAATGGTCGATGCATCCGGCATGGGAACGTGGTTAGGGATCTTCGCGCGGTCGGGATCCTCTTCCGCGGCTCCCGAGCTTGCGCAATAAGTGCGTGGGCCGTGCCCTGACCTACTATAGACCGGTCATGTCGGCGCCCAGGTCTCCCTCCGGCAGTGGGCCTGCCGGAACCGGGGCCCGGGCTCGCCTGCAACCCCGTGGCGGCCCGAGCAGGCAGCCGATCAACGCGCGCATGGTGCGCGGAACGTGGCTTCTGGTCGCGCTGCCGCTCCTGCTCGCGGCCTTCACCGTTGCTCGGCCGCAGCCGCTCCCCGCTCCCGCACTGCCGCCGACGTTCGACGGCGACACCGCGACCCGGCTGGCCAAAGTCTTCGCCGAACGGTACCCCGACCGTACGCCGGGCTCCTCCGGAGCCCTCGGCGCGGCACAGTGGTTCCGGGACCAACTGAGGCTCTACGGCTTCGACACGAAGACGGACCGGTTCGAAGCGACGATCCCGGGTCGAGGCGACGTCGAGCTGCGCAACATCGTCGCTGTCGCCGGCGGTGCCTCCCCTCGAGCGATCGTGGTCACAGCACACCGCGACAACGACGGCACCGGCCCGGGCACAAACGACAACGCCTCGGGGACGGCCGCTCTCGTGGAGCTCGCCCGAGCCTTCGCACCGCTCGCCGGACCGGGAGGGCTGCGCGCCCGACCCGCACACACACTGGTCTTCGTCTCCACCGACGGCGCCGCCTTCGGCGCTCTCGGCGCGACCCGGTTCGCCGAGCGCTCGCCGTACGCACACGAGGCGATTGCCGTCCTCAGCCTCGACGCGATCGCCGGGAGCAACGCCCCGCGGCTCATCCTCGCCTCGGACCGGCCGCGCTCGCCGACCTCCGAGCTCGTGCTCACCGCGGCGGCGAGGGTGATCGAGGAAACGGGTGAGGAGCCGCGACATGCGAGCGCCCTCCGTCAGCTGCTCGATCTGGCGTTCCCATTCACGCTCGGCGAGCAGGGACCGTTCGTCGCGCGGGGGATCCCTGCCGTGACGTTGACAACCGCCGGGGAGCGGGTCGAGCCCCTCTTCGGCGACACACGGTTGGATCCCGAGCGGCTCGCCGGTCTCGGACGCTCCGCACAAGCCCTGACGGGATCCCTTGACGGCGGGCTGGAGCTCGACGAGACAACGAGCTACGTCTACCTCGGCCGCCGGATCATCCGTGGCTGGGCGGTCCAGCTCGTCCTGATCGCTGCGCTGCTGCCCTTCGCGATCGGCGCGATCGACCTGTTTGCGCGCTGCCGGCGGCGACGAATACCGCTCGCACCGGCGATTCGCAATCTGCGCAGCAGGCTCCTCTTCTGGGGCTACGCAGCCGTGCTCGTCCTCTTCGCCGCCCGCTTCGTGCTCTTTCCCGATTCCGAGCGGGGCCGACCCGTGCCACTGTCGGTGCCCGACGCCGCGAAACCCTCGACCATCGGGCTCGTGCTCCTCGGTGCCTTGCTCCTCGTGGGTTGGCTGCGCGGACGGGAGAGCCTCATCCCACGCCGGCTTGCGACAGTGGAGGAGAAGCTCGGAGGGTACTCGGCGGCTCTGCTCGGTCTGGGCCTGATCGCCCTGCTGGTGGTGGCGACGAATCCCTACGCGCTGATCTTTCTCCTGCCGTCGCTGTATGCGTGGCTCTGGCTGCCTCAGGTCCACAGCGCGCCGGGAGCGGCTCGCGGCGCGCTCTTCGCCGCAGGCTTCGCCGGGCCGTTGCTCCTGGTCACCTCCTTCGCAGAGCGGCACGGTCTCGGCGTGGATGCGGCGTGGTATCTGCTCGCGCTCGTCGGCTCGGGCTACGTCCCACTCCTGTCCGCGCTGCTCGCCTTCGCCTGGCTCGCGGTCGCCGGGCAGCTCGCGGCGCTCGGAGCAGGACGCTACGCAGCCTTTCCAGACACCCGCTCCCAGCCCCAAAGGACGCCTCTGGGGGCAACCGCTCGCCGGCTGGTTCTGGCAAGGAGAGACCGCGCGCCCGTCGAAGATCGCCAGGCGGTGGAGAGTTGATGCGCCGGCTCACCCGGATTCTCGGCACGCTCATGATCGCGGCCGGACTCGCCCTGCTCGCCTGGGCAGTGACCGTCTGGCAGTGGCAAGACCCCTTCACCGCCGCCATCCACAAGTACGAGCAGCGGGAGCTGGCCGACAGCTTCGAGCAGAGGCTGAAGCTCGTCCAGCGGCAGAGCCCGACCGTGCAGCCCGCAGCCAGCGCCGCCGACGTTCGTCGCGGCGTTCGCCGTGACGCCGTGGCCTGGCGGAAAGCGTCCAAACGAGGGGACGCGATCGGGCGGCTGCGAATCCCGCGGCTCGGCGTGAACGAGATCATGGTGAACGGCACCGATTCCGACACGCTCAAGCGGGGCCCGGGGCGCTACCTCGGCTCGGGCATGCCCGGGGAGGGCGAGCTCGTCTACGTCGCAGGCCACAGGACGACCTACGGCGCGCCCTTCTCCCACATCGACCGGCTCGAGCGAGGTGACCCCGTCTACGTCGAGCTTCCGTACGGGACAATCGAATACGTCGTCACCGGCCACCGGATCGTGCCTGCGACGGAGCTGTCAGTGCTCCGGTCGCGGGGGTTCGAGCAGCTCGCCCTCCAAGCCTGCCATCCTCGCTTCTTCGCGTCGGAGCGTTACATCGCCTATGCGAAGCCGGTGAGCGTGACGCAGCCGGGGGAAGACGAGGCCCTGCCGCTCTCGGCGGGCTGAGGAAGAGCCTGTGGAGTAGTTAGATCGGCAGGCAACGGACGTGCTCGCCTCGATGCAGCTCGCCCTCGCCGCGTGGGACGAGCAGGAGGGCATCCGCAGCCGCAGCGCGCACGATCATGTGCGACTCCTGGCCCTGCAGCGGTTCGACCACGAGCTCCCCCTCGTCCGTTCGGGTCTGGGCGCGAACGAACTCGTCCCGGGAGCTCGAGCGACGCCGCGGCGAGCCCAGCCGTGCGAGCACGAATCGGGGGCCTGGCTCGTGGGCGCCCTGGAGCGCGCGGAGTGCCGGCCGCACGAAGAGCTCGAAGCCGACGAGGGCAGAGACCGGGTTCCCGGGCAGCCCGAAGACGAGCGTGCGCCCGCGCACGCCGAACGCGACGGGCTTCCCCGGCTTGACGGCGACCCGCCAGAAGACCTCCTCGACGCCAAGCTCGTGTTCGATCGAGCGGACGAGATCATGCGGGCCGACCGAGACGCCGCCGGAGGTGACAACCAGGTCGAACATGAGTGCGCGCTCCAACGCCGCGCGGTGCGCATCCGCATCGTCGGCCACAGGCTCAAACGACTCGACCTCTGCCCCAGCGCCGGCCAGCGCGGCCCGAAGCATCGTCGAGTTCGACTCGTAGATCTGCCCGGGCCCAAGCAGCTCACCCGGCCGCCGCAGCTCCGTACCGGTGCTGAGCACGGCGGCTCGGGGGCGGCGGGAGCAGCGAAGCGTCGCGACACCGGCCGCAGCCGCGGCGCCCAACTGCGCGGGACCCAGGTGAGCGCCCGCACAGAGGATCACCTCCCCTTCCCGCACGTCCCCTCCGATCCCACGTACGTGGGTCCCGCGGTCGACTGCCGTCAGCACCTCGATTCTGTTGTCTCTTTCGCTAACAAGCTCTATCGGAACGACGGCGTCGGCACCCTCGGGCACAACGCCCCCGGTCGAGATCTCCATCGCTTCGCCGGGCTTGAGAGCCCGCGCGGCCGGCCGGCCGGCAGCGATCCGCTCCACCACGGCCAGCAAGCCGGGAGCATCGGCGGCGCGCATTGCGTACCCATCCATGGCGGAGCTTCGAAACGGCGGGAGATCGACCGCCGCACGTGCCTCCTCGAACAGCACGCGCCCGGCCGCTTGCTCGAGCGTGAGGCTCTCCGCTCCAGGTGGCTGGACGCGCTCCAGTACGAGCGCTAGCGCATCCTCCATCGAAAGCAGATCGGGCATGTGCCTACGCTACAGCGCGCCCGTGGATAGGCTCCTCTGGCCGTGATCTCCGTCGTGATTCCGGTGCACAACGAGGAGCGGAGCGTCGCCCTGCTCCTCGACGAGCTTGGCTCCGCCCTGGATCCACTCGATCGGCCGTGGGAGGCCGTCTTCGTCGACGACGGGTCGAGCGACGGCACCTTCGGTGCCCTGACCCGCCTGCACGTGGCCGCGACGAACGTCCGGATCGTCCGCTTGCGGCGCAACTTCGGCAAGGCAGCCGCGCTCCAGGCGGGCTTCGAGGAGGCCCGGGGCGACGTCGTCGTCACGATCGACGGGGACCTGCAGGACGACCCCGCTGAAATCCCGCGCCTGCTCGCGAAGCTCGACGAGGGCTTCGACCTCGTCACGGGCTGGAAGGCGAAGCGGCGCGACCCCCTCAGCCGGCGGCTGCCGTCCCGGCTCTTCAATGCCGTCACCAGCCGGATCTCCGGACTTCCTTTGCACGACCTGAATTGCGGGCTCAAGGCCTACCGGGCCGAGGTGCTGCGCGGGTTGCGCCTCTACGGCGAGCTCCACCGGTTCGTGCCGGTCCTCGCTCACTACCGCGGGTTCCGGGTTGCCGAGCTCCCGGTCAACCACCGACCGCGCGAGCACGGGCGCTCCCGCTATGGCGTCGAGCGCTACATCAGGGGTTTCCTCGACCTGCTCACCGTCACCTTCATGGGCCGCTACCGGCACCGCCCGCTCCACCTGTTCGGCGGCCTCGGGCTCCTGCTCGGCCTCGTGGGTGCCCTCGTTCTCGTCTACCTGGCGGCGATGAAGATCGGCGGGGAGGCGATCGGACACCGGCCGTTACTGACGCTCGGGGTTCTCTTGGTCGTGGTCGGTGTGCAGCTGGTCTCGCTCGGCCTCCTCAGCGAGCTGATCACGAGCCACCACGAGGAGCGAGACGGCGTCGCCCGCGGCTCCGAGCGCCACGTGGACGAGATCCTCCGTTAGTGCGGGTCGCCTATTTTGGGACGTACGAGCGGAGCTATCCGCGCAACGCCCAGGTGATCGCGTGCCTCCGCCGGGCAGACGTGGAGGTGCTCGAGCGCCACGAGGGGGTCTGGGAGTCGACGCGGCACAAGTGGGAACTCGGCGGACGTAGCGTCTTCCGACTGCTCGGCGCGGAAGCGCGACTGGCCGCGGGCGGGCGGGTTCGCGGGGTCGATGCGGTGATCGTGGGATATCCGGGCCACCTCGACATGCCGCTTGCCCGGGCGTTGTCAGGTCGGCTGCCGCTCGTCTTCAACCCGCTCGTCTCGCTCACCGAGACGCTCGTCGAGGACCGCGCCCGCTTTCAGCGCGACTCGCCTGCTGGAGCGGCTCTGCGAGCGCTCGACCGGCTCGCCCTGCGGTGCGCGGACGTCGTCGTCGCCGACACGGCCCGGAGCGCCGCCTTCCTCTCCGAGCTCGGGGGTATCCCCGATGAGCGACTCGAGGTCTGCTTCGTCGGCGCGGAGGAGCGGTTGTTTCAGCCGCTCTGGCAACGACGTCAGCGATTCCATGCCCTGTTCGTCGGCAAGCTGATCCCGCTGCACGGGCTCGAGACGATCCTCGAGGCCGCACGTCTCGCGCCGGGGATCCCCTTCCGCATCGTCGGCAGCGGCCAGCTCGACGCCCTGCTCGAGCAGGCATCCGGCAACGTCGAGCACGTGGGTTGGGTCCAGTACGAACAGTTGCCTCGGGAGCTCGCCGCCGCGGGCTGCGCGCTCGGGATCTTCGGCATCGGTGCAAAGGCGCAGCGGGTGATCCCGAACAAGGCCTTCCAGGCGATCGCCTGCGGGACGCCGCTCATCACTGCGGACACGCCGGCAGCGCGTGAGCTGCTCGTGAACGGGACCAGCGCGCTGCTCGTCCCGCCGGGCAACCCCGAGGCTCTCGCCTCGGCGCTGCAGCGGCTCGCAGCCGACGGCTCGCTGGCAAGGCGGATCGGCGCCGGCGGCCGGGCGGCGTACGAGGCGCACGCGAGCGAGGCCGTGCTCGGGCGTCGGTGGCGAGGACTGGTCGAGCGCCTCGCGGCACGCTCGTGAGGTGGCGGCTGGTTCTCTGGGCTGCGATCGCGGCCTTTGCGGCGGGCTTCGGCTCGCTGTCGGTGCTCCGCCACCTCGCGTTCAACACCGGTCGCTTCGACCTCGGGAACATGGTGCAGGCGGTCTGGTCGACGGCTCATGGAGACGTGCTGGCCGTGACCGGTCTGCAAGGCCAGCAGTTCTCGCGGCTGGGGGCGCATTTCGACCCGATCCTCGCCGCCTTCGCACCACTCTGGTGGCTCTGGCCCGATCCCACCATGCTGCTCGTCGTCCAGTCCGCGGCGATCGCGCTCGGCGCCGTGCCGGTCTACCTGCTCGCCCGCAAGCACCTCTGCTCGGAGCGTGCCGGAGCCGGCTTCGCGCTCGCGTATCTCCTTTACCCGCCGACGCAGTGGCTGGCGCTGAACGAGTTCCACGCCGTCGCGCTCGCCACGCCGCTCCTGCTCGCGGCGTTCTGGTTCCTCGACGAGGACCGGCTCGTCCCGTTCGCAGTCGTCGCCGGCGCCGCCTGCCTGGCGAAAGAGCACGTCGGTCTGGCCATCGCGGCGGTCGGCGTCTGGTACGCGTTCGCGCGCGGCCGCCACCGCGCAGGGCTCGCGATCGCCGCCTCCGGCACGGCGATCGCCGGATTCGCGATCGCCGTCATCGTTCCGCACTTCGCTCCGGCCGGCTCCTCGCCCTTCACGGGCAGGTACAGGGCGTTAGGTGGCAGCCCGCTCGGGATCGCCGAGAATCTGCTGACGGACCCGACGCTCGTGCTCGGCGAGGCGTTCGGCGGAAACGGTGTCCCGTATCTGCTCGAGCTGGTCCTACCGCTGGCGGGGCTGCCGCTGCTCGCACCCCTGGCTGCGGCGACGGCGCTGCCCGAGCTGGCGGCGAACCTCCTGTCGTCGACTCGCACACAGCAGTCGATCCACTTCCACTACACGGCGACGGCCATTCCAGGTCTCGTCGTCGCGTCGATCTTCGGTGCCGTGCGCCTGCGAGGCAGGCGGCAGCTCGTCACCGGCATCGTTCTGGTCGTACTCGCGTCGAACTACCTGCTCGGGGCGATCCCGCTCTGGCGCTCCTTTCCGGGCGGCGAGGACCTCGGCTCGCGCGAGCATGTCGTGACCCGACACGACCGGGTGGCTGCACGCGCGGTGCGGCTGATCCCGGATGACGCCGTCGTCAGCGCCACGAACTCGCTCGGGGGTCACCTCTCGTCGAGGCGCCGGGTGCTCAGCTTTCCGGTGCTCGAGGACGCCACCTGGATCGCCGCCGACGAGACGAGGCCCGGCTACCGGGATCGGATCGCGCCGCTCGCGACGACCGAGCGGCTCCGGCGTCTCCGCTCAGACCCGTCCTGGCGGATCGTGTTCGACGAGGACGGGATCACGCTCTTCCGGCGGCGCTAGAGGGGGATCGTCTGCGGGAGCAGGTAGGCGCAGAGCCCAAGCGCGACGACTTGGGCGCGACGATCGTCCTCCGCGGCGGCGAGCGGCACGGCCCAGACCGCGTACCACGGGACGAGCCAGGGAGTCGTCAGCAGCAGCAGGCAGGCCGCTCGGCCGAGCAGGACCCGGCCCCGCAGAGCCTCGCGGGCGAGCCAGAGCAGGCCAGCGGCGAGCGCTGCGACAGCGAGCGCGAGCGTGAATGCATGCGGCAGTCCCAATTGCTCGAGCCGTTGCGGCAAGGCAAAGCGCGTTTGCCCTTCCGCGTTCCGCGCCAGCGGCCCGACGGCCCCCAGCCAGTCGAGCCCGTAGCGCCAGGTGGCGAGACTCGCGGCTGCGGCGACGGCCATGCCGAAGCCAACGTGACTGACCGCCCGCTTCGCGGCTCGGGCTTCGACGGCGCGTAGCGCGAAGAAGACGATCGGAATCCACTTGACGAAGATCGAGATCGTCCAGGCGACAGCGGCTCCGGTGCGGTGGCCCCGTCCTGCAAGAGCCATGGCGCCGAGAACGAGCGTGAGCATGAGCGCGTCGTTATGACCACCACCGGCAAAGTGGATCGCGAGCAGAGGGTTCCAGCCCACGAACGCCGCCGCGAAGGCGCGCTCACGCGAGAGCAGAGCTGCGAGCGCCGTTAGCGCGAGCATCGAGAGCGCCGCAAGGGCCTTGAACGTCCACGCCGCGGCCTGCTCGGACGTCTGGCTCAACTCGGCGACCCCCTCGGAGAGCAGCGTGAAGACCGGGCCGTAGACAGAGGTGGTGTCGCGCCAGTCGAAGCCGGCGTGCTCGTAAGCCGGATTACCGGAATGCTCGTTCGGCGTCTCCCGGTAGGGGTTTCCCTGCTCCGAGGCGATCGCACCGTATTGCCAGTACGCCCAGGCGTCGGTCGAGAGCAGCAGCGGCGCGCCGAGCGGGAGGAGTTGGACGGCGACGGCGACGGCGCCGACGGCGGACAGGCGCCGGACGGCTCCTCCCAGCAGCCTCAGTGCAAGCACGTAGGCGGCGAAGGCGCCGACCAAGCAGGCGAAGAAGACCGTGACCCAGGCACCGCCGTCCGCGGCACGGCCTGCATCCTCGGGCACGAGCGGTGCGCCTTCCGCCCAGGCCGCGACCACACAGCCGCCGACGAGAACGAAGATCGCGAGCGCCGCAGCCGCGAGGGCAGCCCCCCCACCACGGGCGCCTCCGATCAGGGCGAGACCGGCTCCGTGGGCGGGGGCGAGGGCTCGGTCGGAACCGGCTCGGGCGGCGGCGCCACGGTCGGCGGCGGCGCCGTGGTCGGCGGAGTCGGCTTCGGCTGCTTCGGCGGAGCGGGAGCCGGCTTCGGACTAGCGGCAGGCGCCGTCGTCACCGGGGGAGGCGCGGACGGCTCGGTTGTTTCCGTTGTCTCTGGCGGCGTGTAGCCACCACCACCGTCGTCGTCGTAACCGAACGAGCGCGCGTACTGCCCCTGCTCGAAGGTCTGCCACTCGGGCAGCTCGTCCGGCACCTCGAACTCGACCGGCTCCAGGTGGCCGATCGCCGAGCTCATGAAGAGGCGCCAGATCTGGGCGGGGAACGTACCGCCCGCGACGCTGATCCCGTGCACGTTCTCCATCGGGATCTCGCCTTTCGGATAGCCGACCCAGACGGTCGTCTGCAGCCGGGGCGTGTACCCGGCGAACCAGGCGTCGGCGAAGTTGTCAGTCGTGCCCGTCTTGCCGGCGGCCGGATGGCCGTAGGCCGCACCGGTACCCGTTCCGTACTGGACGTTCTGCTCGAGGATCTGCGTAACCGTGTAGGCGACTCCCTCGGAAATCACGCGCCTGCACTCCTTCTTGCCCCAGCCGGCGCGACCGTCGACCTTCTTGTCCGGCAGGACCACCTTCCGGATCGACATCGGCTCGCAGGCGATCCCGCCCGCGGCCAGCGTCGCGTACGCCGAGGCCATGTCGAGCGGCGAGACGGCGATCGCGCCGAGCCCCATCGAGGGCACGTAGACGCCATCGACACGGAGGTCCGTCTTCACGCCGAGCTTTCTCGCCAGCTTCCCGACGGCGTCGGCGCCGACATCGAGTGTCAGCTGCGCGTAGACGGTGTTGTCGGAGCTGAGCGTCGCCCGCTCGATCGACGTCCAGCCGCTGTAGCTCTTGGAGTACGTCTCGACACACCACCAGCTGCCGTCCTCACAGTTCCCATTCGAATCCGGGCGGTAGTAGAACGGCGCCGACACATAGCCCGTCGTCGAGGGATTGACGCCGAGGTTGACAGCAGCCGTGAGGACGAAGGTCTTGAACGTCGACCCCGACTGACGCCGCGCCTGCGAGAGGAGGTTGAACTGGTTCTTCCGCGTCGCCGGAGTCACCGCTGTCATCGCGCGGATCGCCCCGTTTGCCGGGTTGATCGAGATCACCGCGGCCGCCGGGTCGGTCTTCTCGTACAGCGTCTCCTTGATCGCCCGCTTGGCGACGCGCTGGAAGCGCGGATGGATCGTCGTGTAGACCTTCAGACCGCCCGAGCGAACGGTGGCGACGCCGTACTCGGCGATCAGCTGCTCGCGAACGTAGCTGAAGAAGTACGGCTCGCGAATCGTCGTGTAGAGCTTGCCGGCCTTCAGTCCGAGCGAACGCTTCACTGCCCACTCGTACTGACCGCGGTCGATCGCTCCGGTCTCGAGCATCGCCCGCAACACCTGATTCCGCCGGAACGTGGCGACCTCCGTCTTGTTGAACGGGTCGTAGGAAGACGGCGCCTGCGGCATTCCTGCGATCAGCGCCGCCTCGGGCAGATTCAGGTCGTGCGCGTTCTTGGAGAAGTACGTCTGAGCGGCTGCCTCGACGCCGTAGGCGAGGTTGCCGTAGTAGACGTAGTTCATGTACGACGCGAGGATCTCGCGCTTGCTCTGCTCGCGGTCGAGCTTGATCGCGAGACAGGCCTCCTTGATCTTCCGCTCGAGCGTTCGCTCGCGCGAGACCGGGTAGAGGTTGCGCACGAGCTGCTGGGTGATCGTCGAGCCGCCCTGGACGACCTTGCCTGCGCGGACGTCAGCCCACACGGCGCGGGCGATGCCGCTCGGATCGATCCCGCCGTGGTCGTAGAAGCGCCGGTCCTCGATCGCCACCGTTGCCTTCGGCAGCCAGGGGCTCACCCGCTTGAGCGGCACGGGCTGCCTGTTCTGCTCCGCGGGAATGGCGCCGAGCGTCGTCCCATCGGCGGCGTAGATGAAGGAGTTCTCCCCGATCGTGACGGGCTTGAGCGCGTCCAGGTCGCACGAGGAGCCGAACGTCGCGACGCCGGTGATCCCGGCCCCGGCGGCCACCAGGAGCAGCGCCACGCCGGCGAGGAGCGCGAGCAGGACGGCCCGACGCCGATGCCGCTTGCGCTGGACCCGCTTCTTCTTGCGCCTCCGCGCACCGAAGAAGTCGTCGTCGGCGACGGGGCGGTGTGAGGCTCGCGGAGGCGTCACGCGAAGAGACCTCGCGCCCGCAGCCGGTCATGGACGCGGAGCCGGAGGTCGTGCTCGAGGCGCTCGGCAGCGGCTTCGTTCTCGGTCCACGCGCGGAGCGTCACGGTCGGCGACCCCTCGAGTGAGCTGACGAACACCTCGTCGCGCTCCCCGGAGGCCTCCTCCCGGAGCGACTCGAGGAGCGGTCCGAGACTGGTTGCGGGCGGAACCTGAACGGTCACCTCAGCGTACTTGGCCGGGCTGCGGATGGTGGAGTTGCGGATCGTATCCGACGCCAGTTTCTCGTTCGGGATCACGAGCCGGGCGTTATCGGCAGTGCGGATGAACGTGTAGATGAGGCTGATCTCCTCCACGGTGCCCTCGACGCCGTCCACCTCCACCCAGTCGCCGAGCCGCAACGGCTGCGTCATCGCGATCATCAGCCCTGCCACGAAGTTGCCGAGCGTCCGCTGGGAGGCGAAACCGATGATCAGGCCGAGAACAGCGGACGAGGCGAGCAGCCCGCCGGCCAGCGCGCGAACCTGCGGGATCACGAGCAGCGCGGACAGCACACCGATCGTCACGATGACGACGGTGATGCTGCGCCGCAGCACGCGGTAGCGCGTGAGCGCGGCCGGGGATCGATCGCGGCCCACCATCCGCCGGTCGATCACCTGCGCGAGCACGAGCGTCAGGGCGACGACGATCCCGACGACGAGCAGGCGTTGCCAGAGCTCCATGCGCCCCGATTCGACAGCGGGCCGCGCGTTCCTCAGCGGATATCGTCGCTCGATGGGTCGGATCCGACGTTCGCTGTCCCAGAGCCCCGTCCCCGCGATCTTCCTCTGGAGCCGGCTTGCGCTCTGGGTCGCCGCGATCTTTGCGCTCCTCGTCTTCGTCCCGAACCGGCATCCTCAGGCGAACCGGTGGGACAGCGAGCGGCTCCACGAGCTCGGCTACGGGATCGACGTCTGGGCGCGGTGGGACAGCGACTGGTACCTGCGTATCGCCGAGGAGGGCTATGCCGACTCGCCGTCGAGCACTCCCGCTTTCTTCCCGCTCTACCCGGGGCTCGTCGCGATCCTCGGCCGTGCGCTCGCGGGCCACTACGTGCTGGCGGGAGTGCTGCTCTCGCTCGCGGCCTGCGGTGCGGCGTTCCTGCTCCTGTACCGCCTCGCCCTGCCCCGACTCGGGGAGGAGGGTGCGCGACGGGCCGTCCTCTACCTCGCGCTCTTCCCGACAGCGCTCTTCCTGCAGGCCGTCTACAGCGAGTCGCTCTACCTCGCGCTCGCTCTCGGAGCGTTCCTGGCGGCAGAACGAGGCCGCTTCCTGGGTGCAGGCGTCCTGGTCGGCCTCGCGATGCTGACACGGCCGGTCGGTGTCGCGCTTCTGCCGGCGCTGGCACTGCTCGCGTGGCGCAGCCAAGCGAGGCGGCGGTCTGTGCTGTACCTCGCCGTCGCCGCTCCGATCGCGGCGCTGTACCCGCTCCTGCTCGCCCTTTGGATCGGCGAGCCTTTTGCGTTTCTGCGGGCACAGGAGGGGATCTGGCAGCGCACCGTCTCCCCGGCAGGGCCGCTGGGTGGACTCTGGGAGGGCCTCGCCGCCCCGTTCGACACCGAACCGTTGCGGGAGCTCGCCATCAACCTCCAGCAGCTCGGGTTCACGCTGCTCTTCCTCGCGCTCGCGATCGGCGCGTGGCGCCGGTTCGGTACACCGTTCGGTCTCTTCGCGTTCGGCAGCCTCGCGATCCCGCTGTCGGTTCCCGCGGAGCGACTGCCGTTGCTCTCGATGTCGCGGTTCGGCCTCGTTGTCTTCCCGCTCGTCCTGATGCTGGCTGCTCTCGGTGCGCGCCCGCGCGCGCACGAGGCGATCGTTGCCGTCTCGTCGCTCCTGCTGGGCCTCGCCGTGGTGCAATGGGCCCTGTGGCAATGGGTCGCATGAACATCGCGCAGCTTCTGCTCGGTCGGGTCCCGCGATGAATCGGATCTACGCCTGGCTCGGCCTCGTTGCAGCGTTGATCGGGATCTCCTACGCCAGCCGGATCAAGGGTGGCAAGCCGCCCGAGGATGCCCTCTACCAGTACGAGACGGCGGTCGGAGGGATCGTCATCTACCTGATCCTGCTCGCGTTGATCCTCTGGCTTGGCCGGGGACAGCCCCGTGCGGAATTCTTCGCCCTGCGCCGACCGGCGAGCTGGCCGCGCGCACTCGGACTCTCCCTCGCCGCCTACGTGGCGATCTTCGTCGGGGCCGGGCTGATTCTGATCGGGCTGGATGCCGGGGATGAACAGGGGCTCACCCCCGATGAGTGGGATTCGGCGCGCGCCGGCGCGTACGCAGCCAACTTCGTCTCCGTCGCGCTGGTCGGTCCGGTCGTCGAGGAGCTGCTCTACCGCGGCGCCGGTGTCTCGCTCTTTCTCCGCTTCGGCTCCGGGATCGCGGTCGGGGTGACTGCAATCGGCTTCGGGCTCGGACACGGTCTCCTGCTCGCGCTGCCGGCACTCGTCTTCTTCGGTGTCGTGACCGCGCTCCTGCGGCTGCGGACGCAGAGCATCTACCCCTGCATCCTCGTCCACTGCCTCTTCAACGCGACCAGCCTGATCGTGGCTGTAATGGCCTGAGCCTGATCGGCCGATACGTGTCGCGACATGCGAATTCCCTCCATCGCTCTGGCAACCCTTGCTCTGGCAGCCTTCCCCCTTACCGGCGGCGCGAGTGCCGCCCCGCCGGTCGTCACGGCGACAGCAGCCCCGGCGAGCGGCCTTGCATCCCTGACCGTCCTGCTGAGCGCCAGCGGCGACGCGACCTCGTATCACTGGGACCTCGGAGACGGAACGAGTGCCGAGGGCGCCCAGGTCACCCATGTCTACGCGGCAGGACGCTTCACGGCCACGGTCACCGCGACGGGGGCCTCGGGTGAGGCTGCGCAGGCGCAGGTCGTGGTCGTCGCCACGGAGCAGACGCTCTCGCTGGTTGCGCCGAGGGTCGCGGACTACGGAGCGGCGGTCGTCATGACCGGACAAGTACGGCCGTCGCGCAGCGGGCCTGTCCGGATCTACCGCGCAGGGCGGCTCGTCACCACTGTCCAGTCGGGACGGGCGGGACGCTACAGCGCACGCATCCTGCTCCGTGCTCCCGGGCCGTACGAGGCCCGGTTCGGCCCCGCCCGCTCCGCTGCCCGTTCGGTCCGCGTGCGGCCTCGCCTCGAGACGAAGCTCGCAACCACCGCTCCTCTGAGCGGAGAGCTTCTGCTCACCGCGCGAGTCGTCCCCGCGACGGCGGGAAAGGTGCACGCCATCGTGCGCCACGGTCGGCGGATCATCGCGACGCGAATCGCGAACCGCCTCCGGCTGCGTCTCCCGACGAAGCGAGCCGGCGAGCTCCGGGTCACGCTGACAACGCAGGCCCGAAGAGGCTACGCCGCGCCAACGCGGACCCTCACCTCGAGGGTCGTGCTCCCCTCCCTGAGCCTGGGAGCCCGGGGCCCGAGTGTGCTCGCTCTCGAGCGCCGGCTGGCAGAGCTCCGCTACGCGCTCCGGAACGTCGATTCCCTCTACGCGACGGACACGGCCGAGGCGGTACTCGCCTTCCAGAAGGTTCACCGCCTGCCGCGCACCGGCCGCGTCGACCCCGCCCTCTGGCGCACCCTGTCGAAAGCAACCGTGCCGAGACCGCGCTCCGGCGGCGGAAATCGCATCGAGGTCGACAAGACGCGTCAGGTGCTCTTCGAGATCCTGGGTGGGAAGGTCACCCGCATCGTCCACGTCTCCACCGGTGTCACTGGCAACACACCGCTCGGCAGTTGGCGCGTCTACCGGAAGGTGCCAGGTCTCGACTGGGTGCTCTGGTACCCGCTCTACTTCCTACGTGGGTTCGCGATCCACGGCTATCCGTCGGTTCCTGCGTATCCCGCATCGCACGGGTGCGTCCGCGTGCCCATGTGGATCGCGCCCTCCCTCTTTGCGCGCCACGGCTACGGTGCGACGATCGTCGTCTACGCGTAGGGGTGCGGTCCTCGCGGCGACAGCCTTCGCGGCCTTCGGCTGGACCGCGTGGCAGGAGCTCTGGGCGCATGGCGGAGACACCCCGGTCCGATGGCTCGACGTGACCTCGCGGACGCTGGCCCAGCCCCCCGACGCAGGCTTACGCGTGTTCCAACAGCAAGACGCGCTCGTGCGCGCGCTCGCGTCCGGCGGCCGCTCGGCGACGGTGCCCTCTGTCGACTTCGGCGAGATGGCCATCCTCGTCTCGAGCGGTCCGCGCTCCAGCACGGCCTACGAGCTGGAGGTCGTGGCGGTCATCGAGGAGCGGCGGCGGCTCGTCGTGAAGGTGCGCGAGCAAACCCCCTCACTTCGGGAGCCGGGCGTCGCCGCACTCTCCTTCCCGTTCCGCCTGATCACGGTGGAGCGCAGGGGAAAACCCGTGACGCTCGAATGGGAGGGGCGGCCTTGAGCACCGAGAGCGACCCCGTGATCCGCCAGCTGCGCGAGCAGCTCTCCGACAACGACGTGAAGATCGTCGAGGCGATCAACGCGCGGCTGAAGCTCGTCGCCCGGCTGAAGACCGTGAAGGAGGAACGCGGAATCGGCTTCCTCGACCCGGCCCGCGAGGAGTGGATGCTGCGGTACCTGACGCGCGCAAACCGCGGGCCGCTCTCTGCGGAGGGTCTGCAGGAGATCTACTCGGAGCTCCTCGACCTCACGAAGCGAGAGGTCGGACGGAACGACCCGAGCTAGTCCTCCTCTTCGCTCGCCTCTTCCTCTCTGGCTTCTTCCTCCCTGGTCTCTTCTTCTCTGGCGAACTCGTCGGGCGAGACGCTGTCGAGGAACCGGCGGAACTCCGCGGGGTCGAGATCGGCGAGCGGCGTGACAGCACTCAGCTCCTCGGCGTCGCCGGCCTCGCCTTCGAACTCGATCCCCGACTCGTCGATCACGTCGTCAGCCGCGTAGATCTTGGCGCCGGCGCGGACAGCGAGCGCGATCGCGTCCGAGGGGCGCGAGTCGATCTCGATCTCGGAACCGTTCTGCTGGAGCGTGATGCGCGCGTAGAAGGTGTTCTCGCGCAGCTCGGTGACCGTGACGGAAACCACCTCCGCGTCCAGGTGCCCGAGGATGTCTGCCACGAGGTCGTGTGTCATCGGCCGCGGGGTCGACGCGTTCTGGAGCTTCACGAGGATCGCCGCCGCCTCCGGATGGCCGATCCAGATCGGGAGGAACTTGTTTCCATCGGCCGTCTTGAGGAGCACGATCGGCTGCTTGCCGACCAGGTCGAAACTGACTCCGTAGATCTCCATTTCACGCATCTCTCCGGGGCCTCCGCTGCAGTGTAGCCCGAGCAGTTCCTCGCAAACGCCTTCGGTTTCTCGCCTCGAACGTGAGTTGCCGCCATCCCTGGATCGAGGATGGCTGGCACCCGTATCCCTTCCCGCCGGCCGCCCGTTGAAGCTCGGATGGTCGACCTCTGGCTCCACGACATCGAGTCCCTCGAGGCCGTGGCGCAGGACGAGGGAACGAGGCTGCTCTGCCTCCGCATGGCCGCGATGTCGAAGGCCGGCACGCTCGAGCCCTTCATCGCGCGCCTGTACCGCAACAACGAGGTCGACGAGGCGACGAAGGTCAGCATCGCCGAGATCGCGAGTGACGCAGACTTCCTGCTGGCGCTCGAGGACTACGCCCGACGCACGACGTACGTGCACTGAATTTGCTTGCAGCAATGTCGACATCCGCTTCGCGGATGCGACTGCGTGAATCCGCGGAAGCGGATCCACGCTTGCGCGAAGATCCCTGAAGCTGTGCGGTGCAACCCGCGGTAGCTCTGTCCGCACGTGCTTCTTGGCTCAGCTCGCTACAATCCGCGTTCTCGCGGGCGATTAGCTCAGTTGGTTAGAGCGCCGCTCTGATAAGGCGGAGGTCCGTGGTTCGAGTCCACGATCGCCCATCGCGAACCCCTGTCAGCGCAGGGGTTTTCTGCTGGAGGATGCGGAGTCCCAGCGGTACCGACCACGGCCTCTCGTAGGCTCCTGCGGTGTACTCGGACAAGCAGGCAGCGGCTCTCTACAACCTGCTCAACCCGTGGGGGCCGAGCGATGACTTCTATCTCGCGCTGGTGATGCAGGCGACTTCAGTGCTCGACATCGGCTGCGGTACAGGCTCACTGCTACGCCGGGCTTGGCAGGCCCGTCATGCCGGCAGGCTGTGCGGCGTCGATCCGGACGCTGCAAGTCTCGACGTAGCGCGTCGTTCTACAGAGATCGAGTGGAAGCTCTGCGCCGCGTCGTCGATGGCGTGGGACAGCGAGTTCGAGCTCGCCACGATGACAGGTCACGCGTTCCAGGCACTTCTCAGCGACGATGAGGTCCGGGCATCGCTCACCGCGATCCACAGAGCGCTAGTCGACGATGGCCGTTTCGCATTCGAGACCCGAAACCCGCAGGCACGAGCGTGGGAGAGCTGGAATCCGACGAACGCGATGGATGTCATTGACCCGTCGGGCCGACAGGTCCGCATCTCGCACCAGGTTGAATCAGTCGTCGACGGCGTCGTCACGTTTACCGAAACGACGAGCGCGCCGGGCGGCGGCGTGTTGCGAGCAGAGCGGGCCAGCCTTCGCTTTCTCGACGCCGGCGCGCTCGCGACTATTCTCGCCGAAGCCGGCTTCGAGATCGAGGCGCAGTACGGAGATTGGGAACGAGGACGCCTGACCCGAGAGAGTCCCGAGATCGTCACCATCGTCAGAGCCTCGTCTCTGCGGCCCCGCTCCCCGACTACGGACCACCGCGCTTCCTGACATGCCCTGGTTCCATGCAGTCGCCGAGCGCGATCACGTCCTCCAGAATCCGACGAGCCGGGAGAAGATCCTTCGGCTGGGAGAGCTCCTCCGACTCGACTCGACGAGCCGTGTGCTCGACGTCGCCTGCGGGCGAGGAGGGCCGGCGGTCGTTCTCGCCGAGTCCTTCGGCTGCACGATCATAGGCGTCGAGCAGGCGCCGGAGTTCGTGCAGGTCGCCCGCGAGCGGGTTGCCGAAGCCGGGCTCGACGACCGAATCGAGCTGATCGAGGCTGATGCCCGCCGCTTCCGGCTCGAGCCCGAGAGCTTCGACGCGGCCCTCTGTCTCGGCGCGAGCTTCGTCTGGGACGGCCTGCGAGGGACGGTCGCGGCTCTCTCGCCGGCCGTCCGTCCCGGCGGCCACCTCGCCGTCGGTGAGCCCTACTGGCGCTCTTGGCCGCTCGAGGGTGCAAGGCCCGACGAAGGGTTCACCGGCCTGCCTGAGACGGTGGAGCGATTCGAGCGTGACGAGCTCGCGCTCGTCGGGCTGATTGCCGCCTCCGAGGACGACTGGGACGCCTACGAGTCGCTGCACTGGCGAGCGCTCGAGGAGTGGCTCACGGCCAACCGCGAGGATCCCGATGCAGACCGGATCCGACGGCAGCACGAGGATGCGCGCGACCGCTACCTGCGCTCCGGGCGAGACCTCTTCGGCTGGGGGATCTTCGTCGGGTGGAAGGCGACCCGGAGCTTCTAGAGGGCCTCGAGCGTCTCGACGAGCTCCTCGAGCTTGACCTCGTTGCCGAAGAGGATCTCGAGCTTGCCCGCGCTGACGCGGGCCGGGAAGCCGGTGACGTGCTCGGCAGCCGCTCGCGCGCGCGCGGCCATCGCCGGATCGACCTTCGTCGCCACCCGAGGGCGCCGCGCCGCGCCGCCTTCCTGCGCCGCCTTCTCGGCGCCGCGAACCGACATGCCCTCGCGCACGATCCGCTTGGCAAGCTGCTTGCGCACCTCGTGGTCGGGCAGAGAGAGCACGGCCCGCGCATGACCCTCCGTGAGCTCGCCGCGCGCCAGCAGCCACAGCACCTCTTCGGGGAGCTCGAGCAGGCGGAGGCGGTTCGAGACGGCCGGCTTCGAGCGGCCCACCTGATCGGCAACCTCTCCCAGCGAGAGCTCGAATTCGTCCACGAGGGAGGCGTAGGCCCGCGCCTCCTCCACCGGAGAGAGCTGCTCGCGCGCGACGTTCTCGACCAGAGCAAGAAGAAGCGACTCTCGGTCGTCCGCCTCGCGTACGAGCGCGGGCAGCGTGTCGAGCCCTGCCTCCCGGGCAGCCCGCCAGCGGCGCTCGCCTGCGATCAGCTCGTACCCGCCCTCGGTCCGCGGCCGCACGACGATCGGCTGCAGGAGCCCCTGCTCCCTCAGCGAGCTCGCGAGCCCCGCAGTCGCTTCCGGCTCGAAGCGGCGGCGGGGCTGGCGGGGGTTCGCGTGGATCGCGTCCAGCGGCAGATTGGCCAGCTGTCCAGCCGCGTCGCCGCCGCCGATCAAGACCTCCAGGCCACGACCGAGCCCGCGTCTAGGAGCGCTGGACAAGTTCCATCGCCACCTTCCAGTACGCCTCTGCGCCGGTGGAGCGGCGGTCGTACGCGATCGCAGGAAGGCCGTAGCTCGGCGCCTCGGCGAGCCGAACCGAGCGGGGCACGGTCGTGGTGAACACGAGGTCCCCGAAGTGGCCCCGCACTTCGGCCTCGACCTGGGCCGCCAGGCGCGTACGGCCGTCCACCATCGTCAACAGGATGCCTGCGATGCCGAGCGTCGGGTTCAGCCGCGCCTTCACGAGCTCGATCGAGCCGAGCAGCTGGGAAAGGCCCTCGAGGGCGTAGTACTCCGCCTGGACCGGCACGATCACCCGGTCGGCGGCCGCGAGAGCGTTGACCGTCAGCGGCCCGAACGACGGCGGGCAGTCGAGGAAGACGAAGCCGTAGCGATCGCGGGCACGGGCGAGAGAGCCGCGCAGGTAGCGCTCGCCGTCCACGTGTCGCGAGAGCTCGACGGCGGCGCCCGCCAGATCCGGTTTTGCAGGCACGAGCTCGAGGTTGGCAAAGCGCGTCGGTCGAGCGATCTCGGCCACGGGAGCGCCGTCGAGGAGGTCGTAGCTCGAGGTGCCGTTCGCGCGTTCGCCAAGCCCGGAGGTCGCGTTCGCCTGCGGGTCGAGATCCACGAGCAGCGCGTGCTCGCCGGCTTCCGCCAGGCAGGCGGAGACGTTGACCGCCGTCGTCGTCTTTCCGACCCCGCCCTTCTGGTTCGCGACCGCGTAGATCGTCCCCGCCACGCTGAGAGCGTAGAGAGGGCGTCGGACTATCCTCGTCGCGTGAGGCCTCTGGCTCCTCCCTACTCGAACGAGCCGCCCGCGGCGCTCTGGCACGTGAGCGAGGACGACTCGATCGAGGTCTTCACCCCCCATGTCAGTGCGACGGCGGAGACCGCTGAGCCGCTCGTGTGGGCGGTCGACAGCCGTCACCTGCCGCTCTACTGGTTTCCGCGCGACTGTCCACGAGCAACCTTCTGGGCAGACAAGCACACGGCGCCGGCGGATGCTCTGCTGCTCCACGGCTCCCAGCGGGTGCATGCGATCGAGGGAGCATGGCTCGAGCGCGTGCGAGCAGCGCGCGTGCTCGCCTATCGGCTACCCGAGACATCCTTTCAGCCGTACCCGGAGGCGGGCGGCTACTGGGTGAGCAGCGAGACGGTCGTGCCGCTGGAGCTCGTCGAGCTCGGCGATCTCCTGTCCCGGCATGCCGAGGCGCAGATCGAGCTGCGGATCGTGCCGAACCTCTGGCCGCTCTGGAACGCCGTCGTCGCCTCGACGCTCGAGTACAGCGGGATGCGGCTTCGCAACGCACGTCCGGCCAAGTAACGGACTCGCTTAGGGGCCTGTCCAAAAACCCGCCGCGGTGAGGTCCGACCGGGGTCCTATGCTCGGCTCGTCCGGTCGGGCGAGCTAGGGGGTGCGGGATGGCGA
>Ga0208612_1000307_pt1 | contig 23138 bp, 24 predicted proteins | sample AntDryMetagUQ889_FD_188089 | JGI IMG/M metagenome (GOLD analysis project Ga0208612, IMG submission 188089) | Polar desert microbial communities from Antarctic Dry Valleys - UQ889 (SPAdes) | ecosystem: Environmental > Terrestrial > Soil > Desert | place: Antarctic Dry Valleys | collected 2008-12-31 | reverse complement strand
GTCGAGCCACCCGGTCCCCGCGGGGTCCCGGGACCAGCGCGACCACCGCGCTTCCGAGCGCTGGGACGTTGATCATCGCGAGCAGGACCCAGGCCTCGGCGCTCACGTCCCGGCCGCAATCCAGGCGGCGACGATCACGAGGACCGTGCCGGCGAGCAGCACGGTGAGGTACCGCTGCAGGTCACCGTCCTGGCTGCGGCGGACCGCGGCCCCGAGCCGTTGGCTCGTGCCGCCACGCCTGCGGGCCGCGGAGGACGAGCCGAAGGACAGGCACGCCAGCTGGCTCGAGCTCTTCTTCAACCTCGTCTTCGTCGTCGCCGAGCTGGCGCAACAGCTCGAGCTCGACCACTCAGCCGCCGAGCTGCTGCGGTTCGCCACGCTCTTCGTCCCAGTCTATGTGACGCGGCAGGGCTTCTCGATCTACGCCAACCGCTTCGACACGGACGACCTGCTGTTTCGGGTCGCGCTGCTCTCCGGGATGCTCGCGATCCGCGCCCTCGCGCGCCGGCCATCGACACCTACCCCTACGCTCATCTGCCACGGCTGATGGCACTGGCCGCCATGGGTGCCGGGCTCGCGCTCACGATCGAGCATGCGAGCGATGCGGACCTCGGAACGGGAGCGAGCGTCGCCTACCTCGGCGCTCGTCCCTGTTCCTGCTCGTCCTGATTGTCCTTCGAAGCGTAGGTGTGAAGGGGGGCCGCATCTCGCGCGGGCGCCGCCGTGAAACTCGCTGTCGGCTCGGTTCTCTTGGGCCGGGTGGCGCTTCAGGCGTTCCTTCCGCCCCCGCTTCGTGCGCGACGAACGCCACCAACCCGAGGATGCCTCTCAAGAGGTTTAGGCTTAGCTAATCTTCGCTATCCTTTAGGCATGGCTAAATTCACGCGCCGGAGATTGCTCGCAGGAGCGGCACCCCTCGTTGCGGCACCCGTGCTGGGCAAGCTCGCGCTCGAGGGCACCGCAGGTGCCGGGACGCGCTCGCTCCAGAGTCACGACCACGGCGCGCACGGGCATGCCGCGATGATCGGCGAGCAGGTCCCCGCCGTGGGCGGCCCGCGCGACCTGGACGCGCTCCTCTACCCGCCGCCTGCGCTCCCCTACTCACCGGGTCGAGTGCGCGAGTACGAGGTCCGGGCGAGCGACAGGGAGATCGAGATCGCGCCGGGAGTGTTCTTCCCCGCATGGACGTACAACGGCACCGTCCCCGGCCCCGTCATCCGGGCGACCGAGGGGGACATCCTGCGCGTCAACTTCGTCAACGCCGGCTCTCACCCGCACACGATCCACTTTCACGGAATCCACCCGACGAACATGGATGGCGTCTTCGAGGTCGTCCGGCCGGGCAGCAGGTTCACGTACGAGTTCGAGGCACGTCCGGCCGGCTTTCATCCCTACCACTGCCACGCGACGCCGCTGAAGAAGCACATCCACAAGGGACTCTACGGCTCGCTGATCATCGACCCCAAGGAGCCGCGCCCGCCCGCACAGGAGCTCGTGATGGTGATGAACGGCTACGACACCGACGGGGACGGCGGCAACAACTTCTACACCGTCAACGGGCGGAGCTTCTACTACGCGAAGTATCCGATCACGGTGAAGCGCTCTCAGACCGTGCGCATCTACCTCGCGAACCTGACCGAGTTCGACCTCGTCAACTCGCTTCACCTCCATGCGGATTTCTTCTACTACCAGCCGAACGGCACCGGCGACTACCGGGAATACACCGACACCGTGGTGCAGGGCCAGGGGCAGCGCGGGGTGATGGAGATCGACTTCGCCAACACCGGGCTATTCATGTTCCATGCGCACCAGTCGGAGTTCGCCGAGCTCGGCTGGATGGGCTTCTTCAACGTGGTCGACTGATCTGATGGAGGCGCGGACAGCGACCCGGTGGCGCGGCGAGCTCAGCTGGAGGCTATGGGCGCTCGTCCCGGTCGTCCTGCTCGCCGTAGCGGTCGGGGGCTACGTCGCAACCGGCTCCTCGCTCGTCAGTCTGATCGGCTCGAACCCGCCCCAGGCGGACGAGTTCGACGTCCGCCGCGTCGAGTTCAAGCCGGGCGAGATCAGCGTTCGCGTCACCAATCCGCAGCAGGCCGACCTGACGATCGCCTCGGTGACCGTGGACGACGCGATCGTTCCGTTCGAGGTCGACGGTGACTCGACACTCGGCCGCCTGCGGTCGAGCACGATCGTGATCCCGTTCGACTGGGTCGAGGACGACCCGATCACCGTCGGCGTCACGAGCTCGAGTGGGATCGAGACGGTCGAGGAGATCCCGGCAGCAGTCGAGACGCCGGGTGTCACCGGGTCGGCCTTCCTCGGCTACGGCATCATCGGCTTCCTCGTCGGGGTGGTTCCCGTCGCGCTCGGCCTCCTGTGGCTGCCGTCGCTCCGGCGCGTGGAGCAACGGTGGTTGACAGCGTTCATGGCCCTGACGGCCGGGCTCCTCGTGTTCCTAGGGCTCGAGGCGCTGTTCGAGGCCTTCGAGCTCCAGGCGGCCGTCCCCGGGGCGTTCGGGGGGCCGGGGCTCGTGCTCCTCGGGCTCGCGGTGAGCTATCTGACGATGACGTTCCTCTCGAGCCGCTTCTCGGCGAGCGGCGGCGGCAAGGCGCTTGGCGGAGCCGCTCTCGCCCTGCTCGTGGCGATCGGAATCGGGGTACACAACTTCGGCGAGGGGCTCGCGATCGGGACCTCGTTCGCATTCGGTCAGCTCACGCTCGGCTCGTTCCTGATCGTCGGCTTCATGGTGCACAACGTCACCGAGGGCCTCGGGATCGCAGCGCCGGCGGCCGACGAGGGCGCGACGCTCTCCTGGCCGCGGTTGGCAGCGCTCACGGCGATTGCGGGCGCTCCCGCGATCCTCGGCGCCTGGATGGGCGGCTTCATCGCGAACGACGTTCTGGCCGTCCTCTTCTTCGGTGCGGCGGCCGGCGCCGCCTTCGAGGTAGTCGTCGAGGTCGTCCGGTACATCGGGCGCCGGGATCCCGCCGGCCTCCGCTCGGGCTTCGCGATCGGCGGTTTCCTCGCAGGCATCGCCGTGATGTACGCGACCGGCCTGATCGCCGGCTGAGCAGCCTCGACGCCGGGTACCGTTCCGGCGTGCACGGCCACTCGCACGACCATGGCTCCTCGCGGTCGGCGCGCGCTCTCTGGGCAGTCCTCGGACTGACGATCGCGTACACCGTCGCCGAACTCGTCGGCGGGCTGCTGACGGGCAGCCTCGCGCTGCTCGCCGACGCGGGGCACATGCTCTCGGACAGCTCGTCGCTGGCGATCGCCCTCTTCGCGTTCTGGCTCGCGCGCAGGCCGGCGACGCCGGAGCGGAGTTTCGGCTTCAGGCGGGCCGAGATCCTCGCCGCGCTCGTCAACGGCGTCAGCCTGGTCGCGATCTCAATCTGGATCTTCGTCGAGGCTTTCCGGCGTCTTGCCGACCCACCGGAGGTGCTGGGTGGCTGGATGCTCGCAGTCGCCGCCGGGGGCCTCGGGGTCAATCTCGCCGCCGCGGCTCTGCTCGGTCGTGGGGAACGGGACAACCTGAATCTCGAGGCGGCGTTCCGTCATGTACTCGCGGACCTGCTCGGCTCGCTGGGCGCAATCGCCGCGGCGGTGGTGATCTTGACCACCGGCTGGATCTACGCCGACCCGTTGGTCGGCATCGTGATCGGCTTGCTCGTCCTCGTGAGCTCGTGGGGCGTTCTGCGCGACTCGGTCTCGATCCTGCTCGAGGCAACTCCCCGCGGTCTCGACAGCCGCGCGGTCGAGCGAACCATCGCCGACTCCCCGGGCGTCGTCAGCGTGCACGACCTGCACATCTGGACGATCACGTCCGGCTTCCCCGCACTCTCGGCGCACGTTCTCGTGGCCCGCGGGGACGACTGCCACGACCGCAGGCGGGAGCTCGAGATGATGCTCGACCGAGATTTCGGTATTGGCCACACGACGCTGCAGGTCGACCATGCGAACGACCGGCTGCTCCAGCTAGCGCATCGGCGCCAGTAACCGCGCTCGCTCCGCCGGCAGGTAGAAGCCGAGCGGCAGCAGGACGAATGGATAGGCGGTAACGAGTGCGAGCGCAACCCCGAGACCTCCGTCGAGAGCCTTGCCGAGCAGCAGCAGCGCGACCGCCGTGCCCGCCGCTGTGAAGACGCGCCGCCACTGATACGGCGTCGGGAAGACACGCTGGGCGTACCAGGTCATGGCGGCGAACATGACGACATACGCGGCCACCGTCGCCGCGGCGGCGCCCATCATCCCGTACGGCGGGATCAGAATCAGGTTGAGCGCGACGTTCAGCGCGGCGGCGAGCCCGGTGACGGCCCAGTTGAACTGCGTCCGCTTAGCCCGGCCCACACCGATCGCCATCACGATGTAGGCGGCGTAAGCAACCACCGCAAACGCGAGCACAGGAACGACCCGCTGCCCCTCGTAAAACTCAGGTTGGGTGAGCAGCCGGACGAGCCAGGGGGCGAGCAGTCCGAGGATGAGCGCGAGCCAGGACGCCACGACGACGAGGTATGTGAGCACGAAGGCGTAGGTCCGCTTCGCCTCCCCCTCGTCCTCGATCGAGTAGGCGAATGCGGGCCAGGCCATCCGGAACGCCGTCAGCAGCAGCACCATCGCCGACGAAATGCGGACGCCGATCTCATAGATGCCGACCTCATCGCGACCGTGCAGATGGATGAGGAAGAAGCGGTCGCTGAAATTGACGACGATGAGCGCGAGCGCGGCGGGGACGAGCGGCATGCCGAAGCGGTTCATCTCGCGGAGCAGCGGGCGCGAGAACTGGAGGCCAAGCTGCTCGCGGTGCACGGAGAGAAGCGCCAGGTACACGACGAGCGTGCCGGTGAAGCTGCCGATGATCACGCCGATCGCACCCTGCTCGGTCACGACCACGAGGAGAACGGTCGCGACGATCGTGACGGCAATGTTCGCGAGGCTGGCGAGCACGAAGGCTGTCGAGCGCTCCTCGACGCGGAAGAGCGCCGTCAGTTGCTCGTAATTCATCTGTGCCCACATGCCGACGAAGCCGGCGCGGACAAGATCGGGGTCGTGAAGGCCGAGCAGCTCCGCGAGCGGCGACGCGAGCGCCACTCCCGCGACGAGCCCGATCGTCGCGCTCGCCATCGTGAACCAGAACGACGTTCGTACGACGAGCCGCCGGTGCGCGGGATCGCTGGAGTCGAAGTAGAAGCGAAAGAAGGCGGAGGAGATGCCAAGCCTCAGGATCGTCACGAGCACCGCCGAGAGAGCCACGATCACAGCGACGGAACCAAAGTCCTCCGGATCGAGGAAGCGCGTGTAGAGCGGCAGCAGGAAGACGGCGATGATCCGAGAGACGATCCCGCCGAGGCCGTAGATGGCTGAGTGCCTGCCGAGCCGCCACATCTGGGCGCCAAGTGCCATGAGCTAGAGGCGAGCGTAGAGGTCGAGCAGGCGGTCGGTCGTCCGCTCGAGGTCGTGCACGCGCTCGACGTAGGCGCGCGAGGCGGCACCGACGCGGCGGCGCTCCGCCGGCGACTCGAGGAGTGGGCGCAGCCGCTCGCGCAGCGTCTCCTTCGTGGCAGAGACGAGCGGTACCTCGATCCCGAAGGCCTCCTCGGTGCGCCGCACGGCCTCCTCGTGCAGGAACGTCACGACCGGCTTGCCGAGGGCCATCGCCTCGATCGCAAACAGGCCGTACCAGCCGGCATTCAGCTGGTCGACGACGACGTCGGCCGCGCGGTAGCGCTCGAAGGCCTCGTCGTGGTGGAGCCCTTCGACGAGCTCGAGGTCGGCGTCGAGCCCTTCGACGGCGGCAATCACGTGCTCCGTTCCCTTGCGGCTCCGTGACGAGGGTGCATGCGCGATCAGAGGTCGCTCCCGCTCCGGCAGCGGCACCGGCTGGATCCGGGAGAGGTCGATGCCGGGCGGAATCACCTCCGCCTCGGGCACCCACCGGATCGCATCGTAGGAACCGACGATCTGCGCGTCGGCTCGCTTGCCGTACGCGAGTTGCTCCGGGGACTTGCCGCGGATGTCCGAGCCGAGGTAGTGGAAGACGGACTTCTTCCGCAGTGCCTTGAGCAGGGGAAACTGGAGCCGCTTCGGCACGAGCGTGAGCCCGAAGTAGAAGTGGAAGACGTCAGTGCGCGGGAGGAGTTGGGCGAGCGCCCGCCACTGGCGGAACTGGCGGCCGACGTGACCCTGCGGGAGATCGAGCGAGCGATCGGCCTCGGGATGAAGCCGGTAGCGGTTGAAGACGACGAGCTCCGCGTCGACGCCCCGCGCGCGCAGCGCCTGCACGTTCGTCCAGGGGACGCCCGCGGTGTTGACCGGGCAGTGGACGACTCGGAGCGGCCGGTCAGGACGGCTGTGCACGAACTGTCACGCTTCTGGCACAAGACCGTCGCACGCGCATCGCTGCGGAGCCGCTACCGTGCTCCGCCCCGTGGGTGGGTGGGGGGTGGAGAGGTGGGTCCAAGGAGAAGCCTGCTCCGCTCACGCGTCCCACTCGACCTGGTCGAAGTAGCGCAGGGCCGTTCGGCCAGGTCGGACGCGGGTGCGGAGCGCAGCCAGCTCCTCGTCCGAGATCTCCCCGAGCGCGCGCTTGACACCCAGGTACGGGAGGTTCAGGTCCTCCTGGTAGACGACCGTGGAGATCCGCGGGTTGATCTCGATCACGTGCTCGCCCACGAGCTGGATGTTGAAGAAGTGCTCGATGGCGAGCTCGGCCACCAGCCGGTCGGCCACCTCCATCAGCCCTTCGTCCTCGAGCGTGACAAAGTACATTGCCAGGCCGGCGCGCATCGACTCCCGCGTCTTCGGATGGCCGAGCACCACCCGCTGCCCGTCGGCGATGCCGTCGATCGTCCGCTCCCCGCCGGTCGCGAGCTCCATCACCAGGAGATCGGGCCCGCCCTCCTCTGGCAGGAGCTTGACCGCCTCCTCCAGCCGCATCGCGACCGAGCCCGGCCGCTCGTGCAGGAGCTGGTGGGCGCGATCCACCGTCGGGTCGAGAATCCGGAAGCCGCGCGAGCCGGACGAGAAGACGGGCTTGAAGCAGACGGGACGATCCGGATAGCCGAGCTCGCGTGCGGCAGCGGCGACCTCTGCCGCGCCATTTACGCGCCGGAAGTCGGGGCCGGCGATGCCGAGTCGCCGCAGGAGCGCGTAGGTCTCCGCCTTATCGTTCGAGCGACGGATCGTGTCCGGGCTCGAGACGAGAACCGGCACCGGGAAGCCGTCCCGATGCTCCGCGAGCCCCTCCAGGTCGAAGGACGACTGCGGCAGGACGACGTCGACGCTCTCCTGCTCCACGAGCTCCAGGATCGCGTCGGCGAAGGCGGGGTCAGACCCGGCGGGAACGAGGTGAAAGGCGTTGCAGAGGTGGCGGCCGATCGCCCGTTCGCCCATGTCGGTGCCGACGAGCCGAACACGTCGCTCGCCGTTCTCCCGCAGCGCCCGTAGCAGCGCAGCCGTACCCGGGGCGCCCGACGCCGAGACGAGCACGGTGATGTCCTTCACGACAGGTCGATTCGGTCGGCCGCAAGTCGCGCGAGGTCTCGCTCGCGCTCGGCATCGAGCATCGCCCGCATCGTCTCCCCCATCGTCCGCCCCGGATGAGCCCAGATCTCGGGGTGCGTCAGGAGCTGCAGCCACGGGAAGGCGCCGGCGCGCAGCCCCCCGTGCGGGCAACCGGAGCGCCAGTGCTGGTTCGAGTCGGAACGGTAGGTGGCGGGAGAGAACCACGGCTCCTCCATCACGTTGATAGCCCCTTCGATCGGCTCGTGCATGTACTCGGGCTCGGGGTTGTGCCAGGCGACGACCGGGTCGAACCGCTCATCCAGCTCTGCATTCGGGTGCACGGCGTGCAGCCCAACCCTGTGGCCGAGCTCGCGCAGGCGCGCGATCGCGTGCTCGCCCTCTTCGGAGGCAAGGTTGTAGAAGACCGACTGGGTCATCAGGAAGTAGGTGGCCTGGGCACCTGCCTTCGCCTCGACCTCCGCCATGCGAAGCGCGGCGTCGAGCGAAAGGTCGACGTCGTGCCGGACGATCAGATCGCCCTCTCCCGGCTGGTCCTCGAAGAACGCGAAGCGATAGCCCCCCGCCCGCGCCGACTCCAGTAGTTCTGCGTAGTGCTCGAGATCGAAGGCGCAGCTCATCTGGCCGCCAGCACCCAGTGGAACTCCGCCGGCCCCTCCGGCTCCTGGAACGTCACAACCTCGTCGCGCAGAAGCCGAAAGCCGGCCTCGGCGAGCAGTCGCCGGTTCGTTTCGGGCTCCCAGCCACTGAAGAACATCGTGGCGCCGAGCCACTCCCCCACCCCCGGAGAGTCGCGTGCGCCGAGCGCAGTGACCAGGAACCCTCCCGGCCGGAGCCACACGTGAATCCGTGCGAACAGGCCGCCGAGGAGTTCGCGCGGCACGTGATTGAACGAGTAGAAGGCGGCGACCGCATCGATCGTGCCGACGCCGAACTCGACCTCCGTGAAGTCTGCGTGCACGAAGTCGGCGTTGGGTACCCGCTCGCGCGCACGGCGAAGCTGCTCACCGGAAGGGTCGACGCCAGTCAGCCGGAACCGCTGCGCGAGGAGCCTCGTCTCGGTGGTGCCGCCGCCGCAGCCGAGCTCCACGACCCGCGCTCCTTCCGGCAGGCGTGCGATCAGCTCGTCGCGCCACTCGGCGCGGGGATCGTCCTCGATCCGGCCAACCCAGTCCTCCCAGGTGTCGATCATGGCGTCGTAGCCGGCCGCGACGATCTGCGTGCGAGGATCGCTCACTCGACCTCCACCTCCAGCAGCCGGGCCGCGTCCTCTGCGCGCTGCAGGGCCTCGACGGAGGTGTCGGCAGTCGCGATCACGTAGCCGCGCCGGTCGCCGTCGAGCCGAACTGGCCGGATCGTCTCGCCGATCTGAAGGTACGTTTCCGCCTGAACGACGCCGTCCGCGGCGAGGACGCGCTCGAGCGAGCCGATGCTCCTCACCGTTCCCGTCGGCAGCGGCCCCGGCTCGGCCGTCAGGAAGCGAATCGCCAGCGGCTGCTTGAACTTCGGCAGCACGAGTTCGTCCGGGATCGGCTCGCCGAGCGCCTGGCGAAGCGCCACCTCGACGAGATCGACGCCGACGGCGTGCCGGACGAGGTCTGCCATCTGCCCGCCGGGGACACGGGCTGCTACCTCGACCACCCGAACAGACCAGTCGTCGGAGACGATCAGCTGCGGGAAGGCGATCCCGTCCCGCAGCCCGAGCGCGTGCACGGCGTGCAGCGCGATCCGTTCCGCCTCGGCGAGGACGTCTCCGTAGATGGAGGCGGGATAGACATGGATCCAGCCGACGCCGAACCCGATCCCGGGGGGGCGGAGCCGATCAGACAGGGTCAGCGGGATCGCCTCACCGCCTCGCACGATCACGATCCCGTTCAGCTCGAGCCCGTCGTGGAATCCCTCGACGATCGCCTCACCGGCGACGGACTCCGAGAGAGCGACGTGAAGGTGGGCATCCAGCTCGTCCTCGGAGCCGATGAAGAAGACGCCCCGCTGCCCGCCGGAGTCGGCGGGCTTGAGCACCGCGGGCACGCCTACGGTGGCGAGGGCAGCGCGTGCGCTTAGAAGGTCACGCGCCGCAGCGAATCGAGGCTGCGGCACACCGGCATCCGCGAGCGTCCGGCGCATCGCGATCTTGTGCGTCATCAGGTGGGCCGTCTCCGTACCGATCCCGGGCAGGCCGAGCGCCTCGGTCACGGCAGCGACGACGGGAACTGCCCGGTCTGCGGACACCGTCAGCACGCCGTCGACCCCATGTCGCCGCGCCAGGTCCGTCACGGCGGCGACGTCGGTGAAATCGACTGCTTCCGCGACGTCTGCCTCCTGCAGCCCGGCTGCGTCGGAATTCCGATCGACCCCGACCACGCGCAGCCCAAGCTCCCGGGCCCGCAGGATCGCACGGCGCTGGTGGCGCCCCGCGCCGACGAAGAGAACCGATGGCATGCGCGCGCGATGCTATCTCGCGCGGTGAAGCTACGAGTTCGGGCCGCCGGGCGAGAAGTCGGGCACGAGGAAGCCCAGCCTCTTGAAGCGAGAGATCTGACAGCCGTCGTTCAGGGCGAGAAACACGAGCACGCGCTGGCCTAGATAGGTGCCCGTGATGGTGGCCTGCTGGGGCCCGCCGTACACCTGCGTGCACGCAACACTCGCCCGTGGCCGAGCGAACGGTCGCTGCATCGCTTTCAGGCGCCTGCACGCGTCTGCCGACCTTGGCAGGGAGCCGCCTGCAGGGTCGCAGCGGAGAGTCCATGTCTGGCGCGTCGAGGCGACCTTCCCCTCCGCCCAGAAGGAGATCTTCAGCGAGGTGGGCGCCGTGTCCACGCGAGGAGCCGATGCCGCCGAGCCGCATCCCAACGCGAGACCGGCAAGGACGCTGACAACGAGCGTGGCGCGCATGTAGAGCCAGGGTAGCGCGGATAGACTCGCGCCGTGGCCCTGCGCGGCAAACGCATCTTCATCACGGGCGGCGCCGGCTTCATCGGGACGACACTCGCCCGCAGACTCGTCGACGACAACGAGATCGTGGTCCTGGACAACCTCCATCGCGACGCGCTTGCCGGCACACCGCTCGCGGACCACCGCAACTTCACGTTCGAGCAGGGAGATGTCCTCGACGCCGAGCACGTACGGGACTTGGCGCACGGAGCGACCCACGTCGTCCACTGCGCCGCCATCGCGGGGGTGGACACCGTGCTCGAGAGCCCGGTCCGGACGATGCGCGTCAACATGATCGGCACCTACAACGTGCTCGAGGCGACGCTTGCGACGCTCGACACGGTCGAGCGGTTTGTCGACTTTTCGACGAGCGAGGTCTTCGGCACGCACGCCTTCCGTGTCCAGGAGGGACAAGTGTCCACGATCGGCTCTGTCGGGGAGGCGCGCTGGACCTATGCCGTCTCGAAGCTCGCCGGAGAGCACATGGCGCACGCCTACCACGACGAGCTGAAGCTGCCGACGGTCACGGTGCACCCCTTCAACGTCTTCGGGCCCGGCCAGATCGGCGGCGGCGCAATTCGGGCCTTCATCGAAGCGGCGCTCGCCGGGCGCGACCTGACGATCCACGGGGACGGCTCCCAGATCCGCGCCTGGTGCTACGTCGACGACATGGTCGAGGGAACGCTCCGCTGCCTCGAGCATCCGGCCGCCATCGGCCAGACGTTCAACATCGGCAACCCGCGTGCGACGGTGACGATCTACGACCTCGCGCAGCGGATCCGGCGGCTCGTCGGAGCCGAGGTGGAGATCGTCTTCCAGCCCCTGCACTACGCCGACGTCGAGCTCCGGATCCCGAATGTCGAGAAGGCGCGCGAGGTCCTCGGCTTCGAAGCGAAGGTCGACCTCGACGACGGCCTCGCGCGGACGATCGCTTGGTACCGCGAGAAGATCCCCGCATCCGCCTAGGCTGGCCGGACGTCGGCGCGGAGGAGGCGCTTGCGGTCGCTGAGGTGCTCGAATCGGGAGCACCGCTGACGATGGGGCCGAAGGTGGCCGAGCTCGAGGAGCTCGTCTCGGCCGCGTGCGGGGTCGAGCATGCGGTCGCCGTCTCGAGCGGCACGGCCGCGCTCCACCTCGCCGTGCTGGCACTCGGAATTGGTCCGGGAGATGACGTGATCGTTCCGGCCTACACGTTTCCGGCAACGGCAAACGTCGTGCGGCTCACAGGGGCAAGGGCGGTGCTGGTCGACATCGATCCGCGCACGTTCAACCTCGACCTCGAGCACGTCTACGAAGCGGTGACCCCCCGGACGAAGGCCGTCCTCGCGGTGCACCTTTTCGGGCGCCCGCTCGACTGGGGTGCGTTGCAGGAGGCCGTCGCACCGGAGATCAACCTGCTCGAGGACGCGGCCGGCGCGCTCGGCGCCCGCTGGCAGGGCATGCCCTGCGGAGGCCTCGGCGCGATGGGTTGCCTGTCGTTCCACCCGCGCAAGATCGTGACGACCGGTGAAGGCGGGGCCGTGACGACGAACGACCGCGATCTCGCTGCGTCGTTGCGTCGGCTCCGACATCACGGCCTCGACACCGACTCGGACATCCCCGAGCCCTCAACGAACTACCGGCTCCCCGACATCCTCTGCGCCATCGGGATCCCGCAGCTCCGCCGGCTGGACGAGCTGCTCGCCGCCCGGACGCGGATCGCGCACGCGTACACCGAGCGGCTGAGCGGAGTCGTCGAACTGCCCGACGTCGATGAGGGCGATACGCACGGGTGGCAGGCCTATGTCGTCCGCCTCGACCGGAGGGCGGAGGCGCTCGAAGCACTGCGGTCGGAGGGCATAGAGGTGCAGATCGGGACCTATGCGCTCCACCACCTCAGCGCCTATCGCGACCAGGGGCCGTTCCCGGGCGCCGACGCGGCGTTCGGGCGGGCCCTGGCGCTGCCGCTCCACTCGCGCCTGACCGAAAGGGAGCTCGACCGCGTCGCCGAAGGAGTCGCGCGGTTCGCTTGACAGGGGCCGTGCTCTACGGAGCCTCTACAGACGCGATCACCGCAGCGGCCGCATTGCGCAGCGGCACCTAAAGGCGTTCATGCTCGGCAACAAGAGCGCGGAGCGCGCGCTCGAGCCGGCACTCGAAGCCGCCTAACGTCTGCGGTCGCGTCAGGCCTCGTAGGCTGCCGGGTTGGCCGGGAGCTCGGGCCTCGGCCAGGCCGGATCCGGGCGCCAGCCGCTCCAGTCGCGGTCGAACGGCCAGGCGCGCGCCTCCAGGGTCGCGAGCGCGCAGCGGCCCTCTGCCCGCACCGCCTCCGCCTCGTCGGGCGTGAAGCGGCCAACGCGGACTGCCTCCGCGAGCTCGTGCTCGTCCTTCCAGCTCCAGAAGGAGAGATCGGCGTCGATTACGAGGTCGAGCACGTTGTCGGCGGTGTCGAAGCCGAAGCGCGTGCGCTGGAGCGGCAGCTGCAGGTTGACGTACCACTCCCGGAAGGCCCAATCCTCGTCCCAGATCGCCCAGAACGAGTGGCCGGCGGCCGCAGGCGTGAGCATCAGGACGCTGTAGCCGCTCCAGACGCCGTCGCACAAACGCCACGGCAGCGCGAAGCGCTCGGCGTACGGCAGATCACGCGGCAGCGTCACCCCGTCGAGGCCGCAGCGCGTCTTCATCGGCGATCCGGCGGCGATGTAGAGGGCGACGTGCTCGGTGGAGTCCTCGACGACGGACATCGGCTTCACGCGCGACACCCGCCCGTAGTGGACGTAGCGCAGCAGGACGGGGTCGCCGCTACTCCACACGATCCCACCCGTCGGAGAGCGCGGGCAACGGCCATGCCGGATCGGGGCGCCAGTCCTCCCAGCCCGTCGGAAACGGCCATTCCTCGAGCACGCTCTGCGCCCTCGCCCGCACGGCGTCAGCGTCGAGCAGGCCGAGCCGCGCCGCCTCGTCCAGCTCGTCCTCGTCCTTCCAGACGACATGTCCGTCCGGCCGGATGACGAGATCGAGCTTCTCGTCGACGAAGTCGACTCCGACTGGAGTCCTGCGCACGTCGCGCTCGAAGTTGACGTACCAGTAGGCAACGGTTCCGCGCTCGTCCCAGTTCACCCAGATTGAATGACCGGCTCCCGGCCGAACGAGGCCGAGCCCGTCGCCACCGGCGGCCCTGTCGGCGAGCACCCACTCGGCCGTCGGGATGCGGATCTCGCTGCCGTCGGGTCGCACCGGAAACTTCGCCGGTGCGCTGCGCGGGACCCAGAGGACGATCGTGCCGTCATCGAGGTCGCGCACGAGGCGAGTTGCATTGACGCGCCACACGCGGCCGAACCAGACCTCGCGGTAGAGAAAGCTCACACCTGTCCCCACCCCTCCGGAAGCTCGGGCAGCGGCCAGGAAGGATCTGGCTTCCAGCTCGCCCAGTCGTCGCTCCACCACCGCCGTCCGGCGTCGAGCTCGGCCGCGACGCGATCGCCCTCCGCGCGGATCGCGAGCACCTCGTCCTCCGTCCAACGGCCGCGCTCGATCCACGATTCCAGTTGCTCGTCGTCCTTGAGACTCCACGAACCGTCGGGCTCGATCACGAGGTCGAGCTCGAGGTCCTGCGTGTCGAAGCCGAGCGGCGAGCGCCGAAACGGCTCCTGGATGTTCGCGTACCAGCCGGCGAACTCCCGCTGCGGCCCACGCCAGAATACCCAGACCGCGTGCATCTCCCCGGGTCGCTGCAGCTGGAGCACGCCGGGGCCATGCCAGCGGTCTCGGCGGGCCCACGGATGCGGCGCACCGAAGAAGTCGGAAGCGAAGCCGAGCGGGCTGCCTTCGGGCATGTAGAGCCCGAGCAGGTCGGCGCCGTCGACGACCACCGTTCCACCCCAGCCGGCCGTCGGCCGACCGTGCCAGACCTCGCGGCGCACGATCGCATCTCCCGGCTGCCAGCGCATCGGGGCGAGTGTAGGCTCTTGCCCCTGCAAACGGCCGACGTTCTCCCACTGCAAGGCAAGGCTCCCGACCTCTCCGTCGTCGTCACGTTGTACGACGAGGAGGCGACGGTCGACGAGCTGTACAGGCGCGTGATCGAGTCCCTTGGCGCCCGGCCGTTCGAGCTCGTCTTCGTCGACGACGGCTCCTCCGACGGCACGTGGGCGATTGTCGAGCGGCTACACGAGGCGGACTCACGGGTCCGAGGCGTGCGCTTCAAGCGCAACGCCGGCCAGCATCCCGCCATGCACGCGGGCCTCTCGCGCGCCCGGGCCGACATCCTCGTGACGATGGACGGCGATCTCCAGAACCACCCCGAGGACATCCCACGCCTCGTGGCGGCCGTCGAGGCAGGCGCGGACGTCGCGAGCGGCCGCCGCGCCGCGCGCCACGACTCCTGGGGACGCACACTGCCTTCGCGCCTCATCAACGGCATGCTTCGCCACTTCACCGGCGTCGCCATCTCAGACTTCGGCTGCGCGTTCAACGCCTACCGACGGAGCGCACTCGAGCCGATGCTGCCGGCGATCGGAAAACAGAAGTTCACGAAAGCGCTGGTGCTCTCGGGCGGTGCCTCGGTCGTCGAGGTCGACGTCGCTCACGCCCCACGGGAAGGCAGGTCACGCTACTCGCCGCTGCGCCTGACCCGGCTCGCGCTGCACGTCCTGGCCGGGTTCTGGCCGCAGCCGATCCAGTGGATCGGCGTCGCGCTCGGCGTCCTCTGCACGGCCCTCGCGACCGCTCTCGGCGCCTACGGGGTCTGGTACTGGATCGACCGCTCCGACTTCCCGGGGCCGCTACTCGGCGGCGTCGCCGTCCTCTTCGTGCTCGGGATCCAGGGGTTCATCCTCGCTCTCGTCGGCGAGTATCTGGGCAGAATCCAGCGGGAGGTCGAAGGCCGGCCTCTCTATACGATCGAGAGGGAGCTGTGAGCAAGCGGATTCTGGTCACCGGCGGAGCCGGCTTCATCTCGTCCAACTTCATCCGTCACCTGCTCGCCAACACGGGCTACGAGGTCGTCTCGCTCGACGCCCTCACCTACGCGGGAAACCTGGAGAACCTCGCGGACGTGATGGGCCACGAGCGGCTCTCGTTCGTCCACGGTGACATTCGCGACGCGGATCTGGTCGCCGACGTCGTGGCGGAGGTGGACGTGATCGTCAATGCCGCCGCCGAGTCGCACGTCGAGAAGTCGATCGAGGAGGGGGCTTCCGAATTCGTCACCACGAACGTCGAGGGCACGCAGATCCTGCTCGACGCGATCCGGTCGACGCCGGTCGAGCGGTTCGTCCTGATCTCCTCGAGCGAGGTGTACGGCACGGCCGAGCGCGCTCCGATGGACGAGGAGCACCCCCTCAACCCGCGCTCGCCGTACGCAGCGACGAAAGCCGGCGGTGACCGGCTCGCGTACTCGTACTTCGTCACGTACGACCTGCCGATCGTGATCGTCCGGCCCTTCAACAACTACGGGCCCAGGCAGCATCCGGAGAAGGTGATTCCACGCTTCATCACGCAGGCCCTCTCCGGCGAGCCGCTCACGATCCACGGCGATGGCCACGCGAGTCGGGACTGGCTCTACGTCGACGACGATGCCGAGGCGATCGAAGCAATCATCGCGGCACACATGGACGAACTGGCGGGCGAGGTGCTGAACGTCGCCACCGGCATCGACATCTCCGTCGACGACGTCGCAGACGCGGTGCTCGACGCCGTGGGGAGCGATTCCGACAAAGTTTACGTCGGAGAGCGGCCGGGTCAGGTCGACCGCCACATCGGCTCCACGGAGAAACTCGAGCGGCTGACGGGCTGGCGCGCGCGGACGAGCTTCGAGCGAGGCCTCGAGCACACCGTCGCCTGGTATCGCGACAACGAGGTGTGGTGGCAGACGGTTCTCGGGCGCGACCGCGTCTCCTCGTCCTAGGCGCGGGCCCGGCGCAGCTCGGGCTCCTGCGCGCGGCTCGCGAGCGCGGCCTGCTCGTGATCGCGGCCGACGGCGACCCCTCCGCTCCCGGCTTCCGCTATGCCGACAAGCGAGCCGTCGTCTCGAGTGAGGATGAACCGGCGGTCGACCGCCTCGCCCGTGCGGAGCGGGTCGACGGGGTGATCTCTCCCGGCGCGGACTGGCCGGTGGGAATCGCGGCCCGGATCGCCGAGCGGATGGGACTGCCGCACCCGATCGACGGAGCAACCGCCGTCCTGGCAACCTCGAAGCAGCGTCAGCGCGAGCGGCTCGAGGAGGCGGGCGTGCCGCAGCCGCGCCTGCTCGCAGAGCCTTCGGCGCCGTGCGTGGTGAAAGCACCCGACCGCCAGGGACAACGAGGCCTGACGGTCGTCCGATGCGACGAGGAATTACCTGACGCGATCCAAGCTGCCGTCGCGGCGTCACGGAATGGCGCCTTCATCGTGGAGGAGCTCGTCGACGGTCCGGAGGTGACGGTGAACGCCGTCTCCGTCGGCGGCACTTTCCACCCGCTCACCGTGACGGACCGACTCACCGCCGACCCTCCGGCCTTCGGCGTCGCCCTCGCGCACGTGTGGCCGAGCAACGCCGCCAAGAGCGCTTGTGTTCCAGGAACACAAAGTCCAAGCGCCGTGGCAGCTCGAGCGGCCGCGGCGCTCGGAATCACCGACGGGCCGACGTACACCCAGCTGCGCCTCGGCCCGGAGGGCCCGAAAGCGGTTGAACTGGCGGCACGTCTGGGGGGAGGCCACGACGCTGAGCTCTGCCGCCTCGCGCTCGGCGTCGACCTGAACGGGCTCGCGCTCGACTTCGCGCTGGGCGAGAGCCCTTGTGTTGAAACAACACAAGCTCCTGTCGTAGGCGGCGCCTGCGTCCTCTTCCTCGTCGCTCCGAAAGGGGAGCTGCGCGCGACCGAGGGGGTGGACGACGCGCTCTCGCTGAAGGGGATCGAGGAGGTGCGGCTCTACCGGCAGCCGGGCCACCGCTTCGGGCCGCTGCGCCGGGGAGCCGACCGCGCCGGGGCCGTCCTCGCCACCGGCGAGAGCCGCGACGATGCGCTCGAGCGGGCTCGCCGTGCGGCGGGCGCAATACGCTTCGTCGTCGAATGACGCGGGAGACGCCACTGGGGTTCCAGCCGCCGGCGGTCGGCGAGGAGGAGATCGCGGCGGTCGCCGAGACGCTTCGGTCGGGCTGGCTCACAACCGGTCCGCGCGCTGCCCTGCTCGAGGAGCGGATGGCGGAATACCTGGAGGCGAAGCACGTCCTCGCCGTCGCGTCCGGCACGGCCGCGATGCATCTCGCGCTCGTCGCGCTCGGCGTGGGACCCGGCGACGAGGTGATCACCACGCCGATCACGTGGCCGGCGACCGCCAACGTGATCGTTCACGTCGGGGCGACCCCCGTCTTCGTCGACGTCCGGGAGGAAGACCTCAACATCGATCCGGAGCTGGTCGAGCCGGCGCTCTCCCCCCGCACGAAGGCGATCATGCCCGTCCACCTGGCGGGGCAGCCCTGCGAGCTCGATCCGATCTGGCAGCTCGGCCTGCCCGTGGTGGAGGACGCTGCGCACGCCGCCGAGAGCGCCTACCGCGGCCGGAAGCTCGGCGGCCTCTCGGACGCGACCTGCTTCTCCCTCTACGCGACGAAGAACATCGCTGCGGGCGAAGGAGGGCTCGTCTCGACGAACCGTGACGACGTCGCCGCTGCGATTCGGGAGCTCCGCCTGATGCGGCGAGGCAACGGCTCGCTCTACGACATCACCGTCCCCGGCTACAAGGCGAATCTCTCCGATGTGCTCGCCGCCATTGCGCTCGTCCAGCTCGACAAGCTTCCCGGGCACACGGCCCGTCGCCTGCGTCAGTTCGAGCTGTACGACGAGGGGCTCGCGGACGTCGACGGCATCGAGCCGCTCGCGCGCGACCCGCGCGACACCCACGCCCTCCACCTCTACGTCGTCCGGGTCGACGCCGAGCGCTTCGGAGCGACCCGGGACGAGCTGCAGCGCGCGCTCGGCGAGGAGCAGATCTCGACCTCGATCCACTTCTTGCCGGTGCACCGGCTGACGTGGTACCGCGGGCGCTTTCCCGAGCAGCCGCGGCTCCCGGTTGCGGAGCGCGCAGGCGACGAGATCCTCTCCCTGCCGCTCTCGCCGGCGCACTCCGAGGAGGACATCGGCGACGTGATCGAGGCGATCCGGCGCGTCCACTCGCGCGCATGATGGGATCGGCATGAGCAGGCTGCTGCGCGCGGCCGCAACCATCATCCTGACGGGCCTCGCGGTCGCCTACCTCCTCTGGAAGGTCGACATCGGCGAGACCGTCGACATCCTGGCGGACGCGAACGCGTGGTGGTTCGGCCTCGCTGTCGCGATCATGAACCTGACGCTCGTCCCGATGGCGATGCGCTGGCGCTGGCTGATGGTGTCGCAGGGCATGCGCGAGCGGCTGCCGTGGCTCGTCCGCGCCTACCTCGTCGCCTACACGGCCGGACAGATCCTCCCCACCTCGATCGGCGGCGACGCGGTGCGCATCCTCGAGACCTCGCGCCGTCATCCCGCCCGGCTCGGCGCGATCAGTGCGATCGTCCTGCTGGAGCGGGCGCTGGGCGGAGCCGCGACCGTGTTGCTGGGTGCGGTCGGGTTCCTGCTCGCGATCGGCCGCTACGACGTCGGCGCCTACCTCTGGCTGGAGGGTGCGTTCGTGGTCGGCACGCTCCTGCTTGCGTTCCTCTTCTTCTCGCGCACCGCCCGCCCGCTCCTGCGTTGGACACGACCGCTGCTCGCGCGCCTGCGGCTCGAGCGGCCGGTCCGCGCCCTCTATGACGGCGTGCACGTCTTCCGGGAGCACGGACGCTTGCTCGCAGGAGTGTTCGCGCTGACCGTGGTCGTTCAGGCCGTACGCGTCCTCGCCATCTGGGCGACGGCCCGCGCGGTCGGCATCGAGCTCTCGCCCCGCATCTTCTACGTGATGGGGCCCCTCTTCTTCCTCGTGCTGCTCGTGCCGTTCACGCTGAACGGCTTCGCCGTGCGGGAAGCGTTCTTCGTCAGCTTCCTCGGCAGCGTCGGAATCGACGCCGAGGCCGCCTTCGCAGCCGGGTTTCTCTTCTTCCTCGTCGCGACCTCCCTCGCCGTCCTCGGCGGCGCTGTCCTGCTGTGGGAAGGGCTCCGGGGACGCCCGAGCGCGACGCATGCCTGACGTCACCGCGGTCGTCGTCACCCACAACGCCCTGCCCTGGCTGGATCGCTGCCTCGAGAGCGTCCGCGACATCGAGACGGTCGTCGTCGACAACGGCTCGACGGACGAGACGGTCGAGCTCGTGCGGGAGCGCTTCCCAGACGTGCGCCTCCTCGAGCAGGAGAACCTGGGCCTGGCGGCCGGCTGGAACGCCGGGATGGCGGCCGGTTCCGGGCGCTATTTCCTGATCCTGAACGCGGACGCCTGGCTGACCGAAGGCTCGCTGCAGCGGCTCGTCTCCTTCGCGGACGCACACCCGGAGGCCGCGGTCGTGGGGCCACGGCTCCTGAACACGGACGGCACGCTGCAGCGCTCGGTGCGCGGCTTCCCAACTCTCTGGCGCCTCGCGACCGAGTATCTCTTCCTGCGCAGGCTCGCGCCGAGCTCGGAGCTTCTGAACGGCTTCTACGCGGGTGGCTTCGCGCACGACGAGGTTCGCGAGGCCGAGGTCGTGATGGGTGCCTGCATGCTCGTCCGGCGCCAGGCGGTCGATGAGGTCGGCCCGCTCGACGAGTCGTTCTTCCTCTTCAGCGAGGAGACGGACTGGTGCTACCGGTTCGCCCAGGCAGGGTGGAAGACGCTCTTCTTCCCAGGGGCGGAGTGCGTGCACGTGGGCGGCGCCTCCCACGGAGGCCGTTTCTTCCGCGAGAACGTGCGCGGGCACCTGCGCTTTCTTGCCAAGCACCGGGGGGTCGCCTACGCCGAGCGCGCTCGGCGGCTGCTGTGGGCGGCGCTGCGGCTGCGCTGCCTGCTCTTCCGCGGCAAGCGCGGACGGTTGTACGGCGACGCGGCAGACTGGCTCGGCTCGCGACGCGTGCCGGAGCTGCTCGAGCGATGACGCTCCTGCGTCTGGCCTTGGCCACTGCGTTCCTCCTCGCACCTGGCGCGGTCGTCGCGCGCGCACTCGGCCTGGGCGGGGCCGCGCCGGTGCTCGCCTGGTCGCTGACCGCCCTCTTCGGCGCACTCGGCGTGACGTTCCTGCTCGAGGCGTCGCTGTCGCTGACCCTCGTGCTGCTGCTCGCCGTCGGGCTCGTCGCGCTCCCATTCGCGCGCCGCGCGCCGCGGCCGGAGCGGGTTCCCGGTCGCTGGTGGGTCTTCGCCGCCGGTGTGCTGCTCGGGCTCGCGCTCTGGCACGTGGCAGGCGAGATCGGCGGCGACGGCTTCTTCCACCTCGCCCGCGCCAGGAAGCTGGACGCGTTCGACTCGCTCTCGCTCGGCGCCGTGAACGAGTTCGCCGACGGCGGGCTGCATCCGGGCTACGCCTTTCCGCTCTGGCATGGCTTCCTCGCGCTTGTCGCCCGTGTCGCCTTCCTCGATCCCGCCGATGTCGTGCTGCACGAGGCGTCGGTGCTCGCCCCGCTGGCGCTCCTCGTTGCCTACGAGGCGGGCTGGGCGCTCTTCCGCCGGGTCGGACCCGCGGTTGCCGTCGTCTGCGCCGCCGTCGCGACAACAGCGCTGGCGCCGGGTGGCGGAGGCGCCTACACGGCGCTGGGGCTTCCCGCAACCGCATCGCGGCAGCTGCTCGTGCCTGCCGCCCTGGCGCTCGCGCTCGGAGCTTGTGTTCCAGGAACACTGAGTCGCTTTCGCTCGCGCGCCCTCCTGGCCACCACAGCCGCGGCGGGTCTCGTGCTCGCCGTCGTTCACCCCTCCTACGCGATCTTCCTCTGGCTCCCGTTCGGCGGCTTTTTCATCGTGCGCTCCCTCGTCGCACGCGGCGAGGCGAGGGCGATCGCGTCCGCGCTCGCCGCGCTCGTCGTGCCGGCCGCAGCCTTCCTTGCCTGGCTCGTCCCTGTCGTCCGCGCAACGGTCTCGCATGCTCCCGGTCGTGACGAGCTCCTCCGGGCCTTCGAGCGATACGAGGGTCAGCTCGACGTCTTCTCGGAGACGAGCTACCGGCTCGCACCAGACGTCCTGGGGCGCAGCGGCGCGGTGGCCGTTGTCGCACTGCTCTTCATCCCGCTGGCGGGGCTGGCACTCCGCCGGCGCTGGGCCGCCTTCGTCCTCGGGGGCTCGCTCACCGTGCTCGCGCTGATGCTCGTTCCGCTCTTCTTCGTCCCGTTCTCCGACCTGGTCTCGCTCTCGCAGTCCCGGCGCGCGGCGGGATTTCTTCCGTTCGCCTTTGCCTTCGCCGGAGGGCTCGTCGTGCTGGCGCGGATGACGAGGATCGCGTTGCTGCCGCTCGCGCTCGTCGCCGGGATCGCGTTGCAGGCGGCGTATCCCGGCGACTTCGGCTACCGGCTCCAGGAAGGTGGGCCGGCACTCGTGACGTGGATCGCCGTCATCGGAGGATCTGCAGCGCTCGTCGTTGGATTGTGGCGCCGACCGGCAATCGAGGGCCGGGGCGCGATCGTCGGCATCGCCGCCGCGCTCTTCGTCCTCCCGGTCGCGCTCCACGCGGCCTGGAACTGGAGCCCGTCCGACGCACGGCAGCCGAATCCGCTCGCGCCGGAGCTCGTGGAAGCACTCCGGGAGCTGGTTCCGGAGGGGGCGATCGTCTATTCCGACCTCGAGACGAGTTACCGCATCGCCGCCTACGCCCCCGTGTACATCGCGGCGGCGCCGCCCAGCCACGTCGCCGACACGAAGAAGAACCGGCCCTACAAGCGGCGCGCCGACAACATCGACTTCTTCGCCACGGGGGATTTCGCGGTCCCGCGCCGCTACGGCGCGCACTGGCTCGTCGTCGATCGGTCCCGCTTCGCACCTGCGCTCGAGCTGCCAGTCCAGCAGAACTACGGGCGCTACACGCTCTACGACCTGCCGTAACCGCCGCCGCCGGGAGTCTCGACCGTCAGCACGTCGCCGGGCACGAGGTCGCGGCTGCAGCTGCCAGGGAGCTCCTCCCCGTTCAGGAGGTTGCGACCGGGCGCGCCATCCTCGCCCCCAGCGGCCCCCTTGGGAGCGAGGGCGCGCCGCTGCGAGAGCAGCGAGAGGCGGCACGGCTTGCGGTTCTCGGCCGTCCTACCCTCTCGCCATCTCGCCGAACCCGTCTGGACCAAGCTCCTAGAGTCCGGTCGTGGCGTTCCTCGGGATCGACGTCGGCGGCACGTTCACCGACGCCGTGCTGCTCGCGGACGGCGAGTTGCGGACGGCGAAGGTGCCCACCGCGGCGCGGCAGGAGGAGTCGGTGCTGGCAGCGGCCGCAGCCGTGGGCGCCGGCCAGGTCGAGCGCTTCACTCACGGGACGACGATCGCGACGAACGCGCTGCTCGAGCGGCGCGGCGCGCGGACGGCCTTCGTCACAACCGCAGGCTTCGAGCATCTCCTGCACCTGCGCAGGCAGACGCGCGCTCACCTCTACCGGCCGTGCGACGCGCATCCGGCGCCGCTCGTGCCGCTGGAGCGCTGCCACGGCGTGCTCGAGCGCATCTCGGCCAGCGGCGTCGTCCCAGCACCGGCAGCCACCGTGTGTTGCGGTAGGCCGTGAAGTCGCCTAAGAACGAAGCGTGCTGAGAAAGGGAGTGTTGCTCGGTGGGTGCTCGGCATCCTCGTCGCAGTGCTGGCCGCAGGTTGCGCCGGCGGCG
>Ga0208612_1000306_pt1 | contig 23142 bp, 15 predicted proteins | sample AntDryMetagUQ889_FD_188089 | JGI IMG/M metagenome (GOLD analysis project Ga0208612, IMG submission 188089) | Polar desert microbial communities from Antarctic Dry Valleys - UQ889 (SPAdes) | ecosystem: Environmental > Terrestrial > Soil > Desert | place: Antarctic Dry Valleys | collected 2008-12-31 | reverse complement strand
CGGTCATCAGCGACTCATAGCCCGGCCCGACCACGAAGGTCTCCCGGATCCGGCGGCCCTCCACGGTGCGGATCGGGATGTTCTGCAGGTTGGGGTCGGCCGAGGACAACCGTCCAGTGGCCGCGATGGTCTGCTGGAAGGTCGTGTGGATTCGGCCGACGTCGTCGACCATGGGGATCAGGCCGTCGATCACCGTACGCAGGCGGGTCACGTCACGGTGTCGCATCAAGTGCTCGAGGAAGGGATGGCCGGTCTGCTCCAGCAGCGTGGTGAGCGACTCGGCGTCAGTGGTGTAGCCGGTCTTGATCCGTTTGGTCTTGGGCAGGCCCAGGTCATCGAAGAGCACGATCTGCAATTGCTTGGGCGAGCCGAGGTTGATCTGCTGGCCGATCACGGCATAGGCATCCGCGGCGGCAGCGGCGACGGCATCGGAAAACTCTCGTTGCAGTCCGGTCAACTTCTCGAGGTCGATCGCGATGCCGGCCGCTTCCATGCGGGCCAGCACCCGAGCCAGTGGGAGCTCGATATCGGTGAGCAAGCGCGTTCCGCCTCGGCCGTCCAGCCAATCGCCGAGTGAATCGGCGAGTTCCGAGACGGCCATGGCCGTACGGACTCCGCGCTCGGCTCGTTCGACGTCGGCTGCTTCCTGTCCACCATCCAAGGTGAGCTGACCGGTCTCGGCGGCCGCCGGCGCCAGATCGCGCTTGAGATAGCGCAGCACGAGATCAGTCAGATCGAAGGATCTTTGACCTGGCATCGCGACATATGCGGCCAAGATCGTGTCGCTGCTCACTCCCTGGATGTCCAGCCCGTGCGCCCACGCAGCAAGCAGCGGCCCTTTCAGATCGTGGATCGCCTTGGGGGCCGAGTCGTCACACAGCCAGTGTGCGAGCGCTTTCTCGTCCTCAGGGGTCACGTGCGCCATCCGGACCCACGTGCCCCGGCCGGCCACAGTGGACAGTGCCAGCGCCTCGAGCGTGCCCGTACCGCGGCCCCAGCGGCCATCCGGCGCGATGCCCATCGCGTGCGCGCCATGACCATGGGCATCCAGCCACGCACCGAGCCCTCCTGGCACGAGGTCGTCCACAGTGACCTCGAAACCCCCCTCGGCCGGGGGCTCATCAACGCTCAGATCGGCGAACAGGCGGTCACGCAGCACTCTGAACTGCAGGTTGTCGAAGAGCTGGTGGACCTGCTCGCGGTCCCAGCTGGTCCAGCGCAGATCCTCCGGTCGCTCGGCCAAGGGAACATCTCGAACGAGCTGGGTCAGGCGGCTGTTCTGCAGCACCGAGCCCAGGTGGGCGCGCAGGGCGTCGCCGATCTTGCCGGGGACTTCGTCGACGCGGTCGACGAGTTCCTCCAGCGACCCGAATTCGCGAATCCATTTTGCGGCGGTCTTCTCGCCGACCCCGGGAATTCCGGGCAGATTGTCCGATGGATCTCCGCGCAGGGCGGCGAAGTCGGGGTACTGGGCCGGGGTGAGCCCGTACTTGGCAGACACCTCGTCGGGAGTGAAGCGAGTCATGCCGGTCACACCGCGATGCGGATAAAGCACCGTCACCAAAGGATTGACCAATTGCAGGGCATCCCGATCGCCGGTGCAGATCAGCACCTCCATGCCGCTTTCTGTCGCCTCGGTGGCCAGGGTGGCGATCACGTCATCGGCCTCATATCCGTCCACCTCGATGGACCGGATCTTCAGTGCCGCGAGCACCTCCTGGATCAGGCTCACCTGGCCACGGAAGTCATCTGGGGTCTTGGACCGGTTGGCTTTGTAGTCGGCAAAGATTTCGTTGCGAAACGTCGTACGCGACACGTCGAAGGCAACTGCGATGTGGGTCGGCGCCTCGTCGGTCAGGACCTTGATGAGCATCGAGGTGAAGCCGTACACCGCGTTCGTCGGCTGGCCAGTGGTCGTGGAGAAGTTCTCCACCGGGTGCGAGAAGAATGCCCGGTAGGCCATCGAGTGCCCGTCTACAAGCAGCAGGCGAGCGGGTTCGGTCAGTGTCGCCAGTTGTTCCTCATCGACATGCTTCAGCACGGCGTCGGCAGCGCTCACTGCTGGTCGGCTCACGGGTTCACTCTAGGGTCGGGGTGTGACAGCTGCGCCCCCCTCATCCCAACGGCCGCCCGACTGGGTCGCTGGCCTGACCCTGGGTCCGTTGGCCGACCAGATGGGGATCGAGATCCTCGACTGGGACCCTGCCCGATTGGTCGCGAAGATGCCGGTCCACGGCAACACCCAGCCCTACGGAATCGTGCACGGCGGGGCGTACTGCGTTCTGGCTGAGTCCTTGGGTTCGACGGCAGCGGCCCTCTCCGTGGGACCGCAGCGGGCGGTCGTTGGCATCGAGTTGAACGCGAGCTACCACCGTGCCGCGCACACGGGGACCATCACTGCCGTCTGTCGCAACCTCCACCTCGGCGCGACACTGACCAGCCATGAGATCGAGATGACCGACGAAAACGAAAATCTGCTGTGCACCGTCCGACTGCGCTGCTTGATCCGGCCCCGACCTCCAGGGGTGTGACGCCAGCCTGGCGACGAGTGCCTAGGTGACGGGGCGGTCGATCCGGACGGGCGCGGTCATCCGAACCTCTGCCAAGAGGGCAGGTCGCCGGCCGAACGGGCGCCTGGCCCGCAGCAGCACACTCTGCCGACGTTCGGCGGCGATCTCCCCGGGAGCAAGAGCTCGCATCAACTGCGACACCGAGGCGATTCGATGGGTCACCAGCGGAACGAACCCGAGCCGGGCGAAGAACCGGTGTGCCTCACGATTGCCGGGAGGCAAGGACACGGTCGCTGCATCGGCACCGGCTTCATCTGCATAGCGAGCAACGGCCGATACCAGTTCGCGGCCGACCCCCCGCTGGCGAGCGTTCTCGTCCACAACCAGGACGACGCACAAGGTGAGCCCACCGAGTGCCATCGACACGGGGTCCACGCACACCATCGCAGCGCCGGCCCGGGTGCCGTCGGCCAAGCAGGCCACCATGAGTTGGGCCTCCGGATCCGTCAGCAGCCGGCCGAAGCGTTCCGCGCCCGTCGCGGGACGTCCAGAAGCCTGGCGGGGTCCCGGCATCGTCTGCACGACGGTGTCCACAAGTCGCGCTATTTCGTCGAGATCCTCTGGGTTTGCGGCGCGAACCACGATGCCGCACCGAGGCACGTGAGCTCCTCTCCGGCGGTTGACCGCCAACCGCCAGCGTCCAGCAGGCACGTGACCACGCCCGGCCACCCTCGACGGTGCTCAGCGTGCCCGATGACCGCACGCGTGACAACTTTTCCTCTAGACAGAACAGATACTTCAGCGGCTTTCCAAGATCCACGCCTCGAATGCTTCTCGACGTGTCACCGGTCCGCTACTGTCCCGTCCGGATCGCCCACTTTTCGAGAAGAGTCTGATGGCCCGGGAAGTTGATCGGCCGGTACGCATGTTCGACAGGAGTGGCCCGTGCTGATGGCGCTGCGCTCAGGTGTGGTTGCACAATGGGCGGCTCGTGCGTTGGTGGTCGCACTCGGCGGTTTGGCACTCTCCTTCGGTCTCGTGCTGGCCACTCAAGCACCGGCTCTGGCTGAGGGCGAGACGATCCGCCTAACGCTGGCCACGAGCCGGTCCGGCCCGATCGAGGGCGTAGAAGTCACCGTCAAGGATGCGAACGGGGACGAGGTCGACCAGGGCAACACCGATGACCAGGGCCGATTTGAAGCAGAACTACCCGGCCCAGGCGAGTACACAGTCACGATCAACCCGGACGACCTGCCCGAAGGCGTCACAGCGGCAGCGACGGAGCGACAAGTCACCGTCGCCGAAGGCGCTGTCGGGCGGATCGCCTTCGCCCTGTCCGACGGCTCCACGGGCGGCGGCGGAGCGGCCGGCCGGATCCCCCAGTTGCTGGTGGAGGGTTTGCGCTTCGGCCTGCTCATCGCCATTTGTGCCGTCGGCCTCTCACTTATCTTCGGGACCACCGGCCTGACCAACTTCGCCCACGGTGAACTGGTGGCTATCGGTGCCATCGTCGCCTGGTTCCTGAACGTGTCGGCCGGGGCGCCGCTGATCCTGGCAACCATCATCGCGATGATCGTCGGCGGCTTCGTCGGCTGGCTCAACGACGTCGTGCTCTGGGGGCCGCTGCGAGGGCGCGGCAGTGGTCTGATCGCGATGCTGGTCATCTCGATCGGACTCTCGCTTGCGCTGCGCTACATCCTGAACATCATCTTCGGTGGCCGCTCGCAGCCTTATGCCGACTACCGCGGGCAGCGGGCCGTCGACTACGGACCCATCTCGCTCACCGACAAGGATCTGTACTCGATCTTCATCTCCCTCATCGTCCTCGTCTTGGTCGCATTGATGTTGCAGCGCACCAAGATCGGAAAGGCCATGCGTGCGGTCGCTGACAACCGCGACCTGGCTGCCTCGTCGGGCATCAACGTAGACCGGGTGATCCGGTTCGTCTGGATCGTGGGCGGCGCCCTGGCCGCCCTAGGTGGAGTGTTGTTCGGTCTGTCCGACGAAGTCTCCTGGGACATGGGCTTCAAGCTCCTGCTGCTCATGTTCGCCGGGATCACGCTGGGCGGGCTCGGCACTGCTTACGGTGCCTTGCTGGGCAGCATCATCGTCGGCGTGTTCGTGCAACTGTCCACATTGGTCATCGCGGACGAACTGAAGTACGTCGGGGGCCTGCTATTGCTGATCGTGATCCTGGTGGTACGACCACAGGGGATCCTCGGTAGCCGAGCACGAGTCGGTTAGGCGGGCAACTACAGATGAGCGAGTTCCTCGACATCCTGGCGCTGAGCGTCAAGTCCTTGGTGAGTCAGTCAGCGGTGTTCTTCGCGCTGATGGGCGTTGGCCTCAACCTGCACTTCGGCTACACCGGCCTGTTGAACTTCGGCCAGATCGCGTTCGCCCTCCTTGGCGGCTACGGCGTGGCCATCTCCGTATCCATGTGGGGCCTACCGCTGATCGTCGGCGTCATCATCGGTGTCCTCGCCGCCTTCGTCCTTGCGCTGCTCCTCGGTCTGCCGACGCTGCGGTTGCGCGCGGACTACCTGGCAATCGTGACGATCGCGGCAGCCGAGATCCTGCGTCTGGTCTTCCGGTCAACTCCGGCTACGCCAGTCACCGGTGCGACTCGAGGCCTGTCCGGCTTCGGCCAGGGTTTCTACGACCGCGCACCGTTCGAGACTCAACGCACCTATGACTTCCTCGGGTCCACCTGGACCGGCCGAGAGATCTGGGCCTGCTTGGTCGGTTGGCTACTGGTCACGCTGTTCAGCCTGCTGATCTGGCAGTTGATGCGCAGTCCCTGGGGTCGGGTTCTCAAATCCATCCGGGAGGACGAGGACGCCGTACGGTCACTGGGCAAGAACGTCTACTCGTACAAGATGCAATCGCTGATTCTGGGTGGGGTGATCGCAAGTTTCGGTGGAATGATCTTGGTTCTGGCTACCGGGTCGGCTAATCCCGACCAGTTCCAGAACGCGAACACCTTCCTCGCCTACGCGGCCCTGATTCTCGGCGGCACGGCACGCGTGCTGGGTCCGATCATCGGGGCGATGATTCTGTGGTTCATCATTGCCTTCACCGACGCAGGTCTGGCCGCCCTTATCCGCAACGGATTCATCCCGGATGAGATCCTGAGTTCGCCCGACGTTGCCAACATTCGCTTTGTCCTGGTCGGCGTGGGGCTGATGATATTACTGATCTTCCGGCCCCAGGGGATCATCGGCGACCGCAGGGAGATTGTGCTCGATGCCCACTGACGTTGCGCACCCCTTGCACGGTCTGCCCTGGGACATCGGGGTGCCGAAACCCGACGCGACCATCGTCGTGGACGACCTGGTCCGCTCCTTCGGCGGACTGACCGCTGTGGCGGTCGAACACCTGGAGTTCCAGCGGGGCGCCATCACCGGTCTGATCGGGCCCAACGGCGCCGGCAAGACCACCATGTTCAACCTCCTCACGGGATTCGACCAGCCAAACACCGGGCAGTGGAGCTTCGACGGCAAGTCCCTGGGTCGGCTCAAGCCACACCAGGTCGCCCGCCTGGGCGTCGTGCGGACGTTCCAGTTGACCAAGGCGCTGTCCCGGCTGACCGTTCTCGAAAACATGAAACTCGGCGCCCAGGGCCAACGTGGCGAGAACTTCCTCGCCGCATTGCTTCCCGGCTGGAAAGCCCAGGAGCGCGAGATCGAGGAACGCGCGATGGACCTGCTGACCCGCTTCAAACTGGATGCCAAAGCTCAGGACTTCGCCGGGACGCTGTCCGGGGGCCAGCGCAAACTGCTGGAGATGGCTCGGGCTCTGATGAGCCAGCCCAAGGTCGTCATGCTCGACGAACCAATGGCCGGTGTCAACCCGGCGTTGACACAGAGCCTGCTCGAGCACGTCAAGAACCTCCGTGAGGAGGGCATGACGGTGATCTTCGTCGAGCACGACATGGATGTCGTTCGCGACATCAGCGACTGGGTCGTCGTCATGGCGGCCGGCAAGGTGATCGCCGAGGGCCCGCCGGAATCGATCTCGCAGAACAAGGCAGTGGTCGACGCCTACCTGGGCGCGCACCACGACGCACCGCTTACCGTGGAGGAAGAGGAACTCGTCCTCGCCGAGGCGGAGGTGGCCATCGCCGCCGAGAAGGCCGAGGACGCAGACCTGCCGACCGAGACGACGCGAGGCCTGTAATGACCGACGCCCAGCCGCCCGAGCCCTCGTCTCCGTCCGCGCTCAGCCCCACCCCTCCGCCGACCGCGGCCAACCGGGAGGAACAACCGGACACCGAGACACAGCCGAGTGGCGGGAGCTCGGACCCCTCGGTACGAACGTCCGCCGGCCCGGACATGACCCCAGCCGAGCGCGCGGCCACCCGCGAGGAGCACGTCAAGCTGGCCGAGGGCGCGCTGCTGCGGGCCGACGAGTTGGTCGCCGGCTACATCCCGGGAGTCAATATCCTGCGCGGCACTGACTTCTTCCTCAACGACGGCGAGCTGGTCGGCATCATCGGACCCAACGGCGCGGGAAAGTCCACGCTGCTCAAGGCCTTGTTCGGGCTCATTCCCGTTCGCTCTGGCACGGTGACGCTCCGCGGTGAGGAGATCACCTCCGCGCCTGCGCACAAGCTGGTCGCCAATGGTGTCGGTTACGTCCCACAGAACAACAACGTCTTCCCGTCGTTGACCATCGAGGAAAACCTCGAAATGGGCATCTACTTGCGCTCCAAGAAGTTCCAGGAACGCTTCGACTTCTGCGCCGAGCTTTTCCCTATGCTGGGTGAGCGGCGCAAGCAGAAGACCGGTGCCCTGTCCGGCGGTGAGCGTCAGATGGTGGCCATGGGCAGGGCGCTGATGATGGAGCCCTCCGTGCTGCTCCTGGACGAGCCGTCTGCCGGTCTGTCGCCGGCCTACCAGGACGAGGTCTTCATCCGCTGCGGGCGGATCAACAAGACCGGTGTCTCGATCATCATGGTCGAGCAGAATGCCCGCCGGTGCCTGCAGATCTGCGATCGGGGATACGTGCTGGACCAGGGCCGCAACGCCTATACGAACAATGGCCAGGACCTGATGCACGACCCGAAGGTGATCGAGCTGTACCTGGGGACCCTGGCCACCACGAAGTGATCGACCCCGGCCGGATCGGTGTGCGGGATCAGCCTCAGGTCAGCAGTTCCGGTTCGATGCGCTCCTCACGCACCTGACCGGACTCGTCCAGATCCACCACATAGGCACCCTTGCCGGCTACCTCGGTGAAGGCGCCGACGAACTCCTGCCCGCGGTAGAGCAGCCCGACACCGTCGTCGCTGCAGTACGTCCGCGGCAGCACCTTCTCCGCGACCAGCCGGTGCACCAGGGGCCGCCGGGCCGCCTCCGAGTCGTAGTGGACTCCGTTCCCGTACGGCAGCAGGCCCAATCCGTCGGTGACGGCCCGCAACTCGGGACCGAAGGAGTCCGTCGTACCGCCACGGTGCCAGCAGATGGAGCCCGCACTCACTCCGGCCAGTACGACCCCGGCTTCCCAGGCACGGCGCATGAACACATCGATCTGGTGCACCCGCCAGACCGCGAGCAGGTTCGCCACCGAACCACCGTTAACCCAGACGACATCGGCCGAGAGCAGCAGGTCCTCCGGCGCGTCCACCGAGGGCATCGGATAGAGGTTGAGGTGGGTGAGGTCGATCCCGTCGGTACGGGCGGCCTCGTCGAGTTCGGCGTTGAACCAGCGCTGGTCGCCGCCGGCGGTGCCGAGGTGGACCAGCCGCGGCGCGCGGTCGCTGACGCAGGATAGCTCGATGGCCGCGCCGATCAATGGAGCGAACGCGAGCCGGCTGCGCCGACCCTGACGGTAACCGCCCGAGGTGGCAAGGATGGTCGGTTCAGCGGCAGGCAATCGAGTCTCCGAGCGATTCTGGTTGGTCGGACACGGCCGGAGACCCGGCACCGTTGAACGATGCCGGGCCTCCTGCCGTTGCGGTGTAGCGGTTTACGGGGCCGCTGGGCCGATGCCCTGCGCGTTCATCTCCTCGATGATCTTCGACGACTCATCGAATCCGATGACGACGACCGCGTCCGGGTTGAAGTCGGCCATTTCGCTGACTTCGGTCCGGTACGAGGTCGCTGCCGGGTCGTAGATGATCACTTCTGGAACCTGATCCTCAGCCAGACCAGCACCGATCAGGTTGTCCCGCAGGTTCGCGGCCAGGCCGGTTCCGTACGGGTCATTCAGGGCGATGATGGACACGCTGGCGTTTCCATCGTCGAGAATGAGGTCCGACAGCGCCTTGGCCTGCAGCAGGTCCGGCGGCGCGGTCCGGAAGTACAGGTCGGCGTCGTTGTAGGTGGTGAACTCGTCGGAGGTGTTGGCCGGCGAGATCTGCATGACACCAGCACCGGTGATCTTATCGATCACGGTCTTGGTCACACCAGAGGAAGCCGCACCGAGGACGACGTTGGCGCCGGCCTGAAGAAGCCGGTCCACCGACACGTTGGCAGTGTCGGTCGAGGTGTCACCGGAGTCGGTCTCGATCAGCTGAACCTCCTGGCCCAGGACACCGCCCGCGGCGTTGATGTCACTGATCACGAGCTTGGCCGCCGCTACCTCGGGTGGGCCGAGGAAGGCAAGGCTTCCGGTCAGGGGCAGCAACGTGCCGACGATCAAGGGTCCGCCGGTCGGGGCTGTTGCATAGTCCGGGGTCGCTGGGGGCGGGATCGTGCTGGCGTTGGCCGGGTCACCACCCAGGACGTACTCGATCGCATCGTTGTCGATCGCGTTGTCTTCATCGAAGGACAGGATCCCGAAGGATGCTGCCGCCGGCTCACCAGGATCGGTGAAGGCCAGTGGACCGGAGAAGCCATCCAGGTCGACATCGCCACCGGCTTGGACGATCGCCAGGCAGGTGGCGTAGTCGGTGCACACCTCACCGCCGGTGGTCAAGCCGTTGACGAAGGGCGCGAAAGTGGTAGCGGCGTTGGTGCGGGCTGTCTCCGCGGCCAGGGCCGCGAGAACGACGGCGTCGTAACTCTCGGCCGCGTAGTTGAAGTCGACGAGGGCTGGGTCGACCTCCAGCAGGCGGTTCTTGAAGTCTTCGCTGAGTTCGGTCAGCGGAGTCGTGCCGCGCATGCCGGTAAGGGATCCCGGCTCGGTGAACTTCTCACCGAGTGCGTTTCCCATGTTGCCGTCGGACCCGTAGACGTTGACCTGCTTGGCCTCGTCTGTACCTCCTCCTCCGCCGCCGCCGCCGCCGCCTTCATCGCTTCCACCACATGCACTGGCGGCGAGCAGAAGGGCAGTTGATACGGCGGCAATGCGCCCGAGTTTGCCGTTGACCATCCGGTGACTCCTGTGTTCATGCAGGCCCTAGGCGGGCGTCATCAATATCCGCCGAAGGGCGGCACGGCGTCACCGTAGACCGTGGGACGAGATCTAGTCACGCCCTTGGACGCCCTGAGACCCACACGTGACCGAGCCGTGACCAAGACAAGGCTGCGGATGACGTACGTGGCTGGTGCGGTGGGTGGGCCTGCGGGCGGCAGCCCCAGACTGACAGAGGCTCAGTTCTCGCCGGATTCCCCGGCCAGAACCGCCTCGGCGACGGACCGCATTGACTTGCGTCGATCCATCGCGGTCCGCTGGATCCAGCGGAAGGCCTGGGGTTCGGACCATGAATGCTGGGTCATGAGTTGACTCTTGGCCCGGTCGATGGCTTTGCGCGACTCGAGCCGCTCGGTGAGATCACTGACTTCTGCCTCGAGGGCGGCCATCTCGCGGTAGCGCGACACCGCCATCTCGATCGCGGGCATCAGATCGTGCTTCTGGAAGGGCTTGACCAGATACGCCATCGTGCCGGCCAGTCGGGCCCGTTCCACCAGGTCGCGTTGACTGAACGCGGTGAGGATGACGACAGGGGCGATCCGATCCGTGGCGATCCGCTCGGCAGCAGTCAGCCCATCCATCACCGGCATCTGAACGTCGAGAATGACCAGGTCTGGTCGGAGTTCAGCCGCCAGCGCCACTGCCTGCGCACCGTCCCCGGCCTCACCGACGACCCGGTAACCCTCTTCCTCGAGCATCTCCTTGAGGTCGAGGCGAATCAGGGCCTCGTCCTCGGCGATGAGGACACGACGGCTGCTCTCGGCCGCCGAAGCCGCCGTCTCGGAAGGGTTCACGTGGGGGAGACTAATAGCAGGTCCGGCGGTTCGGCTGCCTCGTTCAGTCGGGCGTGTGTGGTTACCGGCGCTGCAGTGCCGATGACGACGTGGCGATACTCTCCAGGCACTGGCCCCCGTACCCCAATTGGCAGAGGGAGCGGACTCAAAACCCGCCCAGTGTGAGTTCGAGTCTCACCGGGGGCACTTTGTGGTAGCCAGTTCGGCGCCTTGGTTAGCGTGCTCGGACATGAACTCCTCCGCGGCCCGGCACATGACTCCCGACGAGTTCCGTGACCAGGGCCGGCAGGTAGTGGAGTGGATAGCCAGGTATTGGGAACGGATGGAGAGCCTGCCGGTGCTCTCCCAGGTCGCGCCGGGGCAGGTCCGTTCGGGCCTTCCGCCGCATCCACCCCCGACGGGCAGCCAGTCGCTCGAGTCGGTGCTGGCTGACCTCGACGAGGTGATCCTGCCTGGAATCACGAACTGGCAGCACCCGCGCTTTTTGGCGTACTTCCCGGCCAACGCCTCCGGTCCCTCGGTACTGGGCGACCTGCTCAGCTCGGGCTTGGGGGTTCAGGGGATGCTCTGGGTTACCAGCCCGGCCTGCACGGAACTGGAGCAGGTGATGCTCGACTGGCTGGTCCAGCTGCTCGACCTACCCCCCGACTTCCGCAACGACGGCCCTGGGGGCGGGGTCATCCAGGACTCCTCCTCCGGCGCGAATTTCGTTGCGCTGCAAGCTGCGCTGCACAGAGCCACGTTCGGCCGCAGCATCATCGACGGGGTGTCGGGTAGGCATGTCGTCTACGCCTCCACCCAGACCCATTCGTCTGTGGAGAAGGCTGCCCGGATGGCCGGGCTGGGCTCTCGGTCCGTGCGGATGGTCGACGTGGACCCGGGGACCCTGGCCCTGGTCCCCAGCCAGTTGGCCGAGCTCATCGCCGCCGATCGGGCAGCAGGTTTGATCCCTACCATGGTCGTGGCAACGATCGGCACGACATCGACCACCGCCATCGATCCGGTCGCCGAGATCGGCGCGATCTGCCGCGCATCCGAGACCTGGCTGCACGTCGATGCCGCCTACGCCGGGGTTGCCGCGGTCTCCCCTGACCTGCGTTGGATCAACGACGGGGTGGCGGACTACGCCGACTCCTACTGCACCGACCTGCACAAGTGGCTGCTCACGAACTTCGACGCGACGGCCTTCTGGGTGCGCGACCGGCGACACCTGACCGGCGCCCTGTCGATCCTCCCGGAGTACCTCCGCAACCAGGCAAGCGAATCGGGGGACGTCGTGGACTATCGCGATTGGCAGATCGAGCTCGGGCGGCGGTTTCGGGCACTGAAGCTCTGGTTCGTCTTCCGCTGGTACGGGGCAGAGGGACTTCGCGCGCACATCGACGGGCACGTGGCGATGGCCCAGGAGCTCGCCAGTTGGGTGCGGGCCGACGATCGATTCCAGGTGGTGACCGACCATCCCCTGTCACTTGTCTGCCTTCGCCCAATATGGCCAGGTCGGGAGCACGCCGAGGCCGACCGGCTGACGATGGATGTGATCGAGTCCCTGAACCGCGCCGGTGACGTCTATCTCACGCATACCTTGGTCGAGGGCCGGACCGTCATGCGGGTGGCGATCGGCGCACCGAGCACCACCCGCGAGCAGGTTGCCATGGTGTGGGACTTGATCCGCGCCGAGGTCGCCACCCACGGCTGACGGGCTAGCTGGCGCGCCGGCGTCGGATCAGACCCTCCTGTACCACCGTGGCGACGTGTGACCCGTCCTGGGACCAGATCTGTCCCGTACACAGAGCCCGCCCGCCGGAGGCCGACGGCGAATCCGAGGAATAGAGGAACCAGTCGTCAGCGCGGAACGGTCGGTGGAACCACATCGCGTGGTCGAGGCTGGAGGGCATGACCTCGGGCTCGGCGAAAGAGACCCCAGCCTTCCTTGCGGCCGCTTCGAGCAGGGAGATGTCGCTGGCATAGGTCAACACGCAGACATGGATCGCCGGGTCGTCGGGTAGCCGTCCGTCGGCCCGCATCCACACGTACTCGTCGCTCACCTGCGTCGCCTCCGGATCCGGGGTCCACGGGCTGGTCCGGTAGCGCCGGTCGATCGGGCGTGGGATGCGCGCGAAGTGCCCGATCTGATCCGCGACCGGGGCGATCAGCTCGGCGAAGTCCGGTAGTTCGTCCGGACCGGGCCCGGCTGGCATCGGGAGAGCGTGCTCGATGAAAGCCGGCTCGAGTCGCATGAAGGAGGCCGCCAGCTGGAAGATCGCTTCATGAGCCCCGTTCGCCCGCAGCTGCTTGGCCACCACTCGCCGGGTCGTGAAGGAACGGCCGTCACGGATCCGGTCTACTTCGTACCGGATGGGGACTCGCGGATCCCCGGGCCGCAGGAAGTAGGCATGCAGGGAGTTGACCGGTCGGTCCTCGGGGACGGTCCTGACGGCGGCCACCATGGCCTGACCTGCCACCTGCCCACCGAAGACCCGCTGCAGCGACACGTCCGGGCTGGTGCCCTCGAAGACGTCCGCGTCGATCACGCTCAGGTCGAGCAGGTCCACCAGGGAGTCGACCGCCCGCTGTCCGGTGATCGGTCCTGGTGGCAGTGGCAATTCCTGTGGTGTGGACGACATGGTCGCGTCCCCCGCCGGCATCAGTACTCGTCACCGACCCGGTGCAGCCTGATCAGGTTCGTCGTACCTGGGACGTTGGGCGGCGATCCGGCAACGATCACGACGAGATCGCCCCTGGTCAGGCGGCCGCTCTCGATCAGCGCCTTGTCCAACTCACGCACCATTTCGTCGGTGTGCCGCACGGAGGGCACGAGGAAGGTCTCCACCCCCCAGGTCAGGGCGAGTTGGCTGCGGACCCGGGGCTCCGGGGTGAAGGCGAGCAGCGCCAGGGGGGTGTGCAGCCGGGCCAGCCGGCGCACAGTGTCGCCCGACTGGGTGAAGGCGGCCAACGCCTTCGCGCCGGTCAGCTCCCCCACGTCTTTGGCTGCCCGGGTCAGAACGCCTCCAGTCGTGCGGGGTGCCGCCAGTAATGAGGGTACGGCGGTGCTGTCACTCTCGACCGAGTCGATGATGCGCGCCATCGTGGCCACGGACAGGACGGGGTGACGCCCGATTCCGGTCTCGCCGGAGAGCATCAATGCGTCAGCGCCGTCGAGCACAGCATTGGCCACGTCAGATGCTTCGGCCCGGGTCGGCCGACTCGCGGTCAGCATGGACTCGAGCATCTGGGTCGCGACGATGACCGGTTTCGCGTTCTCCCGCGCGATCTGGATCGCCCGCTTCTGCACCATGGGTACCTGCTCGAGCGGCAACTCCACGCCGAGATCTCCGCGAGCGACCATCAACGCATCGAACGCGCGCACGATCTCGCGCAGTCGCCCCACCGCCTGGGGCTTCTCGATCTTTGCGATCACCGGGACCTTGATCCCGACTTCCTCCATGATCGCGCGGACCGGATTGACATCGGCCGGGTCACGAACGAACGACAAGGCCACGAAGTCCACCGACAAACCGAGCGCGAAGCGCAGATCGGCGGCGTCCTTGTCCGACAGCGATTGGGTGCTCAGAGAGCTGCTCGGCAGCGAAAGTCCCTTGTTGTCACTGACCTCCCCGCCCTCGACGACGAAGGCGCGGATGTCCTGACCGGAGACGTCGATGATCTTCAGCGACAGTTTCCCGTCATCGACCAGGATCTGCTCACCGATCTCGACCTCATCAGCAAGCGCCGGGTAGGTCGTACCCACCCGTTCGGCGCTACCCAACGGGAGCTCCTCGGTGGTGATCACGACTTCGGTGCCTGCCGGCCAGTCGGCGCGGCCTCCCTCGAACCTGCCAAGGCGGATCTTGGGGCCCTGCAGGTCGGCCAGGATTCCAACCGCACGGCCGGTCCGATCGGAGGCCTGTCGGACGTTGTCATAGGCCGCCTCGTGGTCGGCGTGGCTGCCATGGCTGAAATTCAGCCGGGCGACATCCATGCCTGCCTCGACGAGGGCCTGGACCCGTTCCGCGCTTGCCGTCGCCGGCCCGATCGTGCAGACGATCTTGGCTCGCCGAGACATGCGCTGAGCCTAGGTCCCGCTGGCTTGGGTCATCACGGCACCATCCATCAACGCAGGGCCATGCTCGTGGGCGTCACTGGCTTGGGCAGCACGGACTCCCCAGTGAGGAACCCGTCGACAGCGGCTGCTGCGGCTCGACCTTCGGCGATCGCCCAGACGATGAGGGACTGGCCTCTGCCGATGTCGCCGGCCACGAAGACGCCGGGCACCGTGGACTGCCAGTCGGCGTCGCGGACCACATTTCCTCGGCCGTCGATCTGCGCGCCGAGGGCCTGGATGAGCCCTGCCTGCTGGGCACCGGTGAAGCCCATGGCCAGGAGCACGAGATCGGTCGGTAGCTCGCGAGCGGTGTCAGCAACCGGTGTGAACCGCCCGCCCTCCATGACGACTTCGTGCAGGACGAGGGCGCGCACCCGGCCCGTGTCATCGGGGAGGAACTGCTCGGTCTCCACAGCGAAGGTCCGCGTGCCGCCTTCCTCATGGGCGCTGGTGGTTCGCATGATCAGCGGCCAGGTCGGCCACGGGTTGCTCTGCTCCCGCGACGGCGGCGGCGCCGGCATGATCTCGAGCTGGGTCACCGAAGCGGCACGCTGACGGTGCGCGGTGCCTAGGCAGTCGGCTCCCGTGTCCCCGCCGCCGATGATCACGACGTGCCGACCCTCGGCGCTGATCGTGGACTCCGCGAGATCGCCGTTGACGACCCGGTTGGCGAGTGGCAGGTACTCCATTGCCAGATGGATGCCGTCGTACTCCCGCCCCGGGATGGGCAGGTCACGGCCAACGGTGGCCCCGCCGGCCAGAACGACGGCATCGTAGGTGGCCCGTAGTTCCGCCGCGCTGAGATCGACGCCCACATCGCAGCCGACGACGAACCGGGTGCCCTCAGCTCGCATCTGGTCCAAGCGGCGCTCGAGGTGCCGCTTCTCCATCTTGAACTCCGGGATGCCGTACCGGAGCAACCCCCCGATGCGATCGGCTCGTTCGAAGACCCTGACCCGATGCCCGGCCCGAGTCAGCTGCTGGGCTGCCGCCAGCCCAGCCGGCCCGGAGCCGACGACCGCAACCCGCCTGCCGCTGTCGATTTCGGGTGGCTGCGGGGTGACCCAGCCCTCCTCGAATGCCCGGTCGATGATCTCGACCTCGACCTGCTTGATGGTGACGGCTTCGTCGGTGATGTTGAGGACACAGGCGCCCTCACACGGTGCCGGGCACAGGCGCCCGGTGAACTCGGGGAAGTTGTTGGTCGCATGCAGCCGCTCGATCGCCTCCCGCCAGTCATCCCTGCGCACCAAGTCATTCCACTCTGGGATCAGGTTGCCCAGCGGGCAACCGTGATGACAGAACGGGATCCCGCAATCCATGCATCGGGCAGCCTGGATTCGGACCTGTTCGGCGCCGTAGGCCTCCTTGCCCGCATAGACCTCGTGCCAGTCCTGTAGCCGCAGATCGACCGGTCGACGCGGCGGCAGGGCACGCTCGTACTTCACGAAGCCGGACGGATCAGCCACGTGCGGCCTCCATCACGGCTGTGTCGACATCCCGCCCGGCGGCTTCGGCGATCCTGGAGGCCTCGAGCACTCGCTTGTAGTCCAGCGGCATGATCTTGGCGAAGCCTGCCACCCGGCGCGGCCAGTCCGACATGAGCGCGGCAGCGATCGTAGAGCCGGTGAGCTCGGCATGCCTGGTCACGATGCGGGCCAGCCAGTTCCGGTCCTCGTCGGTCATCTCCTCGATGGCGACCATGTCGCGATTGACCCGATGCCGGACGAGGTCGAGCACGTAGGCCACACCACCAGACATACCCGCGGCCAGATTGCGACCGTTCGGACCGAGAATGACCACCCGACCACCGGTCATGTACTCGCAGGCATGGTCTCCCACGCCCTCGACAACGGCGGTCGCCCCCGAGTTGCGAACGCAGAAGCGCTCCCCCACCAGGCCACGGATGAACACTTCTCCTGAGGTGGCGCCGTAGGCGATGACATTGCCGGCCACCACATTTGCCTCCGGCAGAAAAGATGCCCTCGGATCCGGACGAACCACGATCCGCCCGCCGGACAGACCCTTGGCGAGATAGTCGTTGGCATCTCCCACCAAGCGCAGGGTCATGCCGGGCGGAATGAACGCGCCGAAGGACTGTCCGGCCGACCCGGTGAAGGTGAGGTCGATCGTGTTGTCCGGCAGGCCAAGCGCGCCATACCGCTTTGTCACCAGGGAGCCGAGCATGGTGCCCACGGTGCGATTGACATTGCGGACCGGCAGTTCCAGCTTGACCGGCTGGCCGTCGAGCAGTGCGCCTTCACACAGCTGGATCAAGGTGTTGTCCAGCGCCCGGTCCAGTCCGTGGTCCTGCTTGCGGATCCGATGTCGAGGAGTTCCCTCGGGCAACTCGGGCACGGCAAGGAGCGGGGCCAGGTCCAGACCGTCGGTCTTCCAGTGCGCCACGGCATCGTGGGTGTCGAGCAGTTCTGCGTGCCCCACGGCCTCATCGATCGAGCGGAACCCGAGTTCGGCGAGGTACTCCCGGACCTGCTCGGCCAAGTAAACGAAGAAGGTCTCGACGAACTCCGGGCGCCCGGTGAACCGCTTGCGTAGCTCCGGGTTCTGCGTCGCTACTCCGACCGGGCAGGTATCCAGGTGGCAGACGCGCATCATCACGCAGCCCGCGACCACCAGCGGCGCGGTGGCGAAGCCGAACTCCTCGGCGCCCAACAGGGCCGCGATGACGACGTCGCGGCCGGTCTTGAGCTGTCCATCGCACTGCACGACGATCCGATCGCGCAGTCCGTTGAGCAGCAACGTCTGCTGGGTTTCGGCCAGGCCGAGCTCCCACGGGGCGCCGGCGTGCTTGAGAGAGGTCAGCGGCGCAGCCCCCGTACCCCCGTCGTGCCCGGAGATCAGAACGACGTCGGCGTGCGCCTTGCTGACGCCGGCCGCCACGGTGCCCACCCCGATCTCGGAGACGAGCTTCACGTGCACGCGCGCCTCGGTGTTGGAGTTCTTGAGGTCGTGGATGAGTTGCGCCAGGTCCTCGATGGAGTAGATGTCATGGTGCGGCGGCGGGGAGATCAAGCCGACGCCCGGCGTCGAGTGCCGGGTGCGCGCGATCCAGGGGTACACCTTGTGTCCGGGCAGTTGGCCACCCTCACCGGGTTTGGCGCCCTGGGCCATCTTGATCTGCAGGTCGTCTGCGTTGACCAGGTACTCGCTGGTCACGCCGAACCGACCGCTGGCCACCTGCTTGACCGCGCTGCGGCGCAGGTCGCCGTTCGCGTCGGGAGTGAACCGGTCGGCGTCCTCGCCGCCTTCTCCGGTGTTGGACTTCCCGCCCAACCGGTTCATCGCGATGGCCAGGGTCTCGTGCGCCTCCGCGGAGATCGACCCGTAGCTCATCGCGCCGGTCGAGAACCGGCGCACGATGTCAGCGACCGGCTCGACCTCCTCAAGCGGAACGGCCGGCCGTACCCCCGTGCGCAGCCTGAACAACCCGCGCAGGGTTCCCGCCTTCGCAGACAGCTCGTCAACGGCTTCGGCGTAGCGGGCGAAGACCTCATACTGCCGGGAGCGGGTGGCATGTTGGAGCAGGAACACAGTCTCCGGGTTGAACAGGTGCACCTCGCCCTCGCGGCGCCATTGGTACTCCCCGCCAATGGTCAGCCGACGGTGCGCCCCGTCGGTCGGGTTGTCGGGGTAGGCCTTGCGGTGGCGCATGCGCACCTCTTCGGCCAGAACCTCCAGACCGACTCCACCCAGGGTCGACGTGGTGCCGGTGAAGTAGCGGTCGACCAACCTCTGGGACAGGCCGATCGCCTCGAAGATCTGGGCCATCGTGTACGAGCCAACCGTGGAGATGCCCATCTTGGACATCACCTTGAGCACACCCTTGCCGAGTGCCTTGAGGTAATTGGCCACCGCCACGCTCGGCTCGACGCCGACGATGGTGCCGTCGGCGACCATGTCCTCGACCGTCTCGAAGGCGAGATACGGATTGATGGCTGCGGCACCGTACCCGAGCAGCAGCGCGACGTGATGGACCTCGCGACAGTCTCCGGACTCGACGATCAGGCCGACCTGCATCCGGCTCTTGGCGCGGATCAGGTGGTGGTGCACGGCTGAGGTGAGCAGCAGCGAGGGGATCGGTGCACTGCGCTCGTCACAGTCCCGGTCGGAGAGCACGATGATCCGGGCGCCCTGGTCGATCACCCGCGAGACCTGCTGACACACATCGTCAAGAGCGGTACGGAGTGCGACCGCGGCGCCATCGGTCCCCGGACGGTCGCTCTCCCCGCCGCCGACGTCGAAGTGGCCGAAGATCCGGACGGCGGCGAAGCCCGGCAGGTTGCCGTCGTCGTTGATGTGCAGGATCTTTGCGAGTTCGTCGTTGTCGATGACCGGGAATGGCACGACGATCTTGCGGCTAGCAGCAGCCGTCGGCTCCAGCAGGTTCTGTTCCGGGCCCAACGCCCGGGAAAGGCACGTGACCAGTTCTTCACGAATCGCGTCCAGCGGCGGATTCGTCACTTGGGCGAAGAGTTGGCTGAAGTAGTCGTAGAGCAGTCGCGAGCGCGCCGACAGCACCGCGATAGGAGTATCCGTGCCCATGGAGCCGATCGGCTCGGCACCCGAACTTGCCATCGGCGCCAGCAGGATGCGCAGTTCTTCCTCGGTGTAGCCGAAGAGCAACTGGCGCCTTAGCACGGATTCGTGGCTGGCCACGACGTGGTCCCTGGCGGGCAGGGAGGGCAGCCGCATGAGCCCGGCATGCACCCACTCGTCGTAGGGATGCTCCGCTGCGAGCTCGGCCTTGATCTCGTCGTCCTCGACGATCCGGCCGCGGGCGGTGTCGACGAGGAACATCCGGCCCGGCTGAAGCCTGCCCTTGGCCACGATCTTGTCGGGCGGGATGTCGAGCACACCGACTTCGCTGGCCAGGACCACGAGGCCGTCCTCGGTGGCCCACCAACGACCTGGACGAAGTCCGTTGCGGTCGAGGACCGCCCCGATCACGGTGCCGTCGGTGAAAGCAACGCAGGCCGGCCCGTCCCATGGCTCCATGACCGTGGCGTGGAACTGGTAGAACGCCCGACGCTGGGGGTCCATCTCGTCGTGGTTCTCCCAGGCTTCGGGGATCATCATGAGCACGGCGTGCGGCAGGCTTCGGCCACCCAGGTGTAACAGTTCCAACACCTCGTCGAAGGTGGCGGAGTCGCTGTATTCCGGCGTGCAGATGGGGAAGATCCGCTCGAGATCCCCGGAGATCAGGTCGCTGGCCAGCTGTGCTTCGCGCGCGTGCATCCGATTGCGGTTGCCCTTGATGGTGTTGATCTCGCCGTTGTGCGCGATGTAGCGGTACGGGTGGGCCAGCGGCCAGGACGGGAAGGTGTTCGTTGAGAATCGGCTGTGCACCATAGCCAGGGCAGATTCGTACCGGTCGTCACGCAGATCAGGGAAGAACAGCTTGAGTTGGTTCGTGGTCAGCATGCCTTTGTACGTGATGGTCCGCGCGGACAAGGAAGCGAAATAGGCCTCGTGGCCCAGCCGAGCGGCCTCGCGTTCGATCCGCTTGCGCAACACGAAGGCCCGCCGCTCCAAGTCGAGCAACTCCAGGCTGCCGAAGGCAGCAGCGACGACCAGCTGGGCGAAGTACGGCATGCAGCCTCGAGCCGTCGGACCTACCTCGGCGCCGACCGGATCCACCGGCAGCCCACGCCAGCCTGCGACCCGTAACCCCTCCTCGGCCGCCAGATCGGCGACGAGATCAGTGACCGCCCGACGGTGGTCCACCTGCGGCGGTAGGAATGCGATGCCGATTGCGTATTGACCGGCGGGCGGCAGCGCGAAGTCCACAGATTCACGCAAAAGCCGATCAGGAATCTGGGTCAGGATGCCGGCGCCGTCGCCCGAGGTCGGCTCCGATCCCGCTGCGCCGCGGTGCTGGAGGTTGGCCAGGGCGTTGAGCCCAGCGTCCACGATGCGCCGCGATGGCACCCCGTGGGTGTCGACGACGAAGGCGACACCACACGCATCGTGCTCATTGACCGGGTCATAGAGGCCTTGCCGGGCCGGGAGAGCGGAAAAGGGTCGCACGTACACGCTCCCGTCGTCTGGGTTCAACCGGATCGAGGACAGCGAACTGCGGAGGTGATCCGGATCGGTGGTGGCCTGCTGTGGTCAGGCACCATCGGGACGTCGACGGCCCGAGTCATGACCGGTTCAGGTTACAGGTCTGAGTGCCTGTGCTTGGAAGAGCGCCCACCGCGAGTTCGACCGACCGGCTTGTCGCTGACCAGCTCTTCCTCGACGGCGGCCGGCTCCTCGACCGGCTGGAGCGACCCGGGCGAGCCAGGCGTGTCGTCGTCCTGATCGCCGCCGGATCCGCCAGGTGGCTGGGGCGTCAGATCCTCGCGGGGCCCACGATGGGTCAGGAACCAGGCCACGGCTCCCAAGAACAGCAGGATCGACGTCCAGATGTTGAGCCGTAGGCCGAAAACCGTCTCTGCCGGATCGATCCGCAGTGCCTCGATCCAGACCCGGCCGGCGCAGTAGGCCGCGACGTAGAGCGCGAAGGCGCGTCCGCGCGAGAGTGTGAATCGTCGGTCAGCCCAGATCACCAGTGCAGCGACGCCGAGATTCCACAGCAGCTCGTAGAGGAAAGTGGCGTGGAATGTCCCCAGCACCAGGGGTTCCCCGGTGGAGTCGCGGACGGCCTGGCCGAGGCCTGAGTCCCATCGATAGATCGTCAATGCCCATGGTGCATCCAGCGGGGCGCCGTACAGCTCGTTGTTGAACCAGTTACCCAGCCTGCCGACTGCCTGCGCCACTGCGATACCGGGAGCCACCGCGTCGGCAAATGCGGTCATGGGCACGCCCTTGCGGCGGCAGCCGATCCAGGCGCCCACCCCGCCTAGAGCGATCGCACCCCAGATACCAAGGCCGCCCTCCCAGATCTTGACCGCGTCGAGGAGATTGCCGTCAGCGCCAAAGTAGGGCGCGGGACTGGAGATGACGTGATAGATCCGGCCGCCGATGATGCCGAAGGGCACTGCCCACATCGAGATGTCGAGGACGTCGCCGGGACGGCCTCCGCGGGCAATCCAGCGCTTGTTCCCGATCCAGATAGCCAGGATGATTCCGGCGATGATGCACATCGCGTAGCCACGGATCGGTAGCGGGCCGATAAACCAGACGCCTTGAGTTGGGCTGGGGATCGAGGCGAGCGGCACACAGGCGAGGGTAGTCACCCCACCTGGACCACTTCACGACGAGGGAGAGCTCGCGCACCTGTGGATGGTCATGTCGCCCTCGTCACCTGTCAGCGCGCACGAGGCCTGGACACCGATGAGCCGCTGCTCCTAGCCGCGCTGGACGCCCTTGACGTCGACGTCGAGGTCCTGGACTGGGATCGCCCGGCGGACTGGTCGGTCTACGACTTGGCAATCATCCGCTCGACCTGGGACTACGCCACCCGGCACGCGGAGTTCCTCTCGTGGGCCGGGGCGACCGGAAACCTGACGCGGCTGCACAACCCGGTTGCCATGCTCTCCTGGAACACCGACAAGCGCTACCTGAGCACCCTGGCTGAACAGGGACTCGCGGTCATCGACACCGTCTTCCTCGCTCCCGGCGACGACTGGCCGGGTGGGAACCCGACCGGCTCGCTCGTCGTCAAGCCCAGCGTGTCTGCCGGTGGACAGGACACCGCACGGTACGGACCCGAGGAGCACCTGCAGGCCCGTGAACATGTGGCCCGACTACACGCGCAGCAGCGGGTCGTGATGGTCCAGCCCTACCTCGAGGGCATCGAGCACAGCGATGAGACCGCGCTAATCTATATCGGCGGGACGTTCAGCCATGCCGCCGCAAAGGGGGCTCTCCTCAATGCCGGGGCCGCCGAGGCCGGGCTGTTCGCTCCCGAGACCGTGTCCGCCCGTGCGCCTTCGGTGGCGGAACTGGCGCTGGGCGACGCCACGCTGGCCTGGTTGGCAGAGTCTGAACTTGGGGTGCCGCTGTACGCCCGCGTTGACTTGTTGCCTGATGCGGACGGACTGCCGCGCATCCTCGAAGTCGTCGGTGCGGCGATCGAAGTCGATCACCTCGACGGGGTCACGCTGCTTGCTGACGACGCCGCTTTCTTCGACGTGCGCGGATGTCGCGTGCAGGTCGTCGGGGTCGACCCACGCTCCTACATGGCCCTGGGCGCGCGGCCCGAGCGACTCGCCGATCCGACCGCCGACCTGCGGATCCTGCTCTGCCACTTCCCCAGAGTCGTCGATCTGCTTCCCGCCGGCACGTTCCACCTCCTCCTCTCGGGTCACCTGCACGACGGGCAGCTCTCGCTGCCCTACGGCCGCGGCAAGCTGCGCCTGGCACACCCACGCTTCCCCTATCCCTGCGGCCTCTACCGCCGGCCGGCGGC
>Ga0208612_1000305_pt1 | contig 23149 bp, 24 predicted proteins | sample AntDryMetagUQ889_FD_188089 | JGI IMG/M metagenome (GOLD analysis project Ga0208612, IMG submission 188089) | Polar desert microbial communities from Antarctic Dry Valleys - UQ889 (SPAdes) | ecosystem: Environmental > Terrestrial > Soil > Desert | place: Antarctic Dry Valleys | collected 2008-12-31 | reverse complement strand
GACGACAACAACGGCTGGTGTGGGCGCCCCAAGAAGACCAACGTCAAGCCCACCGATGTGAGCAAGCCGACCTGCCCCAACGGCTCGGCCATGCCTGCCAACGGCAAGTGTGACGAGGTCCTCGGCATCGTGATCGATCGGCCTTGCGACAAGGACAACAACATGGCGAACGGTGTGCAGCCGTGTGACAAGCCGAACGAGGTCATGCCGGACCTGGAGGTCAGGCCCTCGCTGCCGACCGACGGTGTTCTCGGGATCCGAGTCTCACGGGCCCCGGCCGTCGCCGCAGCGGTCCAACCTGCGGTCGAGGCTGCTGGTGCGGTCCTTCCCTTCACCGGTGGAGACGTGCTGGTTTTCCTGGCCGCTGCACTCGGGCTGATCGCAGCCGGAGCGGCGACTCTGAAGGTGCGCACCAACAAGGCATAAGTCATCGCAAGACCGCAACATCTAGAGGGGGCCGGAAGATCGGCCCCCTCTTTACGTCTGGCCTCGCGCGCCTCCAGGGGCCCTGCTCAGACCCGTACACGCCGCCGCCTCCGCTCGTCCCAGAGCACGTCCCCTGACTGAGGCGTCTGGGTGTCTGTAGCATCCGCCGATGCTTCCGGAAGTCCTAGAGACCGAACGGCTCCGACTGGTTGGAACGATCCCCGCGCACGCGCCTGGACTGTGGGCAGCGATCGAAGCATCTCTTCCTGAGCTCACCGAGTTCATGGCCTGGGCACCGAGCGCGTCCGAGGCCAACACGATCACGTTCACCGAGCGCATGGAGGCCAAACGACGAGAGCTGACCGACTGGTCGTTCACGATCTTTTTGGGGGACGAGGTCGCCGGCAACATCTCGCTGATGGGTTACGAAGCTCTAGCGGACCTCGCGGAAGTGGGGTACTGGCTGCGCTCCGACCTGTGCGGGCGGGGCTATATGACCGAAGCCGGTAGAGCGATCGTCGACTTCGCGTTCGACCACGTCGGTTGCCACCGCCTCGAGCTGAGGGCAGCCGAGGGCAATCCCGCCAGCATCCGCGTGGCCGAGAAGCTGGGTTTCGTCCGCGAAGGTCTCCTCAGAGACGCCAACAGGGCCCCCGATGGCGGCCGTTACAACATGCACATGTTCGGTCTGCTGGCCACGGACCGAGCCCGCACCGATTAGCCCGAAAGTTCAGTTTCGAGAGGATCCGCATCGATAGATCGGTATGTCGGTGGTCACCCGACGGGAGCGTGATCGCTTTCGTGACCGACCGGCACGACGCGCTCTGCGACCCGGAGGGTGGTGGATGCCCCTCCACCACTGAGATGATTCCGCCGGGACGGCACCGGAGAGACTCGGCTCACCCAGACCGAGAGGGCGGAGTTCTCCCCGGACTGGTGATTCGCCTCTGGCCTTCGGGGCCGGGCGGGCTTACAATCACATCGTGGTAAGTACGCCCCTGTAACTCCTGTCCAAATCCGCGTAACCGAACGTATGTTCGATTATTGTCACACCCTCTTCATACGGTGGTCCCAATCGAACTTGAGGCCCATCGAGTGGGCTGAACGAAGGAGGACGAAGTGGCTATCAGGGACCGAAGCGGCGTCAGCGACACCAGTCGAGACCTCAAAGGACGCGATGCGTCCCTGGATGCGGCCCTCGCGCAGATCGAGAAGCAGCACGGCAAGGGCTCGATCATGCGCCTCGGTGATGATGGCCCCCTCAAAGACATCGAGGTCGTCTCTACCGGTTCGCTGGCACTCGATCTGGCCCTCGGTGTTGGTGGGATCCCCCGGGGTCGCATCGTCGAGATCTACGGGCCCGAGGGTTCCGGCAAAACCACCGTCTCGTTACACGTGATCGCCGAGGCACAGAAGGCCGGTGGCCTCGTTGCGTTCATCGACGCCGAGCACGCGCTTGACCCCGCCTACGCGAAGGCTCTCGGCGTGGACATCGACAGCTTGCTGTGCTCGCAGCCCGACACCGGTGAGCAAGCGCTCGAGATCGCCGACACGCTGGTCCGTTCGGGTGCGATGTCGGTGATCGTCATCGACTCCGTGGCCGCTCTGGTGCCTCGGGCCGAGATCGAGGGCGAGATGGGCGACAGCCACGTCGGACTCCAGGCTCGTCTGATGAGCCAGGCGCTTCGCAAGCTGGCCGGAAACGTCAACCGCTCGAACACGATCCTGGTCTTCATCAACCAGATCAGAGAGAAGATCGGCGTCATGTTCGGGAGCCCCGAGACCACCTCGGGAGGGCGAGCGCTGAAGTTCTACTCCTCGGTGCGTATGGACGTGCGACGCATCGACTCGTTGAAAGACGGGGGCGAGATCGTCGGCTCCCGGGTCCGGGTGAAGATCGTGAAGAACAAGGTCGCAGCTCCGTTCAAGAAGGCCGAGTTCGACATCCAGTACGGCTTCGGCATCTCGAAAGAGGGAAGCCTCCTCGACGTGGCGATCGAAGAAGGCATCGTGCGCAAATCGGGGGCCTGGTTCATCTACGGCGATGACCAACTCGGCCAGGGCCGCGAGAACGCCAAGACGTTCCTTGCCGAGAACCCAGACATCGCTACCGAGATCGAGCTCAAGATCAAAGAGAAGCTCGGGCTGATCGCCGGTGATGACCTCAGCGATGTCTCCGAGATATCCGAGGAACCCGCAGCCGAGACCGCCTAGGACCACATGATGGCCGGTGAGCCCACGCTCTTCGTTATCGACGACTCCTTCGCCGATCAACTGAAGGAGGCGATGGAGCGAGCCGGCCGTCTGCTGTCGGTCCGGGCCCGAACCGAGCACGAGATCAGGGACCGACTTGCCACGGCAGGTTTCCCGGAACATGTGATCGAGCAGACGACGGCCCGGCTCCACGAGCTGGGACTCCTGGACGATCTCGCCTTCGCCCGCGACTGGGTGCGTGAGCGGTCCGCCCGCAAGAGCCTGGGCCCCCGCGCCCTGAAGGCCGAGCTGTACGCCAAGGGCATCGAGCGCCAGGTAGCGGAGGAGGCCCTCGGTGCCGAGAACCTTGATGAGGAGTCTCTGGCCACCGAGGCGGCCGCCCGCTGGGTTCGGAAGGTCGCCAGGTTCCCCCTGCCACAGCAAGCTCACAAGCTCCAGCAGATGCTGCTTCGGAAAGGGTTCTCCTCGGAGGCCTCCGAGGCGGGGGCCAGGGCGGCCCTGCCGCCTGAGGGGTGGGACTGAGGTCGCGAAAGTCGTGGTCTTCTCGGCCCCGGGGGCGTACCATAGGGTCCAGGAAAAAGCGAGACAAGCACCTCAAACGGTACGTATGAGCTAAGCGAGAGAAATCCTGAAAACGTCTTTGCTACCCAGCAGATCGAACCTTCTGGCCCTCTGGATGCCGCGGCTTGGCATGCCGGAGTGGAGGCGTATCTCGATCTAGCGGCTCTGTAGCCGTCTCAGACTCGCCCTCTTCGTACCGGGTTCGGGCCCCGGCCTCATCGCCGCGACCGGACCATCCGGGTGCGGCCGTGACCGTTTGCGCAGCACGCGGCTCGGCGGCGATGAAAGGAGCGGGAGATGGAGATCGTTATCGGTCTCATCCTCGGCCTCATCGCGGGTGCAGGGGTTGGCTACGTAGTCCGGAAGTCGATGGCGGAAAAGGAAGTGACCTCCGCCGAGAATCGAGCGAAGACCCTCGTTGCAGAGGCGGAGCGCCAAGCAGAGGCCGCCAAACGAGAGGCTTTGATCGAGGCCAAGGACGAGACCTTCCGGATGCGTTCGGAGGCGGAAGCCGACCTCAAGACCCGCAGGGCCGAGATAGAGAAGAAGGAAGATCGGATCAGCCAGCGGGAGTCGACCCTCGATTCCAGGGTCAATTCGCTGGATCGCAAAGAGCAGACGATCGAGGCCAAGGAGGCCGAGATCCAGACCGCTCGCAAAGAGCTCGAGAGGGTAGGCGAAAGGGCCCGCGCCGAGCTCGAACGTGTGGCGAGCATGACCGCCCAGGACGCCAAGCAGGCCCTTATCGAGCAGATCGAAGACGAGGCCAAGCGCGAAGCGATGGTGATCGTCCGTGACGTCGAGGCTCAAGCCCGCGAAGAGGCCGACAAGCGGGCCCGCAAGATCATCGCGATCGCTATGCAGCGGATCGCTTCCGATCTGACGACCGAGTCCACCGTCACCACGATCACGCTGCCCAACGACGACATGAAGGGCCGCATCATCGGGCGTGAGGGCCGCAACATCAGGGCTTTCGAGTCTGCCACCGGGACGAACCTGATCATCGACGACACGCCAGAGGCGGTCGTCCTTTCGTGCTTCGACCCAATCAGGCGCGAGATGGCCCGCCTGACGCTCGAGAAGCTGATCGGCGATGGACGCATCCAGCCCGCTCGTATCGAAGATATCCACGAGAAGTCGAAGGCCGATATCGAGCGGGAGATCCGCGAGGGCGGTGAATGGGCGGTGCTCGAGACCGGTATCACCGACATGCACCCGGAGCTGGTCCGGGTTCTCGGGCGCCTCAAGTACCGGACCTCCTATGGACAGAACGTCCTGCGCCACGTCGTGGAGGCCTCCCACATCGCAGGCATGATCGCGGCCGAGCTTGGCACCGACGTGATGTTGGCGAAACGCTGCACGCTCCTGCACGACATCGGCAAGGCTGTGACCCACGAGGTCGAGGGCTCCCACGCCCTGATCGGTGCAGAGATCGCCAAGCGGCTCAAGGAATCCCAGGCCGTCTGCCATGCGATCGAAGCCCACCACGGTGAGGTCGAACAGCGCACGATCGAGGCCGTGATCACGCAAACGGCTGATGCCATCTCGGGAGCACGCCCGGGCGCGCGTCGCGAGTCGATCGAGACCTACGTGAAGCGTCTCCAGCGGCTCGAGGAGATCGCTATGGAGTTCGAAGGCGTCGACAAGGTCTATGCGATGCAGGCCGGTCGCGAGGTACGCGTGATGGTCAAGCCCTCGGACGTGGACGACCTGCAGGCCGAGGTCATCGCGCGCGATGTCGCCAAGAAGATCGAAGAAGAGCTCCAGTACCCGGGCCAGATACGCATCACGGTCATCCGGGAGACGAGGTCCAACGCCTACGCCAAGTAGCTAACCAGTGAGCAGCGATCGTGTCGCCGGTGCGGCGGACGGGGATGGCCTAGCCCCTGGGCTACCCTTTTCCGCATGACCAAGAGCTACTTCATCACCACCTACGGGTGCCAGATGAACGAGCACGACTCGGAGCGCATGGCGGGGATGCTCGAAGCAGAGGGATACGTGAAGGCGTCCGCCCCGGAAGGGGCGGACGTCGTGCTGTTCAACACATGCTGCATCCGCGAGAAAGCCGACACGCGCCTCTACGGGAACCTCGGTCACACGAAATCGATCAAGGACCGCCGACCGGACATGCGCATCGTGGTGGCGGGCTGTCTCGCGCAGAAGGACAAGGCGGTCATCCAACAACGGGCGCCTTACGTCGACGTCGTGCTCGGAACCCACAACCTGGCGAGCCTGCCGCGTCTGTTGATGGAATCGCAGGACGGGCCCGCGTTCGAGATCCTGGAGCAAACTGAGAACTTCCCCTCGGCCCTGCCCGCACGACGCTCGTCACCCTGGCACGCATGGGTATCGATCTCGATCGGGTGCAACAACTCGTGCACGTTCTGCATCGTTCCGGCGGTCAGAGGCAAGGAGATCTCCCGACGGCTGGGTGAGATCGTGGCGGAGGTAGAGGCACTCGTCGCGGATGGGGTAGTCGAGGTGACGCTGCTCGGTCAGAACGTCAACTCTTACGGCCGCGACCTCGACGGGACCCCGATGTTCTCGAAGCTCCTTCGCGCTCTCGATCGCATCGAGGGCCTCGAGCGTGTTCGCTTCACCAGCCCCCACCCGAAGGACTTCCGGACCGACTCGGTCGCCGCGATGGCGGAGTGTCGTGTCGTGTGCGAACACATCCACCTGCCCGTCCAAGCGGGCTCGGACCGGGTCCTCAAGTTGATGAAGCGTGCTTACTCCCGAGAGCGGTACCTGGAAAAGGTGCGGATGATCCGGGAGGCGATCCCCCAAGTTGCGATCACCACCGACATCATCGTGGGCTTCCCAGGCGAGACCGAAGAAGACTTCGCGCAGACGTTGTCCCTGGTCGAAGAGGTCCGCTACGACGCCGCCTACACCTTCCAGTACTCCCCGCGACCGATGACCGAGGCCGCGACGATGGAGGGCCATCTTCCGAAAGAGGTCGTGCAAGAGCGCTATGAGAGGTTGACGACGCTGCAGGACCGGATCTCCTACGAGCACAATCTAGCTGCCGTCGGCACGACCCACGAGGTCCTCGTCGAGGGCGTCTCTAAGAAGGATCCGGGCAAGCTGACGGGGAGGACCCGGACCAACAAGCTCGTCCACTTCGAGGGGACCGACCAGCGCGAGGGCTCGTTGTGCACGGTAACGATCACCTCCGCGCATCCTCACCATCTCGAGGGACGTCTAGTGGGAGTGGGGCGCCCGGCCCCGCGATCGATGTCTTTGCCCTTGGTGTCGGTCAGCACTACCTGCTCCGCGTGCTGAGAGGACAGCGGCACGCGTTAGCTTCCGTTTGCGTCGGTTGACCGCGGGCCACGCGCGGTGGGGCGCGTTGGTGCCTCATGCCCCCCTCCTATTGCCCGATGTGGGTGGCTCGCGCACGGACATCGCGTTGGATCAAGTACGCGCGGCTTCGCGCGAGGTCGCGCGCTCTCTGGCCGGAACGCTCGTAGTGGTGTCCCCCCACGCGCGTACGACGGGCGTTTATGCCAGCGCGCGCGGGGGACTACGCGGCTTCGCCGTTCCGCACGCGGACGCGGCCTATGCCGTCGATCGTGATGTGTCCGCGCGTGTGGCCTCGGGTTGGGGGCGGCCGACCGCCGATGAGCCTCTGGACCATGGTGTTGTGGTGCCGCTCCAGCTCCTCGACTGGCAGGAGCCGGTCGTCGCCATCGGCTTGGCCGAAGACGAACCGGATCTTCCGGAAGTTGCGTTGTCTTTGTCGACCGCCCTGGCCGAGGTTGCGGAGTGGCACGAGATGAGTGTCGTCGCCAGCGTGAACGGGGGCGCGGGGGTCACCCCGCGGGCGCCCCTCACTCAGCTGCCTCACGGCATAGCGCTGGAGGAAGAGCTCACCGCTGCCCTGGAAGGCGACGTCGTCTCGCTCGCAACGGTGGCCCCGCGACTGGCTGCGGAGGCTGGCTCGTGCTCGCTCGGCCCCCTGTTGGTCTTCGCCCATCTCTTCGCCCATGCATCGGTCCGGGTGCTCGCGCACGAGTGGCCCTACGGCGTCGGCTACCCGGTTGCACTGGCGGAACAACGATGATGATCCGCGTCTGCGCGCTTGTCGGACCGACAGCGGTGGGCAAGACCCTGGCGGCTCTCGAGGTCGCCGAGAGCATCGGGGCGGAGATCGTCTCGGTGGATTCGATGCAGGTGTACCGCGCGATGGACATAGGTACCGACAAGGCCGGGCCGGAGGTGCGCGCCCGCGTCCCTCACCACCTGTTGGATCTGTGCGATCCCGACCACGAGCTCACCGTCGCGGAGTTCCAGGGCCTGGCTCGAGATGCCATCGAGGACATCGCCGGACGCGGCCGAACGCCGCTGCTCGTGGGGGGTTCCGGCCTCTACTTCCGGGCCGTCGTCGACGATCTCGAGTTCCCCCCGCGCTCGCTCGAGCTGCGGACCTCGCTCGAAGAACGGATCGACGAGCTCGGGGCCGAAGCTCTGTACGCGGAGCTGCGGGAGCTGGATCCCTGGGCGGCCTCCCGCATCGAACCCAACAACGCCCGGCGGATCGTGCGCGCGCTGGAGGTGATCGAGCTGACCGGTCGGCCCTTCTCGGCCAACACTGCGTGGGATCGCTACGAGAGCCGCTACGACCTGCGTGTCGCCGGGCTCGAGCGGCCACGCGAAGAGCTTTACGAACGTATCGAGCAGCGGGTGGAGAGGATGGTCGAGCGGGGGTTGGCAGAAGAGGTGCGCGCTTTGGATCAGCGGGGGATGAGCGCCACTGCTCGCCAGGCCCTCGGCTACAAGCAGATCCTCGATGCCGGCCCGAACGCGGACCCCGAAGGCGTGCGCGGCGAGATCGTACGGGCCACCAAGCGCTTCGCGCGTCGCCAGCTCTCGTGGTTCAAGTCGGACCCTCGGATCGAGTGGGTCGACCCCTCGGACCCAGCCCTCGCGGATCGCCTTCGCGCCTTGTTCGCCCCGGAGGGGGCGTTACCGTAGGGGCATGAGGTTCTCTAAGTACCAGGGCACCGGGAACGACTTCGTCATGCTGCCCGACCTCGACGACCGGGTGCAGCTCACGCCCGAGACGGTTCGCGCCCTCTGCGATCGCCGCTTCGGGATAGGGGCGGACGGGGTCATCCGCGTCGCCCCCGGCGATGTGGACACCGACTTCTTCATGGACTACGTCAACTCCGACGGCTCGATCGGCGAGATGTGCGGTAACGGCATCCGGTGTCTGGCCGTCTTCGCACGGGATGAGGGCCTCACCGATGGAGACGATCTGCGGGTGGGGACCCGGGCGGGCATCAAGATGGTCTCGTTCACCGATGACGGCCGCGTGCGCGTCGACATGGGCCCGCCGATCTTCATCCCCGACGAGGTGCCGGTGGAATGGAGCGGCTCGGATGCCTTGCACGCCAAGATCGAGCTGGATGACCGGGTGCTCGAAGCCACCTGTTTGTCGATGGGCAACCCGCACGCGGTGATCTTCACAGAAGAGACCCCTGGCGACCCGCAGCCGGTCGGGTCAGTGATCGAGAAGCACCCGATGTTCCCGCACGGCACCAACGTCGAGTTCGCCCGTATGGATTCGCCCGATCGGGTCCAGATGCGGGTATGGGAGCGTGGCTCGGGCGAGACGCTCGCCTGCGGTACGGGGGCCTGCGCGGTCGCCGTGGCAGCCAAGCTGGTCGCGGGGGCCGGCGACAAGGTGACGGTTGCGCTTCCGGGTGGAGAGCTCGAGGTCGAGTGGGCGGGCTCGCTCGATGACGAGGCCCCGGTCTTTCTCACGGGCCCCGCCGTTCGTTCGTTCACCGGTGATGTCAACGTCGAAGAGCTAACTGGAGGAACAAGCTGAAGACCGCAAAGCGCATAGAGAAGCTCCCTCCGTACCTGTTCGCGGAGATCGACCGCAAGGTCGCTGAAGCCAAGGCGAGAGGGGCCGACATCATCTCCTTCGGCGTAGGGGATCCCGATCTTCCGACGCCGCCTCACATCGTGGAAGCGTTGACGGAAGCGGCCCGCGATCCCGGCACGCACCGCTATCCCTCTTATACGGGGTTGCCCGACTTCCGGGAGTCGATCGCGAACTGGTACGGACGCCGCTTCGGCGTGCAGCTCGATGCCACCGATGAGGTGCAACCGCTGGTGGGCTCTAAAGAGGGGATCTTTCACCTTCCCTATGCGTTCATCGACCCGGGCGACATCGCGTTGATCCCCGATCCGGGCTATCCGGTGTACGAGACCGGCACGATCCTGGCTGGTGGCGAAGCCGTGCTGATGCCGCTCCTGGAGCAGAACGGTTCCCGGCCGGACCTCGCCGGTCTCGACGATGAGGTCGTGTCTCGCGCTCGCGTGTTGTGGCTGAACTACCCCTCGAACCCGACCTCGGCCACGGTGGACATCGGTTTCTTCGAGGAAGCGGTTGCGTTCTGCAAGCGCAACGACCTGTTGCTTGCCCACGACGCGGCCTATACCGAGATCACGTTCGACGACTACGTAGCACCGAGCGTGCTGGAGGTCGACGGAGCCATGGATTGCGCGATCGAGTTCCACTCGCTGTCGAAGACCTACAACATGACGGGCTGGCGGATCGGGTGGGTCGCAGGTGCACCGCACGCGATCGAGGCGATGAAGCGACTGAAGACGAACGTCGACTCGGGGATCTTCGACGCGGTGCAACGGGCGGGTATCGCCGCGATCGACGGGCCACAGGACAAACTGAAGGAAACCGTCGAGATCTACCGACGCCGGCGCGATCTGTTGTGCGACGGACTCAAGTCGATGGACATCGTCGTGACGCCCCCCAAGGGGTCGATCTACGTCTGGGCCCCGGTGCCCGAAGGCCACACGTCCGAGTCGTTCACCACCTATCTGCTCGACGAAGCCGACCTGGTCGTTGCGCCTGGGAACGGTTACGGGCCGACGGGGGAGGGCTACATCCGGTTCTCGCTGACGCTTGCCGATGACCGCCTGCAAGAGGGCGTGGAGCGCCTGAGGAAGATCGTCAGCTGACCAAGAACACGAGCGGGCCCCACGCCACGCGGCCAGAACGGGAGCGCGCGATCCTCGTTGGTGCGATCTTCGGCGACACCGATCCCGATGAGGCGGAATGGTCGCTCGACGAGCTCGAAGCGCTTGCCGACACCGCAGGCGCGGACGCGCTGGACCGGATGGTGCAGCGTCGCGACCGTCCCGACGGAGCGACCTACCTCGGCAAAGGCAAGGTGCGCGAGGTGGTGGAGACCGCGGCCGCACTCGACGCGGACATGTTGATCTTCGACGACGAGCTAACTCCAGCGCAAGGGAGGAACCTCGAAGAGATCGCCGGGGTCAACCCTCTGGCAGAGCGCGGGCTGAAGATCATCGACCGCACCGCGCTGATCCTGGACATCTTCGCCCAGCACGCGCGCTCGGCCGAGGGCAAGTTGCAGGTGGAGCTCGCGCAGTTGAACTACCGGCTGCCCCGGCTGCGCGGTTGGGGAGAGGTGCTCTCCCGACTCGGTGGAGGTATCGGTACGAGGGGGCCGGGAGAAACGGCCCTGGAGGCCGAACGACGCGCGATCCTTCGGCGCATCCAGCGCGTGAAGAAAGATCTCAAGGACCTGGAGCGCACCCGCGACATCAAACGAAAGCGTCGCATGAAGACCGGCGCACCTGTCGTGGCTCTCGTCGGCTACACGAACGCGGGTAAGTCGACGCTCCTGCGCGCCCTGACCGATGCGGGCGTCTTGGTCGAGGACCGCCTCTTCTCCACGCTGGATCCGACGACGCGCAAGCTCGACCTACCCCAGGGCTCGTCCATCCTGCTCACCGACACGGTCGGGTTCGTACGGAAGCTGCCGCACGAGCTGGTCGAAGCCTTCCGTTCGACGCTGGAGGAGGTACTGGAGGCAGCGTTGCTGGTCCACGTCGTGGACGCCAGCAAGGATCCGGACCGGCAGATGGCTGCGGTGAACTCGGTTCTCGCCGAGATCGGGGCCACCGCCAAGCCCTTTTTGATGGTGCTCAACAAGGTGGACCTGCTGACAGAGGTCGAGGTCGACAAGCTGCGCGGGCGCTATCCCGATGCCGTGTTCACCGGGGCAGCCCGGGGCACCGGTCTCGATGACTTGCTGGACCATCTGTCGGATCACCTCTCGCGTCTGCGCGTAGAGGTGACGCTGACGATCCCGTTCGATCGAGGCGACGTGGCGGCGCGGGTTCACCAGGAGGGAGAGGTCCTGCAAGAGACCTACGACGCGGCTGGGACCCAGATGGTTGCGCGCATCCCCAGACCTCTGCTGGCCGACTTCCAGGCCTACGTGTCCTCGGCGCCGAACGCGGAGTGACCTACCTGGTCCGGACCTACCCAGGCCGGCCACGACCCCTAGGGAGGAACCCGGCCCAGCTTGGCGAAACCCTGCAGGATGCGGACATACAGGCTCGTCGCGGTCCTCGCCGCCCTCTTGGTGGTCGTCTCGGGGGCCTCTTCCTCCGCGGCTCTCGAGGCGGAGGCCCTCAAGAGCGACAACGTGAAGTTGCTCAAGAACGACAACTTCGGACCCGGGGGCGACATCGCCTACGACGGTCGCTATGTCTACGCCCTCGAGCGGGGTGCGGAAGGTGGACTTCACATCTACGACCCGCATTCGCTCAAGAAGCTCACCTTCTTGAAGTGTCCGACCTACTCCGACGTGAAGCCGCTGGAGAAGGGGATGATCGTCCTCGACTCGGTGGGCAGCTGCCTCGGCGCCCCCGCCGGGGTGACGGTCCTGGACACGCGCAACCTCAAGAGGATCAAGGTGCTCAGCTCCACTCCGGTTGGAAAGCACACCTTCAGGAACTATCCCGGCACGCGCTTCGTGTACATGTCGATGAACGGCGCTCTCGGCGGTCCGCGCAGGGGGGCCGAGCCCATCCTGGACTTCTCGGATCCCGCGAAGCCCAAGGTCCACGAGTTCGTCTCCAACGGGCTTGGTTGTCACGACGTCTGGATCCACTCGTCGAAGGGCAAGAGGATCGCGGCCTGCGCGGCGGGCTCGGAGACCCAGATCTGGGATGTATCCGACCCGGCTGCCCCGGTCACGCTGTCGCGCATCCCAACGCCACAGACCTTCTTCAATCACTCGGCCGCGATCAGCGACGACGGCAAGCTGCTGATCGTTGGGGACGAGGCACACGGCGCGACCGAGTGCGTGGGTGGTCCGTCTGGAGACATCTGGGCGTACGACATCTCGGATCCCGCCCGGCCGGTGCTAAAGAGTGGGTTCTCGCTCAACCGGGGGACCCCGGTGTCGAGCTTCTGGGTCGACCCCGAGAACGAATGGTGCTCGGCGCACAACTACGAGTTCATCCCCGGAACACACACCTTGGTTGCAGGTTGGTACGCCGGCGGCATGAACGTGATCGACTTCAGCGACGCAGCTGCCCCCAAGGAGATCGCCTACTTCATGGAGGACGAGACCAGCGTCTGGGGCGCCTACTGGATCGAGGGCCGCATCTGGACCAGCGACGACGACCGCGGGGTCGACGTCTTCGGGGTAAAGGGTCTCTAAGCTCTCCTTCGCCTCGCGGTACCGCTCTATGAGCGATCCCTCGCAACTCTCCTTCGGGTTGGACCCCCCGCTGGATGGCGCGCTCGTTGCTCGCATGTCGACTATCTGGCTCGAGGTCACGCACGCGGGCGGAGCGGTGGGGGGAGCTCCCGATGCAACCGCCGAGGACCTGGAGCCCGTCATCGAGGACGCTCTAGGCCGGATCCGGTCCGGCAAGGATCGCCTGGTCACCGCAGCGCTGGACGACGAGCTGATCGGTTTCGGGTTCTTGAGCTTCCGGCCCGGCCCTCTCTTCAGGCACTGGGCTACCGTGAAGAGACTCCAGGTGCATCCCAGCGTTCAAGGCCGGGGCCTTGGTGGAGCGCTCCTTGACGAGCTCGCGCGCGTCGGCAAGGAGCTCGGTCTCGAACAGCTGCACCTCACCGTGCGAGGCGGCACCGGCACCGAAGGGTTCTACGCCCGCCACGGCTATCGGATCATGGCCCGGCTCCCGGATGTGATCCGTCTCGCTCCCGATGACACGCGCGAGGAGATCTATATGGTGGCCCCTCTGTGACCGTTAAGAGGTCGATGGCCGCCAGCGCATCGCTGCTCGATGACGTTCATGCCGACAGGGTGCGTGAGGTGTGGGGATCGCTGCAACGCGACCACGGCCTGTCCGGCGTCTCCGTGTCGCCGTTTCCGCATCTCAGCTACCAGTGCGCGCGGGACTTCGACATCGCGCTGTTGAACGAGATAGTCGAGAAGGTTGCGGCGAAGGCTCGTCCCCTGAAGGTGCGTACTGCGGGTCTCGGCATCTTTCCCGGCCCCTCGCCGGTGATCTACATCCCGGTCGTGCGCAGTCCCGAGCTGACGCGGCTACAGCTAGCGCTGTGGAGCGCGGGCGCGATGGCTTGCGAGGAGCCGCTCGCGGAGTACCACCCGGCTGCCTGGATCCCGCACATAACGATCGCGCAGGGCGATGTCACCCAGGAGAACCTCGGATCGGTTATCCACACCCTGAACGGTGTCGACCTGATGTGGGAGTTCGAGGTGGACAACCTCGCGATCGTGCGAGGCCGGGGCGACAAGCCTCAGGAGGTCGTCGGGCGTCACCCCTTCACGGGGGGCTCTGCCCGTAACTTCTGAAGTCAGGGAGGGAAGGTCTAGTACTTGCGGAAGTTCGCCACTACCTTGCCGAGGATCTCGGTCCCGAGCGGCGCCTCGAAAGGCTCCATCGCCGAGTTCGCAGGCTCGAGCATCATCGACGAGCCCTTGTGGCGGATCGTCTTGATCGTCGCCTCCGCGTCGCCGTACTCGCCGGGCACCATCGCGGCCACGATCTCGCCTGAGTGTGCGGTGGGCTGCTGGCGGATGATCACGAAGTCACCGTCCATGATCCCGGCCTCGATCATCGAGTCACCGTGGACCTCGAGCATGAAAACGTTGCCGTCGCCGACCAGGTCTGCGGGCATCGGGTAGATCTCGTCTACCTGCTCTTCGGCCAGGATCGGCGTGCCCGCTGCGATGCGACCAAGCAACGGAACCGAGCGCACCGGGCGCCGTTCTGAGGCGAGACCGGTATCGGGGTCGAAGAGCACCTCGATGGCCCGCGGCTTGGTGGGATCGACCTTGATGTAGCCCTTGCGCTGGAGTGCCTTCAGGTGGGAGTGCACGGTCGAGCTGGAGGCCACGCCCAGCGCCTCGCATGCCTCGCGCACGGACGGGGGATAGCCGCGCTCTGAAACCGTCTCGGCGATGTACCTGAGCGTCTCGCGCTGGCGCTCCGTCAGCCCTTCGACCATGTCCCGCTCCCTTTCCATAGCGAACGTGCGTTCGACCAAGGTACCCCAGGGCCCGGCTAGAAAGCAAGAACATCTGTTCGAGTCGACCCCTTGCACACGAACATACGTTCGGCTACAGTACCGAACAGACGTTCGCATCAGCCACACGGGATTCTTGTCACACCCCCTGGCTAACGTCATCACTAGGAAACGAAACGCATCGAGATGGAGGGGCTCACCATGGCGATCCGACAAGAAGACCTGCTCGAACGAGATGCCGTCGTTCTTCGCTTCCCGACCCGCCGGGTCCGCTCGGCCGCGGCCCGCAGGGCCCGTATGCAGGCCCGTCGACGCCGCACGGCCACAGTCGCGGCCGGCCTGGGATTGATCGTCGTCTTCCTCCTGGCGACCGGGCCCTCGGGCTCGGCCCCTGCCTCGGCCCCGGGCGCTCCCCGGGCGGTGACCGTGCACGCCGGCGACACCCTGTGGTCGCTGGCCGAGGCACACGCCCCCCAGGGGATGGACCCGCGGGCCTACGTCGACGTCTTGGAAGACCTCAACGATCTCGACGGGGGCTTGGCGATCGGGATGAGGGTCAAGCTCCCTCGCTGACCCGCGCTCGCGAAAGTAAGCAAGATTCATGGGGACAAACCGTTGACCGGCTCCCTACACAGGCGTAATTTCATCCGTGCAACTCCACCACATCTTGTGTTGAGAACCCTGTGGATATCTATATCTGGTGTTCTGGTGGCTGGGGCGTGGGAGAATGGGAGACGCCTGCAGGTGGGCAGGCATCGAGGATGAAGGGGGCAGCTGAGTGCCGCAAGTGACGCGTTCCGGTATCGGATCCGACGAGAAGCTCACGATCAAGCGGCGGTTTACGACCGCCGGGGTGCATCCCTACGACGAGATCGAATGGGAGCTTCGGGACGCGATCATCCAGAACTACCGCACCGGCGAGGTGGCCTTCGAGCAGAAGGGCATCGAGGTCCCCAAATCGTGGTCTCAGAACGCGACCAACATCGCCGCGCAGAAGTACTTCCGCGGCTCCCTCGGCACTCCGCAGCGCGAGCGTTCCGTCAAACAGATGATCGACCGCGTGGTGAACCGGTATCACGAGGAGGGCCTCGCCCGCGGTTACTTCGGCGATGACGAAGAGGCCCAGATCTTCAAAGACGAGCTCACCCACCTGCTCGTCACGCAGAAGGCGGCCTTCAACTCTCCGGTCTGGTTCAACGTCGGCTGGCGCCCCAAGGGCGAAGAGCAGTGCAGCGCGTGTTTCATCCTCTCGGTCGACGACGAGATGTCTTCGATCCTCAACTGGTACGTCGAGGAAGGAACGATCTTCAAGCATGGCTCCGGAGCGGGCATCAACCTGTCTCGCATCCGCTCTTCGAAGGAGTACTTGAAGTCCGGCGGTACGGCGTCCGGACCCGTTTCGTTCATGCGCGGCGCGGACGCTTCGGCCGGGACGATCAAGTCGGGCGGTGCCACCCGTCGCGCAGCGAAGATGGTCGTGCTGGACGTTGACCACCCCGACATCAAAGACTTCATCTGGTGCAAGGCCCTGGAAGAGAAGAAGACCCGCGCGCTGCGTGAGGCCGGCTTCGACGTCGACCTCGACGGCAAGGACACGCACTCGATCCAGTACCAGAACGCCAACAACTCCGTGCGCGTGACCGACGGGTTCATGCAGGCAGCGATCGAGGACCGTGACTGGCATCTGACGCCTCGCACCGAGCGCGGTCAGGTCCAAACGGTCAAGGCCAAGGAGTTGCTGCGGGACATCGCCCAAGCGGCGTGGGACTGCGCCGACCCCGGGATGCAGTACGACACGATCATCAACGACTGGCACACGTGCCCGAACACCGCACGCATCAATGCCTCAAATCCTTGCTCCGAGTATATGCACGTCGACAACTCGGCTTGCAACCTGGCCTCGTTGAACCTCATGAAGTTCGTCGACGCCAACGACGTGTTCGATGTCGAGGCCTACCTGCACGCGGTCGAGGTGATGTTCCTGGCGCAGGAGATCTCGGTCGGCTTCGCCAGCTACCCGACCGAGAAGATCCGTGAGAACTCTCTCAAGATGCGCCAGCTCGGACAGGGCTTTGCCAACCTGGGCGCTCTGTTGATGTCACAGGGTCTCGCCTACGACTCCGATGCGGGCCGCGCCTGGGCCGGCGCGCTGATGGCGATGATGACGGGACACTGCTATGCAACCTCGGCCAAGATCGCAGGGCGCGTCGGCGCTTTCGAGGAGTACGCCCAGAACGAAGAGCCCATGCTGGGCGTGATCGCCAAGCACAGCGGCGCGGCCTACGAGATCCCAGAAGAGCTTGCGCCCTCGGCCCTGACCGAAACCGCCCGGGCAGTGTGGGATAACGCACTCGAGCTAGGGAAGAAGCACGGTTACCGGAACGCCCAAGCCACAGTGCTCGCACCGACCGGCACGATCGGTCTGCTGATGGACTGCGACACCACGGGCATCGAGCCCGACCTGGCGCTCAAGAAGATGAAGAAGCTGGTCGGCGGCGGGACGATGTCGATCGTCAACCAGACCGTGCCTCGCGCTCTGCGCAAGCTCGGTTACGACGAGACTCAGATCGCCGACATCGTCGCCTACATCGACGAGAACTCACACGTTGTGGACGCTCCTCACCTGAAGGAAGAGCACCTGAGCGTGTTCGACACGGCCATGGGTGACCGCTCGATCCACTACATGGGCCACATCAAGATGATGGCCGCAGTGCAGCCGTTCATCTCTGGCGCCATCTCGAAGACGGTCAACCTCCCCGGCGACGTGACGGTGGAAGACGTCGAGCAGGCTTATGTCGAGGGCTGGCGACTTGGGCTCAAGGCGATCGCGATCTACCGCGATGGGTGCAAGGTCGCGCAACCGCTGTCGACGGCCAAGAAGGAGGACGCTCAGAAGGCCGGCGTGCTCGCCACCGACCTACCGGAGCCCGTTCGCCGCAGACTGCCGAAGGTTCGGCGCTCGGTCACCTTCAAATTCCGCGTTGCGGACACAGAGGGTTATTGCACCGCCGGTGAGTTCGACGACGGCAGCGTGGGCGAGATCTTCCTGCGGGTTGCTAAGCAAGGGTCGACGCTGGCCGGGATCATGGATGCGTTCGCGATCTCGATCTCGATGGGTCTGCAGTACGGGGTGCCGGTCTCGGCCTACGTCAAGCAGTTCACGAACACCCGCTTCGAGCCCTCGGGCATGACCGACGACCCCGAGTTCCGCATCGCGACCTCGATCCTGGACTACGTCTTCCGGCGCCTCGCGCTGCAGTACCTGTCCACCGAGGAGCGACACGCCCTCGGCATCAGGACGGCTGGCGAGCGTCAGGCCGAGATCGAGTCCAAGCTGGACCCGAACGCAACCGGAGACGGTAAGGACGGCAATGGGAACGGGAACGGAAACGGCAAGAAGCACGAGCCTCAGGGTGTCGTGGTGCTAGGTCCCGTTGCCGGGGCCAACGTCGGGTCCTTACCGTTCTGCGGCACCTGCGGCGTGCAGATGAACCCCGCCGGCTCATGCTTCGCCTGTCCGTCCTGTGGGTCCACGAGCGGGTGCTCGTAGGTAACCCCTGATGGCCAAGAAGCGTCAGAAGTGCAGCGAGTGTGGGGCTGGGCTTCGGCTCGGTCCCACCCGCTGCCCGCTTTGCGGCTGTGAACCAGGCCGGGCGAAGGAGCCCGAGGTGTTCGCGGACCCCGATGGCTATCACTCGCGTGTACAGGAGCTTCGTGACCAACTTCGCAGATTGCGCGAGGAAGGTGCAGAGGCTGTCTAGAGGGACCTAGGATTCACTCCATGAAGAGACTTGTCCTCGCACTCACGCTTGTTGCGGCACTCGCCGTACCCGCCTCAGCCTTTCCCGGGGGCGAGGTGATCTTCGACACCGACCGCGCTCGTTACAGAGGTGGCGTGGTCGTAACGCTCACTTTGCATAACGGGACCGGTGAGGACATCACGATGGAGAACCCGTGGGTCATCGAGAACAGACGTACCGGTGATACCGAGTCCATCTATGTCTGGCCCGACGACCAACTCGTAGTTCGGCCCGGTGAGGACCGCGTGTGGCGGTGGGAGCAGAACGATGGCGGCTGTTACGGACAATGCGAGAACGTGCAATACGGGCCGCCGGTCGGCGCCGGCAAGTACGTAGGCATCGCGAACACCACGGGCACGGACTACGCGGCCCCCTTCGACATCGGCGAGTACTTCACGCTCGGCTTCACCAGCCGTCCGAACATCGCGTTCGTCGTGTACGTGAACACCCCCGATGAGGTCGCACAGATGCGGGCCGAGGCCGAGACGGACGACGCCGACAAGCAGATCGTCTCGGGCATCGTTCGACGGGGGCAGCCATACAACCCGGACTGGAACTTCACGATGGGCCCCGGCTCCATCGTTCTGGGCGACATCTTCATCGAGGTCTGCGACGGTAGTCCCTTCTACGTGCAGCGGCATCGCGGTGAGTGGCTGGGTGAGAGATGGTGTCCGTGGTCCTCCTACGTGGAAAAGGTCGGGCGCTGATCCCGACCAGGAGCGACCGCTAGATGCGGTGTCCCTACTGCAGTGCGGAAGAAGACAAGGTCGTCGACTCACGCGTCGCGGAAGAGGGCCGTGCGATCCGTCGCCGACGCGAATGTCTCGGGTGCGGTCGTCGTTACACGACGTTCGAGCGCCCCGAGGAGGTCCCGCTTCTCATCCTCAAACGCAGCAGCGTCGAGGAGCCCTTCCTGCGCGAGAAGGTGACCGAGGGCATCCGGCGCGCCTGTAAGAACCGCCCCGTGAGCGAGGGCGAGATCGCGGCCGTGGTCGACGACGTGGAAGAGGCGATGCGCCTGGATGGCCGTCGTCCCGTTCCGTCGGCTGAGATCGGCCGGGAGATCCTGGAGCGGCTGCGCGAGCTGGACGATGTGGCGTACCTTCGGTTCGCGTCCGTCTATAAGGACTTCCAGGAGCTGAACGACTTCGAACGAGAGCTGGGGTTGTTGGCCAAGAAGTCGCCGCCGAAAGGAACCGAGGAGACCTCATGAAGCTGCTGGTCAAGCGCCTCGATCCAGAGCTCGCGCTGCCTGCCTACGCTCGCTTGGGCGATGCGGGCTTGGATCTCATCGCCGCGGAGGATGTGACCTTGAAACCGGGCGATCGGGCTGCCATACCAACGGGTATCGCGATCGCTATCCCCGAGGGATATGCCGGCTTCGTGCAGCCGCGCTCGGGCCGCGCTCTGAGCGACGGCCTCGGTGTTGCGAACGCTCCCGGCCTGATCGACTCCGGCTACCGGGGGGAGATCAAGGTGATAGCGATCAACCTCAATCACGCGGCCCTCATCGACGTGCACCGCGGCGAGAAGATCGCCCAGATCGTGTTCCAGAAGGTGGAGGCTGCGGACCTCGAGGTGGTCGATGAGCTGCCGGAATCCGAGCGTGGCGACGGAGGCTTCGGCAGCACGGGCCGCTAGGCCTCACGTCCCTGATTGCGGCATCATGAGTCACATGGGGATATCGATGGACGACCTCTCCTCTCTCGGCGACCCCGCGGGGATGCGGAGACTGGCGGCTGAGTTCTCCGCTCGTGCAGAAGCGGTCGCTGCAACGATCGATTCGCTGTCGGCGCGCACGGCGGCCACGACCTTCGAAGGCCCGGCCGCCGCCCAGTTGCGCGCTGCCATGCGCGCTCGAGAGGAACAGGGACGTCAGGCCGTGCTCCGTCTGGAAGCTGCGTCGGCGACGTTGCGCCGGGCGGCCGGGCGCGTCGAAGACGAGATCGACGAGGAGCGCGCCGCGCGCAGACGTGCCGCGGAGGGAGACCCCGGACGTTGATCCCATCCGAGGGAGGTTCGGGACAGCGGGTCGTCATCGTTCCGGATGAGCTACGCGACCTTTCCTCTCACCTGAGAGACGCGTCAGAGGAGCTGAGCTCGGCCGGCCGCCGCTTGGTCACCATCCCGTTGCCGGAGATGCCTTCCGGAATCGCCGGTCTAGTGGGCGATGCGATCTATCGGGTCAACGCCGAGTTCCAGGAGCTCGCGATCGAGTTCGAGGATGAAGCGCGCGTCTTGACAGCGCGGGCTTCCTGGGCGGAGCTAGGTGGGGGAGCCGGACTCGGTTGGCTGCTTCCGGGACTGGCTCCCTTCCCGCAGGTGGGCAGCATGTTGAGGGGGCCGGAGCACCTGATCGCTCCCACCGCGGAGATCGAACCGGCCGAAGGGCACCGATGGGCGGAGGAACTGCTCGACCGCATGCCCGCCCCGGGCGAGGGCGCCCCGGTCGAGATCGGTCCAACCGACCTCGGTGACAGGTATGAGCATCCACTCGGCGAGTTCTCGCTGACGGGCTCCGATCTACATCCGGTCGGCCCCCAGTCGATGAGGGCCGAGGCAAGCGGTGCGGTGGAAGGCGCGCTCCGAACCGGACTGTCGCCAGACTCCCCGGATCCGGTTGCGGCAGGGGTAGCCGGTTGCATCTTGGTGGGCTTCGGGCCACCCGACGAGGCCGACCCCCCAGCGGGAGACGGATGAGCGTGCAGGACCTGCATATAGGCAGACCTGGGTGGATCGCCCACGCCGATCGGAGACATCGCTTCGCGTTGACGTACCCGCCCGATTGGGAGGTCGCACCCGGCCTCAGCGGCTTGCTCGTGTCGTTGGTCGCACCCGAGGCAACCACGCCGTTCCGCCCGAACATGAACGTCGTTCGGCGCGTGTTGGACAAGACGCTGGATCTCAACGGTATGGCCGAGGGCGTGCTGGCTTCGCTCATGCGGCTGGTAAGCGATCCTCTCGTCATCGACATCGATACCGCGGTCGTGGCGGATCAACCGGCCCGTCGTTTGCTCGTGGGTTACCGGTAAGGCATCTACTCACTCACTTCGGAGCAATGGCTATTCGCGAGCAACGAGCACGTGTGGACGATCTCCGCAGGAGCCGAAGCGGAGAACTGGGCGCGGGTGGCAGACACCTTCAGCGACATCGTCGACAGCTTCAGGCTGGAGGCGCGGTGACCGCCGCGAGCAGCTTCGATCCCGACAGCGGCCGACTCGCACTTACTCCGGGGGCCTTGAACGCTCTGCGGCTGGCGGGAGCCTCGGGTCTCGGGGCATTGCCGATCGAGTTGCGTAAGGAGATCTCCGCCGGTTCCCTCACCGTCGACAACGACATCCACCCGCGCCTGGTATCGCTGGCACGCTGTCTGGCGCGCCCGCACGTCCGCCTGGTCCTAGACCAGACCGGATCGGACCGTCAGCTCCAAGGCTGGATCGACGAGCAGATCGCCGTGCTGACTAGACCGAGCATCTCGCATCCTGCTTCGCAGGCAGATGTCGTGGTCGTCCCGCGGGGCATGGTTCCGCTCCGGCTCGCGAACCTGATCGCTCTTGGGCCTCGACCGCGCGTCAAGTTGAACGAACCCGCAGAGCTAGACCGGAGCCTGCTAGAGACCCTCCTGTCGGGTGAGGAGACCCTCAGCCTCGCGCAGGTCGACGCGCTGTCGAGCGAGACCGACGAGTTGATCCCCGAATGGACCGAGGTGCTCGCCGCCCTGTCGGCGGGTAAGAGCACCCGGTGGTTGGCCGGGGCTTGGTGGAACGCGCCGGGCGAATCGCCCAAGGCTCGTTCTCTGGAGGTCGTAGAGGGGGAAGTCGGCAGCTACCTGGTCTTGGATGCGACGAGACGTGACGGTCCCTTCCGCCGGGTCAGGCTGAGGCCTCTCAACGCATCCGCGATCTGGCGCCTGCTGTGCGGGTTGGTCCCGAGTCAGGACGAGATCGCGGAGCCATTCTCCATCGAGTAGGGCCGGAGGCGGGCACCTATAATGGCGCCGTTGCGGGCGTGGCTCAGTGGTAGAGCATCACCTTGCCAAGGTGAGGGTCGCCAGTTCGAATCTGGTCGCCCGCTCCAGTAAAGGCCCTGGTCACAGGGCCTTTTCCTTGTCCCGGACCCGAGCCCCACATCGACCGTCCAGCAAAAATCCAGCAAAAATCCAGCAGTTCCAGCGCGAACGAACGTCATCTAGCGACAAGAGCGGACATCGCCAGATCACATCGACCTCCGAAAGTTGTCTCACCCCGTCACTAGCGTGGTTGAGACAGCCACAGGGAGGAGGTGTGAAATGGGCTCAGGTACAAGGAAGCCGACGGCTCGACCCGCTCCGAAGCGGAGTGCCATTGCTGGAGGTGACGGGACCCCGGTCCTGTCTTGTCCAGACGGGGATCGTCTGCCTATCGAGGATTCTGGCGTCACAGCTGGGACCGATGTGACCTTGGAGCTTGTCGATAACAAGATCGTCATCCGCTCTGGCCAGACGATTGTTAGTCAGGTACATGCGAATCGCTTCGCTGAGCTGGCGAAATGCTTGGCCGACGGATTCGAATATCACGGGGAAGTTGAGTTCGAGGGTGGGAAAAGCTTCGTCCACTTCTGGATCGTGGGGTAGCCAGCCGCCGGGCACGGGTCCACCCCATTTGTTTGCGTTCTGTTCTTCCTGCGAGGTTTCGTCAATCTGCGGAGAGGTCGGAACCTCGACAGCCTGTGGGCATCCCGAGGATTACGACGCGGAGGATCTACACCCATCCAGAGACATGTTGTCCGTTTCGGCTCTCGACTTAGGGGAGCCAATTTCCACGCGCCCGAGGTTCTTCACTACGGGGCTCGT
>Ga0208612_1000303_pt1 | contig 23251 bp, 23 predicted proteins | sample AntDryMetagUQ889_FD_188089 | JGI IMG/M metagenome (GOLD analysis project Ga0208612, IMG submission 188089) | Polar desert microbial communities from Antarctic Dry Valleys - UQ889 (SPAdes) | ecosystem: Environmental > Terrestrial > Soil > Desert | place: Antarctic Dry Valleys | collected 2008-12-31 | reverse complement strand
GTGGAGCTCAACGCCCACGGGGACGAGCGCGGACGGTTCTTCGAGAGCTACCGCCGGTCGTGGTTCCGCCACGGCCGGGAGATGGTGCAGGCCAACCGCTCGGACCGCCAGGCCAACACCGTGGTGGGTCTCCACTACCACCTTCACCAGGCGGACTACTGGTACGTCCCCCGGGGACGGGCACAGGTGGTGCTCCACGACCTCCGCCAGGGTTCGCCCACCGACGGCGCCACCCTCGAGGTGGAGATCGGCGACGAAGCCGACAAGGGCGTGTTCATCCCGCCGGGGGTGGCTCACGGCTTCGCCGCCCTCACCGATCTCACCATCACCTACCTGGTCGACAACTACTACAACCCGGAGGACGAGCTGGGCGTGGCCTGGGACGATCCGGAGATCGGTGCCCACTGGGGTGTCGAAGAACCGATCCTCTCCGACCGGGACCGCACCAATCCTCGGCGGGCAGAACTTCCTCCGGGGCGCCAGCCGTACGCCGGCCTCCGCACGTAGCGCAGGCAACCGAGGCGGCAGCGTAGAACTGCCGGGAGCATTGCCGACAGAGTCGTGACCACCTACCGTGGTCGTTTTGAGGACGGAGCGTGACGATGGACCTGGAGAGCTTGGGACAGGCACAGGTGCTGCAGGCGGCGACGGCGGACGTGGCCGTGGCCAGGGAGAGGACCCGCCGGCGACGGCTCGCACGCCTGGCCGCGGTGCTCGCCATCGTGGCGGTGTGGATGTGGGTCCGTCTCGTGATCGGCAACCCGGTTCAGCTGGGCATGCCAAACCTGCCGTTCCCCCCCGAGTTCCTTCCCGGTCTGGCCCTCGTGGTGGTGCTGGTCCTGGCCCTCGCCGTGCCGATGCTCGGCGCCGGACGCTCTCCGCATGTTCTGTTCCGTCCGAGCGAGATCGAGATCGGGTTCGAGGACGTGAAGGGTGCCGGGGTGGTGGTGGAAGAGGTGGTGAAGACCCTGAACCTCTTCCTGGCCCACCGCACGTTCAAGGAGCAGATGGGAGGCAGCTCCCGGCGGGCCATGCTCTTCGAAGGACCTCCCGGGACGGGCAAGACCTACCTGGCCAAGGCCATGGCCCGAGAGGGCGGCGTGCCCTTCCTCTTCGTGTCCTCCTCCGCCTTCCAATCGATGTACTACGGCCAGACCAACCGCAAGATCCGCTCGTACTTCAAGGCGTTGCGCCAGTACGCCCGCCGCGAGGGGGGCGCCATCGGCTTCATCGAGGAGATCGACGCCATCGGCGCGGCGCGCTCCGGCATGGGATCCTCCACCCAGCGGGAAGGGGTCTCGGGGGTGGTCAACGAGCTCCTGATCCAGCTGCAATCCTTCGATGCACCGCCGGCGGGCCGGCGCCTGGCCGGGTGGTTCATCGACCAGGTGAACCGCTGGCTTCCCGCTGCTTCCCAGCTGCGCAAGCCGGTGACTCCGGCAGCCAACGTCCTCGTCATCGGCGCCACCAACCGGGCTGCCGACCTGGATCCGGCCCTGCTGCGTCCCGGCCGCTTCGACCGCTCCATCCACTTCGACCTCCCCAACCGCGGCGATCGACGGGAGATCATCGACTACTACCTGGCCAAGAAGGCGCACGACGCGGCCCTGGACGAGTCGGCAGCGCGGGACACCCTGGCCGCCATGACCTTCGGCTACTCGCCGGTGATGATCGAGCACCTGCTCGACGAGGCGCTGGTCTGGGCCCTCCGCAGGGGTGGTGACGGCCTCAGCTGGCACGACCTGCAGCAGGCCCGCATGACCGAGGAGCTCGGTCTCAAGAACCCCGTGGCCTACGCCGAGCACGAGCGCCGGACCATAGCCACCCACGAGGCCGGCCATGCCACCGTGGCCCACCTGGTGGGCAAGGGACGCAAGCTGGAGGTGCTCTCCATCATCAAGCGCGGTGACGCCCTCGGTCTGCTGTCGCACTCCGATCTCGAAGAGCGCTACACCAGCTCCCGCTCCGAGATCGAAGCTCTCATCCAGATCGCCTTCGGGGGGATGGTGGCCGAGGAGGTGTTCTTCGGCGAGTCGGGCACGGGCCCCGCCGGCGACCTCCAGGCCGCCACCTCAGCGGCGGCCCAGATGGTGGGATCGCTCGGCCTCGGCGGGTCGCTGATCTCCTACGAAGCTGCCGACGCCGCCGGGGGCGCCAACCTGGTCACCAAGGTCCTGTCGGCCGACGCCGGTCGGGACGCGGTGGAGGAGATCCTGTCCCGGGCCAAGGACGATGTGACCCGGATGCTGGAGGCCAGCCGCCACGTGGTGGAGGCCCTGCGCAACGCCCTCCTCGATCGGGACGAGTTGGTGGGCGACGAGATCGGCCAGGTGATCGCCAGGGCCGAGCAGACGGTGATCGACCTACGCCAGCTTCACCAGAAGGCCTGATCTCTCCGGTACTGACGGCCGGACCTGGCTTCTGGTAGCCAAAACGACACGGTTCAAGTGTCGGTATGGCTACCAGAAGGCGGCATGGGCCCCACCGTGTCGAGGACGAAGGCGTACACGAGGGCCTCGTCCCGCCAGGCGTCGTAACGCCCGGAGGGGCCCATGTGGCCCGCGCCCAGCTCGGTCTTGAGCAGCACTGGTGCGTCCCCGGTCGTGGCGCTACGGAGCCGCTGCACCCATTTGGCCGGCTCCCAGTAGCTGACGCGGGGGTCGTTCAGCCCGGCGGTCACGAACATGGCTGGATAGGGCGCCCGAGCCACGTTGTCGTAGGGCGAATAGGACTTCATGTAGTTGTAGACGTCCGGGTCGGCCTTGGGGTTGCCCCATTCCTCCCACTCGAGGACGGTAAGGGGCAGGGTCTCGTCGCAGATGGTGGTGAGAACGTCCACGAATGGCACCTCGGCCACGACGCCCCGGAACAGGTCGGGGCGCAGGTTGACCGTGGCCCCCATGAGAAGGCCGCCGGCGCTTCCGCCGCGGATCACCAACCGGTCCGGTGAGCAGTAGCGCTGCTCGACGAGGTGCTCGGCGCAGGCAACGAAGTCGGTGAAGGTGTTCTTCTTGGTGAGGAGCTTCCCGTCCTCGTACCACCTCCTGCCCAGCTCGCCGCCGCCGCGCACGTGGGCGATGGCGAACACGAACCCTCGCTCCAGGAGACTGAGGCGCAAGGAGGAGAACACGGGCTCCACGCTGTGCTCGTAGGAGCCGTAGCCGTAAAGCAAAGCGGGTGCGGTCCCGTCGAGGGCGAGGCCCTTGCGGTGGACCAACGAGACGGGCACCTCCACCCCGTCGGGGGCAGTCGCCCACAGGCGAGCGGTCTCGTACTCGTCGGGGTCGTAGCCGCCGAGGACCGGCTGGCGCTTCTTGAGCTCGCGGGTGCGGCTCTCCAGGTCGTAGTCGTACACCGAGTGGGGGGTGACGAGCGACGAGTACCCGAAGCGCAGGATGCCACTGTCGAACTCCAGGTTTGCTCCCGGGTAGACGGTGTAGACGGGTTCGGGCTGCTCCACCACGTGGGTCTCTCCATCCGACAGCCGCCGCACGGCCAGGCGCCGAAGCCCTTCCGCCCGCTCGAAGAGCACGATGTGGCCCACGAACACGTCGATGCCGTCGAGCTTGACGTCGCTGCGATGGGGGACGACATCCGACCAGTGCTCCCGGCTGGGCTCGCCCACCGGTGCTTCCACCAGCTTGAAGTTCTCCGCCCCGTCGGCGTTGGTGACGATGAGGAAGCGGTCACCCTCCTTCCCTGCGTAGTGGTCGACGTCGTACTCCACGCCCTGCTCCCGGGGGGCCACCACCCCGAACTGGCCGGTGGGTTCATCGGCCGCGAGGTAGCGGACCTCGGTGGTCACCTTGCTGGCGAGCGTGAGCAGGATGTAGCGCTCCGACTTGGTGAGGTGCACGCCGAGGTAGAAGCGGTCGTCGTCCTCCTGGTGGACGAGCACGTCGTCGGCTGCGGGTGTCCCGAGCACGTGACGCCACAACTGGTAGGGGCGCATGGCGGCGTCGACCTTGACGTAGAAGACGGTGCGGTTGTCGGCCGCCCAGGCCAGCCCGTACGACGTGTCCGGCACCTCGTCGGCCAGGTCGGCGCCGCCCTCCAGGTCCCTCACCCGCAGCGTGTAGCGCTCGCTGCCGTCGGTGTCGGTGGCGTAGGCGAGGAGAGCGGCGTCAGGACTCACCACGTGGTTGGCCACCTCGAAGAACTCATGGCCGGCGGCCAGCTCGTTCTGGTCCAACATCACCTGTTCCGGGCCCTCGGGGCCGCCTCGGCGCCGGCAGGCTATGGGGTACTGGAGGCCCTCGACGGTGCGGCCGTAGTACCACCAGTCCCCCTTGGCGGCGGGGACGGAGAGGTCGGTCTCGAGGATGCGGCCCACGATTTCGTCGTAGAGCCGGCCCTGGAGGGCGTCGGTGTGGGCCAGTGCCTGCTTGGTGAAGGCGTTCTCGGCTTCCAGGTGCGCCAGAACCTCCGGGTTCTCGCGCTCCCGCAGCCAGTACCACTCGTCGGAGCGACTGTCGCCGTGGACGGTGAGGACCGTCGGATGGCTGGCGGCGACGGGCGGGGCGAGGTCCTCGGCGGGCATCCGCCTAGCCTGTCACCTCCGATGGAGGCTTCGACCGCCGTGCGGCGGGTTGTGGTGATCGGCCGGGATGGCGGGTCCGTTGGTCAGGCCGTGCGGTCCCGGCGAGGACCGGGGGTTGCCGTGGCCGGTCTCGTGGGCGACGACGAGCAGACCGCCCGCCGGATGGCCGACGAGATGCTGGGAGGTGTGGACGAGGTGGTGGCGCTGGGGAGCGAGTAAGACAGTCCCGGAGGCGCGACGCTGCCCCTGGCTGCCCCGGCTGTCCCCTGACGACTAGGAGCCTGTGCTGACCGGGCTGGCCAGCTGCGCCTGGATCTGGTCGAGCAGCTCGAGGATCTCACCGCTCGAGAACAAGTCACGCTGGATGGTGAGACTGAGCCACGTCTCGATCAGACGTCCCACCGGTTGGTCCCGGACCTCGGCGTACAGATCGAACAGCCGATCCTGCACCCGGGACGAACTCGAGTAGGTGTCTTGCTTCGTAACGGTTCGCCAGTCGGCGATGAGTTGCTCAGCAGCCATGGTCACCCCATAAACGTCGGCACGGTCTCCCGTGTTCCCCAGTCATTCTTATCACTTGGGATTTAATCAGCTCGGGGGAAGTAAGGGGGGCCGGGCATTGTTAACATCCGCGTAGGAGAAATTCTCGCGCCCCCTCGGGGGGCCGTCAGGAGATGATGTCCCATGGCCACCGCCGAACTCGATCTCGGACGATACAAGCTCGGCTGGAGCGACACCGTCGACTACGCCTTCACCCCCAAGAAGGGGATCAACGAGGACGTCGTCCGGGAGATCTCCTGGTGGAAGGGCGAGCCCGACTGGATGACCCAGTACCGGCTGAAGGCCCTGCGGCACTTCGAGCGCATCCCGATGAAGCGGTGGTTCGCGGTCAACATGCCCGACATCGACTTCAACGACATCTACTACTACCTGAAGCCCTCCGGCGAGCAAGTGGACGACTGGGACGAGCTGCCGGCGGAGATGAAGGCCACCTACGAGAAGCTGGGCATCCCGGAGGCCGAGCGCAAGTACCTCGCCGGCGTGACCGCCCAGTACGAGTCGGAGGTCGTCTACCACAAGAACCGCGAGGACCTCGAGGCCCAGGGGATCCTGTTCTCGGACATGGACACCGCTCTGCGGGAGCATCCCGAGATCGTGAAGAAGTACTTCGGCACCGTGATCCCGTCCGGTGACAACAAGTTCGCCGCCCTCAACTCGGCGGTGTGGTCCGGTGGGTCGTTCATCTACATCCCGCCCGGCGTCACGTGCGAGATGCCCCTCCAGGCGTACTTCCGCATCAATGCCGAGAACGCCGGCCAGTTCGAGCGCACGCTGATCATCGCCGACGAGGGCGCCCAAGTGCACTACATCGAGGGTTGCTCGGCCCCGGTGTACGCCAAGGACACCAACTCCCTGCACTCGGCCGTGGTGGAGCTGGTGGCGTTGCCCGGTTCCCGAATCACCTACACCACCATCCAGAACTGGTCCAACAACGTGTACAACCTGGTCACCAAGCGGGCCCGTGCCGACACCGAGTCCCGGGTGGAGTGGATCGACGGCAACATCGGCTCCAAGCTCACCATGAAGTACCCCTCGGTGTACCTCATGGGTCCGAAGGCGTCCGGCGAGGTGCTCTCGGTGGCCTACGCCGGTCCCGGCCAGCACCAGGACGCCGGAGCCAAGATGATCCACGCCGCCCCGGAGACCACGTCGACCATCGTCTCCAAGTCCATCTGCAAGGACGGTGGGCGGACTTCGTACCGGGGCCTCGTCCATGTGGACGAGGGCGCCACCAACTGCAAGAGCTTCGTTCGCTGCGACGCCCTCATCCTCGACGAGGAGAGCCGTTCGGACACCTACCCCTACATGGAGATCGAGGAGCGTGACGCCCAGATCGGCCACGAGGCCACGGTCTCCAAGGTGGGCGACGAGCAGCTCTTCTACCTCATGAGCCGGGGACTTTCCGAGGAGCAGGCCATGGGCATGATCGTGAACGGCTTCATCGAGCCGATCACACGCACCCTGCCCATGGAGTACGCCGTGGAGTGGAGCCGTCTCATCGAGCTCCAGATGGAGGGCTCGGTCGGCTAGGGCGAGGGTGACGCGAGCGGACGCCTTGTCCCATCGCACCTACCATTGGACCAATGCCGATGCGCACCGACTGCAGGCACTACGAGTCGCGCACGTACCGGTCCGGCGAGACGGTGCACATGTGTCGCCTCGATCTTGCGCCGGAGGCGCCATGGCGCTGCCCGGTCGACTGTCCCAAGTACGAATTCCGCGGCTTCGACGCCGGTTGGACACAAGGCAGTCTGGCTCGCAAGAACCATCCCCAGGATCCCCCTCGCCTCGACGAGAACACCGCCGCCCTGCTCGACGAGGCCGAGGACATCGTCAACACGGTCGGCCCCGAGGTTGTCGAAGATGTCGAGCGGCAGCGGGCTGAGCAGGAGCGACAGTCTCAGGAACCTCGCTGGAAGCGCTTCTTCCGCCGTCGGGGCTGACCCGCCGGCGCCATGGCGCGCCTGGGATCCCCGTGGCCAGATGACGTGACCATCGAGCTGCGCTATCGAGTCGTCGACGTGTTCAGCGACGTTCCTCTTGCCGGCAATGCAGTGTGCGTGGTCCTGGATCCGTGCCCGGAGCCGGTCATGGCCGCCATCGCTCGGGAGGTGAACCTGTCCGAGACCACCTTTCCCACCGTCACCGGTGAGAACCGCTACGAGATGCGCATCTTCACTCCCACCACGGAGCTTCCCTTTGCCGGGCACCCCTCCCTCGGGACGGCCTGGGTCCTCGGGCCCGGCTCGTGGGAGCAGACCACTGACGGGGCCACGGTGATGGTGGAGGCGGACGCCGTCGGGGCGACCATGGGACAGCCCGACCCGGTCCTGCGCGACGCCGGCCCGGTGGGGACAGGGGTGGTGGAGGCGCTCGGGCTCCCCGACGCCAGAGGGATACAGGTGGCCGAGGCGGCCGGCATGCGCCACCTGGTGGTGGCTACCGATGCCGCTCTGGACCGGCTGGACCCCGATCCCATCGCCGTGGCTGCCGCTTCCCGGCGTGCGGGCGCCACCACCCTGGCGGCAGTCCGCAGACTCGATGATCACACCCTCCATGCGCGCGTCTTCGCTCCCATGGCAGGCGTAGCCGAGGACCCGGGAACGGGCTCGGCGGCTGGGCCGGCGGCCATGGTGGCTCGGGAGACATGGCGGACTGCCGAAGATGTCTCCATCCTCCAGGGCGCCGAGATCGGGCGGCCCTGCCGCATCGATGTCCACGCTGAGCTGGGCGGGTTGCGAGTGGGCGGGAGCGTTGCCGCCTGTGCTGAGGGGCGGTTCACGCTGTGACGACTCCACGGGAGCCGCACAGGGGCTGCAGTAGCATCTTCGCTCTACGAGGGGCGCCCCGGTCCTCGTCGGCACCCACACCTTCTTGAGCCCCTTCCCGGCAGACGCCCCTTCGAACCTGCCCGGCCCGCCATGGCTGCGGGCCCGCCGCACCGCGGCGTTCGAGCGTTTCCAGGCAGCCGACCTTCCCACCGAGGCCGAGGAGGTCTGGCGCTACAGCCGCATCGACGAGCTGGACCTCGACGCCTACTCGCCCCTGGCGGCGGGTACCGAGGCCGGGGCCGTGGACCACGCCGGGCCGGGGCGAGACCTGCCGCCGGCGCTGGAGGCGGTGGCCGCCGCCGTGGGGGAGCGGGCCGGCCTGGTAGTGCTTCACAACGGCCGAGTCGTCCGTGCCGAGCTCGAACCCACCCTGGCCGAGCGCGGGGTAATTGTGGGCGCTCTCGGCGACTCTGTCGACGGCGAGGAGCTCGTGGGTTCCGTGGCCGACGATCCCGACGCCTTCGTGGATCTCAACACCGCCTTCATGGCTGATGTCGTCGTCGTGCGCGTACCTCGGGGCGTGGCCGTCGAACGCCCTGTCCTGGTCCTGCATTGGGTGGACGCTGCGGGCGGCGCCATCTTTCCCCGCCTGGTCGTGCAGGCAGGAGAGGCGTCACAGGTCAGCGTGGTCGACCACGTGGCCTCGATCCCGGATCTGGCTGCCTTCGTGGCGCCGGTCGTGGAGATCGACGCCGGCGAGGCGGCGAACGTCTCCTACGTCGGCATGCAGGAGCTGGGCAGGAAGGTCTGGCAGGTCGGCTACCAGGCCAGCAGCGTCGGTCGTGACGCCACACTCAGCTCCGTGCTCGTGGCGCTGGGCGGGGAGTACGCCCGGGTGGCCACCGACTCGCGGCTTCAGGGCCTGGGAGGAACCAGCCGGCTCCGGGCGCTGTATTTCGGCGACGGGGCTCAGATGCACGACTTCCGCACCCTGCAGGACCACGACGCCCCCAAGACGACGAGCGACTTGTTGTTCAAGGGTGCGGTGGAGGACGAGTCCCGAGCCGTCTACAGCGGCCTCATCCGCATCCGCAAGGGCGCCGCCGGGACCAACGCCTTCCAGACCAACCGCAACCTCGTGCTCGGTCAAGGGGCACACGCCGACTCCGTGCCGAACCTCGAGATCGAGGAGAACGACGTCAAGTGCAGCCATGCCTCCGCCGTCGGGCCCATCGACGAGGAGCAGCGCTACTACCTCGAGGCTCGCGGCCTGCCGCCGGAAGCGGCCGACCGCCTCATCGTCCTCGGCTTCTTCGAGGAGATCCTGGAGGACATCCACATCACCGGCCTTCGCGATCCACTGCGCCGGGCAGTGGCGGCCAAGCTCGAGCCGGGATCCGTGTGACCAGGCCCGAGCGACTCTGCGCAGTCGGTGACCTGGGTTCAGGCGAGGCGCGCTGCTTCGACACGGACGGGCACCGCATCGCCCTCGTTCGCGTGGGTGACGACTTCTACGCCATCGGTGACCGGTGCAGCCACGCCAACTTCTCCCTCTCCGAGGGCGAGGTGCTCGGTGACGACCTGGAGATCGAGTGCTGGAAGCACGGCAGTGCCTTCTCCCTCACCACCGGGGAGCCGCAGTCCTTTCCCGCCACCAAGCCCGTTCCCGTCTACGACGTCCGGGTGGAGGGCGACGACGTGATTGTGATGATCCCCTCGTGAGCATCCTCGAGATCTCGGGTCTCCGGGCCGGCATCGGCGCGCGGGAGATCCTCAAGGGCATCGACCTCACCGTATCGAGCGGCGAGGTCCACGCCGTGATGGGTCCGAACGGTTCGGGCAAGAGCACCCTGGCCCACGTCCTCATGGGTCGGCCCGGCTACGAGGTGAAGGGTGGGAGCGCCCGTCTCGACGGCCAGGAGCTGCTGGGCCTGCCGACCTGGCGGAGAGCCCAAGCCGGATTGTTCCTCGCCATGCAGTACCCGGTCGAGGTGCCCGGCGTGAGCATGGAGGACGCCCTGGAGGAGACGTTCGTGGCCAGGGGTGGCGAGCGGGGACAGGTGGCCGAGCTGTTGCGGGTCGAGGCCGAGCGCATCGGCTTCCGCCAGCAGCTCCTCACCCGAGCCCTCAATGTGGAGTTCTCCGGCGGCGAGAAGAAGTTCAGCGAGACGCTCCAGCTAGGTGTGCTCCGGCCCCGCTTCGCAGTGCTCGACGAGATCGACTCCGGGCTGGACATCGATGCCCTGCGGGCAGTTTCCCGGCGCATCGAGGCGGCCACATCGGAGAACGACCTCGGCGTGCTGGCCATCACCCACTACAGCCGGATCCTCCACGAGCTGCGGCCCGACGTGGTGCACGTGCTCTCGGAGGGGCGCATCGTGGCCTCCGGCGGCCCCGAGCTGGCTCAGGAGCTGGAGCAGACCGGGTACGCCGCCTATGGGATCGAGGAGTCGCCGGCCGACGAGGCCGAGGCCGTCTCGCTGCCGGGAGACCCCTTCGCCGACCCGCTGGGGTAACCCGCGATCCCGCTGGTTCTGGTGGCGGAACCTGACGCTGGGGCATGACGTTTCGCCACCAGAACGGGCCGCCTCGCGTCCTGCTCCCTGTAGTTGAGTGAATTTCATGTAATGTCAAGTTATGAGAGGCTACCGGCCCGAGGCTGTCGTCGGACGGGGGAGTACCGGCACCGTCTACCGGGCTCGCCGCGGTGGGGGCCTCGGGGGCAATGGCGGCGGGCAGCTGGTGGCCGTCAAGCGGCTGCGCAGGTCCGGCGACCCAGAGGTCGTCGAGCGCCTCAGGCGAGAGGCCGCAGTCCTGGATTCGCTGGACCATCCTCACGTGGTCCGGGTGCTCGATCTGGTTATCGACGGCAACGACGCCGCCATGGCCATGGAGTACGCCGCCGGAGGCTCTCTGGCCACGCTGTTGGCACGTCGGGGGAGGCTGAGGCCCGAGGAGGCAGTAGCGGTGGCCGTCGCCCTGGCCGACGCCCTGACCGCGGTCCACGGCAGGGGCCTGGTCCACGGCGACGTCAAGCCGGCCAACATCTTGTTCACGGCGGAGGGAGCGCCCGTGCTGGCGGACTTCGGCATGGCCGCCCGCACCATCAGGGACGGCCGAGCGGTTGGTGGCGGCATCGTGATGGGGACGGAGGGCTACTGCGATCCGGCGGTGGCCGGTGGGGCCGAGGTCGACGAGCGCAGCGACGTCTACGGTCTCGGAGCGGTATGCCACGAGATGCTGTGCGGGCGCCCACCCGGGCGCCACGCCGCTCAGGAGCGGGGGACCCTCGGACCACCGGAGTTGGAAGCGGTCGTAAAGCGGTCGCTCGCCCGCCGTCCCATGGATCGCTTTCCGGAGATGGCGGCCATGGGAGCGGCCTTGCGCGCCGTGGCGAACGGCCTCCCCGGGCTGCCTCCGGCCCTCTTGGTCGAGGGCGACTCCGCAACGCTGCACCGGGGTTCGGGCCTGGACGAGACCGGGCCCCCCACTCGCCCGATGGGCGCTCGGGCACACCGGCCGCCCACGGGCCCGGCGTCAGAACAGCGGCCGTGGAGGCGCCGGCACGCAGTGATCGTGGGAGCCGCCGCCGTGGTCGTGGCTGCGGGCACGGCGGCAAGCGCGCTGACCCTCGTCCCTCGTCTTGCCGATAGGCCCCCACGCCCGCGGCCGCAGACATGCCCACCGGTGACGTCGGCCATGCAGGCCGATCTCGACGGGGACGGCTGCCCGTCGGCCGTGACCGTCTCGGGGAATGTGCTCGAGACGGAGGGCGAGCGGTACCAACTGGGCCAGCGGGGGGACAGGGTGCTCATCGGGGATTGGGACTGCGATGGCCGGGATACACCGGCTCTGTACCGCCCCGGCGGTGAGGTGTTCCTCTTCGACGCCTGGGCGGAGGAAGGTGAGGCTCTGCCGGCGGCGTCTCGAGGTGAACAGCTGGCCGACGGACAGCCCGAGGTGCGTCACGGCGAGGACGGTTGCGACCACCTGATCGTGCGCTGAACTGCGGTTCATGCCGGTGGTGCGATCGCGCACACGAGAGGGCATGAGATGTACAATCCGGCCATGGCCGAGACCATCCGGTGGATGAGCACGCGGACGGCTTCCGAGCGGCTCGGCGTCACCCTGCGCACCCTTTACCGATTCATCGACGAAGGCCAGCTGGCGGCGTACAAGTTCGGTCGGGTGATCCGCATCAAGGAGGCCGACGTCGAAGGCTTCATCGAGGCCGCCCGCATCTCTCCTGGGTCACTGGAGCACCTCTACCCGGAGCCCAGGAACGAGCAGCAGGGCGCAACCTGAGCGGCAACGACGCTGGCAGTCAGTCGAGCAGCGTGAGCTCGCGCACCGAGGCCATCTGGAGATAGATGGTCGCCGCCGATGCGCCGTCCAGACGCAGGGTGACCACGTCACCGCTGGCAGCGCGCAGCTCACCGGCCAAAGCCTCGCCGCCGCCCTCCACCACCACGCGCACACGGGGCCGGTCGGCGGCGAGGGCACCGAACACGTCGGCCAGCACGGTCTCGACCGGACTGGTGCGGTCCGAGGCCGCGTCACCGGCCCGGTGCCCGGCCTCGGGTCGAATGGTGGCGACGGCAACGAGAGCCAGGAACGTGGAGGTGCCACCGTCGTGGCGGAGCACGACGAAGTCGCGAGCCACGGCCACGATGTGGCCGTGGAGCGTTCGCTCTGTCGTGGTGCCGACGGCCACGGCCACGCCCCGCTCGGCCAGATCGAGGGCGACGCCGGTGAAGCGGGCGGCCTCGGTGGCCTGTTGGCGCAGCCACCGCTCCCGCGTCCGGGAGCGGGCGGCTTCGTCGGTCCTGGTGTCGGCGGTCCAGCGAGCCAGGTCGTCGAGGAAGGCGTCCACGTCCTCCGAAGGCATGTCCTCCACTTGGACCGACACTAGGGTTTCGGGGCCGTGACGGACTGCCTGTTCTGCAAGGTGGTGTCCGGCGACGCCGACGCCGACGAGGTGCTGTCCACCGAGCACACCTACGCCTTTCGCGACATCAATCCCGCCGCTCCCGTCCACGTGCTCGTCGTCCCCCGCCACCACATCGCCGACGCCGCCGAGGTGGGCTCCGAGCATGGCGGTGTCCTGGCCGAGATGTTCACCACCGCCCAGGAGGTGGCCCGCCGGGAGGGCGTCCAGGAAGGGGGCTACCGCCTGGTGATGAATGTGGGCGAGGACGCCCTCAACAGCGTTGGGCACCTCCATATGCACGTCATGGGCGGCCGCCGGATGACCTGGCCGCCCGGCTGATCCCGAAACGTACGCCGGACCGCCCACGCTCACCTACGCTTCCAGCGAAGGCCAACCAACGCCATTGTCACCCACCCAAGTCAAGATCTTCGTCCCGGGCAATCACCTCATGGTCGGGCTCGTCGGCCAACGCGACGAGTTGCTCCGTCTGGTCGAGAAGTCCTTCAGTGGTACCACCATTCACGCCCGTGGCAACGAGATCAGCATCGAGGGTGACGAGGCCGAGAAGGTGGGCAAGCTGTTCAACGAGCTCGTGCTCCTGCTCGAGCGAGGGCACGCCCTCGACGCCACCAATGTGGGCCGCACCATCGACATGGTGAAGGCCGACGAGCGCCCGTCGGAGGTGCTCACCGCCGAGGTGCTGCGCTCGTCCCGGGGCCGCAGCGTGCGCCCCAAGACGGCAGGCCAGAAGCGCTACGTCGACGCCATCGCCGGCAGCGTGGTCACCTTTGGCATCGGGCCGGCCGGTACGGGCAAGTCCTACCTGGCCGTGGCCCTCGCGCTGCAGGCGCTCCAGGCCAAGCAGGTGGAGCGCATCATCCTCACCCGCCCGGCGGTGGAGGCAGGGGAGCGCCTCGGGTTCCTCCCCGGCACGCTCATGGAGAAGGTCGACCCATACCTGCGTCCCCTCTATGACGCCTTGTTCGACATGCTCGGCACCGACGCCATGCCCCGGCTCATGGAGCGGGGAGCCATCGAGGTAGCCCCGCTGGCCTTCATGCGCGGTCGCACGCTCAACAACAGCTTCATCATCCTCGACGAGGCCCAGAACACCAGCGCCGAGCAGATGAAGATGTTCCTCACCCGTATCGGGTTCGGCTCCAAGGCGGTGGTGACCGGCGACGTCACCCAGATCGACCTGGCCGTGGGCAAGTCCGGCCTCCTCGGGCTGGAGGAGGTCCTGGGCGGGGTAGAGGGCCTCACGTTCGTGCGCCTCGGCGCACGGGACGTGGTTCGTCACAGGATCGTGCAGGACATCGTCTCCGCCTATGAGCGCGTGGCCGACCAGCCCCGCCAGGAGGGTGGGAGCTGATGGCGTCGGTACTCGTCACCGACGAGCAGGATGGCCGACCCGTGGACACGCAGCGCTGGGTCAGCCTGGCCGGGAGCGTGCTCGATGCCGAGGGCGTGAGCGACGGCGGCGAGCTGTCGATGGCGTTCGTGGGCGAGGCAGCCATGGCCGAGCTCAACCAGCGCTTTGCCGGCGAGGAGGGCCCCACCGATGTGCTCGCCTTTCCCATGGACGACGTCGACCCCGGTGACGGAATGCCCACCATGCTCGGCGACGTGGTGATCTGCCCGGCGGTGGCCGAACGCAACGCGCCCGGTCACGCCGGCACCTACGAGGACGAGCTGGCCCTGCTCGTGGTCCACGGCATCCTGCACCTCATGGGCATGGACCACGAGGACCCGCTCGAGGCCCCGCTCATGCAGCGGAGGGAGCGGGAGTTGCTGGACCGGTTCCACACTGGCCCTGTTCGAGCGAGACCGTGACCGGCACCGACACGCTCATGGTGGTGGCCATCGTGGTGCTGCTGATCATGGCTGCCTTCTTCGCTCTCTCGGAGACGAGTCTCACCCGGGTCAACCGGGTCAAGGCCATCTCGTTGGAAGAGGAAGGCAAGCGCGGCTCCCGCCGGCTCACCCGCCTGGTGGAGCACCCGGAGCGGTTTCTCAATCCAGTCCTCTTGCTGGTCCTGGTGTGTCACATGATCTTGGCCTCGCTGGTGACCACGCTGACCGAAGCCCGCTTCGGCGCCCTCGGCGTGTTGGTGGCCATCGTCTTCGATGTGGTTGCCATCTTCGTCCTGGCCGAGGTTGTGCCCAAGACCTGGGCAGTCCAGCATCCCGAGCGAGCGGCCCTCTTCGTCGCTCCCACCATCCACGCCATTGCCAACTTCCTGCCCATCCGTCTCGTGGCACGCGCCCTGATCGGGCTGGCCAACGTCATCATCCCCGGGAAGGGCATCAAGGAAGGCCCCTTCGTGTCCGAGGAGGAGCTTCTGGCCATGGCCGACACGGCGGCCGACGAGGACGTGATCGAGCGCGAGGAGCGAGCGCTCATCCACTCCATCATCCGCTTCGGGGACACTGTGGTCCGGGAGGTCATGGTCCCCCGCACCGACATGATCGCCGTGGAGGCCGACGAGAAGGTGAGCGACGCCATGGAGCGGGCCATGTCCGTCGGTCACTCGCGCTTTCCCGTCTACGACGACGGCATCGACGACATCGCCGGCGTCCTCTTCACCAAGGACCTCATGAGGGCTGAGCGAGAGGGCAGCGCGGATCAGGAGATTCGCAAGCTCGTCCGTGAGGCGCACTTCGTGCCGGAGACCAAGCAGGCAAACGATCTGCTGAAGGAGATGCAGCTGGAGAAGTACCACATGGCCGTGGTGGTCGACGAGTACGGCGGCACGGCAGGTCTGGTGACCCTCGAGGACCTCATCGAGGAGCTGGTGGGCGAGATCATCGACGAGTTCGACGTGGAGGAGAAGATCATCGAGCCGCTGGCCAACGGTGACTTCCGGGTGGACGGCCGCATGCCCATCGACGAGCTCAACCACCTGCTCAAGGCGGAGCTGCCCACCGGTGAATGGGATACCGTCGCCGGGCTGGTGTTCAACCTCATGGGCCATGTCCCGAGCGAGGGAGAGGAAGTGGATGCAGACGGGCACCGGCTCACCGCCGAGCGGGTGCAGCGGCGCCGGATCGGCAGAGTGCGCATTGCCAAGCTGCCTCCGACGGAAGCCGACAGAGCCCGGGAGGCCGAGAGGCACGCGGCCAGCGAGTGAGGACCGGCTTCGTCAGCGTCCTGGGCCGTCCCAATGTGGGCAAGTCCACGCTGGTCAATCGCATCCTCGGGACCAAGGTGTCCATCGTCTCCGACAAGGTCCAGACCACTCGGGCCCAGGTACGGGGGGTTCTCAACCGCGAGGACGCCCAGGTCGTGTTCGTGGACACCCCTGGCATCCACAAACCCAGGACGCTGCTCGGCGAGCGGCTCAACGACACCGCCGTGGAGGCTGCCGGGGGCGTGGACGTGGTGCTCCTGGTCCTCGACGCCACCGCTCCGCTCGGACGGGGTGACCGCTTCGTCGCCGACCGGGTGCCGAGGGACGCCCTCGTGGTGGTGAACAAGCTCGATGCCGCCTCCCGGCACCAGGTTCTGGCCCAGCTCACGGCGGCGGCCGAGCTCGACCGGGCCGACTACTTCCCGGTCTCGGCCAAGACCGGCGAGGGGGTCGAGGTCCTGGTGGATGCGCTCGTCGAGCGGCTCCCCGAAGGCCCGAAGTTCTACCCCGACGACATGGTGACCGACGTCCCGGAGGCCTTCTGGGTGGCCGAACTGGTGCGCGAGCAACTCCTCGCCGTGACGAGGGAGGAGGTGCCGCACTCCATCGCCTGTCGGGTCACCGAGTGGGAGTGGCCCCGCATCCGCTGCGAGATCCTCGTGGAGCGGGACTCACAGAAGGGCATCGTCATCGGGCGGGGAGGCGGGGTTCTGAAGGAGGTCGGCACACAGGTACGCCGGCAGCTGGCGCCGGGCGCCTACCTGGAGCTGTTCGTGAAGGTGGACAAGGACTGGCAGCGCCATCCCAAAGCCTTGGAGCGACTGGGCTACTAGGGCAACCGGCTCTGGCGACAGGAGGCGTCGTTACTCCCGTCGCAGGAAGAACTCCTCCAAGGGGCCCGTCGGCAGGAGGACGGCGCTGAGGCCGAGCACCAACGAGATGAGCGTCGCTATCCCGGCGACGATCAGACGGCTGTTCCCCCTCGCCTTGCACAGGGGCTTCTCCCTGCCCACGAGCAGGCCGGTGACGGCTTTCTCCTTGGGTTTCGATCCCAACAGCGCGCCACCGCACTTGAGCCCGCCCGCGGCCCTGAACGGTGACGCTGCGTAGCCGAACACCCCCAGCAGCACGATGGCCACAGCCAGTAGCGCCAGCAGCTTGTTGTTGGGTCCGGCGTCCTTGGCGGTCAGCGCCTCTTTCAGTTGCACGGCGCCATCGTGCCACGACTGGTGCGCTTCCGTCAGAACTGGCTCTCGCCGATTGACCGCGCCTCCACAGGATCTCCGGCGAACCTTCACGGCCGGAACGCCAACGTGACGACCACGCGAGGTACCGTCGCTGTGTGGAGCTCGACGGCATCGACCCCCTTCGAGTACCGGTTCACGTCGCGTGCGTGATGGACGGCAACGGCCGCTGGGCCCGCAAGCGCGGCCTGCCTCGCAGCGAGGGCCACGACGCTGGCGAGGAGGCGCTCTTCGACGTGGTGGAGGGAGCCCTGGAGCTCGGCATCGGCTGGTTCACCGTGTACGCCTTCTCCACGGAGAACTGGAAGCGCCCCGCCGAGGAGGTTCGGTACCTGCTCGGCGTCAACCAGTCCATCATCACCCGCCGGTTGGCCCAGCTCGACGAGCGAGGCGTCCGTGTCCGCTTCTCGGGCCGGCGGGACTGGCGGGTGCCGAAACGCCTGCTCCGGAGCATGGACGAGGCGTTGGAGCGCACCGAAGCCAACCGGGGCATGACCCTCACCATCGCCTTCAACTACGGAGGACGGACCGAGATCGTCGATGCCGTGCGGAGCCTTGTGGCCGAAGGGATCCGGCCCGAGAAGGTGGACGAGAAGGCCATCCGCTCGCACCTGTACCTGCCGGACATGCCCGATCCCGACCTGGTCATACGCACCTCGGGCGAGTTCCGCATCTCCAACTTCCTGCTCTGGGAGCTGGCCTACAGCGAGCTGGTCTTCACCGACGTGCTCTGGCCCGACTTCCGACGGGAGAACCTCTTCGAGGCCGTTCGGGAGTACCAGAGCCGGGATCGTCGCTTCGGAGGCGTCGACCAGTGAACCACTCTTGAGCCTCTACCGCGAGCAGGGGATCGTCCTTCGCACGCTCCGGCTGGGAGAGGCCGATCGCATCATCACCTTCGTCACCCAGGGGCACGGGAAGGTCCGGGCCGTGGCCAAGGGGGTGCGCAAGACCAAGAGCCGCTTCGGTGCCCGCCTGGAGCCGCTCACCCACGTGAGCCTCCTGCTCTACGAAGGGCGGGAGCTGGACATCGTCACCCAGGCCGAGACCCTCGACCACTTCCGCGCCATCCGTGAGGATCTCCACCGGGTGGGCCGGGCCACGTCCATGCTCGAAGCGGTGGACCAGGTGTCCCAGGAGCGCGAGCCGAGCCCTCGCCTGTACCAGATGCTCCTGGGCGCCCTCCGGGCTCTCGCCGCCCACGATGCCGAGCTCGTCCTGGCGGCCTTCTTCTGGAAGCTGCTGTCCCTCGAAGGCGCCCATCCGTTGCTCGAGCAGTGCGCGGCGTGCGGCACCGAGGAATCGCTGGAGGCGTTCGACCACACCGAGGGTGGCGTGCTGTGCCGGTCGTGCCGGCGGGGCGTGCCCATCAGCCCTGCCGCCCTCCATCTCCTCCGGCGCATCCTGGGTGGCGACCTGGCCGGCGTGCTCGGTGAGCCCGCAAGTCCGGCCACCCGTGAGGTGGAGCAGCTGGCCACCCGCTCGGTGGAGCACCACCTGGAGCGCCGTCTGCGCTCGGTCGGGGTCCTGGACGGCGCCTAGTCTCCAGCTCGTGCCCCAACCAGGTCTCCAGCCCGGTCCTGACCTGATGGAGAAGGTCGTCAACCTGTGCAAACGCCGGGGTCTCGTCTTCCCTTCGAGCGAGATCTACGGTGGCTTCCGGTCCACCTACGACTACGGGCCGTTGGGCGTCCTCCTTCTGCGGAACGTCAAGGACGCCTGGTGGCGCTCCATGGTGCAGCTCCGCGACGACGTGGTGGGGCTGGACTCGTCCATCCTGATGAGCCCGAAGGTGTGGGAGGCGTCGGGACACCTGGCCAACTTCAGCGATCCCCTGGTGGACTGCCGGAACTGCAAGGAGCGCTGGCGGGCGGACCACCTGGAGGAAGGGGCCTGCCCCAACTGCGGCTCGCATGACCTCACCGAGGCCCGCCCGTTCAACATGATGTTCAAGACCTTCGTGGGCCCCGTCGAGGAGGACGCCTCCGAGGCCTACCTGCGACCGGAGACGGCGCAGGGAATCTTCGTGAACTTCATGAACGCTCTCCAGACGACACGCAAGAAGCCGCCGTTCGGGGTGGCACAGGTCGGGAAGTCGTTCCGGAACGAGATCACGCCCGGCAACTTCGTCTTTCGGACTCGGGAGTTCGAGCAGATGGAGATGGAGTACTTCGTGCCGCCCGGCGAGGGGCCGCGGTGGTTCGAGTACTGGTGCGAGGAGCGCATGCGCTGGTACACCGACCTCGGCATCCCGGCCGACTTGCTTCGTCTCCGCCACCACGACCCCGACGAGCTCAGCCACTACTCCACGGGCACGGCCGACATCGAGTTCCGCTTCCCCTGGGGTTGGGGAGAGCTGGAAGGCATCGCCCAGCGCACCGACTTCGACCTCGTGCAACATGGCGAGCACTCGGGCGAGCGTCTCGAGTACTTCGACCAGGCCAGCGGAGAGCGCTACGTCCCCCACGTGGTGGAGCCGGCCGCCGGCGCCGCTCGCAGCATGATGGCCTTCCTGCTCGCCGCCTACAGCGAGGACGAGGTCGGGGGAGAGGCCCGCACCATGCTCCGCCTGCACCACCGGCTGGCTCCGAGCAAGGTGGCGGTGCTGCCTCTGTCGAAGAAGGACACCCTCACACCCACCGCCCGCGAGGTTCTCGGACTGCTCCAGCCCCACTTCCAGTGCGACTACGACGAGACGCAGTCCATCGGCAAGCGGTACCGCCGGCAGGACGAGGTGGGGACTCCCTACTGCGTCACCGTCGACTTCGACTCGCTGGACGACCGCGCCGTCACCATCCGCGAGCGCGACACGCTGGAGCAGGTGAGGGTGCCGATCGACCACATCGTCCAGGAGCTCGTAAGCCGACTCGGCCCCTGAGCGGGCACAGCCGGTTCACCTAGGCTGGTCGGTCATGTCGTACGTCTTCGCCTTCGATCACAAGCACAAGAAGCCCCCCATGAGCCTCAAGGATCTGCTCGGGGGCAAGGGAGCCAACCTCGCCGAGATGACCTCGGTGCTGGAGCTGCCGGTGCCCCCCGGTTTCACCATCTCCACCGACGCGTGCAGGGACTACATGCAATCGGGATGGCCCGAGGGTCTGACCGACGAGGTGGCCACGCAGGTGAAGAACCTGGAGAACGCCATGGGCAAGGGACTGGGCGACGCCGCCGATCCCCTTCTCGTGAGCGTTCGGTCGGGCGCCAAGTTTTCCATGCCCGGGATGATGGACACGGTCTTGAACCTGGGCCTCAACGACGAGTCGGTAGAGGGGCTGGCCAAGCAGACCAGCGACGAGCGCTTCGCCTACGACTCCTACCGGCGGTTCATCCAGATGTACGGCCGCATCGTGCTGGGCGTCGAGGGCGATGAGTTCGACCGCCTCCTCGACTCGGCCAAGGAGCGGGACCAGGTCAGCGCCGACTCACACGTGTCACCGGACACGCTGCGCCGGCTGGCGTTGGACTACCAGGACGTTGTCGCCCGCCATACCGGCCTCCCGTTCCCTCAGGATCCGTACGAGCAGCTACGGGGAGCCGTCGAAGCCGTCTTCCGTTCGTGGAACGGTCCCCGGGCCATCGCCTACCGGGTCCGCGAGCGCATCGCCCACGAGCTGGGGACGGCGGTGAACGTCCAGGCCATGGTGTTCGGCAACCGTGACGACAATTCCGGCACCGGCGTCGGCTTCACGCGCGACCCGGCCACCGGCGCCACGGGCTCCTACGGGGACTTCCTGGTCAACGCCCAGGGCGAGGACGTGGTGGCCGGGATCAGGAACACCGAGCCCCTGGCGTCGCTCGCGGGCCACTTCCCCGAGGTGGACAAGGAGCTCCATGCCATCTTCGGGCGGCTCGAGCATCACTACCGGGACATGTGCGACACCGAGTTCACCATCGACCAGGGCAAGTTGTGGATGCTGCAGACCCGCGTGGGCAAGCGCACCGGCGCCGCCGCCTTGAAGATGGCGGTGGACATGACCAAGGAGCCCGAGATCAAGCTGTCCAAGGCCGAGGCCTTGCAGCGCGTCACGGCGGAACACCTCGACCAGGTGCTTCACCCGCAGCTCACCACGAGCAACGCCACGGTGATCGGCAAGGGTCTGGGGGCGTCACCCGGGGGCGCCGTGGGCCATGCGTACTTCACCGCCGATGAGGCCGCGGATGCAGCCGGCCGAGGTGAGCCCGTCATCCTCGTCCGCAGCGAGACCTCGCCCGAGGACGTGCACGGCATGATCGTGGCCCAGGGCATTCTCACCGCTCGCGGCGGTTTGGTCAGCCACGCCGCGGTGGTCGCCCGCGGCTGGGGGAAGCCGGCGGTGGTGGGAGCGGAGAGCGTACGCATCACGGGCAAGTCGTTCACCGCCGGCGGCGTTACGATCAACGAAGGCGACACCCTCGCCATCGACGGCTCCACCGGCCAGATCGTGGTAGGCGAGGTTGAGCTCACCATCGCCCAGCCCCCGCCCGAGTTCTTCGAGGTGCTGGTGTGGGCCGACGAGGTCCGCGAGGGAAGACTGGCGGTTCGGGCCAACGCCGACACCGGCCCCGACGCCAAGAAGGCACTGGACTTCGGCGCCGAGGGCATCGGCCTGTGCCGCACCGAGCACATGTTCCTGGGCGAGGATCGCCTCCCCATCGTTCGCCAGATGATCCTGGCCGAGACGCCCGCGGAAGAGGAGGCCGCCCTCGAGCGGCTGCGGGAGGCACAGAAGACCGACTTCGTGGAGATCCTCGAAGCCATGGACGGACTCCCGGTCACCGTGCGCCTGCTCGACCCGCCGCTGCACGAGTTCCTTCCCCGCACCGAGGAGCTGGCCATCAAGGCCGCCACGCAGGGCCTGACGGACGAGGAGCGGGCCCTGTTCCGCGCCGCGGAGACCTGGCACGAGTTCAACCCCATGCTCGGTACCCGCGGGGTGCGTCTCGGCGTGCTCAAGCCGGGCCTGTACGCCATGCAGGTGCGGGCCCTCATGGAGGCCGCCGCCGAGCGGGCGAAGGTGGGCGGCAAGCCCATCGTGGAGGTGATGATCCCTCTCACCGTCACGCGAGAGGAGATGGGCCTGGCGCGGGGGTGGGCCGTCGACGCCATCGCCGAGGCCACCCGGGGCGTCGAGGAACCGGTCGACGTGCAGATCGGCACCATGATCGAGACGCCGCGGGCGGCCCTGCGGGCCGACGAGATCGCCGAGCAGGCCGACTTCTTCTCCTTCGGCACCAACGACCTCACCCAGATGACGTTCGGCTTCAGCCGCGACGACGTGGAGGGACGCATGATGGTCGCCTACCTCGAGCAGGGGCTGCTCAAGCGCAACCCGTTCGAGACCATCGACCCCACCGGGGTGGGCGAGCTGGTGAGGATCGGCGCCGAGCGGGGACGCCGGACCCGGCCCGACCTTAAGCTCGGTGTCTGTGGCGAGCATGGCGGCGATCCCGAGTCCATCGCCCTGTTCGTCGACGCCGGCCTCGACTATGTGAGCTGCTCGCCGTTCCGGGTGCCCATCGCCCGGCTGGCCGCGGCCCAGGCTCTTCTGGCCCAGGACGCCAAGGCATAGCGCCATCGCCCAGCGCGGTACGGTCCGCGTCGTGGGCATCGTCGAGGAGGACATCGCCCGGGTGCGGGCGGCCACCGACCTGGTGGAGGTGGCGGGTGAGCACATCCAGACGCGCCGGGTGGGCCGGCGCTGGGTGGGGCTCTGCCCGTTCCACGCCGAGAAGACGGCATCGTTCTCCATTAACAACGAGGAGGGCCTGTACTACTGCTTCGGGTGCCAGGCCAAGGGCGACGCCATCACTTTCCTGCGGGAGGTGGAACACCTCGAGTTCGCCGAGGCGGTGGAGCGGCTGGCGTCGCGCGCCGGCATCCAGCTCCGCTACGACGATGTCCGGGAGGGTCAGGACCGCAAGCGTCGTTCCCGCCTCATCGAGGCCATGGAGGCGGCCGTCGAGTGGTACCACCAGTGCCTTCTCACCTCCCCTGGGGGGGCCTCGGCCCGGGGCTATCTCCGCTCCCGCGGTTATGACGGGGATGTGGTGCGCCGGTTCAAGCTGGGTTGGGCCCCGGACGACTGGGATGCGCT
>Ga0208612_1000301_pt1 | contig 23404 bp, 27 predicted proteins | sample AntDryMetagUQ889_FD_188089 | JGI IMG/M metagenome (GOLD analysis project Ga0208612, IMG submission 188089) | Polar desert microbial communities from Antarctic Dry Valleys - UQ889 (SPAdes) | ecosystem: Environmental > Terrestrial > Soil > Desert | place: Antarctic Dry Valleys | collected 2008-12-31 | reverse complement strand
CGGTCGGCGATCTGGGCCTCGTAGCGGGCCGCATAGAGCATGGGCCGCAGGTTGTCGCTCATCCCCCCGTCCACGGCCACGTAGGTGCGCACGCCCGGGATTGGCTTGACGGTGCCCACGGTGTAGATGGTGACCCCCGCGTTGCCCACCAGCGAGCGCCCCGGCTCGCACAGGACCGTCACGCCGTCGGGCACCCGAGAAAGCAGGGCCTCGGCGTACTCGTCGACCGAAGGCGGCCGGTCCTCCGGGGTGTAGGCGATCCCGAGTCCGCCGCCCAGATTGAGCAGCGGGTAGTCCCCCATGGCGCCCAGCACCTCGGCCAGGCGCTCCAACACCGACAGCTCGTAGATCTGGGAGCCGATGTGGGCGTGCAGCCCGCGGAGCTCGAGCCCGGCGGCCTCACAGGCCGCGATGGCTCGTGGCACGTCGTCGAGGCCGAAGCCGAACTTCGAGTCCTCCTGGCCGGTGGCGATCTTCTCGTGGGTGTCGGGCTTGATGCCCGGCGTGACCCGCAGCATCACGCGCTGGCCGGGAGCGAGGCGACGCAGGCGCTCGACCTCGTCGAAGGAGTCGACCACGATGGTCCCCACGCCCCGCTCGACCGCGTAGATGAGCTCCGCCTCGGTCTTGTTGTTGCCGTGCAGGTAGAGGCGGTCGGGGGCGAATCCGCCGGCCAGGGCGAGGTGCAGCTCGCCGCCCGATGCGACATCGCACGACAGCCCCTCGTCGGCCATCAGCCGGTAGACGGCGGTGATCGGCGCGGCCTTGCTCGCGTAGATGATCTCGAAGCGGTTCGTCCGTGCCGCGAAGGCCTCGCGGTAGGCACGGGCACGGGCACGGATGTCGTCTTCGGCGTAGACGTAGGCCGGCGTGCCGTGCTCGCGGGCGAGCTCGGTCACGTCGCAGCCGCCCACCTCCAGGGCCCCGCGCGCGTTGAGGCGCGATCCCAGCGGCAGGACCTGCTCGAGCCCGGCATAGCGAAGGAGCGCAGCCCGATCGTCGATCGGGCGAGCACCGCTCGCTTCTTGGCCCTCGCGAAGGAGCGCAGCCTTCTCGTCGATCGGGCGAGCACCGCTCGCTCTGGGGTTCATCGGTGCAGCTGCCATTGTTGCGGCGCGATTATGAAGCACGCCCCTCCGGCCCCGCCAGAGCTAGGCACCCGCGACGGGCTCTCGTACGCCCTCTTTCGCCCCGAGGGCGACGCGCCCGCCGGCGTGGTGGTCGTGCACGGGGCCGACTCGGCCAAGGAGAGCCATTTCGACTTCGCGCGCCACCTGCGGGCCGCGGGGCTGGTGGCGCTCGCCTACGACGTCCGCGGCCACGGCAGCTCGGCCGGTGAGTTCGGCCCCACCGCCTTCGGCGACGTTCTCTCCATGTGCGACCTCGTGCGCCAGCACGCTCCGCAGGTGGCGATCCGCGGCTCGAGCATGGGTGGCTGGCAGGCCATCCACGCGGCGGCGCTCGACTACTCGATCGCCGCGGTGGTGGCGCTCTGCCCCGCTCCCGAGGAGCGGCTGGCGCGCTTGCTGCGCTCGCCCGACGAGGCCTACGAGATGCGGGTCGACCGCGAGCCGGTGGCCGGCTGGATCGAGCGCCAGGACGTGTTCGATGCAGTGACGAAGCTGGGCCCCGACACCGGCCTGCTCCTGCTGCACGCGCAGGGCGACGAGCGCGTTCCCTACACCGTCAGCGAGGAGCTGCACGCGGCTGCTCACGAGCCCAAGCGGCTGGTGATCGTGCCCGGCGGGCACCACCGCTCCCTGCAGCACGACATGGAGATCCAGGACCTGTCGCGGCGCTTCGTGCTGGAGAGCGTGGGCCGAAGGGCTTAGCGGGCCCCGGTCAAGCCGCCGGTCAGGCCGTCGACCAGCTGCCCGGTGGTCTTGCCGAGACCCTTGACCGTCTCGCCCAGGCGGGGGTCGACGCCGTCGACCACGCGGCCCACGCCGTCGGTGATCTCCTGGGTGGTCTTACCGAGGCTCTTCTGCGACCGGCCGAGGTCCGAGGTGGGGAAAGCTCCCCCGCCCCCGGTGATGTCCGGGGTCTGTTGCGGGTCCCCACGGCCTCCGCGGGTCGAGCCCGGCGAGCGGAAGGTGCGCCCGCCCGGAGACGCCTGGGGGGCGGCGCCCGCGCCGGCAGGAGCGCCGGCGGAGGCAACGGAAGATTGAGCCACGGGGCCGGTGGTGCTGGCCGTGGCGCGCAAAGGGACAGCCGAGGCGGGGGGCCGCGCCGACACTCCGCCCGCGGCGGGAGCGGCCTCCGCGGCGGCCAGCGCCGGGCCGCTGAGGCCGGTGGGCTCGCCACGGTCGACTACCAGGCCCTCGAGCTCCCGGATGCCATCGGAGACCGAGGAGCTGTTGAACGCAACCACTGTGCCCACCACGAAGAGAAGCAAGACCGAGGAGGCGAGTAGGACGCCCGTGGTCCCTAGTCCGGCGATGTATGCCCTTGAAGCCCTCAACCCGCGGTACCTCCGGTTGATATCGGCTTTCTCGTGCTGCCCCTTTAGCGCTCCGTGCCTTCGTAGGCAGGGGCGGCTACCACCTGACCGTAGCGAGGACCGGCCTTCTCGTCGAGTGGCTCGCGCGCCGCCGGCTTCGGTGGAGGTCCCTCTCCGGTGCCGCTGGGCCCCTCGCCTCCTACCGGCCAAGTGGTCCCTCCGCCTGATGGCGCCGCTCCCGGGCGCTCTGTTGCGGGCGTGCGCGGCCCTGGGCGTGCCGGGTGATCGGAGGCGGCCGGCCTCGAGTCGCGGGCGGGGGCAATGACCAGCGCGGCCGGGGGCGGGCTTGGGTTCGGGGGCTCCGGAGGCCCGGGCGGCCCGGGCGCGTTCGGGTTCGGGGGCTCCGGACGCCTGGGCGGCCCGGGCGCGGGCCGCGGGGCCTTCGTACCGGGACGCGGCCGCTTCCTGGCGCCATCCGGCGGCGAAGGTCGTCGGCCATGGTCCTTGGAGCGCGGGCGACCGGCGTGGGTACGGCCCGACGAAGGTGTCGAGGCATCAATGCTGCGCTGCGCGCCGGGTGCCACGCCGGAGCTTGGCGCCCGCCCGCCCGCAGGACGGCGGGCGCCCAGTCGCTCCAACGACACCAGTCGCTTCGCCACCTCGGGGCGGACGCGACGACCCCGGCGATCGGCGACCGGGAGGTCGGGCAGCCCGCCGAGCATGCCGGGCGCGCCGCCCGCGCCCCTGTCCATCAGCCTCGGCGCCGGGGGCACGGGGAAGTCGCGGTAGCTGAAGGCGCCGCCATCGAGGACGAGGGCCAAGACCGTGCCACACAGCACGGCTCCGAGCGCTGCGAGAACCGCAGCGGATCCTTTCCGTCGGTGCATCCCCTGCCCTTCTGTGCACAACGCGGGCGACCCGCTCGCCCGCGAGCGTCCACTTTACGCGCATGCGCTCGTTCTGCATAGGGAAACGTTTGTCGAGAACGATTCTCAATTACGCTCCTCCCTTGGCCGCCGCGCCTCCCTCACCGCTCGAGCTGGTCGATCTCGCCTTCACCCGCTCCGCCCTGGCCGAGCTGGTCCTGCTCGCCGTAGCCGGCGGCCTGCTGAGCGGCTGGATCGTGCTGCGGCGCTTGGCCTTCTTCACCCACGCCGCGGGCACCGCGACCTTCCCCGGGCTGGTGGTGGCCGAGGCCGCGGGGGCGAGCCCGCGACTGGCCGCGCTGGCCGTGGCCGGCGGCTACGCCGGAGCCGTTGGGCACCGGCCGAGGCGAACGGGAGAGGGAGGCGACACCACCGTGGCACTGCTCTTGGTGGTCGCGCTGGCGGCGGGCGTGGTGCTCGCGGGCGATGTCTTCTCGTCGGGTGCGGGAGTCGACTCCCTGCTGTTCGGGACCCTGATCGGCGTCGAGGGCGGGGACCTGGTGGTCTCGTCTGTGGTGGCGGCGCTCGCAGTGGCCGCGACCGTGCTGCTCGGCCCTGTCTGGGCGGCAGCCGGGTTCGACCCCGAGGCAGCGCAGGCGGCAGGTGTGCCGGTCCGGCGAGCGGACCTGTGTCTGCTGGCGCTCATCGCCGCGACGGTCGTGGCGGCGTTGCCCGCCGTGGGCGCGCTGCTCGTGACCTCGCTGCTCGTGGTGCCGGCGGCTGCGGCCCGCCTACTGTGCGACCGCCTCTCCCCCCTGCTCGCCGGCGCCGTGGCCTTCGCTCTCGTGCAAGGAGTGGCAGGCCTCTATCTCGCGCTCTGGCTCGATGTGCCGCCCGGGCCCGCGGTGGCCGCCGTCGGCGGGCTCGTGTTCGCCGCGGTGGCGTGCGTCCACCGGCCGGGCAGAGCGGCGTGAGCGAAACGGTTGTCGAAGCCGACGGCCTCGGCGCCGCCTACGGCGGACCGCCCGCCCTCAGCGGCGTGAGCTTCTCCCTCAAGCCCGGTCAGACCCTCTGCGTGCTTGGCCCGAACGGTGGTGGCAAGACGACCCTCTTCCGCGTCCTCGCGGGCGACCTGGAGGCCCAGACGGGCACCGCCCGCGTGGACGGCCGACCCGCTCACCTCCCTCAGGCCGAGCGCCCAAGGCTCGACTTCCCGGTGAGCGCCTTCGACGTGGCGCTGATGGGCTCGCTGGCCCACGGGCGCTGGTGGCTTCCGCCCCGAGGCCACGAGCGAGCGGCCGCACGCAGGGCGCTGAAGCGGGTGGGGCTGGAGGCCTCCGAGCACGACCGCTTCGGCTCTCTCTCGGGCGGCCAGCGCCAGCGCGTGCTGCTGGCCCGCGCGCTCGTGCAGGACGCCCGCGTGCTCCTCCTCGACGAGCCCCTCGCCGGGGTGGACCCCGCCAGCGCCGAGCGCATCACCGCACTGTTCGCCGAACTGCGCGCCGAGGGCCGCGCGGTGCTGGTCTCGACCCACGACGTGGACAGCGCCCGCGGCTTTGACCGCGTGCTCTGCCTCAACCGCCGCCAGGTGGCCTTTGGCGCGCCCGCCGAGACCCTCGGCAGCGACGTGCTCGAGGCCACCTACGGCGCGGAGATCGTGATGCTCGACGACGGACGCCGTGCCGTGACGGTGCAACATCACGCGCCAGGGGAGTTTCACCCCCCTGCAGCCGGGCGCGCAGCCCCTGGCGCACCCCCCGATCACCGATGATCGACTTCCTCGACGCGCTGCTCGACCCCCTGCGCTCCGGCCTCGGCCGCCGCGCCCTCGGCGAGGTTGCCCTGCTGGGCGCACTCGGCGGCGGCCTCTCGTTCTGGGTCACCTCGTACCGGCTCTCCTACGCCGCCGAGTCGCTGGCCCACGGTCTGCTGCCCGGGGCGGTGGTGGCCGCGCTCGTCGGCGTCCCGGTGGCCGCCGGCGCGGGCGCGGGTGTCCTGCTGGCCGCGCTGCTGGTGGCCGCTGCCGCGCGCGACGAGCGCATCGGCGTGGAGGCCGCGACGGCGGTGGCGGTCTCGGGCCTGCTGGGACTGGGCGCCCTGCTGGCCCTGGCACCCGCGAGCCCCCAGCGGCTCGAGGAGCTGCTCTTCGGCGACCCCCTGAGCGTGACCGGCGCGGACCTCGCGCTTGCCGGCGCGGCGGTCGTCGCCGCCGGTGCCGCCCTCACCGCGCTTCACCGCCCCCTCGCGGCGGTCGCGTTCGACCGCGAGGGCGCTCGGGCCGCCGGCCTGCAGCCTGCCCTGGTGAGCGCCGCCCTGCTCGCCCTGGTGGCGCTCAGCCTGGCCGTGGCCGTGCGGGGGCTCGGCAACTTGCTCGCGCTGGCGGTGCTCGTGGGCCCCGCGGTTGCAGTGCGGGGGCACGTCCGGACGCCGGCCGGAGCGGTGATCGGCGGTGCCGTCGTAGCGGTGGTGGCTGGACTGGCCGGTGTGGCGCTCTCGTTCGCGCTGAGCGTCGCCACCGGCGCAAGCGTGGCACTGGCGCTGTGCGCCGCGGCCGTGGCCGGCGCCTCGCTGCCGGCGCTCAGGCCGCAGCGCCCGAGGGCTCGACCGGCTGCCCCCGCCGGCTGAGGATCACCGCGGCTCCACCGCCCATCATCGCGAGGGCGAACACCTGGGCCAGCGTCAGGCCGGCCACCAGGTCCTCGTTGCGGCGCACCAGCTCCACCAGGAGGCGCTCGAGCCCGGCGAAGAACAGCCAGATGCCGAACAGCACGCCGGGCGCGAAGCGGTCACGCAGGCGCCAGAGCGCGAGCGCAAGGAGGCCCATCGCCAGCGTCTCGTAGACCGGCGTGGGATGCACCTCATCGGTTGTGGGCACCGTGCCCTCGGGGTAGGCCATCGCCCACGGCAGGTCGGAGGCCACGCCGTAGTCGCCGTCACCGGAGAGCTGGCAGCCCACCCGCCCGATCGCGTAGCCGAGCGCAAGCGGGACCGAGGCCGTGTCGAGCATCTGGGCGCCCAGCCAGCCCCGCCGCCAGGCCCAGAGCACCACACCCACCGCGCCACCCACCACACCCCCGAACCACACCAGGCCCGAGCCCGAGAACAGCGAACCCAGCAGGTCGCCGGAGGCCTCGTCCCAGTTCTGGATCAGGTAGTCGATCCGCGCGCCCACCAACCCGCCGACGAGCGCCGCGAAGATGAACTCATAGGACCAGTCGACGGGCTTGCCCAGCTCGCCCAGCCGCCGCGACAGGACCGCCCCCGCGGCCACGAAGGCCAGGGCGAAGCAAAGGCCGAAGGTCTGCAGGGAGACCGGACCGAGGTCGAGCTCGGGGTACACGGCCCGGAGACTAGGGGGGCGCTACAGGTAGCCCATGGGGTTCACGGGCGAGCCGCCGACGCGCACCTCGAAGTGCAGGTGAGGGCCCGTCGAGTTGCCCGTGTTGCCCACGGCGCCGATGACCTGGCCCTGACGGACCGAGGCGCCCACCGAGACGCCGATGCGCGACTGGTGGCCGTAGCACGTGGACAGGTTGCCGCCGTGCTGGATGCAGGTGTAGTTGCCGTAGCCGCCAGTCGGCCCCGCGATGGCCACCCGGCCCGAGTCCGCGGCGCGGATGGGGGTCCCGATTGGAGCCGCGATGTCCACGCCGGCGTGAAGGCGGCCCCAGCGCATGCCGAAAGGAGAGGTGAACGAGCCGTTGGTGGGAACGATGAAGCGCCCGCCGCCGCGGCGGACGGGACCGCCCCCGCCCGAGGCGCGCAGGCGACCCTGAACCCGCGCTGACTCGGCCTCGAGGTCGTCGAGGTCGCGCTCGAGGCGCACGCGGCCAGTGCGCACCCTGCCGAGGGCCGAGCGGCGCTGAGCTCGCGCGCCCGCCACCTCGCCGCGGGCGGCCACGAGGCGGTCGCGGGAGCTCACGAGGTCGTTGCGGCGCTGCATGATCGTCGCCGTGGTGGACTCCTCGCGATCCTCGAGCACGGCAAGCTCGTCGGTTCGGCGCTTTACCCTCACGCGCAGCTTGCGCACGCGGCCGGTCACCTCGGCGTCCTGATCGGAGAGGCGGTCGAGGTACTCCGTGCGTTCCAGCAGGTCCTCGAAGCCGTCGGCCTCGAGCACGACGGTCAGCGAGTCGGGCTGGTCGGCCTTGTAGATCTCCACCAGCCGCTGCGAGAGCACCTCGCGTGCGGTGGCGAGCTCGCTGCGCACCCGCTCCAGGCGGTCGCGGGCCACCTCGAGGCGGTCGCGCACGCGGGCCAGCTCGGCCTGCTGCTCGACGAGGTCGCCCTGCACCCGCCCAAGACGCTGCGAGGTCCCGCGGATCTCGCCCCGCAGGCCTTCGATGCGCGTGTTGTAGCCCGAGATCGTGGTGGTCAGAACACCCTCGCGTCGCTTGACCTTGGTCACCTGTCCGCGCTTTTGCTCGATGCGCTTCTGCAGCGGCGCGGTGACCCCGGCGAGGGGCAGTGCGAGAGAGACCGCCAGAGCGGCGGCGAGGGGTATCCAGAAGAGGGGACGTCGCATCGGGCAGGAGGGTCCGGGCGGCCTCGAGAAGAGCCTTGGTCTACCTCGTTTATGCAGGGATTTTCCGCTCCCGGACCGAGCGCGACCGTACCACAGCACCAGCGCTCTTCCTGCCCTCTGCAAGGCCCCATGCAGCGCTCCCTAGACTTGGTTGGGTGGCCACCCAACGAGCCGTTTTCCCGCGCGACACAGGACTACAGGCGCGCATGGGCTTCACCATGTTCCTGCTGGGGCTGCTCTACGTCGGCCTGGTGGTCGCGCTGCTCGCGGCGGGCACCGGAGCGGCCCTCATGCTCGTCATCGTCGGCGCCCTCTCGCTGTCCCAGCTCTTCCTCTCGGACAAGCTCGCCCTCTCGGCGATGGGCGCCAAGGAGGTCTCGCCCGAGGAGGCCCCCGGCCTGCACGCGATGATCGATCGTCTCTGCATCCAGGCCGACCTCCCCAAGCCCCGGATAGCGGTGGCCGACACCGACGTCCCCAACGCCTTCGCACTGGGCCGCTCGCAGAAGAAGGCGACGGTGTGCGCCACCACCGGCATCATGCGGATCCTCACCCCGCAGGAGCTCGAGGGCGTCATGGCTCACGAGCTCGCGCACGTCAAGAACCGCGACGTCCTGATCATGACCATCGCCTCGTTCTTCGCCAGCGTGGCGGCGATGATCATGCAATTCGGCTTCTTCTTCGGCGGCGGGCACTCCGACGACGACGACAACCCCAGCTTCCTCGTCGTGCTGCTGGTCTCCGCCGTGGTCTACGTCATCTCCTACTTCCTCATGCTCACGCTCTCGCGCTACCGGGAGTTCTCGGCCGACCGCGGCGCCGCGCTGGTCACCGGCAGGCCAAGCGCGCTGTCGGCGGCTCTGATGAAGATCTCCGGCGCGATGCAGCAGGTGCCCACCCAAGACCTGCGGGAGGCCGAGCGGATGAACGCCTTCTTCATCATCCCCGCGAGCGTGAAGGGCAGCCTCAAGTCGCTGTTCGCCACACACCCGCCGATGGAGAAGCGCATCGAGCGCCTCTCGGAGCTGGAGGCCCAGCTCCAGCGACCGGCTGTGGGCGCCTAGCCCTTGTCCAGCCGCGAGAGCCAACGCCGGTACGCAGCGCGCTAGATGGGCTTCCTCGACTCGATCTTCGGGGGGAAGAGCAAGCTCTCGGGGCCGGCGCCCGACCGGCTGTTCGCCATGACTACCGCGCAGGTGCACCTCGAGACGGCGTTGGGCCTGAAGCACCGCCAGACCGCCGGCATCGTCTTCCAGGCGCTCGGCACCGCCGACTTCTCGGCGATCATGGCCGAGGCCGAGCAGCTCCTCAGAGGGACCGCCGAGGAGACCGGCACCCTGTTGCACTCGAGCGACGACGAGTTCGGCTACCGCTGGCTCGTCCTGGAGGACCCCGACTTCGAGGACCTCGTGGTCTCGCTGAACACGGTGTCGAGCGAGCTCCAGGACGGCGGCTACGGCGACCGGCTCCTGGCTTGCGTGTTCGCCTTCGAGGAGAGAGACGATCGTGCGCAGCCGGCCGAGCCGGCTGCTTCGCCCAAGGGCCGGACCGTCTACCTGATCTACAACTTCAAGCGGGGCGCGTTCTACCCGTTCGTGCCGGCCGGCGAGAAGTCGCGCGATACCGAGCGCGAGCTGCGCCTCAAGGCGCAGATCGGCTCTGAGCTGCCGATCGAAGCCGACACCGCCCGCTGGTTTCCCCTCTGGGAGATCCCCCTCTAAGCGAGCGCGCGTTCGTCACCCCGCTGCCTCGACCACGAGCCTCGCCCGGTTGCTGTCCAGTGGCGGGCGCTGGACACTCCGCTAGTCGGGGATCAGTCCCTCGCCGGTGAACTCGCCTTGCGCCTCGGCGAAGCTGATGTCGCGCGGGGGCAGGATCACGTCGGACTCCACGAGCTCGTCCTCGGGGAGCTCGTTGCCCTCGGCCCGGACGAGCTCCAACATCTGTGTCCACAACTCCCGGAAGCCGGCCTCGTCGTTTCGCTCAGCGGTGGCGACCGCGCGGTTGTCGAGCCCGTTGAGGCGCTCGGCGTCGGTGTCAGGGAGCTCGTACTGGCCCTCGCCCGAGATGCGGACGATCATGCGTTGCCCTCGCCGAGCGCCTTGGTGTCGGCCGCAGGGGCGTCGCCCGGCCCCAGCTCGGCCTTCATCTTTGCCAGCTCGTCGTCGACCTGGCCGCCGGCGCCGAGCTGCGCCAGCTCGCGGTCGATGTCGTCCTGGCCGGAGCCGAGCGTGCTGAGGTCCTCGAACGTGCCCGCGGCCTCGAGCTCCTCCACGGCGCCGGCACGGGCCCGCATCTGCTCGGTCTTGTCCTCGGCGCGCTGCATCGCCAGCCCGAGGTCGGCCATCTCCTCGCCCACCCCGCTGGCAGCCTCGCCGATCTTCACCTGGGCCTCGGCCGCCGAGTACTGCGCCTTGATGACCTCCTTCTTGGTGCGGAAGGCCTCGATCTTGTGGCGCAGCTTGCGCTCGTTCTCGGTGAGCTTCTCCTGCTGGGCTTCGAGCTCGGTGACCTGGGCGTCGAGCGACTGCAGCTCGGTCTGGGCCACCGTCTTTCGCTCCAGCGCGGCCCGGGCCAGATCTTCGCGGCCCTGCGAGATCGCCTGGCGCGCCTGGGTGTCGAGCTTGACCACCTGCTGCTCGAGCTTCTGGGACTGCATCTGCAGGCGCTTCTTGGAGGTCACCACGTCGGCGATCCCCTTCTTGACGTTCTGGAGCAGCTCGAGCTGCTTGTTGTAGCCGTAGTCGAGCGTCTCCCCGGGATCCTCGGACTTGTCGAGCAGCCGCGAGATCTTCGCCTTGAACACCGTTGACATCCGGCCGCCCAATCCGGCCATTGCGCTCCTCCTGAAGGTTCGGGCTCGTCTTCGCTGAGGAGACTAGTGCTCGCGACCGGGCACTAGATCACGTCGCCCTCCTCCTCGGAGGGCTCGGCCAGCTGGCGCCACTCGCTGAACTTGCCCTCGCGGAAGCGAAAGCTCACCCGCGCGTCACCTCCGCAGGTCTGGGACGGCCCGCTTCCCGCCCTGAGCTTGAACGCGGCCACCAGCGTCCCGCCCTCACGCTCGACGTCGGTCAGCTCGGCCCGGCAGGGCAGGCTGCGGTTGAAGTCCACCGCCGCCTCGCGGTCGCGCAGGCGATAGGAGCGCCCCTGCTCGACGAGAGCACCGGGGGCAAAGAACGCGGCCGCCTCGTCGTAGTCGCCGCGGTTCAGAGCCGCGCTCCAGCCGCGGATGGCCCGTTCCTCGGCCGAGCCCTTCTGGGGCCCGGGCAGCTTCGGCTCGGGCTCGTCACCGCCGCCGCAGCCGGCCAGCAGCAGCGCACCGAGGATCAGCGCCCGCCTCACGAGGCTGGCGCTGCCGCGCGCTGTGCGCGGTCGTGGTCGACGGCGGAGCGCCAGAAGAAGAAGGCGAGGACGAAGAGCATGATCGCTATGTCCAGGGTGAGCATGAGCCCCCCGGCCAACTGCTGGTCTGAGAGCGGGCTGAGACCGTGCTCACGCGCCTTCTCACCGTAGAACCCTGCGTACGCGGGGGCGCGAAGGATCAGAAAGGCCATGCCGAGCATCATCCCGGCCAGCCGGGCGCCCAGCAGGTGGCCGATCTTCCACAGCTCGCCGTGAAGCCGGCCGCGCTTGGGCTCGAGCACCGGCCACCAGACCAGCAGGCTGGCGGCCACGAACGACTGGTGCTGCAGGGCGTGCACCAAGTCGTTGCCCAGCGCCCCCTCGAAGGCGTAGGCGAAGTGCCAGCCGTAGAGGGTCAGCACCCACAGCGAGATGGCCGGCAGCGGCTTGCGTATGAAGCGGAACACGGCCCGCAGGCGCCTGCGCCGCGCCAGCGACACCAGCGCGGCGCGGGGAAGGAAGTGAACGAGCACGGGCGTTCGGAGCCCGATGAGCAGCAGCGGCGCCGCCAGGTCGGCGATGAGCAGGTGCTGGGCCATGTGGGCCGAGAGCAGCTCCTCACCCAGGCCGTCGATGGGCGAGAGCAGGCCGACCGCTGTGAGCGCCACCCCCGCGTGCCAGGCGACCTGCTGCCCGGCCCCAACCTCCCAGCCCCGGCGGCGCAGCTTGACGACCGCGCGCACGTAGAGCGTCTGCACGAGCAGGACGCCGAGGATCACCGCCGGGTCGAAGGAGAAGCCCACGCCCCAATTGTTACCCCGTGCGGGCGTCCGGCCCGCGGGCGCCTCAAGCCTAAGCCGCGGCGGGCTCCTTCTCGCCCTCGGGCTGCCCGATGGGCGAGCCCTCAGCGGTCCCGGGCGCCTGCTGGGTGACCTCCTGCTCGGCAGAGAGCATCTTCTCGCGGTACTCCTTGCGCTGCATGCGCGAGATGACCAGGCGCTGGACCTGGGCCGTGCCCTCGAACAACTGGTAGATCTTGGCGTCGCGGAAGAACTTCTCCAGCGGGCATTCGGTGGTCTGCGCGTAGGGGCCGACGAGATCCATGAGGGTGGTGGTCACCCACATGGTCACGTCGCCCGCCTTGAGCTTGGACATCGAGCCCTGGCCGCCGGTCATCGCGACACCGTTGCGGCCCATCCAGGCAGCGCGCCAGACGAGCATGCGCGAGGCCTCGATCTCCGTGGCCACGTCGGCCAGCACCTGCTGCACGTGCTGCTGCTCGAGCAGCGGGCCGTGCTCGTCGGCCCTGTACTCGAGGTGCTCGAGCGTCCACTCGTAGGCCGCCTGCGCGATTCCCAGCGCCGAGGCGCCCACCATCGGGCGGGTTATCTCGAAGGTGGCCAGGGCGTTGGAGGCCCCGCCCGAGTGCCCCGAGCGCGCGCGCTCGAGCTTGCGCTCGAGCTTCTCCGACCCGCCGAGCAGGTTCTCCGACGGGACCCGACAGTCCTCGAACACCAGCTCCGCGGTCTGCGAGGCGCGGATGCCGATCTTGTCCTCCTTCTTGCCCTGGGAGAGGCCCGGGGCGCCCTTGGGGACGATGAAGGAGGCTTGGCCGCGGTGGCCGAGCTCAGGGTCGACGGTTGCGACCACGACGTTCACGTCGGCGATGCCGCCGTTGGAGATGAACACCTTCGTGCCGTTGAGGACCCACTCGTCGCCGTCGCGCTTGGCGGTGGTGCGCAGCGACTTGACGTCCGAGCCGGCACCGGCCTCGGTCACGGCGTAGGCGCCGAGCTTGATCTCGTCGCCCTCGCCGAAGCACTCGGGAAGCCAGCGGCCGATCTGCTCGGGCGTGCCCGAGGCGGCGATGCCGGCGGCGGCGAGCGAGGAGGCCGAGATGGCGAGGGCGATGCCGGCGCAGCCCCAGTGCAGCTCCTCGGCGTAGATCACGCCGAACAGGCCGTCGGGGTCGGTCCCGATCTTGGTGATGGTCTCGAGCCCGTGCAGATTCCACTCGCGGGCGGCCTTGATGGCCTCCCACGGCACTGCCTGCTCGCGGTCGTACTTGTCGGCGATCGGCCTGATCACCTCGCGCGCGAAGCGGCGACAGTGCTGTTGAAACTCGAGCTGTTCGTCGTTGAGCCTGAAATCCACGGGTGTGAGTCCTCCGGATCCGATGATGCGCCGGGCGCCTGCTGCGCCCGAGCCCGATGATTGACTGACCAGTCAACCAAGACGAAGACTACCGCGAGTAGGGATGGAAGGCCAGAGCAGGCGGCGAGAGCGCCCAGAGCGCCCGCTACCCTCCCCCGCGCCGGTGTGCCGCCCCCGTCTCCTGAGTCTGGCTCTCGTGGCCACGGTCGCCCTCACGGGCTGCAGCCTTGGCGACGATGCGGGACGGCCTCCCCAGCTCGGCGCGAAGTCCGACGACGAGGAGGCCGCGGCCAAGCTGGGCTTTCCTTCGAGCGCCACCAAGAACACCGTGCGCGTCGGCGGCGGCGACACGGCGGCGGACGTGGCCGGGGTGGCCAGCGCCGTCTTTCCCTCCACTCAGAGCGCCAACCGGCCGACCGTCGTCGTGCTCCTGGATCAGGACAACTGGCAGGCCGGCGTGGTGGCCTCTGCGCTGGCGTCGCCACCGATCGGAGGGGCGTTCCTGCTGAGCAGCGACGGCGACCTGCCGGCGGTCAGCCAGGACACGCTCGACCGGCTCGACCCAAAGGGCTCGGACCTCAGCAAGGACGCGCAGGTCATTCGCATCGGCGAAGACGTCCCGAGGCCATCCGGGCTCAAGACCGCCGCCATCGAAGGCGACAACCCCTTCGAGCTGGCTGCCGCCGTGGACCGCTTCCAGTCGGCGGCCAAGGGCCGTCCCTCGAAGAACGTGGTGATCGCCTCTGGCGAGCGGCCCGAGTGGGCCATGCCCGCCGGCGCTTGGGCGGCCTTCTCCGGCGACTCGGTGCTGCTCACCCAGCGCAACACGCTGCCGCCCGCGACCCGTCGTGCCATCCAGGCGCACGAGCGGCCGGGGATCTACATCATGGGCAACGACTCGGTGGTCTCCAAGCGCGTGGAGGACGAGCTCAAGAAGCTCGGTCGCGTCGTGCGCATACAGGGCCCGACGCCGGTGCAGAACGCGATCGCCTTCTCGCGCTACGCGCCCGACGGGAAAGACTTCGGTTGGCGCACCGTCACCGCCGGCTCGGTGCACACCGTGGCCAGCACGGAGCGTCCCAACGACGTGGTGGGCGCGGCCATGCTCACCGCCCGCGGGGTCCCCGCCCCGCTGCTGCTCACCAACCGGGCCGACCGCATTCCCCCGCCGCTCGAGTCGGCGCTGCTCAGCGTGCAGCCCGGCTTCGACGACGACAGGCGAGACGTCGCCTACAACCGGACGTGGGTGCTGGGCGACGACCGCACGATCTCCGTGGCCGCACAGGCGAAGCTCGACCAGATCACCGAGCTCATCCCCGTGCAGGTCAACGCGCCCTAGAGGAGGCGTCCAAAGCGCCTTCAGGACGGCCTAGCGGCTCTCTTGGCCGGCCCGCCGGCCGCGATTCGCTCTCGTACCTCCGCGGGCAGCAGCATGAGGGCCGATTACGTCGCACGGGGTATCTTGAGGTCGTGAGCGAGTTCGAACAGCCCGCGCGCTTCGAGCGTGAGGCGACGGTGGAGGACGTGCGCCAGCTCATGGGCGCCTCGACCCCCCACTTCGCGCCCCACATCCGCAACCGCATCCGGACGCTGATCGGCGGCCTGGCCGAGGGCCACCCGGCCCGGGTCGAGGGAGAGCGCGAGATCGCCCGGCTCGACCGCCTGGCCCACGGCTCCGAGCGGCGCGGCGGGCTCCAGGAGGGCGAGCGCCCGATGCCCAGCCTGCGCGACGAAGGACAGGAGCCCGGCTGAACGGACCCGACGCGGGCTCGGACTGGTGCCGCGAGGTGCGCGAGCCGGACGGCGAATGGGTTGCAGGGACTCGCTCGCAGAGGTAGCTTGCAGATGCAAGCTGTTCGCAGCTGCGAACGCGTGAGGAGAGGAGAGCCCATCCCGTGACGGCGCCCCACCGCGGCCCGACGCTCGACGCCCCGGATCTCGGTACCGCTCTCGGTGCCCTGCGCCGACGCGGCATGCGGGTCTCCGCTGCTCGGCGCCTCACGCTCGAGGCCCTCTACGAGGCCGACGAGCCGCTCACCGCCGAGCAGCTGGCCGAGCGGGTGGGTGCTTCGCCACCCGGGGACGTGGCCTCGGTCTATCGCAACCTCGAGACCCTCGAGACAGTCGGGCTCGTGCGCCACTTCCACCTGGGCCACGGACCTGGGCTTTACGCGCGCGCGGGGGCGGGCACGAGGGAGTACCTGGTCTGCGACGCATGCGACACCGTCCATGCCGTCGAGCCGACCGAGCTGGACGGCGTGCGGGAGGCCGTGCGCAGGAGCTTCGGCTTCGAAGCGAGCTTCTCCCACTACCCGATCGTGGGCCTGTGCCGAGCGTGCTCGGCGTGAGCTTCGACTGGCTCTTCAAGCCGGTCGAGGACCTCGACGAGTGGATCACGGGCCTACTGGACGGGGCCCCGCTCGCTGTTGCGCTCGGGATCGCATTCGTGCTGGGCCTGCGCCACGCCTCGGACCCCGACCATCTGGTCGCGGTCACGTCGCTGGTGACGGCAGGCGGCGGCGGAACGCGGGGTGCGGCGCGGCTGGGTGCCTGGTGGGGCCTGGGTCACGCGACCACCCTCGTCCTCCTCGGCCTCCCCCTGATCGCGTTCAAGTCCCACCTGCCGACGTGGCTCGAGAGTGGGGCGGAGAAGGCCGTCGGGGTGGTCATCATCTTCCTGGCGCTGCGTATCGCCTGGAAGTGGGCGTGTGGGGACTATCGCGCGAAGCCCCACTCCCATCCCGACCCCGCCGGGACCCACGAGCCGCGTCGGCGCCACCTCTATCGCCGCGAGTCCGGGCACTCGCACCACCGGGTGCGCGGCCCGCGTCAGGCGTTCGCCATCGGGGTCCTCCACGGGCTCGCGGGCACAGGCGCGGTGGTCGTCCTACTGATCACCGCCCTACCGGACAGGCTGGAGGCGGCAGCGGCGCTGGCGGTCTTCGCCCCCATGTCGGTCTTCTCGATGGCCCTGTGCACCACCGCCTACTCCTGGATCCTGACCCGCCCCCTCGTCGATCCCATCTTCCGCACAGTGCTGATCCCGGCCCTCGGCGCCTTCGGCCTGATGTTCGGGCTCTGGTACTCGGGTATCACCTAGGTGCAAGCTACGCTTGGAGACGCCCACTTTCGGGTAGCGAACAGGCCAAGCCGCCGGGAGCGGCAGAGAAACGGAGGAGGAGAGATGTCCGAAGAGCACAAAGAGGGCCGCGAGCCCCAGACCGGTGCCGAGCACCTGAGCGACCAAGGGGGCGCAGACTCCCCCGACGCCGAGGGAGGCGAGGGCGCCCGCAACGCAGCGGCGACCCCCGACATCAGCGTCGAGGGCGAGCACGAGCAGACGGCCGTAGACGCCCCCGAGGGCGATGCAGAGAAGGCCGCGGACTCAGAGCACCGCCGCGAGGAGTAGCTAAGAGACGAGTGCGGCCGCCACGGCGGCCTGGCCGTACGAGATACCGCCATCGTTGGGCGGCAGGGCCAGCGGGCGAAGCACTCGCAGGCCCGCCGCCTCGAGGTGGGCGGTGGTGCGCTCGAGCAGCACGCGGTTCTGAAAGACGCCGCCCGACAGCACCGCCGTCGCCTCTGCGGTGGACGCGCACGCCTCGGCGGTCGCCCGCGCCAGTCCCTCGTGGAAGCGGGCGGCCACCCGGCCCGGCTCGGCCCCCGATGCCACGTCCTCCAGCACCGCGAGGATTGTTGGGCGCGCATCGATAAGAGACATCGGGTAGGCGCCGTCCTCAGCAGGGTCCACGAGGGCCTCGAGCTCCACCGCCGCCTGCCCTTCGTAGCCGGCCGTCGATCGAACGCCGCACAGGGCAGCGACGGCATCGAACAGGCGTCCGGCGCTGGTGGTGACGGGCGAGGCGGTGCCGCTCACGCAGAGGCGCGCGACCTCGGCCCAGCGCTCGGGCGCGACGGTGCCGGCCAGGGATGGGGGCAGATCCGGCTCGGGCCCCACCGTCTCCACCAGCCAGGCGCACGCCATGCGCCACGGCTCGCGAATGGCGCGTTCGCCGCCCGGGAGGCGCACCGGCCAAAGGTGGCCGACGCGCTCAAAGCCCGACAGCGAGCCGACCAGCAGCTCCCCGCCCCACACCGCGCCGTCTGTTCCCAGCCCGGTCCCGTCGAAGATCGCCCCCACCGCCGTGCCCAGCTCGCCGTGCTCGGCCAGGCAGGCGGCCATGTGGGCGTGGTGGTGCTGGACTCCGACGTGCTCGACCCCCTCCAGCTCCAGCGCGTGCTTGGTCGAGAGGTACTCCGGGTGCAGGTCGTGCGCCACCACCTCCGGGCGCACCGCGAACAGCCGCTCGAAGTGCTCGATCCCCTCGCGGAACGAGCGCAGGGTCTCCCAGTTGCCCAGGTCGCCGATGTGGTGGCCCACCCAGGCGCGCCGGCCGCGGGCCAGGCAGAAGGCGTTCTTCTGCTCGGCGCCGCAGGCCAGCAGCGGAGGCGCATCCAGCGGGAGGTTCACGGGCGCGGGCACGTAGCCGCGCGAGCGCCGGATCGAGAGCGGGGGGCCCGAGGTTGCCCGCACCACCGAGTCGTCGGCGCGCACGTGGATGGGGCGGTCGTGGACGAGGAAGAGGTCGGCGATCGGTGCCAGGCGCTCCAGCGCGTCGTCGTCGATGTAGGCGATCGGCTCGTCGGAGACGTTGGCGCTGGTCATCACCAGCGCCTCCCCAACGTCGGCGAGAAGCAGGTGATGAAGCGGCGAGTAGGGCAGCATCACCCCGAGGTCCGGCGAGCGCGGCGCCACCGACGCGGCCACCCGCGCGCCGGGCCGGCGGGGGGCGATCACGATCGGGCGCTCACGGCCGGTCAGCAGCGCCTCCTCGGCCGGCCCGAGCTCCACGAGCTCGCGGGCGGCGTGCAGGTCTCGCGCCATGAGCGCGAAGGGCCGCTGCTCGCGGTGCTTGCGCGCGCGAAGCGCCGCGACCGCCCCCTCCTCCCCCGCCAGGCACGCCAGGTGGTAGCCGCCCAGCCCCTTGACCGCCACGACGTTGCCGGCGCTCAGTGCCGCAACCGCCTCCTCCAGCGGATCGCCCGCCGAGAGTTCGCGCCCGCCCGGCTCCACCAGCCGCAGCGAGGGCCCGCAGTCGGGGCACGCGTTGGGCTGGGCGTGGAAGCGGCGGTCGGCAGGATCGTCGTACTCCGCCTGGCACGCCGGGCACATCTTGAAGCCGGCCATGGTGGTGAGCGGTCGGTCGTAGGGGACGCCTCTGACGATCGTGAAGCGAGGCCCGCAGTTGGTGCAGTTCACGAACGGGTAGCGGTGGCGGCGGTCCGCAGGGTCCAGGAGCTCGGCCAGACAGTCCGAGCAGGTGGCCGAATCGGGTGAGACCAAGGCGTCGGGCTCGCCGCCGGCGGGGGTCTCGCGGATCGCGAAGCCGGGCTCCCCGGTGGGCTCGAGGGGCGTGCGGGAGACCCGTTCGACGGCCGCCAGCGGCGGCGCCTCACGGGGAAGGCGCTCGAGGAACGCCTGCACCGCCGCCGCCTCGCCCTCCACCTCCAACAACACGCCGCGCTCATCGTTGAGCACGAAGCCGGCGAGCCCGAGCTCGCCGGCGAGCCGGTGCACGTAGGGGCGAAAGCCGACTCCCTGAACGGTCCCCTCCACGCGGGCTCTCGCGCGCGCGAGAGCTACCCGCGAGGTGGCCGTCGCGCCTCCGAGAGGACCTGGCCGTAGAGCAGGTGGTCGGCGGCGAGGGCCACGTGCTCCAGCGGCTTTCGCTTCCCCGCGTGCCCGAGCCCGAGCGCCGGCGCGATGGCGAGCTCGTAGCCCAGCCATACCGTCAACCCGTAGACCGGCCCGGCCCAGGCCGACCGGCGGACGGACGGGGGCAGCACACCGAAGCCCGCACCAGCGCCCACGCCGAAGGCGATATGGGCGGTCTCCCTCGCCGCCTTGCGTCTTCCTTTCGTCATCAGGCCCTTCAGGCCCTTTCGCTTGCCCTTGGGCATCAGGTCCATCATCAGTCCCAACCGCTGGTGGAAGATGGCCTGGGGCGGGGTCTTGCCGACCAGACCCAGGCTCTCGGTGAGGGTCCGCATGCCGGTCATGGCCATCGCGCCAACCGCGCCACGGGCGCCTGCCTGCACCACATCCGCCGCTCGGTCGATAACGGGCTGTTCAGACTCCGTCATTGCGCTTCCTCTGGCAATAGGTCGACCAGCGTATGGTACGCCGTCGCCTGAGCCTCCTGGATGCGGGGAATGTTCTCCGAGCGCGTGACCACGACGTGGTCGGCCAGCCGATCGGCCGCCACCCGGCCACCGTCATAGCCCACCATCGCCACGGTCATCAGGCCCCGCCGCCGCCCCTCGGCGAGGGCGTCGATCACGTTGACCGAGTTGCCGCTGGTGGACAGCGCCAGCAGGGCGTCGCCGGGGCGGCCGTGGGCGATCACCTGGCGCTGGAAGATCGCGTCGGTGCCGATGTCGTTGGCGATGGCCGTGATCACCGCCGGGTCCTCGGTCAGGTCGAGAGCGCGGCGCGCCCGGCGGCCGCCCAGCGGCTCGCGGAGGTCGGCCACCACGTCCATGGCGTCGGTGGCCGAGCCGCCGTTGCCGAGCGCGAGCACCTTGCCGCCGGCGTCGAAGCAGGCCCCGAGCGCCTCGGCCGCCGCTGCCAGCTCGTCGCGGCCGTCGCGCAGCGTCTGCTCGCGCACGGCGGTTGCCTCGTCGGCCTTGAGCAGCACCGACCGGCGGACGTCGTCGAGCACCGGCTCGGGGTCGGTCTCGCTCTCGGCCAGGAACGGGTAGAGGAAGCTCGAGGCGCCGGTGTCGTGCGAGCGAGGGGCCTCACGGCCCTCCAGTAAGCCGGGGTGCTCGAAGAAGACGTGGACCAGCTCCCAGAGCACGTGGTAGAGCGTCTCGGCCAGCTCCTGCTGTACGTACGGATCCTCGCCGGGCACGGCGAACGCCCAGTCGGCCTCGACCTCGAAGGCGGCGGTCAGAGCGCCGCGGCGCCCGGCGAGGGCCAACGCCTCGGCCACCTCGGCCCCGGCCCCGAAGGCGATCGCGATGTCACCCCGCTCCACCAGCAGCTCGACCTGCGCCGGCAGCGAGCCGCCCTCCCGCGAGAGGCCGAGCGCCGGAAGGGCGCGCTTTCCGACGATCACCGGGTGGACGAACTCCACGGTCACGTGGCGGACGTCCGAGCGCGCCTGCGCCGAGAGGCCGAGCGCCACCAAGCGACCGCCCGCAGCGAAGCGCTCGGCCATGCGGTGGCACAGGCGCGCGATACGCTCGGCCTCGGGGCCGAAGAAGGCCTCAGCGGCCTGGGCACGGCGGGCGAGCAGCTCGTCGATCCGCGTCGCCACGGAAGCGGCGTCGGATGCGAGTGGACTCACGCCGCGGCGGGCTCCCTTCGTGCCGCCCCCACGAGCCAATCCGACACGGCCGCGACGCCCTCCCCGGTACGCGCGCTGACAAGCGCGTGCGGGACCCCGGGGTTGACCTTCCCGAGGTTGGCCAAGAAGCGGTCGAGGTCGAAGTCGAGGTGCGGCAGCAGGTCGATCTTGTTGACCACCACCAGCTCGGCCGTGCGGAACATCAGCGGGTATTTGAGCGGCTTGTCCTCTCCCTCGGTGACCGAGCACACCATGGCCCGGGCGTCCTCTCCGACGCGGAACTCGGCCGGGCAGACCAGGTTCCCTACGTTCTCGACGATCAGCAGGTCGATCTCGTCGAGTGGAAGGGCGGGCAGCGCCGAGCGCACCATGTTCGCGTCCAGGTGGCACTCGCCCCCGAAGCCGGAGTCGGTGTTCAGCTGCGTGACCGGCACGTGGTAGACCGACAGCCGGTCGGCGTCCATCGACCCCTGCACGTCGCCCTCCAGCACTCCGGGACGCACGCCGTCGAGGCCGCCCTCGAGCAGGCGCTCGAGCAGCGTGGTCTTGCCCGCGCCCGGCGCGCTCATCAGGTTCACGACCCGCACGCCGGCGCGGTCGAAGTCGGCCCGGTTGGCCGTGGCGATGGTGTTGTTGGCGTCGAGGGCGTCCTCGACCACCTTGACCTTCGTTCGGTGCATACGGCTCCTCTCGGCTACATGGCCCTGATCTTCTTGTACCGCCGAAGCTCCGGCAGCTGCATGAAGACCACTCCGGCCACCAGCAGGACCAAGACGGCGACGACTATCAACACGATCAGCAGCAGCGTGCTCATTCGTTCGGCTCCTCTCGGCTACATGGCCCTGATCTTGAGATAGCGCTGAACCTCGGGGTACTGATTGGCGGCCAGCGCACCCACCCCTCCGAGAACTGCGACCAGCGCAATGAGTCCTTTGCTCATCCTGTCTCCTCTCTCTGAGCGGCGACCAGTTCGGCCGCCAGCTCTTCGACCATTTTCACAGCTTCGTCCAGCGCCGCGGTCACCGGCTCGCTCAGCTCGCCGACGATGTCCTCCTCGTCGCCGCGCATGCGGACCTTCGGCTCGCAGCCCACGATCAGCACCCGCTCGGGGGCGTCGCCGAGCTGGCCGGCCAGCGCCAGCACCTTGACCGGGTCCATGCCGTGGGCGTCGAGCGCCACCGGCTCGTCGGACTCGGCAGGCTCGTGCTCGATGACGAACAACGTGCCCGGCGGCTCTCCGCGGGGCACGGCGTCGACGAAGATCGCCGCGTCGTAGCCCTCCCCCAGCGCGTAGACCAAGTCGAGCCCACGGATCCCGAAGTCGACTACGTCGACCCCCCTGGGCAGCTCCCGCTCTCTCAACCGGCTCGCCACCTCGACCCCGAAGCCGTCATCCGCCATGAAGACGTTCCCGATGCCCGCCACCAGGACGCGGGTGGCGGGGGGAGCCTCGCCGGCCATGGGCTCCACCTCCTCGGGCGAGAAGAAGAAGCGGTGGCCGGGCTGGCGTGCCTCGCCGAGGTCGCGGCCGGGGTCGTCGTCCAGTGTCACCGCGAGCTGCAGCGCGCCGCCCACCTCCTGGTGTATTCCCTCGATCACCGCGAGCTTGCCGTTCATCGCCCGATCCATGATGTCGCCCCCGTGACGAGGGCGCAGCACCACGCGGCTGCCGCGGCCCACCTCCGCGCCGGCCACCGTGACGCTCCTCGGCGGCGAGCCGCGCAGCTCCTCCCAGCCGTCGGTGGCGCTGCTCATCAGGGACGCACCTGCCTCAGGTCGCGGACGGCCCCGTGCAGGCCCATCATCTCCTCCTCGGAGAGCGCCTCGGTGCGATCGAGGATCTCGCGGGCCTTGGGGTCGCTGGCCCGCATCTCGGCCTTCTCCTCGTCGGTCAGGCTGAGGATGTTCAGCACCAGCATCTGGTCTATCTCACCGCCGTCGAAGAGGTCGCCGGGGCTCTCGGGCGCGATGCGGGGGTGGTCTTCGAGGATGATCGGCGAGGCGAGCAGCGTCTGGCGCTCGTCCGGCTCGCCCACGAGCACGGGCCAGACGCCCTCGTTGCGACAGGCCGCGGCCTCCTCCGAGAGCTCCTCGGGCGGGTCGGTGAGCGATACGAACTCGCCGTCGGGAGTGCGCAGGACGGCGTGGGTAGAGCAGAATGTGCGCTCCTGGGCGTCCTCCCGCGTGCCACCCGGCCAGGGCGAGGTGTTGGCGACCTCGACTGTCACCCGCTGCAACGAGTCGCCGATGCGCTCGGCCCGGACGTCCACGTGACCTCCGAGCGCCCTCCAAGAGCGCTCCACGGCGCCCTCGTCGCCCAGCGCCTCCTCCTCCGAGCCGGCGGGGAAGTCGATCGCAGTGCGCGCGCCCGGCGGTACCTCGAGCTCGCGCTCGATGGCCTCCTCCCAGGAGAGGTGGCGCTCTCCGTCGACGGTGAGCTCGTCCACCGGCGCGCCGCGACGGAGCAGCTGCCGGCGCACCACGTGCAGGAAGCGCACGCTCACTTCGAGCCGCGCGGGATCGCCGTTGCGCAGCAGGCACTCGGCGCGCATGACCCAGGGATCGTCGTCACGCCCCTCGCTGTGCCCTCGGGGATAGACACCACCGAAGGTCCAGCGCTGGCGGTTCTTGAGCGCCGAGCGGCTGTAGGGCCAGAGGATGTAGCCCTCGTAGAGCACCGCGTCGGCGATCTGGCGCACCGGGTCCAGCGTCGGAGCGCAGG
>Ga0208612_1000299_pt1 | contig 23672 bp, 23 predicted proteins | sample AntDryMetagUQ889_FD_188089 | JGI IMG/M metagenome (GOLD analysis project Ga0208612, IMG submission 188089) | Polar desert microbial communities from Antarctic Dry Valleys - UQ889 (SPAdes) | ecosystem: Environmental > Terrestrial > Soil > Desert | place: Antarctic Dry Valleys | collected 2008-12-31 | reverse complement strand
AACGCGGAGCCGTGCTCCTGCGCCGGCGCGCCTCCGCCGGCGTCGAGGCGCTCGACCGCGCGCCTCAGGTCGTCCATGAGGAGCTCCGCCAGGTCGTGGCCGAACCCGTTGCGGACGACGATCCTCAGCACCGCCATCTCCTCGAGGTCCGGAGGCATCCGGTAGGCGGGCACCTGCCAGCCGCGCGTCCGCAGGGCCTCCGAGACGTCGTAGACGGTGTAGGCGGTCACCCCGTCGGCGAGGCGGAAGGCGAACGCCGGTATGCCCGTGCCGTCGGACACGAGCACGAACGGGCCGAGCGCGGCGATCTCCGAAGCCAGCCACCGCGCGGTGTCGCGGCAGGCCTGCTGCACGCGGCGGTAGCCGTCGCGGCCGAGGCGCAGCAGGTTGTAGTACTGCGCGACCACCTGCGCCCCCGGGCGGGAGAAGTTGAGCGCGAAGGTCGGCATGTCCCCGCCCAGGTAGTCGACCCGGAACACGAGCTCCTCGGGCAGCGCCGCGCGGTCGCGCCAGACCATCCACCCGACTCCGGGGAACACGAGCCCGTACTTGTGTCCTGACGCGTTGATCGAGGCGACGCGATCGAGGCGGAAGTCCCACTCGAGCTCGGGGTCGAGGAACGGGGCGACGAACCCGCCCGAGGCGGCGTCGACGTGGATCGGCACGTCCAGTCCGCCGTCGGTCTCGAGGCGGTCGAGCGCCGCGGCGATCTCGGCCACCGGCTCGTAGGCGCCGTCGAAGGTCGATCCGAGGATGGCCACCACGCCGATCGTGTTCTCGTCGCAGTGGGCCACGGCCCCTTCGGGCGTCAGGTGGGTGCTTGCTTGGCCCACCGGCACGAGCCGCGGCTCGACGTCCCAGTAGCGGCAGAACTTCTCCCAGCACACCTGCACGTTCGAGCCCATCACGAGGTTGGGGCGGTCGGCGGCCTTCCCGGCGGCCTGGCGGACGGCGCGCCAGCGCCACTTGAGCGCGAGCCCTCCGAGCATGCACGCCTCGCTCGAGCCGCTGGTGGAGCATCCCACGCCGGGCTCGGCGTCCGATGCGCCCCACAGGTCGGCGAGGATCTTGACCGTGCGATTCTCGATCTCCGCCGTCTGCGGGTACTCGTCCTTGTCGACCATGTTCTTGTCGAAGCACTCGGACATGAGCTGCTGGGCCTGCGGCTCCATCCAGGTGGACACGAAGGTGGCGAGGTTCAACCGGGCGTTGCCGTCGAGCATGAGCTCGTCGCGGACCACCTGGTAGGCGGTGTCCGGGGCCATCGCCTGCTCGGGGATGCGAAAGCGCGGGATCGCCGCGACCTCGCCGGGCTGGGCGAACTGCGGCCGCACGTCGAGGCGGGAGTCCGCGGCCTCGGCGGCGCGCACGTGTTGGTGGAGGGCCACCGGGGCGCCGCTGCGGTCAGGCCGCCGCCGGAGGCGGGACGGGTCCGGGCGGCGGACCGCCCATCGGCGGGGGCGAACCCGCGGGCCCGGGCGGAGGCGGGTGCATCGGGCCGCCCGCGGCAGACGCGGGCGGGGCGGTGAGCCGCAGGTAGGCCAGCGTCCAGAACGCGTGGTTGAAGGTGCCGAGGGCGCCGATCGCCGCCAAGAAGGGACCGAGCAGGACCAGACCGGCTACGACCGCCGCGACGATCGCGGCGGTGTAGTACCCGGAAATCCCCAGGGCGATGGCGGGGATGAACAGGACGAGGCCCACGAGAAGGGCGGCCAGAAAGAGCACGATCGCGCCCGCGATGCCGAGCGCGAGCTGGAGCAGGCCGAGGAGGAGGCTGGTGCCGAGGCGGGTCCGGAACATGCGCCACCCCGTGCGCAGGGCGTCAACGACCCCCTCCTCACCCACGATCAATGCGCGCAGCGCGAGCTGCCAGATGATGGTCAGCGGAAAGAAGACCACGATCAGCGCGACGACGGCGAGCAGCGCGACGAGCACGATGAGGGCGATGCCGCCTCCGGACGGGTCTCCACCCGCCAGCGCGGCGAAGATCACCAGCCCCACCGGGATCCCTATCGCCAGGAGGCACCCGATCGCGATGACCCCGAAGAGGAGCGCCTCCCCGAGCACGCGCCAGAAGGTCGCGAGTCCGGCCCTCCACGCGAGCCCGAAGCTCCGACGCTCGCCTCCATCGATCGCGGCCACGCTCGTGGCCAGCGCACCCTGAGAGATCAGCGAGAGGGCGATGGACACCAGCACGAGGACCGCGACGACGACGCCGACGACGATCAGGAACGTCATGAAGTCCGAAGACGATGCTTGGGAGGAGAAGTCGTCGCCGTTCCCACCGTACGAGGGAAAGCCGCCGCCGGGTACGTTGAAGTTGCCTCCCGCCGAGCTCCCCGCAAAGATCCCGAAGAACCACAGGTAGCGGTGGTGCCGGGCGATCGAGAACGCCTGCTTGATCAGCTCGCCGTAGTTCATCAGGGTGGGGAGTCTGCTCGATCGGTCGGTCGAACGCCCGCGCCGTCGCTACCCACCGCAGGGCTCGAGCAGCGCCCAGGAGCGGTTGCGGGCGACCTCGCAGTCGTAGCCGCGGGGCACCGGCGCGGCGGGGGTGCGGTCGCGGGGGTCGAGGAGGGCGAGGCGGGTGGCCTCGGGGGACGCCGCGGCCAGGAACAGCCCCTGCGCCGGCGCCGGTCGCTCGACGGCGGAGTGCACCTGCCCCGGCGTCAGCCCCGACCAGTAGGCCACCCCGGGGCTCGCCCGGTGCGTCGGGAGGTACACCGCGCCGGCGTGCCCCATCGCCGTGCGCGCACGCGGCGAGCTGACGAGCTCGCGCAGGTCCGCGGCCACGGCGTCGCGCCGGGCGATGTCAGCCCGCAGCTCCGCGAGGCGCACGGCCTGGAAGGGCGAGAGCACCACGAGGACCACGAGCACCGCCAGGCCTACCAGCCGGGCGCGGGGGCGGACCGGGTGTCCGGCCGGCAGCGCGGTCCACCCGAGCGCCGCGAGCGCGGACCACACGGCGATCATCGCCGCCGCGACGAACATGTAGCGCCCGAGCAGCGGGAGGCCGGCGACCGCGAAGGCCACGATGGCCACGCCGTTCAGGCCGGCCACGACGACGAGCAGGAGCGTTCCGCGCCGCCGGCACAGGGCGAGAGCGCCCGCGAGGCCGATCACCCCGGCCACGAGCTCGGGCAGACGGAGGATCTCGCCGAGGCGGAAGGGCACCACGGCCGGAAGCGCGGTCAGCCCGGTGGGCCGCTCGAGGCGCTCCGCGAGGCGGCTCGTACCGGTCAGGGACCAGAGCGGGTCGCCGGTCACGAGGCCGTCGCCGAGGAGCCACAGGGCAGGAGCGGCGCCGGCCAGCAGGGCGAGCCCCGCGCGCTGCGAGAAGCCCCGCGCCGGGAGGAGCCACAGCCAGTAGACCGCCGACACCAGCCAGACCTCGGGCCGCAGCAGACCGGCCAGCGCCAGGAGCACCAGCACCACCGCGCCACGGCGCGGTCGCCGCGCCTCGAGCACCGCTGCCCACACGACGAGCGCGGCGGCCGGGAGGTCCACGTACCCGCGCACGCCGTAGGAGAGGTAGGGCACCCGGGTGAGCACGATCAACGCGGCGAGCGCGCCCACGGGCCACGCGTAGACGGTCTGCCCGAGCCGGAACAGGCCGACGGCGAGGGCACCGAGGCCGAGCAGTCCGGCCGCGATGAGGGCCTCCTCGGCGGCGTCGCCCAGAGGCGAGAGGAGCGCGCCGGCCGCTATGGCCAGCGGATGGGGCGTGGGGGCGTAGGGCACCCCGTACTCCGGGCGCTGCCCCTCGACCAGCTCGGCGCCCCACACGAGCGCGTAGAAGGTGTCGTAGTTGAGGAACGCGTGCCCGAAGGCCAGCGCCACCAGGGCCGCGATGACACCGCTCAGGAGCACGTCGAGCAGTGCCCCGCGCGGCCATCGCATCGCGCCTCAGACTAGGCCCACGGGCGGTCCCGACGCCGGCGCGGACGGGCCCCGTGGGGTCCCTTTCCACGACTAGCATGGATCGCGATGCTCTCCCTCTACCGCCGTCACCGTCCGCGCACGTTCGACGACGTCGTCGGCCAGGAGCACATCGTCCGCACGCTGCGCAACGCGATCGAGCTGGGGAAGGTCCACCACGCGAACCTGTTCGTCGGCTCGCGCGGCACGGGCAAGACCTCGATGGCCAAGCTCCTCGCCTGCGCGCTGAACGCGGGCGACGGTCCGCGCGCCGACTTCTCCCCCGACGACCCTGCATGCCAGGCCATCCGGGGCGCCACCTCGCTCGACGTGGTGGAGATGGACGCGGCGTCGAACAACTCGGTCGACGACATCCGCGAGCTGCGCGAGAACGTCGCCCTGGCGCCGATGGGGAGCGCCCGGCGCGTCTACATCCTCGACGAGGCGCACATGCTCTCGACCGCGGCCTGGAACGCGTTCCTGAAGACGCTCGAGGAGCCGCCGGCGCACGTGGTCTTCGTGCTCGCCACCACCGAGGCGCACAAGGTGCCGGCCACGATCATCGACCGCTGCCACCGGTTCGACTTCCACCGGCCGTCGCTCGAGCAGATCGCCGGGGTGCTTCGGCGCGTGTCCGCGGAGGAGGGCATCGAGATCCCGGACGCCGCCGTCGGCATGATCGCCCGCTCGGCCACCGGGTCATTCCGGGACGCGCTCGGCACGCTCGAGCAGCTCGTCACCTACGGCGGCCGCGAGGTGCGCACCGAGGACGTGCTCGAGGTGCTCGGCGTGGCCGACGCCGAGCTCGTGCTCGACGCCGCCCAGTCGATCGCCGACCACGACGCGAAGGCCGCGTTGATGGCCGTCGAGCGCCTCGCCGGCTCCGGACGCGACGCCACCCAGTTCATGCGCGACCTGGCCGCGCACCTGCGCCACCTGTTCGTGGTGCAGACGCTCGGCCACGTGCCCGACTCGTTCGCGGTCACCGCCGGGCACACCGACCGCCTGTCCGGTCAGGCCGACCGGCTCGCCCACGGCGAGGTCTTGCGCGCCATCGACCTCCTGGCCGCGGGGGTGGCAGCGGTCAAGGACGGGTCGGAGCCCCGTATCCAGCTCGAGCTCGCCCTGCTCAAGGCCGCCCAGCCCGAGGCCGACCGCTCGCTCGCCGCCCTCATGTTCCGCATCGAGCGGCTGGAGGAGCGCCTCGAGGGCGCCGGCGCGCCGAGCGTGGAGGGAGCGCCCGGGCCTGCACCCGCCCCGCCGCGGAGCGCTCCGGTGGTGGCCGAGCACCGTTCCGAGCCCGCCTCCGCCGCGCCCGTGCGGGCGGCGGGAGCGCCTCGGGCCGAGACTGCGACGGCCCCGCAGGCGGAGGCTGCCCCCGCAGAGGCGCTCGATCTCGAGCGCCTTCGCTCGCTGTGGACCGCCGCGCTCGAGGAGGTGGCCACCCAGAACGCGATGGTCGCCGCCCTCCTCGGCGAGGCTCGGCCCACCGTGCTCGAATCGGGTCGCCTCACGATCACCTTCCCGCCCGACCACGCCTTCTCCCGCAAGAAGGCCGAGTCGAACCGCCCCCTGCTCCAGACGGCCCTGCACGGCCTGACCGGCCACAGCCTCCAGGTCGCCTACGAGCTCGGTGACGCCACACACGCGGAGCAGGCCCCCGGCCTCTCCGAGGAGGAGCTCCTGGCGCGCCTCAAGAGCGAGTTCGACGCGCGTGAGTTGCTGGAGGACGACGAGCCCGAGGCGGGCGATTCCTGACGACGACGCCCCGTCCCGCCGCAGCGATCACCGAGGAGAGGAGCCGATGCCAAAGCAGCCCAACATGCAGCAGATGATGAAGCAGGTCCAGGAGATGCAGGCCGAGATGATGAAGGCGCAGGAGCAGCTCAAGGACCTGGAGGTCGAGGCCAGTGCCGGTGGGGGCATGGTCACCGTGAAGGTGACCGGGGACCTGGAGCTGCGAGAGGTCCGGATCGATCCCCAGGCCGTCGATCCCGAGGACGTCGAGATGCTCCAGGACATGGTGCTCGCCGCCACCAACGAGGCGCTGCGCTCCGCCCAGGAGCTCGCCGCGTCGAAGATGCAGGGCGCTACCGGGGGGCTCGGTGGAGCGGGCGGGCTCGGGGGCCTCGGGCTCCCCGGCCTATAGATCCGCCGGCGCGGCAGGGTCTCCGCGGAAGCGTGATGCCGTAGTAGGGTCGGGCCGTGTCGTCGCAACCCGGTCCCGGCCCGGAGCCCACGCCGTCGGGTGACCCCGGCGGGGAGGGCACTCCGCCGGCGACCGAACCGCCACCCGCACCCCCGCCGTCCGCGGGCCCACCTCCGGCCGGAGCCCCGCCGTACGGAGCGCCGGCTCAGCAGGGGCCCTACGGTCCCGCGCCGGGCCAGCTCGGCGCGCCGCCTCCCTTCGCCGCCGGGCCGGGCTTCCCGGTCGATCCGGCGAAGGCGCGCAACACGGCGATGCTCGCGCACCTGTCGGCCTTCGTCGGACTCCTGGGCATCCCGTCGCTCGTCGGCCCGCTCATCGTCTGGCTGACACAGCGCGAGCAGGATCCCTATATCGACGACCAGGCCCGGGAGGCCCTGAACTTCAACATCTCCGTGGCCATCTACGCCGTGGCCCTGTTCGTGTTCTCGTTCGTGACCTTCGGGCTGGGCCTCATCCTCACCCTCCCCGCCTTCCTGGCCCTCGGCATCGGGTGGGTCGTGCTCGTGATCGTCGCTGCGATGAAGAGCAACAACGGTGAGCCCTACCGCTATCCGTTGACCATCCGCCTCCTCTCCTGACCGGTCCGCGGACCCGCCCGGACGCGGGCGCCATACTTCCGGGGTGCGGATCTCGGCCAAGGTCGACTATGCGGTCCGCGCGGCCGCGGAGCTGGCCGGAGCGGGGAAGGGCCCCCTCAAGGGCGAGCGCATCTCGGTTGCGCAGGACATCCCGGTCAAGTTCCTGGAGAACATCCTCCTCGACCTGAAGGTCGCGGGGATCGTGGCCAGCCAGCGAGGCCCGGAGGGCGGCTACTGGCTGGCGCGTGCCGCCTCGGAGACCACGATCGCCGACGTCATCCGGGCGGTGGAGGGTCCCCTGGCCAGTGTCCGCGGCGCGCGGCCCGAGACCCTCGAGTACAAGGGCGCGGCCGAGGCCCTGGTGCCCGTGTGGATCGCGCTGCGGGCCAGCCTGCGTGCCGTGCTCGAGGCCGTGACCCTCGAGGACGTGGCCGGCGAGAAGCTGCCCGCCCGGATCCTCGACCTGACTCGCGACCCCGAGGCCTGGGCCGCGCACTGAGGGGGCGCGCCGGCGTCGCGGCGCGCCGGCTGGCCCGCGCCGGCCGCCGACGGGGGCCACCTCGAGGGCAGGCCTACCCCGAGAACCCCGTCGAGCGCCGCGGCCGCACCTTCCAACCCGGCTCGATCAGTCCGACCGCGGCGCGGCGCTCTACCGCGCGGCGGCGCGCAGCGACCGCACCACGAAGGCGTCGAGGCGCGCCAGATCCCCGAGCCGGCTGAGGGAGACCGTGGGATCGCCGTGCTGTAGCGCTCCGGTCACGGTCACGCGGTGGCGCTCCGACAGCCGCGGGGTGGTGAGCTCGGCCACCGGGAAGTACTTGTCCCGCGGCGCGGTCACTAGCTCGACCGGGGCGTCGATGGGCCGGCGGCCCGAGGCTGGGGAGATGCTCTCCATTCCCTCCCGCGTCGAGGTGGGCAGGGCCTTCCAGAGCTCGTCGAAGCGGTGGGGATCGCGGTTGGCGAGCAGGGTGATGACGGCGTCGGCGTCGGCGCTCGAGGTCTGGCGGTCGAGGCGGTCGAGCACGGCCAGCGGATCGGGGTCCGTGTCGGAGACCGCCCGCAGCGCGGTGCTCATGCGCTCGCGGTCGGGTCCCTCGGGCAGCAGGCGCGCGAGCGAGCGGGCGGCGACCAGGGCCAGGTAGCCCTCGGCCGGCTCGTAGGCGCGCACGTCCTCGCCCTCCCGGTAGGTGCCGGTGGTGGCGAGCTGGAAGACGTTGCGGATGTCGGTGTAGGGCGCGACTGCGGACACGCCCGACACGCGGCCGTGAAGCGCGGGGTCCTGCGCGGCACGGAGGGCCAGGGAGCCCCCGGTGGACACCCCGACGAGACCGACGCGCCCGCCGCGTGCGCCGTCGGCCGCCGCACGGGCCACGCCGATCGTCGCCTCGAGGGACTCGGGTGCCACCTCGCCGACCCGCAGCCCGGGAAGCTCGGGCACGTAGACGACGAATCCCGCTCGCGCGAAGCCGCGCGCGAGGCGGAGCACCACCGGGTGGTGGCGCCCTTCGGGGGTGGCTCCGTTGGCGAACACGATCGTCGGCCACGGCCCGTCGCCGGCCGGCCGCGCCACCACGGAGGGCACGCCCGCGATGGGCCGGTCCTCGAGCACGGGCTCGCGGGTCGCCAGCCGCAGCGCCCCGGCCAGGAGCGGCGGCTCGAGCATGCCGACGAGCACGCAGGCGGCTCGCGCCTGCGCGGCCACCCAGGAGGGGAACAGCCCGACCCCCGTGAGCGCCGAGACGAAGACGACCAGGAGCGGGATGCGGAGCGCTCGCAGCACCAGGGGATCGTCTCAGGCACGCGAGTCCGGGGTCGAGATCGCCGCCGGGCCGGCTCCTAACCTCGCCTGCGGTGTACGCCGCCCCGGTCAGCCGCCTGATCGCCGAGCTCTCGCGACTGCCGGGGATCGGCCAGCGAAGCGCCCAGCGCCTCGCCTTCCACCTGCTCCGCGCGTCGAGCGAGGAGGCGGCCGCCCTGGCCGAGGCGATCCAGGAGATGAAGCGCACGGTCGGCCTCTGCGAGCGCTGCTTCAACCTGGCGGTCGGGCCGCTGTGCCGGATCTGCGAGGACCCTCGTCGCGACGACGACACCCTCTGCGTGGTCGAGGAGCCGAGCGACGTGATCCCCATGGAGCGCACGAACGAGTTCCGCGGGCGCTACCACGTGCTGGGCGGCGCCCTCTCGCCGATCGACGGCGTGGACCCCGAGGACCTGCGTCTCGAGGAGCTCTTCCGCCGCGTCGAGGGCGGTGGGGTGCGCGAGGTCGTGGTGGCCACCAACCCCACCACCACCGGCGAGGCCACCGCCCTCTACATCGCCGATTCCCTGCGTGAGCGGGCGCCGTCGGCCACCGTCACCCGGCTGGCCAGCGGCCTGCCCGTGGGCGCAGACCTCGAGTACGCCGACGAGGTGACGCTGGGCAAGGCCCTCCGGGGCCGCAGCAGCCTCTGAGCGGAGGCCCGGGCTTACCGGACCAGCCGCAGGCTGCCCTTCGCCCTCAGCACCCGCATCAGCGCCTCGTCGAGGCGGCGGCGTGAGAGCTCGCCCTTGCGGACGGCGTTGCGGACCGCGACGTAGGCGGCCTCCTGGTCGCCGCGGTCCCCGGATATCCAGACCATGTCGGCGCCGGCGCGCAGGGCGTCGACGGCCGCGTCGGGGACCGAAGAGGCGGCGCCCGTGAGGGCCGGAGAGGCGAGGTCGTCGGTGATGGCGACGCCGCGGAAGCGCAGCTCCCGGCGCAGAAGCGCGGTGGACACCCCGCGCGAGAGGGAGGCCGGCACTGCGTAGTCGTCCGCGGGATAGAGGCCGTGGCCCACGACGATGGCCGGCACCCGGGCGTCGACTGCGGCCGCGAACGGGCGCAGGTCGCGCTGGGCGAGCTCGCGCACCGACAGTCCGACGGTGGCCGGTCCGGCTTCCGTCGGCTGGGTCGCGGCGCCCAGGCCCGGGAAGTGCTTGGGCGCCACCAGCAGTCCCTCCTTCTGGTAGGCCTTGATCGTGGCCGCGGCGAACTCGGCCACCGCGTTGGGGTCGTCGGAGTACAGGCGGTTCCCGCCCGCTGCAGCGCCCTCCGTACCCACGTCGACCACGGGCGCGAGCACCCCGTTGATGCCGAGGAGCTTCAGCGATCGGGCCGCGGCCCCCGCGGCGCGGGCGGCGGCGCGGGGGGAGGCGAGCTCGCCCGGGGCCCGGGTCGGGGGGATGCCGTCGAGCTCCGAGTAGGAGCCCCCCTCCTGGGCGGTGAGGACGAACGGAGGGACGTGGCGCGTCTCGCGCGCGACGGTGAAGACGCCGGCGAGGAGGGTGGCGAGCTGAGTGGCGCTCGCGTAGTTGCGTGACTCGACGACCACGCCGCCCAGGTCCCGCTCGCGCAGGTCGCGGAACACCGAGGAGGTCTGGTCCACGCCCCTGAACCCCACGAGCATGAGCTGGGCCACCTTGCGCTCGGTGGTCATCCCACGGGCCAGCTCCTCGACGCTCCGGGGCGTGCGCGGAGCGCGGACCGGCTCCGAGGGCGGCGGGAGGAGGCGGGAGAGGAAGGACCGGCGCCCGAGCGGCGCGGTGTCCTCGGGGGACGCGGGCGCCGCCTCGGGAAAGGCGGGGGCGGCGACCGGAGCCGGCGGCGGCGCGTCGCCGGTGCCGACGGCGCGGAAGACGTACCCCGCCACCACCCCGAGGACGATGCAGTTCAACCCCAGGAGCAGCGCGGTGATCAGCCGTCGCTGCAGCTTGGGCAGCACCCTCGAGGACCGGCGGTCGGGGCGCTCGTCATGCCCGTCGGCCACGGGGCGTGGGCTACCGCGACGCCAGGGTCTGCGGGGCGGATCGGGCACCCGGTAAAGCTACTCTCCGGGTTCGATGGTCTCCGCCGAAGCGCTCCCGGCCCGCACCGTGGTCATGAAGTTCGGCGGGACGTCGGTGGCCGACGCCGAGCGCATCAAGCGGGCGGCCCGGCGCATCGTGGAGGCGCGCGAGGAGGGCTCGCGAGTGGTGGCCGTCCTCTCCGCCCGTGGCAAGACCACCGACGAGCTGACGGCGATGGCCCACGAGGTCTCGCCGCGGCCGGACCCGCGCGAGATGGACATGCTGCTCTCCACCGGCGAGCGCATCTCCTGCGCGCTGGCGGCCATGGTCATCAACGACCTCGGCCACGAGGCCATCTCGCTCACCGGCTCTCAGGCCGGGATCGTGACCGACACCTCGCATACGCGCGCGCGAATCCTCGACGTCCGCGCCACGCGCATCGAGGCCGCGCTCGACGAGGGTCAGATCGTGCTGGTGGCGGGGTTCCAGGGCGTATCCACCGCACGCGACGTAACCACCCTCGGGCGTGGCGGCTCAGACACGACCGCGGTGGCGCTCGCGGCCGCCCTGTCCGCCGACGTCTGCGAGATCTACACGGACGTCGCCGGGGTGTTCAGCGCCGACCCGCGTGTGGTCCCGAACGCGCGCAAGCTCGTCCAGGTCTCGTTCGAGGAGATGCTCGAGATGGCGGCGTCGGGGGCGAAGGTGCTCCAGCTCCGCGCGGTCGAGTACGCGCGCAACCACGGCGTGCGCGTGCACTGCCGCTCGAGCTTCGAGGACGGCCCCGGTACCTTCGTACGCTCCGAGGAGGAGATCGAGGAGACCATGGAGAGACCGCTCGTCACCGCAGTGACCCACTCCCGCGAGGAGGCCCGCGTCACGCTCACCCGCCTGCCCGACCGCCCCGGGGTGGCCGGTCGCGTGATGACCGTCCTGGCCGACGCCGGGGTCAACGTGGACATGATCATCCAGAACGAGCCCGAGTCGCCCGGAGCGGCGGCCGACATGTCGTTCACCGTGCCGCGATCCGATCTCCTCCCCGCGTGCGAGGCCCTCGAGCCCCTGCGCGAGGAGCTCGGCATCGGCGAGCTGGCCACCGACGCCGCGATGGGGAAGGTCTCGCTCGTCGGCGCCGGCATGCGGAGCCATCCGGGCGTGGCCGCCAAGGCCTTCTCGGTGCTCGGCCAGGCCGGGGTGAACATCCAGATGATCTCCACCAGCCCGATCAAGATCTCCTGCGTGGTCCGCGAGGAGGAGGTCGACGCCGCCGTGCGCGAGCTGCACACCGCCTTCGAGCTCGGTGTCGGCGCCGTCCAGCCCGAGGATCCGCGCGGCGTGCACCGCCCGGTCGTCTCATCGCCATGAGGGTCGCGGTGGTCGGGGCCACCGGGGCGGTGGGGTCCACCATGCTCGAGCTGCTCCGCGATCGTGCCTTCCCGGCTGAGGAGCTCGTGCCCTTCGCCTCCGAGCGCTCGGCCGGCCGGGCGCTCGACCACGGCGCCGGGCAGGGGCTCGTGGTGCGTGCCCTCTCCCTCGAGGCCGTCGAGGGCTTCGACCTCGCGCTGTTCTCCGCAGGGTCGGGCACGAGCGCCGAGTGGGCTCCCCGCTTCGCGGCGGCCGGAGCGGTGGTCATCGACAACTCCTCTCACTGGCGCATGTACGAGGACGTGCCGCTCGTGGTGGCCGAGGTCAACCCCGAGGCGCTCGGGGGCCACCGCGGGATCGTGGCCAACCCCAACTGCTCGACCATGCAGATGGTGCTCGCGCTCGCCCCGATCCGCGACCGCGCGGGCATCGAGCGGGTGGTGGTCTCCACCTACCAGTCGGTGTCGGGCACCGGACAGAGAGCGGTGGAGGAGCTCATGGAGCAGAGCCGCGCGGTGGTGGCCGGCGAGCCGGTGCGGTCGCCCGAGATCTACCCCCACCAGATCGCCTTCAACGTGCTCCCGCAGGTCGAGGCCTTCCGCGACGGCGACCTCTACACCACCGAGGAGCGCAAGATGATGGCCGAGACACGCAAGATCCTCGGCGAGCCCGAACTGCCCCTGTCGGCCACCTGCGCCCGGGTGCCGGTCCTACAAGGGCACTCGGAGTCGATCAACGTGGAGACGACCGAGCCGCTGACGGCGCAGGCGTGCCGCGAGCTGCTGGCGGCGGCGCCCGGCCTCGCGGTCGTCGACGACCCCGCCGCCGCGCTCTACCCGCTGGCCACGGCCGCGGCCGGCCGGGACGAGGTGCTCGTGGGCCGGATCCGCCCGGACCCCTCCCGCGAGCGATGCCTGAACCTCTGGGTGGTGGGCGACAACCTCCGGAAGGGGGCCGCGCTCAACGCGGTGCAGTTGGCGGAGCTCGTCGTGGAGCGTGCAGCGCCGCGCGCGAAGGAGCCCGCCGCTCCGCCGGCGGCCGCGTAGCGCCCCGGCGACGGGGCTAACGCACCGCTCGGGCGCTCGAGAGCGTGGCCAGCTCGCGCCGCGAGCCGACCCCGAGCTTCCCGTAGATATGACGTGCGTGGGTGCGGACGGTCTCGAGTCCTATGGACAGCGCCTGAGCGATCTGCGCGTTCGTGCGGCCGTTCTGGAGCAGCTCGAGCACGTCGGCCTCGCGGGCCGTGAGGAGCTCGGGCCCCGCGAAGTCCGTGAAGTCGGACTCGGCCCGCTCGGCGGGCCGCGGCACCACGTGCATCCCGCGCGAGGCGAGGTGGATCGCGTTTATCACGTCCCGGCCCTGGGTCTCCTTCGGGATGCAGGCCGAGACCCCGAACGAGAGCATCTGATTGCACTCCGTGGCGCTCGGGCGGTTGGCGAGCACCACGACCCGGGTGGCGTCGTGCTCGAGTAGGAGCTCACGCAGCGCCGCCAGGCTGGGGAGAGAGCCGAAGTTGAGGATGAGCACGGCCGGACCGTGCTCGGCGAGAGCGGGGCCTATGTCGTCCCACGAGACACCGCGAGCCACCAGGCGCAGGTTGTCCTGACCACCGATCAGACGCTCGAGGCCGAGGGCGACGAGATCCTCGAACTCCCCGGTGGCCATGGTCACGGGCACTCGCACGGCGCGGAGTGTAGTCCGGGGAGGGATACGGGACTCACCCAGTGGGGTGAGGCGTTCCTCCTCCCTCTAACTCCCTTCCTAACCCCAAGATCACTCGTCCGAGGGGAAGAAGTCTCCGGCTCGGTAGCGCATGATCCTCCCTGCAAGCGTGCAGCGGGAGGGCTGACTCTGCTCTGAGCTTCGACGCTTGCCTAAAGGACGGACAGGGGTACATCGAGAGGCCGATCCGCGAGGGTCGGCCTTCTCGCTTTCCGGGCGCTCTCGGGGCACCGAGAGGCCGGCTACGCCGCGGCAAGCTCCCTGATCTTCGCGTCCACCTCGGTGGTCTTCACCACGTGCTTGCCCATGCCGAGCTCCTTGGGCTCGAGGCCAAGGGCCAGCCCGAGCAGCTGCGGGAAGTGCAGCACCGGCACGCCCAGCTCCCGCTCGACGAACTTCGACGCGTCGGGTTGCTGCATGTCGAGGTTCAGGTGACATAGGGGACACGGGGTGACGAGGCAGTCGGCCCCGGCGTCGATCGCGTCGGCCAGGTGGCGGCCGGCCTGGCGCAGCGAGGTCGTCTTGTTCATCGTGATGATCGGGAAGCCGCAGCACTTGTGCGAGCCCGCGTAGGCCACCGGCTCGGCGCCGACCGCGTCGATGATCCAGTCGAGGTAGCGGTCGCGGTCGGGGTAGCGGTCGTAGCCGAGGCGGCTCGTGGGGCGCACCACATAGCACCCGTAGAACGGCGCCACCCGCAGGCCGGTGAGCGGGCGCTTGACCTTCTCCTTGAGCGCGTCGAGCCCGATGTCCTCCACCAGCAGCCAGAACAGGTTCTTGTTCTCCCACTCGCCGCCCTTCTCGTAGCGAAGGCCCTCGGGCTCGAGGTGGGAGTTGATGTGCTCGCGGTAGGCGCCGTCGGCGTCGAGGCGCTGCTGGCACTCCGACTGCGCGCCCTGGCAGGTCGAGCAGATGTTCATCATCCCCGCGCCCTCCACCTGCTGAGCCATGGCGAACGTGCGCGCGTTGAGCGTGTCCACCAGCTCCTGATTGTGCTCGGCCACCACGCCCGCTCCGCAGCAGTTCGCGCGCTCGAGCTCCACCAGCTCGATGTCCAGCAGGGGTGCCACCTTCGCGGTGGAGCCGTGCAGCTCGGGGGTGAAGCCGCGCGACACGCAGCCCGGCCAGTAGGCGACCCTCACTCCGTGCCCTCCTCCTCGTCCTCGCCCTCGTCGTCTTCTGACTCGCCGACGATGTAGAGGTTGAGCTCGAGGCGATCGTCCTTGCCCTCGATCTCGTCGTAGATCCGCCTGACCTGGTCCTGGTCGGCCAGCTTCTTGTGGAAGAGCACCTTCCAGGGGGACACCTTGCCGCTCTTCAAGCCGCGGGCGGCCGTCGGCGCGGAGTCGATCAGCTGCTTGAGGGCCGCGGGCTGCACCTGGCTCTGGACCAGCGATCCCTGGCCGAAGGACCGGGGCAGCAGCTGGGCCTCGTGCAGCGTGCCCCAGCGACGGATGATGTCCACGAACGCCTTCTCGTGGCCGTAGCCGTTGTTGGAGTCCTTGATGCCGTAGTCGGCGGTGGCCAGGCGGCGCAGTCGCATGATCTGGTTCATCGGGGCCACGTCCTTCGGGCACACCTCGATGCACGCGAAGCAGTGGGTGCAGTCGTACATCCCGTGCTCGTCCTCGGCCAGGTCGTTCAGGCGCTCCTCGGTGTGGGCGTCGCGGGGATCACCCACGAAGCGGTAGGCCTTGGCGAGGGCCGCGGGGCCGATGAACTCCGGGTCCACCTCCATCGAGAGGCAGGCCGACACGCACACCCCGCACTGGATGCAGGCCATGGACTGGGTGACGTCGATCATCGCCTCGGCGTCGACGATGTACTCGCGCTCGGGCGGCTCCCCCTCGGGGAGCAGCCATGGCACCACGCGGTGGACCTTCTTCCAGTGGACGGCGTCCATGTCCACGATCAGGTCCTTGATCACCGGCATGTTGCCCATGGGCTCGACCACGATCGCGCCGTCCTGCTTGGAGCCGCGGACGGCGTCGCTGAGCTTCGTGTTGCACGCGAGCACCGACTGGCCGTTGACCCGCACCCCGCACGAGCCACAGATCGCGGCCCGGCACGAGCAGCGGATGGCGATCGATCCGTCCTCGTCCGCCCGCGCCTTGAGGATCCCGTCGAGCACCGAGCGCTCGGGCGGCATGTCGACGTCGAAGTCCTGCCAGTACGCCGCCTCCCCGGAGTCCGGGTCGTAGCGGCGGAGCTTGAGCGTGAAGTCGGCCATCAGTAAGTGCGCTCCTCGGGCTGCCATTGGGTGAGCGTTACCTCGGAGTAGGAGATCTCGGGCTCGTCCCCTCCGTTGGCGCTCACGTTCACGTGCTTGAGCCACTCCTCGTCGTTGCGTCCCTCGTAGTCCATGCGGAAGTGGGCCCCGCGGCTCTCCTTGCGCTCGAGCGCGCTCATGATGATGGCCTCGGCGTTGTCGAGCATGAAGCCGAGCTCGATCGCGGTGAGCACGTCCTGGTTGAAGACCACGCCCTTGTCGTCGGTGGCGGTGTACTGCACCTCCTCGCGCAGGCGCCCGATCACCTCGTGGGCCTTCCGCAGCCCCTCGTCGTCGCGCCACACCGCGGCGTAGCGATCCATGGCCGAGCCGAGCTCGGCCTTCAGCTCGGAGATCCGCCTCCCGGTGCGCTCACGGGTCACGACGTCGTGGATCATCCGCTCCTCGTGCTCGAGCTGCTCGCGCGACGGCGACGGCATGGCCATCCCGCGGGCCGCCCGCGCGGCGTGCTCGCCGGAGAAGCGGCCGAAGATCAGCGTGTCGAGCAGCGAGTTCGCCCCCAGGCGGTTCCCGCCGTGCACGGAGACGCACGCGGTCTCGCCCGCGGCGTAGAGGCCGGAGATCGGGGTGCGCCCCTCGGAATCGGTCCTGATGCCGCCCATCACGTAGTGGTTACCCGGCTTCACGTGGATGGGCTCGCGCGTGATGTCGACCCCCGCGAAGTCCCGGCCCACGTTGACGATCTCCCGGAGGGACTCGTGGATGCGCTTGCGCGGGACCTTGGTGATGTCCAGCGCGATGGTGCCGTCCTCGAATCCGCGGCCCTCGTTGATCTCGGTCTGCTCCGCGCGGGAGACCACGTCGCGTGACGCCAGCTCCATCTTGTTGGGGGCGTACTTCTCCATGAAGCGCTCGCCCTCGGCGTTGTAGAGGTGCGCGCCCTCGCCGCGGGCGCCCTCGGTGATGAGCAGGCCGATGCCGGCGAGCGTGGTCGGGTGGTACTGGATCATCTCCATGTCCATCAGCGGCGCGCCGATCCGGTAGGCCATCGCGATCCCGTCGCCGGTGCACACCAGCGCGTTCGTGGTCGGGTTGTAGATCTGTCCGTTGCCGCCCGAGGCGAGGATCACGCACTTGGCGGCGAACATCTCCATCGCGCCGTCGCGGATGTTGCGCGTCGTGGCCCCGGCGGTGCGGCCCTCCTCGTCGAGCACGATCGAGGTGGTGAACCACTCCTCGTAGCGGGTTACCTGCTCGTACTTCATGAGCTGCTCGTAGAGCACGTGGAGGATGGCCTGACCGGTGATGTCGGCCACGTAGTAGGTGCGCGCGGCCGACGCGCCGCCGAACGCGCGGGTGCCGAGCTTGCCCTCCTCGTTGCGGTGGAAGGTGACGCCCAGGTGCTCGAGGTCGAGGATCGCCTGCGGGGCCTCCCGGCACATGATCTCGATGGCGTCCTGGTCGCCGAGGTAGTCCGAGCCCTTGATGGTGTCGAAGGCGTGGGACTCCCAGGAGTCCTCGGCTCCGAGGGCGGCGTTGATCCCGCCCTGCGCCGCGTTCGAGTGCGAGCGCACGGGATGCACCTTCGAGATGATGCCGACCGAGGCGCCCTGGTCGGCGGCGGCCAGGGCGGCGCGCATCCCGGCGAGGCCGGCTCCGATTACGAGGACGTCGTGTGAGGGCATTTGCAGAGGCCGGGGCGAGGCGCCCCCGGGGCGGTCGAGTGTATGGGGTGGCCGGCGGGCATTCGCCCGCCGCGGGTGGTACGGACGGGAGGGCCGGTGGGGTCAGGCCTGGTGGCCTCCTACAGGGAGATGGGTCTCGCGCCGAGACGCTCATACAGGCGCGCGGCCCGCGCGTCGAGCGTCAGCAGCTCATGCCCGTGGGCGCTCGCGGTAGCGGCGATCAGCCCGTCGTAGACCGCGCCACCGGCGATCCCTTCGGAGGCGAGTCTTCTCACGAGTGTCGCGCGCTCCGCCTCGTCGAGCGACATCCGGGTACCGGGGAATCGCTCGGCGAGGTATTGCGCGACCGCGGAAGCGGGGGCACGAAACCGCCCCGGGAGCCTGGTGAGCACGGAGAAGGCCTCGAGCTCGGCGTGTGCGACGACATCCACGAGTCCGCGGACGGCCTCCACCGCGTCCACGTGGCGGCCGTGCCAGGCCCCGGACGCCGCGACGATCACGCTCGAGTCGGGCGTCACCGCCGGACTCGCTCGAGCGTCTCCCTCACCTGTTCCGTGGTCAGCAGCGGCATGGGCTCCGCCGTCGCGAGAACGATGTCGTCCCCACGGCGTTCGACCCACATCTCGACGGGTGGGACCGTTACCTCGAGCGTGCCGTCGACGGCTTGGAGCTCGAGCTCTCGGCCGGGCTCGAACCCGAGCGCATCGCGGAGCGCCTTGGGCACGACAAGACGACCGGCACCATCAATGGTGGTTCGCATGGTAGTAACCTACCATTAGCCTATCCTACCCGGGCGTCACCGCGTCCTGGTCCTGCCCGCTCCGGAGCGCCTGGCGCAGCGCGTTGAGGGTCACCACTCCGCGCAGCACGCCCTCGGCGTCGACCGCCACCACGGCGCCGAGGCGGCGCATCTCCTCGGAGCCGAGCAGGGTCTCGAGCGGCTCGTCGACCTTCACGCCCGACGCTTCCTCCGCCGAGATGAGCTCCTGGACATCCGACTCCGAGCGGGCGTCCTCGGGCACCTCCTCCACCTTCTCCCGCCGCACGAGGCCGAGGAACCGCCCGCCCGCGTCCACCACCGGAAACCACGCGAAGCGGTAGCGCAGGAAGAACTCGTCGAGCAGGCGGTCGAGGCTCGTGCCCGCGGGCACCGCCACCGGCTCGGCGTCCATCACGTCGCCCACGCGCAGGCCCTGGAGTCGGGAGGTGAAGCGGCTCTGCGCCTCCGTGGCCCGGGCGGCGGCGGTCAGGAACATGCCGATCAGGAGCACCCATAGCCCGAATACGAAGGCGCTGGTGCCGATCAGGACGGCGAGCCCGACGCCCACGAACCCGAGCCCGAAGCCCCGACCGAGCCGGGAGGCGAAGCGGGTGGCCGAGGTGCGGTCGCCGGTTCGCGCCCACGCCAGCGCGCGCACCACCCGTCCGCCGTCGAGCGGGAATCCGGGGATCATGTTGAGCACGAAGAGCAGGACGTTGATGAGCGCGACGTAGGCGAGCACGGCCTCGACCGGGCCGACTCCGGGACGTGGAGGGGGTAGGGCCGACGCGAGTCCGCGACCACCGCCGACGAGCCACGCGGTGACCCCGCACGTCACGGCGATGGCGAGGGTCACGAGCGGACCCGCCAGCGCCACGCGCAGGTCGACGCCCGCGGAGGGCGACTCCCGCCTCATGCGCGCGATGCCTCCGAAGAGCCAGAGGTCGATGCCCGCGATGCCGACGCCGTTGCGCATCGCGACCAGAGCGTGGCCCAGCTCGTGGAGGATCACCGATGCGAAGAAGGAGAAGGCGGTGGCGACGGCCACGGCGAACGCGACGGTCTCCCCGCCCGCGAACACGCCGCGGTAGGTGCCCGACAGGAGCCAGATGATCAGGAAGAGCACGACGAACCAGCTCGGGTGGACGCCGATGCGGATGCCGAACAGGCTCACGAGCTTGATCGAGCGGGTGGAGGGCACCACATCCATGGTCGCACAGCGGATGAGGCCGACTCGGGTCCGCGGCCGTCCCGGTCCGACCGGGTGGTCGAGGCGCCCGCCCGCCCGCCCGCGCTACCACTAGAGTGCCGCCGCCGACAGGCAAGGGAAGAGACGAAGGGAGCACAGTGGCCTACCGCGTCACGTTCATCTCGGGCGACGGGACCGGGCCCGAGATATCGGAGGCCACGTCCCGGGTGCTCGACGCCACGGGGGTCGAGTTCGAGTGGGACTGGCAGACCGCCGGGACCGACGTATACGAGGAGGAGGGCAACCCCCTCCCCGACCGGGTGCTCGAGTCGATCAAGGAGCGGGGCCTGGCGATGAAGGCGCCGATCACCACGCCGGTGGGCTCGGGCTTTCGCTCGATCAACGTCCAGCTCCGCAAGGAGCTCGACCTCTACGCGTGCCTGCGCCCGTGCAGGGCCTACGAGGGCGTGCGCACCCGCTTCCCCGAGACCGACATCGTGATCGTCCGCGAGAACCACGAGGACCTCTACGCCGGCGTCGAGTACGAGAAGGGCGCCGAGGACACCGCGCGGCTGCGGGAGTTCATCGCCGACACCGAGGGGACCCGGTTGCGCGAGGACATCGGGGTGACCATCAAGGCCATCTCCGTGTTCGGCACCGAGCGCATCGTGCGCGAGGCCTTCGAGTACGCCCAGTCCTACGGGCGCAAGAAGATCACCCTCGCGCACAAGGCGAACATCATGAAGTTCTCGGACGGCCTGTTCCTCGAGACCGGTCAGCGCATCGCCGACGAGGAGTTCGGCGACTCGGGCATCGAGTTCGAGGAGCGGATCATCGACAACCTCTGCAACCAGCTCGTCTCCCGGCCCGAGGAGTACGACGTGATCGTCCTCCCGAACCTCTACGGGGACATCGTCTCCGACCTGGGGGCGGGGCTGATCGGCGGCCTCGGGCTGGCTCCGGGCGCGAACGTCGGCGACGACTACGCGGTGTTCGAGGCGGTCCACGGGTCGGCGCCGAAGTACAAGGGACAGAACAAGGTCAACCCGATGGCGCTGATGCTGTCCGGGGTGATGCTGCTCCACCACATCGAGGAGACCGAAGCGGCCAACGGTCTCGAGAACGCGATCGCCGAGGTGATCAGCGAGGGCGAGTCGGTGACCTACGACATGAAGCCCTCGCGCGACGACCCGAGCGCGGTGGGCACCTCCGAGGTGGCCGACGCGATCATCGAGAAGATGCGTAACGGGGCGAGCTAGCCGGCTCGCCGAGCCGGGCGCAGCCTCACCAGAACCGAAAGGCGGGAAGGTGCGACAGAAGATCACCGTTGTCGGAGCCGGGCAGGTGGGGGCCACGTGCGCTCAGCGGCTGGCCGAGCGCGACTACGCCGACGTCGTCCTCGTGGACATCGTCGAGGGACTGCCCCAGGGCAAGGTCCTCGACATGAACCAGTCGGGGCCCATCGTCGGCTACGAGCCGAACCACACGGGGGCGGGCGACTACGAGGAGGCATCGGGCTCGGACATCGTGATCATCACGTCCGGCTCGCCGCGCAAGCCGGGCATGAGCCGCGACGACCTGCTCGAGGTCAACAAGTCGATCGTCGGCGACGTCGCGGGCCAGATCGCCGAGAAGGCCCCCGACGCGACGGTGATCGTCGTCACCAACCCGCTCGACGCGATGTGCCACGCCGCCTACGACGCGCTCGGCTTCCCCCGCCAGCGCGTGATCGGCATGGCCGGGATCCTCGACTCCGCCCGCTTTCGCACGTTCATCGCCTGGGAGCTCGGCGTATCCGCGCGCGACGTGACCGGCTTCGTGCTCGGCGGCCACGGCGACACGATGGTCCCCGTCGTCTCCTACACGAGCGTGGCCGGTGTGCCGATCCGCCAGCTGCTCGAGGACGAGCGGATCGAGGAGATCGTCCAGCGCACCCGCGACGGCGGCGCCGAGGTCGGGAAGCTCCTGCAGACCGGGTCGGCGTTCTACGCGCCCTCGGCCGCGGTGGCCGAGATGGTCGACTCGATCGTGCTCGACCAGAAGCGCATCCTCCCGTGCGCCGCGCTCTGCCAGGGCGAGTACGACATCGACGGACTGTTCGTGGGCGTGCCGGTGCGGCTCGGCCACGACGGCATCGAGGAGATCCTCCAGATCGAGCTGACCGACGAGGAGCGCTCCGGGCTGTCGCACTCCGCGGACTCGGTGCGCGAGCTCGTGGACGCGATGGCGAAGCTGTAGGGAGACCTGCGGGCGTCCGGCGTTGGCGCCGCGCCGCGTAGGCGCGGCTTCAGCGCTCGAGCAGCGCCTTCAGCCGCTCGAGCGACCCCTCGAGCTCGCGCTGGGGGACCGACGTGCTGAGCACCGCGCGCGAGGCGAAGCCGCCGAGGAGCCCGCCCGGTGGGCGGAACTCGAGCGCGTAGACGAACCTCGTGCCCGACTCGATCGGGGCGAAGCGGTACTCGGAGACGGCGGTCGACCGCGCCGGGCCATCACCCGTCCACACCACGTGGCGGGGACGGTCGGCCGTCGTGACCTCCCAGCGGACGTCGAAACCCTTGCCCGCGAGCTTGAGGCGCTGGCACATCGCGTCGCCGTGCTCGAGCACGCGCGGAGGGGCCTCCTTCAGGGCATCGTGGATCGTCACCCACTCGGCCAACTGCTGCGGGTCCATCACCACGTCGTAGACCTCATCGGGCGAGGCCGGAAGGTCGATCTCCCGCTCGAGCTTCATCGCGCGACCAGCTCCTCCTCGATCTCCCAACCGCGAAGGGCGCGGTTCACCGCGCGATCGAAGGAGGTCGGGCGCAGGCCGTAGATCTCGCGAGCGGAGTCGTCGCGGGGAAGGAGGTCGCTCTCGAGGCTCTCCATCAGCGGACGTACGAGCCCGAGAGGCTGGCCGGTCACGCGGGCGACGACCGCGCTGGCCACGAGTGTCTGGTTGAGGCGGACCGCAAGCGGCATGCGGCCAACGCCCATGAGCTCGGCGATGCGCTCGATCATGCGGCCGTAGGAGATCACGTCGGGGCCGACCACGTCGAGCGATCGTCCCTCGGCCTCGGGCACGAGCGGTGTGCGGGCGAGGTACTCGACCGCGTCGCGCTCGGCGATCGGCTGGGTGTGGTTGCGGTGCCAGGCGGGGAAGGGGAGCACGCGCAGGCGCTCCACGAGCCGGACGAGGATGCGGAAGGAGGACGACTGCGCGCCGACCACGATCGACGCGCGCAGTGCGGTGGAGCGCGGCAGGACGTCGAGCAGCGTGTCCTCCACCTCGAGGCGCGAGGCGAGGTGCCGGGACCGCGGTCCCTCGGGCGGCACGATGCCTCCGAGGTACACCGCCCGGTCGACCCCCGCCGCGCGGGCCGCGCGGGCGAAGCGCTCCGCGGCGCGGCGGTCGCGGTCGCTGAAGTCGCCACCGTCGTCCATCGAGTGGACCAGGTAGTAGGCGGTCGAGCAGCCGTCGAGCGCCTCCTCCAGGCCCTCGCCGGAGAGGAGGTCTCCCCGGACCGCCTCGACGCCCGGCCCCGACTCCACGCGCGATGGGTCTCGGGCCAGCGCTCGGACGGGGCGCCCTTCGCCGGCCAGGCGCCGCACGAGCAGCCGGCCGACGTAGCCGGTCGCGCCGGCCACGAGCTCGGGCGCTCCGACTTGGCGTTCCATGCTCACCGGTACGCCTCGGGCCGGCGGCACGGACCACTCATCGGTGTGCCTCGGACCGGCGGCGAGGCTCACCGGGGCCTGCGGGGCGCCGGCCGGCCTCGCCGAAGATCCCGGAAACAGCGCACGCCGACCATGCACGCGAAGAAAAACCCTGCTGTTTGCGGGCGTAACAAAAGTGTGCGTTTTGCGACAACGGGGCCACAGAGTGCTTTCGAATCGGCCACCATGCCGCCTTCGACGACGGGCCGAACACGACTAGCGGATGGGAGAGCATGGCGAAGAGGGTCCCCGAAGGACGCAAGGTGAGCTGCCGGACGTGCTACTTCGGGGCGAACGGCCTCTGTGCGCTCGACTTCACCGAGGCGTGCGTGACGTACCGCCCTGCCGACCGTGGCCTCGCCCCCGAGCGACAGCTCGCCTTCGTGTTCCGCACCGCCCGCACCCGTTCCGCCTACGCCTTCCCCCCGCCCGGGGCGCCGGAGCTCGCGCCGGCGTAGGCGGCCGCGCCCTCGGCGCGGGGGCGGCGTTGCCGGTCCCGCAGGCAACGTCGAGCAC
>Ga0208612_1000298_pt1 | contig 23689 bp, 25 predicted proteins | sample AntDryMetagUQ889_FD_188089 | JGI IMG/M metagenome (GOLD analysis project Ga0208612, IMG submission 188089) | Polar desert microbial communities from Antarctic Dry Valleys - UQ889 (SPAdes) | ecosystem: Environmental > Terrestrial > Soil > Desert | place: Antarctic Dry Valleys | collected 2008-12-31 | reverse complement strand
GTCGGTCGCAGCCTCCGCCGATGCCGCCGATGCCGAGCCGGTGGTCGGGGAGAAGGGCATGCCGCACGCGCGCGCATCGGTCCTCAACCTCATCGTCACCGTCGTCGACGGCGAGGCAGCCGACCGGGTGGTGCACACGCTCATGGACCTCGGCGTACGCCACCCGTCGCGCGCGATCGTCCTCGTCCCGCAGCCCGGATCGGACGCCCACCCCATCGACGCGCGCATCAGCACGCACTGCCACGACGTGGCCACCGGCGGCGACCGCGTCTGCTACGAGGAGGTGGTGCTCACCGTGCGGGGCGATGCTGCCGCGCACCTCTCGGGCGTCGTGGCGCCGTTGCTGATTCACGATCTGCCAACAAGCGTCTGGTGGCCCGGCGATCCACCCTTCGCGGACCCGGTGTTCGACCAGCTGGTGGAGATGGGGGACCACCTCATCGTCGACTCGTCGGACTTCCGCGAGCTCCTCGACGGGCTCCGACGCCTCTCGAGCGTGCGGCGTCGCAGCGGCGTCGGCGACCTGGTCTGGGAGCGGCTTCGCTGGTGGCAGGAGCTCACCGCGCAGTTCTTCGACACGCCGCGCTTCCGCCGCTACCTGCCCAACCTGAGCCGGCTGCACATCCGCTACGCCACCGCTCCGGCCGCGTCGCGGCGAGCGGAGGACCGCGAGGTTGCCCTCGGCGTCGCCGCGCCGATGTCACAGGCGCTGCTCTACGCCGGCTGGATCGCGACGCGCCTGGGGTGGCGGCGGCACCGGACGCTGGAGCCGCTCGCCGACGGGCGATTCCATCTTCGGCTCGAGGGCAGGTACGAGATGGTCGACCTGCTGGTGGAGCCGACGGAGACCGATACGGTGCGCCCCGGCGAGCTCCTCTCCGTCCGGCTGGCCTCGGTCGGCGAGGCCGGCGCCGCACAGTTCATCGTCGACCGGGATGGGGACGGCGCCACCGTCGCCACGAACGCGGACGGCATGACCGCACTGCTGCGCAGGGTGGCCATGGAGCCGCCGAGCGAGGCGGAGTTGCTGAGCTCGCAGCTGACCATGGACGTCGTGGACCCGCTCTACGAGGATGCCCTGCGGGCCGCCGCCATCCTCCTCGCATCGGCACGCGAGGCGGCCGCGTGACTCGCTTCACCGTTTTTCCCGACCCCGATGCCGTCGCGGTGGCAACGGCCGATCACTTCGTGGCGACGGTGCGCGGGGCGATCGAGGCCCGCGGCATCGCGCGAGTCGCTCTCTCCGGCGGCGGAACCCCGAAGCAGGTATACCCGCTGCTCCTCGAGCCGGCGCGCCGAGATGCGGTGGAGTGGAGCCGCGTCGAGTTCTTCTGGGGAGACGAGCGGGCGGTGCCGCCTGACCACCCCGAGTCGAACTTCGGTGTCGCGTACGGGATGCTCATCTCGCAGCTGCCCGCGACCCGGCCGGATCGGGTCCATCGCATGCCGGCCGAGGCGCAGGACCTCGAGGCGGCGGCTCTCTCCCACGAGAGCGAGCTGCGTCTCGCGTTCGGCAGCCGGGCCGACGAGCCGCCCGCCTTCGACCTCGTCTGGCTCGGCATGGGCCCCGACGGCCACACCGCCAGCCTCTTCCCGGGATCAGCGGCGCTCGACGAGCGCGAGCGATGGGTGGTGGCGAACTGGGCGCCCGGCCCGGAGGCATGGCGCATGACGCTCACCTTCCCGGTCCTCGAGGCCGCCCGCCACGTCATCATGGTGGTCACCGGCTCGGACAAGGCGGAGGCGATCGCCCGCATCCGTGCCGGGGACCGCAAGCTTCCCGCGGCCTGCGTGAGGGGACCCGCCGTGGAGTGGATCATCGACGCAGCGGCGGCGGGCGAGGCCGAGTGACGCCTCTGGTCTGGTTGGCGCTGGCCGCCGGCGCCGGCCTGAGCGCCTGGCTCGTTGCCTGGCGGGCGGTGAAGAGCTATCGATCCCGCGAGGCCCGCGACCTCAACGCGGAGCGTTATCTCGCCTGGCGAGGGCGCGCCCGGCCACGCGTCGCGGGCGGGTCTCTGCGGGAGGGGATGACCGGCGCCGAGCGGCGGAGGATCGTGATCGGCTCGCTGCTGGCGGCGGCCGCCGTCGCTACCGTGCTCATCTTCTTCCTGAACAGTTGAGCCGATGCGGGTCGAGCTGCTGTATGCCGAGGATGATCCGGCCTCGATGCCGGCACGCCAGAACCTCGTCGAGGTGCTCACCGAGGACGCGTTCGAGACGCCCATCCAGATGATCGCGGTGGCCACCGACGCCGACGCGGAGCTGCTCGGCATGCGCGGCTCGCCCACCATCCGCATCGACGGGTCGGATATCGAGCTCGATTGGCAGGGGCCGATCGGCCTCGAGCCCCGCGAGTACCCAGCAGATGACGGCACGACCGGCCCCGTGCCCGGCAAGCGGCTCATCCGGCGCGCCGTGGAGCGTGCCCGCGGATGGGGCCACGGGCGGCGCGGCTGACCATGCTTTCGGCCGCGCTGCGCGCCTTCTTCCTGTGGCTCGCCGATCGGCGCTGGGTGGCCCGGCTGGCGTTGGCCACGCCGTTGCTGCGCCGGATGCCGCTGCGGTTCGTGGCGGGCACGACGCTCGACGAGGCAGTCGTTGCCGTGCGTGCCCTGGGTAAGAGCGGCGCGATGGCCACGCTCGACGTGCTCGGCGAGGCGGTGCATGACCGAGCCTCCGCCGATCGCGCGGCCGCCGCCTACGTCGCCGCCATCGAGCGCATCGCCGCGGACGGGCTGGATGCCAACGTCAGCCTCAAGCTGACCCAGATGAGCCTCGACGCGGGCGTCGAAGAGTGCCTGGCCGTCATCGCGCCGGTGGTCGAGGCCGGCCGGCGGCACGGCATCTTCACCAGGATCGACATGGAGTCATCCGCATACACGGAGCGCACGCTGGAGGTCGTCGAGAGCCTGCGTGCGGGCGGCCATGACGTCGGGCCGGTCATCCAGTCGTACCTGCTCCGCTCCCCCGCGGACGTCGAGGTGCTGGCCGCCGGGCGCGTCAGGACGCGCGTCTGCAAGGGCGCGTACCTGGAGGGAGCGGACGTGGCCCACCAGGACCGGGCCGCCGTCGGCGACGCCTTCGTGGCGCTCTGCACGCGGCTGCTCGAGGCCGACGCGTACCCCGCCGTCGCGACCCACGATCCCGAGATGATCGAGCGCGTGGCAACCGCGGCCCGCGAGCGCGGCGTCGGACGAGACCGCTTCGAGTTCCAGATGCTCTACGGCATCCGGCGTGACCTCCAGCGCCGCCTCGTGGCGCGCGGCTACCGGGTTCGCATCTACGTGCCGTACGGCACCGAGTGGTATCCGTACTTCATGCGCAGGCTCGCCGAGCGGCCGGCGAACGTGCTCTTCGTGCTGCGCAGCGTGTTCGGGGAGCGGTCATAGGGCCGTCGGACCCCGGAGCCGCGCGCGGCGTAGACTGGGACGTCCAACCATGTCAGCCAGCAAGCGCCCGAGCACCTCGAGCCTCCGGCGATACCTCACCTCGCGGCCCTACGTGGCGGTCGCCGACATCCGCCGCCGCTTCGCGCTCGAGCCCGATGCCATGAGCCTGGTCAGCCGGAACGGCACGAGCGCGTACATCGGCCTGCCGGATCGCGAAGCGGCCAAGCTCGAGGACCTGTGGCGCCGAGACGAGGTGGGCGTGGAGCTCTCCGTGGAGGTCAACGCACCGGTCGTCGTGGGCGTCTACCCGATGCGCCTCGCCCGCTTCGTCATGGACCAGCAGATGAGCAACGGCAACGGGTTCGGCCACCACGTCCCGAGTGCCGAGGTCGCGCATGGCGCGGTGGCACACGGAGAGGTCGCACACGGAGAGGTCGCACACGGAGAGTCGCCCGAGCGGTGAGGGTTGCGGCGGTCATCAGGGACCTCATGCTCTTCAGCCGCATCGAGGCGGCGGCTGCCGTCGGCGGGGCATCCCTCCGACGCGCCGACGCGCCGGGCGACGTTCCTCTGGAGCCACCGCCTGACCTCGTGCTCGTCGACTGGTCGGACCGCTCACCTGCCTGGGCCGATGAACTTCGCGCCTGGCGCGCGGCCGTCCCCGCCGCCCGCGTGATCCTCTTCGGGCCGCACACCGACCTCGAGGCGCACGCCGCCGCCCGCGAGGCGGGGCTCGGACCGATGTGGGCGCGCTCGAAGCTCGTCGCGGAGCTGCCGAGCCTGATGCGCGGCTAGCCGCGGGCCGTCGCGACCTGCCCCTCCGGCGTGTCGCGGACCTCGACGCCCATGGCCGCCAGGTCGTCACGGAGAGCATCGGCGGCCGCGAAGTCCCTGGCGGCGCGCGCCGCGGCACGTCGCTCGAGCAGTTCGCTGGCGCCCTCTGGCAGCGGCTCGTCCGCGGGGGCCGCCCCCAGGTCCAGCCCGAGGACGCGGTCAAAGTCGTGGAGGAGCGCGCCCCGCTGCGGACCCGTCAGATCTGCGGTGGCCGCCACCTCGTGGGCGATGGCCAGCGCTTTCGGGGTCGCGAGGTCATCGGCGATGGCAGCGGCGAAACGCGCTCGGTAGCTCGCCATCGGCTCGGCGGCCAGGTCGACGGGCTCATCCGGTCCGGTCGCGGCGCGGCGGAGCCGAGCGAGGCCGGACGCTGCGGCATGCATCGCATCGGCGGTGAAGTCGAGCCGTGAGCGGTACTGCGCCGTCAGCGCCAGGTAGCGGAAGACGAGCGGCTCGTGGCCCTTGGTCGGCAGCTCGGTGACACGGATGAAGTTGCCGGCGCTCTTCGCCATCTTCGCGTCGTTGAGCGTCAGGAACTCGCCGTGCATCCAGATGCTCACGACCTCGTGGCCCAGCGCCCCCTCAGACTGCGCGATCTCGTCCTCGTGGTGGGGGAACTTGTTGTCGATGCCGCCGGTGTGGATGTCGAACCGCTCGCCGAGGTGCTTGAGGCTCATCGCCGAGCACTCGATGTGCCAGCCGGGAAACCCTTCTCCCCACGGCGAAGGCCACTTCATGAGCCGGTTCGCGCCCGCACGCTTCCAGAGGGCGAAGTCCTCCGGATCGCGCTTGTCGGCCTCGACCTCGACGCGGTGACCGGCATGCATCTGGTCCAGCCGCTGTCCCGACAGCTTCCCGTAGCCGGAGAACTCGGAGACGTCGAAGTAGACGGTGCCATCGACCTCGTAGGCGAGCCCGCGTTCGATGAGCGTGCGGGTCATGTCGATCATCTCCGGCACGTGGTCGGTTGCCTTCGGGTAGACGTCGACCGGCAGGATGTTGATGGCCGCCTCGTCCTCGAGCCAGGCATCGGTGTAGAACTGCGCGAGCTCCGAGGGTGACTTGCCCTCCTCGGCGGCGGAGGCCTCGATGCGGTCCTCGCCGGCGTCGAACGTGTCGTCGCGCATGTGCCCCACGTCGGTGATGTTCTTCACGTGGCGCACCGCGTAGCCGAGGTACTCGAGCGATCGGCGCAGCAGGTCGGCGAAGAGGAACGACCGCAGGTTGCCGATGTGCGCGTACCTGTAGACCGTTGGGCCGCAGGTATAGATCGTGACGAGGCCGGGGGTGACCGGCACGAGCGGCTCCGTGCTGCGGGTCAGCGAGTTGTGCAGGCGGACCTGCGGAAGGGGACCCGTCATGGCCCGGCGATTGTACCGAGCGTGGTCCGCACTACCATGGCGGCCCATGCCGCAGCGCGATGCCTCCGACGAGTTTCCCCTGGCGCTCGGCGAGGAGCCGCGCTTCTGCCCTGCCTGCGGCAGGCCGGTCGAGGCGCGGACGCTCGAGGCGGATCACCGGCCGCGGCTGGTCTGCCCCGAGGGCCACGTCACGTGGCGCAACCCGCGGATGGTGGTCGGCACGCTGCCGGTCCAGTCGGGGCGCGTGTACCTGGCGCGTCGGTCGATCGAGCCCGGTGCCGGCCGATGGACCTATCCCGGCGGCTTCCTGGAGATCGGCGAGGCCGCGCAGGAGGGTGCGCGCCGCGAGACCGAGGAGGAGACCGAGCTGCTGGTCGAGGTGGGGCGGCTCATCGGCGTCTACTCGCGTCCGCATGCCGGTGTGGTCACGGTCGTCTACGAGGCCTCCGTGGTCGGCGGCCGCCCGGAGCCCGCGGCAGAGACGACCGACGTGCGCGCCTTCGGGCCAGATGAGATCCCGTGGGACGAGCTCGCCTTCAGCACCGTCGAGAGCGCGCTGCGCGACTGGGTTGCGTCGCTTCCCGGACGCGGGCCGCGGTTTGTGCCCGAGCTGTGGGTCGAGGGTGACCCCGCGGACTAACCGCGCGGCTGCTGCGTCGTTACCAGCCTCGGGAAATTGGGCTGCCCCGGGCGACCGTTGTTTCCAAACGGCGGAAAGAGGCATCTGGCCGTCACTCGTAGCGGCTGAAGACCGCCACCGCGTTCTGACCGCCGAACCCGAAGCCGTTGACGATGGCGACGTCCACCGAGGACGTGCGCGCGACGTTCGGCACGTAATCGAGATCGCACTCCGGGTCGGGCGTCTGAAGGTTGATCGTCGGCGGGATGACACCGTCGCGGATGGCGAGGATGGCGGCCAGCGCGGACATCGCCCCGGCCGCCCCGAGGGTGTGGCCGAGCATGCTCTTGTTGCTGCTCACCGCCAGCCGATCGGCGTGCTCGCCGAACGCCGCGCGGATGGCGCGCGTTTCGGTGGCGTCGTTGAGCGGCGTGCTGGTGCCGTGCGCCGCCACGTACTGCACGTCCGCCATCTCGAGGTGCGCATCGGCGACGGCGCGCTGCATCGCCCGCGCCGCGCCACGCCCTGACGGCTCGGGCGCCGAGATGTGGAACGCGTCGGCCGTCAGGGCGCCGCCGGCAACCTCGGCGAGGATGGGAGCGCCACGCGCCTCGGCGTGCTCGGCCGCCTCGACGACCACGACGCCCGCCGCCTCGCCGAACACGAAGCCGTCGCGCGTCGCGTCGAACGGCCGCGATGCGCGCTCCGGGTCGTCGTTGCGCTTCGACAGCGCCCCCATGTTGGCGAGCGCCGCGAAGGCGATCGGTATGATCGCGCTCTCGGTCCCCCCGGCGACGACCACGTCCACGTCGCCATGCTCGATGAGCCGCTGCGCCTCCACGAAGGCCTGCACCCCGGAGGCGCAGGCGGCCACGGAGGTGATGACCGGGCCGCCGATCCCGTTCTGGATGCTGATCTGGCACGCGGCCATGGAGGGCGACAGCATCGGCACCATGAAGGGGCTGACGCGCTTGCCGCCCTGCTCCAGGTAGGTCGCCTCGCCGGTGGCCACCTCCTCGAGGCCTCCGCCACCGGTGTTCATCACGACGGCGATGTCATCGCGGTTGTGATCGCCAATCTCGATCCCCGAGTCGTCGATCGCCTGGCGTGCGGCCGCCACGGCAAGCTGCGCGAAGCGGCTCATGCGACGAGCCTGCTTGAAGTCCATCCAGTCGCGGGGCTCGAAGCCCTTCACCTCGGCCGCGATGCGCACCTCGAGGTCCGATGCATCGAAGAGCGTGATCGGCCCGACGCCCGAGACGCCGGCGACGAGGTTGGACCAGAAGGTGGGGACGTCGTTGCCGACGGGAGTGACCGCCCCGAGCCCCGTGATGACGGCGCGGCGGCGTGGGTCGCGGGTCACGCGTCGACGCGGCGGAAGATGACGGTGCTGTTGTGCCCGCCGAGCCCCATCGAGTTCGAGAGGGCAACGCGGACGTCCGCGGCGCGCGCCTCGTTCGGGACGTAGTCGAGCGTCAGCTCCGGATCGGGGTGCCGGTAGTTGATGGTGGGCGGGATGCAGCCGGTCGCGATCGTCTTGACGCACACGAAGCCCTCGATCGCCCCGGCGGCGCCCATCGCGTGTCCGGTCATCGACTTTGTGCTGCTGACGGCAAGGCGGTCGGCATGCTCGCCGAAGACGTCGCGGATAGCCATCGTCTCGAAGCGGTCGTTGAGCGGTGTGCTCGTGCCGTGGGCGTTGATGTAGTCCACGGCCTCCGGGCGGATGCCCGCGCGCTCGAGCGCCGCGCGCATGGCGCGCTGGTTGCCCTCGCCGCGCTCGGCCGGTGCGGCCATGTCGAACGCATCGGCAGACGATCCGTAGCCGATCACTTCCGCGAGCGGCGTTGCTCCGCGGGCCAGTGCGTGCTCGAGCTCCTCGAGCACGAGCACCGCCGAGCCCTCGGACACGACGAACCCGTCACGGGTCGCGTCGAACGGGCGCGATGCCATCGGCGCGCTGTACTCGCCGGTGTCGGGGTCGCGCGGCGTGCCGAGCGCCCGCATCTGGCCGAAGCCGGCGAAGGCGAGCGGCACCAGCGGCGCCTCGGTGCCGGCACCGAGCATGATGTCCGCCTGGCCGCGCACGATCGCCTCCATCGCCTCGCCGATGGCGTGGCCGCCGGTGGCGCAGGCGCTCACCACCGCCATGTTCGGCCCGCGCAGGCCGAACTGGATGGCGACCTGGCCCGATGCCGAGTCGGGGAGCATGTGCGGCAGCATGAACGGCGAGACGCGCCGCGGGCCGCGCTCGAGGAGTGTCCTGTGACCGTCGAGCATGATCCCGATGCCGCCGATGCCGGTGCCGAACACCATCCCGAAGCGGTCGGCGTTGACGCCGCTGACGCGACCGTCGTCCCCGAGCAGGCCGGCGTGGCGAAGGGCCTCTCCGGAAGCGGCGACCGCGAAGTGCGTGTTGCGGTCGTGGCGCCGCGCGTCCTTCGCGTCCATGTACTCGGTCGCGTCGAAGCCCTTCACCTCGCCCGCGACGTGGATCTCAAAGGGCGTTGGATCGAAGAGCGTGATGTCGGCGATGCCCGACCGACCGGCGACGAGGGCGTCCCAGCTGGCCTCGGCGCCGATGCCGACCGGGGTGACGGCCCCGAGGCCGGTCACGACCGCGCGGCGCGCGCTCACCCCTCGGGCTCTCGCAGGAGCTCGCGCCACGTCGGCTCGCCCGGTCCGTCCACCGGATGCGTGCGGGCCTCCGGGCTGATACGTCGGATCAGGCCCGAGAGCACTCGCCCCGGGCCGATCTCGACGAAGTCGGTGACGCCGTCTGCGACCATGCGCCGCACCGCGGCTGTCCACTGCACACCGTGCACGAGGTGCTCGGCGAGCTCCGTGCGCAGCCCCTCCGCCGTGTTGATGAGGGTGGCGTGCACGTTGCCGAGCATCGGCACGTTGGGATCGCGGAAGGGGACCAGTGCGAGGATGCGGGCGAACTCGTCGCGTGCGCGGCGCATGAGCGGGGAGTGGCTTGCGACGCTCACGGTCAGGCGCACGGCCTTGCGCGCGCCGACGGTCCGGCTCATCTCGAGGGCGAAGACCAGGGCCGGGATGACGCCCGACAGGACGATCTGCCCGGGCGCGTTGGCATTGGCGACGCTGATCTCGCCGTGCTCGCGTGCCGCGTCCACGATCTCGCCCACCTGCTCGTCGGACAGGCCCACCACGGCGCCCATGCCGCCCTCGATGCCGCGCTCCTGCATGATCCGGCCGCGCTCCCGGACGAGGCGCAGCGCATCGGCATAGTCGATCGCATCGGCGGCGACGGCGGCGGCGTACTGGCCCGCCGAGTGGCCGGCGAGCGCGCTGGGAGTGATGTCGGTGCCCGCCTCGCGTGCATCGGCCTTCATGGCCTCGAGGAAGGCGACGCTGGTTGCCAGGATTGCCGGCTGCGCGTTGATCGTCCGGTCGAGCTCATCGGCAGGTCCCTGGAGGATGAGCCGGGTGAGCGGGATGCCGAGCGCCGCATCGGCGCGCGCGAAGGCGGCTGCGGCCTCCGGAGAGCGTTCGACGAGCTCTGCGGCCATCCCGACGTACTGGGAGCCCTGGCCGGGGAAGACGAAGGCGATCGAGCGCTGCGGAGGGGCAGCGGCAGCATCGGTCTGGTGGGGCATGACTCAAGCGTGGACGGGTATTCGCGCGAGTATACCGTCGGGTGCCCCGAGTCCCTCTCACGGCCGCCGGGCCATCAGCCCCGCGTCACGTACCTCGACACCACCTCGGCAAGCACCGGAAGCCCGAACGCGAGCGCGCTCACCGGCACCCGCTCGTCGTGCCCGTGGAAGAGGGAGAGGAACGGCACGTCCGGCCCGAGCCGCAGCGGGGCGAATCCGTAGCATGGGATGCTGAGCTCGACGAGCGCCTTCGCGTCGGTCCCGGGCGTGATCATCATCGGCACCGAGCTCGCCTCAGGATCCGCGCTGCGCAATGCGTCGTGCATGAGCGTCACGATCTCGGCGTCCGCCGGCCACTCGACCGCCGGCAGGCTGACGACGGCCTCGACCGTGGCGTTCTCGCCGACGACCTCCTGGAGGTGCCGCAGCAGCTCGCCCTGGTCCGTCCCGGGGAGCGTCCTGACATCCACCTCCGCCTCGGCTGTCCCCGGGATGACGTTCACCTTCTTCCCGGCCCGCAGCACGTTCGGGGTGACGGTGTCGCGGAGCATGGCGTCCAGGGAGCGGCGCATGACGGGGTCCGCGACCGAGCGCTCGAGGGCCGCGGTGGCCGCGACAGGATCCTGCTCCGCCAGGCGCGCGACCTCCTCGAGCCCGAGTGCGGCGAGGAACTCGGCGACCGCCGGCAGGACGCGGCCGGGGCGTCGCGCCTGGTCCTCCGCCAGGGCCGTGACCGCCGCCGCGAGCTTCACCGCGGCGTTGTCCGCGTGTGGCATCGAGCCGTGGCCCGGTGTGCCGGTTGAGCGCAGCCGCGTCCACACGATGCCTTTCTCCGCGACCTGGATGGCGTAGAAGCGCCGGTCGCCGAGCGTGATCGAGTAGCCGCCGACCTCGTTGATGGCCGCGGCCGCGGGACGCCCCTCGGCGTCGGTGAAGAGCTCCGGCCGCCGCGCGACGAGGCCGCGCGCCCCGTGGCTGCCGCCCGCCTCCTCGTCCGCCACCGCCACGAAGATGACGTCCCGCCGCAGGTCCGCGCCCGCGCGTTTGAGCGCCAGCATCACCCCCAGCTCCATGGCGACCATGTTCTTCATGTCGACGGCACCCCTGCCCCACACGACGCCGTCGACCAGCTCAGCGCCGAACGGGTCGCGGGTCCACGACTCGGCGTCGACCGGCACCACGTCGATGTGGCTGAGCAGGATCAATGGTGGCTCCGTGGCCTGACCGGTGGCGCGCAGCCGGGCGAAGCAGCTCCCGCGGCCGGGGGTCAGCTCCACGACTTCCGTCTCGATCCCGTCTCCGCCGAGGACGTCGGCGCAGTAGCGGGCTGCGGCAGTCTCCGCGCCGGTCGTGTCGCGGCCCGCAGCGGTGTCGGCGACGCCCGGCGGGTTCACCGACGGGATGCGGATCAGCGCGCGCAGATCCTCGACGCAGCGGTCCAGGTCGAGATGGGCGCGGAGGTCGGCTGCCATGCGGCTACGGTAGCCTGGCCAGGTCGTGCGGGTCGTGGCCTCCGGAGTCCACGCTCGATGGCCGATTTGCCTTCCACCGGGGCGCGGACGGACTTCGCGTGCGATCGCCCCCGAGGCGCATCGTCACCAGCCACGCCAGCGGCAGCTCGGCGGCCAGGAGCGCCAGCGCCACGATCAGCAGCACCGGTAGCTGGAGCGCCGACCCGGAAATGGCCAGCGCCCACAGGAAGAACAGGTGGATGGCGGCGCGCGTGACGAACGTGAGCCGAATGTCCAGGATCGCAGTCGCCTGACCGTCCGGACGGCCGCGGTCCGATCCCCAGATGCCCCAGGCCGCGGTCCCCAGGAAGACCGCGAAGGTAATGAGGAAGAGGAGCATGCCACCGCCCGGCGTGGGGTCGATCAGCGGCTGGAGGATGGTGAAGGGCACGAGGCTCAGCAGCAGGATGGCGAAGGCGGGGATGGGCACGAGCAGCTGAGCCCACTCGAGCCTCGAGCCGGGAGCGGCCCGTTCGCGCAGCCAGCGGGTGAGCAGGCTGAACCCGAAGGTCACGAACAGCCACGCGTAGAAGTTGCCGGCCGGAACGCCGAACCACGCCGCCTCGGCGGACAGCGGCGTGCCCGTCACGTGGTCGCGCCAGGTCCACAGGCCAATGCGGATCGCAATGGCATCGAAGGCGAGGTCGAGCATGATCGCGAGCACGCTGTCGGAGAACGGAGCCCATCGGCGCCGGACGCCGAGCGCGTCGGTGATGCGCATGGCTCCCGCGATGATGACCGCCCAGGTGAGGCCGATGACGAGCGGTGCCCGGTCGATTGCGAGCACGAACCCAGGTGCGTACTCGTATGTGCCGAAGATGAGCTGGTCGCCCTCCTCGAGGAGCAGGCCGAACATCGCCGCGCTCGCGAGCTCGAGGAATGGCATCCGGCCGCGCCGCAGGGCCAGCCAGGCGGCCAGCGCGAAGAAGACGGCAGCGGCCAGCTCCAGCGCGAGGAAAAGTGGGTCCATGGGCCGCCGATGATATCGGCCCTGACCGTCCCTCGCCCTCAGGCGTCTCCACGGGCCGCTGCCCGGCGGGGTGGTGGGCGGAACGCGAGGATCACTGCGCCTGCGGCCAGCACCGCCACGATCGCGAAGACCTGGGCGGCGGCGATGTCGACGCGCGACCACAGCTGGGCCGCCCCCAGTGCGCCGATGACGATCCCACCGTTCGAGATGCCGCTCACGATCCCGAAGGTGCGGCCGCGCCGGCGCTCGCCTGCGACGTCGGCAAGCAGCGCGAACCAGGACGCGTTGTAGCCGGTGATGCCCGCGCCGGCCAGCGTCGCGAGCGCGAAGGTCGCAGCCTGGGGCAGCCCGAGCACCAGGCCGAGTGAGAACCCCGCGATCGGCAGCGTCGAGAGTGCCGCGACCGGGCGGCGTCCGTAACGATCGGCCAGGTGGGCGATCGGCGGACCGAGCAGGATGCTTCCCGCCCCGAAGAACGAAAAGGCGATGCCGATCTCGAGTGTCGACCAGCCGAGACGCTCGGTCGCCATCGGCGCGTACGAGGTGATGAAGGCGCCGTAGCTGGCCATGATCGCGAGGTTGGCGACCAGGAGCAGCGCCAGGGACCGATACGGGACAGCCTCGGCATCGGTCGGCGCGCCGGCGACAGCGGGCTCGACGCGCTTCGGGCGCGGCAGGAAGAGGGTCCCGACGAATGCGATCGCGCTCGTGACGGTCACGATGACGAACGGGGCGCGCAGTCCGCCGATTGCCGCCGCCAGGCCACCGACCGCGGGGCCCAGGACCAATCCCGCCGACTGCCCCGCGGAGATGATCCCGTTGGCGAACGCGCGACGGGCGGGATGTGTCACCTCGGTCACGTAGATGCGCTCCGACACGAGCATCGCGCCGCCGCCGAAACCGGCGAACGATCGCCACGCGATGAGCCACGGAGCGGCGGCCGATGTCGCGATGAGCGCGTTCATCGCCGCGTACAGGCCGAGGCCGCCGCTCATGAATCGGCGCGAGCCGAACCGGTCCGTCAGAAACCCGGTGCCAAGCTGGCCGATGGCGTTCGTGATGGCGAACGAGGCCGTCAGCAGGCCCAGGACGAACGGCGTGGCGCCCAGCTCGCTGGCGAAGAGCGGCAGGAGGGGCAGCATGACCGAGATCCCGAGCTGGCTGATGAAGCCGATGAATGCCAGGAGCGCCAGCGCCGGATCGAGGCCGCTGGTGAGGGTCGCCACGCGTGAGAAGGCCGAGCGCGCGGTCACACGCCGATGCTATCGCGCCTCCGGCTCTTCCGGGGCATCGCGCGGTTGCCGCGTAGAATCGCCCGATGGCCACAGAGGTGCGCGCCGGGCACGTTCCGATCTACATCGCCGGACGCTTCGAGGAGGCGGGGACGCCGCTCGAGGTCCGCAATCCCGCCACCGGCGACCTGGTCGGCACCACGTTCCAGGCCGGCACGGACGAGCTGGAGCGCGCGACGGTGGCCGCGGTCAGTGCCTTCGAGCAGACGAAGCACCTGGCGAGCTACGAGCGACGGGACGCCCTGGCGCACGTGGCGACCTGCATCGAGCGCGACGCGGACGAGCTCGCCACGCTGCTCAGCGCCGAGTCCGGCAAGCCGATTCGCGACGCCCGCGCCGAGGTGGCACGCGGAGCGCTGACGTTCCGCACCGCGGCGGAGGAGGCGTTGCGCATCAATGGCGAGTGGCTGCCGCTCGACTGGTCTGCCGCGAACCGAGGCCGGCACGGGATCGTTCGGCACTACCCCATCGGCCCCGTGGCCGGCATCAGCCCGTTCAACTTCCCGCTCAACCTCGCCGCGCACAAGGTCGCGCCGGCCATCGCCGCGGGGTGCAGCATCGTGCTCAAGCCCCCGTCGAAGGATCCCCTGAGCATGCTGCGCATCGCGCGCTACATCGACGAGACCGACCTGCCGCCCGGCGCGGTCAGCATCCTGCCCATGGATCGGCCCACCGGAGACCGGATGGTCTCGGACGATCGGTTCAAGCTGCTCAGCTTCACCGGCTCGCCTTCCATCGGCTGGAAGATGAAGGCCGATGCCGGCAGGAAGAAGGTCGTCCTCGAGCTGGGCGGCAACGCGGGCGCCATCGTGGACGAGACCGCGGACCTCGACTGGGCGGTGGATCGGCTGGTGTACGGCGCCTTCGCCTATGCCGGGCAGGTGTGCATCAGCGTCCAGCGCATCTACGTCGTGCGCGAGATCTACGACGAGTTCGAGCGTCGCTTCATCGAGCGTGTCGGCCGGGTGCAGATGGGAGATCCGCTCGACCCCGAGACGGACCTGGGGCCGATGCTCGACGAGGCGGCGGTGGAGCGGACCGAGGGCTGGGTGAGCGAGGCGATCACGGACGGTGCACGCGCCCTGGTTCGAGGTGAGCCGAACGGCCGCTGGTTCGGTCCGACGGTCCTCGTGGACGTGCCGCGGGACGCGGCCATCTGCGCCGAGGAGGCCTTCGCGCCGGTCGTCAACCTCTTTCCGGTCGACACCTTCGCCGATGCGCTGCGCGAGATCAACGACTCGCGATTCGGGCTCCAGTGCGGTGTCTTCACCTCGTCGCTCGAGCGGACGCTCGCCGCGCACGACGAGCTGGAGGTCGGCGGCGTGATCGTCAACGACGTTCCCACGTGGCGCACGGACTCGATGCCATACGGCGGCGTCAAGGACTCCGGACTGGGTCGCGAAGGGCTGCGCTGGAGCATCGCCGACATGACCGAGCCGCGCCTCCTCGTCTTCGCCCGCGGCTCCTGACGCGCGTGGACGCGACGGGCACGGCCGGGCCCGGAACCACCTTTGCCCGTGTGCTGCGCGCCGAGGAGCTTCGTGATGGCGAGCTCATCCCCGTTCTCATCGACGGCACGCCGGTCGTCCTCGTGCGCCACGCCGGCGAGTTCTTCGCCGTGCAGAACAACTGCTCCCACCGCGACTTCCCGCTGTCCGAGGCGGGCTTCGACCCTCGGGACGGCGTCCTGGTGTGCGCGTGGCACGGGGGCTGTTTCGACGTGCGCAGCGGCGCGGCCGTCGTGCCACCTGCGGTCGATCCGGTCGAGACGTTCCCCGTCCGGCTCAGCGACGGCTGGGTCGAGATCGGCCTGACCGGCAGCCTGGCGCGCGAGCAAGGAGCGGCCTAGTCAGCGTCGGCGTCGCGGCCGTGCCGCCGGCTCGTCGCCCGGAGCATCCCTGCGCACCGCGCCCTGCATCCGGTCCCGTGCGGCACGCTCGAGATTATGCGCCGTGCTGATGAGTGCGATGTGGGTGAATGCCTGCGGGAAGTTGCCGAGTAGGCCCTCCCGCGAGTCCCACTCCTCGCTGAACAGGCCGAGGTCGTTGGCCTTGCCCGAGAGCGTGCCGAACGCCTCGTGCGCTCGATCCAGGCGACCGCGCAGGGCGTGGTTGTCCACCAGCCAGTACGAGCAGATGAGGAAGGCCCCCTCCTCGCCCGCGACCCCCTCCACGTTCTCATCGGTCAGGTAGCGTCGAACGAGCCCGCCGTCATCGGTCAGCTCACGCTCGATGGCGCGCAGCGTCGCCTGCGCGCTCGGGGCCTCGTGGTCCACGAAGCCGATGAGCGGAAAGAGGAGCGCGGAGGCATCCACGGCATCCGCGCCGAAGTATTGGGCGAACGCGCCGTCGGCGCGACGCCCCCGTCGCATGACTGCCTGACGGACGAGGTCCGCCTCGCGGCGCCAGTGCTCGAGCCTCTCGGCCTCCTGCCTATCACGGCCAAGCATCTCGGCGATGCGCGCGATGCGGTCGAGCGCGACCCAGCACATCACCTTCGAGTAGGTGAAGTGTCGCCGGCCGCCCCGCACCTCCCAGATCGAGGTGTCGGTGCGCCGCCAGCGGGACGCCGCCAGGTCGGCGATGGCGGCGTAGAGCTCCCACTCGTGGTCCGAGACGGCGTTTCCAGCTCGGGCGTCGAGGTAGGCGGCGTCGAGCATCTCCCCGTAGATGTCGAGCTGCCGCTGCCAGGCGGCTCCGTTGCCGATCCGCACCGGCCGCGAGCCGCGGTAGCCCTCGAGATGCTCGAGCTCCCGCTCGCGGCCGGCGCTGGCCCCGTCCACCCGGTAGAGGACGAGCGGATCCACGTTCTCCGCACACGTCCGCGTCAGCCAGTCCATGAAGGCGTTCGACTCGTACCGGTACCCGAGCGTCAGGAGCGCGTAGAGCGTGAAGCTTGCGTCTCGCAGCCAGGTGAAGCGGTAGTCCCAGTTCCGCTCGCCGCCGATCGTCTCCGGCAGCGACGTCGTGCCGGCGGCCACGATCGAGCCGGATGGGTGGTACGTGAGGAGCTTCAGCGTGATGGCGGAGCGCTCCACGAGCGCGCCATACGGGCCGTCGTACTGCGAGAGCGCGGCCCACGAGCGCCAGAAGGACGCCGTCTCGTGCTGCCAGCGCCCAATCTCCGGCAGCCCCGCCGGCGCGAACCGGTGCTCCCCGGACTCGACGCCCTCGCCAGCCACGTCGCCGGGCCCGTGGTCGATGACGACGCCCACCTCCTCGCAGGGGTTGAGCGTGAGGCGGATCGTGGCGTCGCCGTCGCGGATCGGGCCCCACGGATGCGTCGCCTCGAGCCCGATAATGCGACCGGCGGCGCGGATCGACAGCACGCGGCGTCGGGCGCCATCGGGACCCGCGAGAGTGATCCGCGGCCGCTCGACGGTGCCATAGGCCGGCCGCGCCGCGCAACGTCACGGTCACGCGGCCACGGGTGCAACGGACGAGCCGCACGAGCTTCTGCCGGGCGAAGGGCACCGGCCCGAGTTCGCCGGTTCGGCCCTCCACGGCGAGAAAGTCGGTGACCTCGAGTCCGCCCTCGTCGCATTCGAGCTTCGTCTCGAGGATGGCCGTTGCGCGCCGATACCGGCGACCGGCGGGGCGCAGGCCCGCGGCTTCGAGGTGGAAGGAGCCGCCGCGCTCCCAGTCGAGGATGCGTCCGAAGACCGAGGGCCCGTCGAAGCGCGGCTGGCACCACCAGTCGATCGACGCGGTGCGCGAGACGAGCGCGATGGTTCGGCAGTCGCCGATGACGCCGTAGTCGCCGATCGGCGGATAGCGGTCGCTCATTGACCATGAGTCTGACCGGCGCCGGCTCGCCCGTATACTCGCGGGCCACCAATGTCGATCGACGCTCTCCCGTTCGTGAACTGGATCTTCTGGGCGGCGCTGTCGGCCGGAACCCTGCTCGTCGTCGGCCTGATCGAGGTGGCCGGGGGCACCACGCGGGGCTATCGGCTCTTCATGGCGTGGCTGGTGCTCGTGCTCGCCGCGGTCCTGGTCGCCAGCGAGCTGTCGCTGCCGACCGGCGTGGAAGCGGGATCGACCGAAGCCCTCCGCCGTCCGCTGGTGCTCGCCTTCGCCGCCGGCTCGCTGGCTTACCTCGTCGCGTCGATCGCCCGGTGGCCGCGCGCCGGCGTCGCCATCGGGTCTGCGATGGTCGGCCTCGCGGCGCTCGTGGTGCTGGCCGTCGGAGGCGGCACCCGCAGTGCGCCGCTGTTCGCCGGGCAGGTCGTCATCGCCGCCCTCGCGCTCGGCGCGGTGAACGCGGCCATGCTGCTCGGCCACTGGTACCTCGTCACGCCACGCCTGTCTCCGGCGCCGCTGCGGCGGATGATGTGGCTCCTCTTGGGGAGCCTCGTGCTCCAGGGGCTGGCGTTCGCGGCTGCCCTGGTGGTGGTCGGCACGGATGCCCTCATCGGCGGCCTCGGCTGGCTGACGTGGCTGCGCCTGGCCGTCGGAGTGCTGCTGCCCATCGTCGTGACGGTGCTCGCGCTGAAGGCCTCGCACGCCCCGTCGCTCCAGGCGTCGACCGGCCTGCTCTACATCGGCCTGGCGCTGGTGATGGCTGGATCGATCGCCGGGGCGAGCATCAGCTACCTCACCGGGGTCCCGGTCTGACCGTGCTCGTCACTGTTCGCACCTTCGCCTCGCTGCGCGAGCTTTCGACTGTCCGATGCGAGCTGACGCTCGCCGAAGGCTCCACGCTCGCCGATGCCTGGACCGAGCTCCTGGGCCGCTTTCCGCGTATCGAGCCGCACCGCCCGTACGTGCGCGCCGCCCGCAACGGTGCCTACGCCGGCTGGGAGGAACCATTGGCCGATGGCGACGTCGTGGCCTTTCTGCCGCCGGTGAGCGGAGGCTCGTCGGGCCTGACCGACGAGCCGATCGACGTCGCCGCGCTCGAGGCCTCGGTCGCGAGGCCGGGACACGGTGCCGTGCTCACCTTCGTCGGGCGAGCCCGGGATGCGTCCGATGACGGCAGGGCGGTGACCGAGCTCGAGTACGAGGTCTTCGCGGAGATGGCGGTGCCGGTTCTCGACGAGATCATCGGCGAGGCGGAATCTCGCTTCGGCGTGGCTGTCGCGGTCGTCCATCGGTTCGGGGTCGTCCCGGTGGGTGAGGCCGCGGTGGCGATCGTCAGCGCGGCGGCGCACCGCGCGGAGGCGTACGAGTCGAATCGGTTCGTCATCGAGGCGATCAAGGAACGCCTGCCGATCTGGAAGCGCGAGCGCTTCGCCGACGGCAGCGAGTGGAAGCGGGCGGGAGCCTGATGCGCCGCCTCGCATTCGTGGCCGGATGGGCAGTCGTGGGCTTCGTGGCGCTCATCGGCATCGAGTTCCTGCTCCTCGGGCGCCGCGAGTTCCTCCCGTCCGATCCCGGCTACGTGGTGGACTCGCGCGTGGGGCCGGGCGGCGGCGCGACCGGCGATCCGGTGCGGCTGGCGGTGCTCGGTGACTCGACCGTCGTCGGCGTCGGGTCGCCGACCGAGGCCGAGTCGCTGGCCGCCCTCATCGCGGAGCGAGTGAGCGAGGCGACCGGCCGCGCGGTGCAGGTCACGGGCTTCGGCGTCTCGGGAGCGCGGACCGGCACGCTGACGGCCGACCAGCTTCCGCGCGTCGGGAGCGCGTTCGACGCGGTCGTGCTGGTGATCGGGTCAAACGACGCGACGCACGCCACGCCGTGGTGGACGCTGCGCAGCCAGACGGTGGAGATGCTCGAGCGAGCGACCGCATTGGGAGCGCCCGTCGTCCTGGCCGGCACGCCGCGCTTCAGCGGCACCGAGATCATCCCGGAGCCGCTGCGCACCATGGTCGATCGCTACTCCGGCGTCCTGCGTGGCGAGCAGCGGGCCGCGGCCGACGCGGTTCCGGGCGTGCGCTTCGTGGACCTCGCCGCCGAGGCGAGCCCGCGCTTCGAGGGCGTGCCCGAGGCGACCAGCTCCGACGGGTTCCACCCTTCGCCGATCGGTTACGGCTTCTGGGCCGATGCCCTCGCGCCCTCCGTCGTGGCGGCGCTCGCCGACGCGGGCTGAAGCCCGGCCAGCCATCGGTCCGCCTCCCGCGGCGAACGAAGCCGGATGAGCCGGATGTCGGGGCGAGTGGCCAGGCGCTCGAGGGTCCGGCGGCGACGGCTGCGATGCGTTCGCAGGATCCACCACAGCAGCCCGCCGCGGCGAAGTGCGTTGCCGACCGACTCGCGGTTGCCCGTTCCGGGCCAGAACTCGTCGCCGCTCCGGATGCGCGCGACCGTGCGACGAGCCCAGCGGCCGAGCACGATCGGCATCGGGTAGTCCAGCCAGACCAACGTGTCGACGCGCTCCCAGGTGATGTCGCGATGGCTGGCGTAGCCGCCGTCGGCCACCCAGCCGTCGGCCGCCAGCGCCTCCCGCAGCCGCTCACGGAACACGGCCTCGGGGACGGGCGTCCACTCCGGCCCCCAGAAGCACGCGTCGAACTCCACGTACGGCAGCGCAAGACGCGCCGCGAGCCGTCGCGCGAGCGTGGATTTGCCCGAGCAGCTCGTCCCGGTGACGTTGATCCGGCGCATCGTCGCAGAGCCTAGCCCACGGTGCCCACGTGCACCGCGGCCCGCGGAGAGGCACAATGCCCCGCGATGGCCACCCCCAAGCCGGGCGAGATCCGCTGCCCGACCTGTCACCGCTCGACGCCGCCGGCGACCTTCTGTACGCAATGCGGCTCGGCGATCCCGCCGGACGCCCGTATCCGACCCAGGGGCCTCGACCGCGACGAGCTCCAGGAACGGATCCGCGCACGGCGTTCCGGTGGCGATCCCTACCGGCGGGGTGGGGCGCTCAGCGACGAGCCCGGGGGCTACGAGCGCTTCGAGCCCGAGCCGGAGGACCGCGCCGCGCTCCGGGCGGGCTCGGATGACGCCCCGCGACGGGATCACCTTCCCGAGTCCCCGGCTCCTTCTCCCTCGCGTCGCGGCGCGCCGGATGCGGCGGCGGTCGCCGGCGGGGCGGCCGCCTTCCGGCCCGACCTCACGCGGGAGCATGACGACTGGGTCGCTCCGGCGGCAGACGACGCGGAAGCGACCTCAAGCGGCCCGTACCTCGCCCCGGTCGCCGACTACCGCGAGGGGAGTGACCCCGATGACGGGTACGGCGAGTACGACGAGGCCGCCTATTCCGACGACTACCAGGAGTGGGACGAGGACCCTCGCGACCGACGGTCTTCCGGCGCCGGCGCGCTGGCGATCCTCGGTTTCCTGGCGCTTGGCGTCCTGGCGCTGCTGGGCGGAGCGGTGCTCGCCGGCGTGTTCAGCGGCGACCCACAGACCGGCCAGGTTGACGCCAGCCCGACCGCCAGCGTCAGCACCGAGCCGCTTGAATCGAGCAGCGCCGTCGCGACTCCGCAGCCGAGCGAGTCGGAGGCCCCCTCCACCACGAGCGCACCGCGCGAGAGCGGGGACCCGATCGAGTTCCCGGACGGCTTCACCGCCGAGGTGCAGCCCTGCCTTCCGGGGAGCGCGGACGTGGATGGCTGTGGCTCGAACGGGTCGAACAACGGCGGCTCGGTGGTCATCTGGGTCGGCTTCACCAAAGGGACCGGCGCGGACGTTATCAGCGCGCAGGTGGTGCCCGAGGGAGGCACCCCGGAGGGCACCGGCACCATGGACCTCGCCCGCCTGGGCTGCCAGAGCTCCTGCAACGGCTGGACGTACTTCCCGTTCGAGAACCTCACGCCGGGGACGTACCAGGTGCTCGTGACGAGGAACGGTGACCCGGCCGGAGAGACGAGCTTCGTCGTCTCCTGACGCTCCGGGGCCGGTGGCCCCGAGCGTGCAGGACCGAACACCATGTCCAGCGAGACCTTCGAACGGCTCCGCGTTCCCATAGCCCTGGGCGTCGCGCTCCTGCTGCTCGCCGGCTACATGATCCTGCGGCGCGTCGAGCCGGAGTCGGGCTCCGCCAGCCCAACCGCCACGATCGTGGTCGGAGTCCCGGGTGGCGGCGTGGTGGCGACATCGGCCACCGCGACGCCGTCGCCGTCGCTCGCGCCGTCGCCCACTCCGGTCGTCACCGCTTCGCCGGCACCGACGCCGACCCTCGCGCCGACCCTCGCGCCGACTCCGCCCGCCGAGGAATTCGTTGCGGAGGTGCTCGCCTGCCGCTCGATCTCGGGCGCCGAGTGTAACGACGAGATCGAGCGGCTGCGTCCGCAGGATGAGACGTTCGTGGCCCTCATCCTGTTCGACAACCTGATTGCCGGGGACGTCATCAACGTCATCCTCGACGGCCCGTCCGGACCGGTCGAGGGCGGCGCCTACGCCTTTCCCAGTGGTGGCCCTGGCTACTACTACTCGACCTTCGCCATCTTCGGCCTGCCCTCCGGCCGGTACACGCTGACGGCGCTGCGCAACGGCGAGGAGGTCGCCCGCACCGAGCTCCGCAGGAACGGGGGCGACGACGACGACTGAGGGACGGTGCTAGCCGCGGCCCCCGTTTCCACTCGGGCCTGATCGGGCTCGCGGCGATCCGCCTGCATCCCGGCGCCGTGCGGCGAGGGCGCTGATCGCCTCGAGGACGCAGCGGTGGGCTGCCATGGCGGTGACCTCGGCATGGTCGTACGGCGGCGCGACCTCGACAACGTCCATGGCCGCGAGCTCGACGCTTCCGACGATCTGGCGGATCGCGCGGAGCAGCTCACGCGTCAGCATCCCGCCGGGCTCTGGCGTGCCGGTCCCGGGCGCCATCCCCGGGTCGATCACGTCCACGTCCACCGACAGGTAGATCACCTCCGGCCCGTCGAGGGCCTGCTCGATCGCCTCCGCCACCACGGCCTCGGCGCCGCGCGCCTCGATCTCGGTCATGAGGTGCCAGCGCATGCCCTGCTCGCGCATCCAGTCAATGGTCTCGGCGCTGGGCCAGTAGCCGCGCAGCCCGACCTGGACGAAGTTGCGCCCCTCCACTGCGCCGGACTCGATGAGGCGGCGCATGGGCGTGCCGTGACTGTGGAGGTAGCCCCAGGTCGTGTTCGCCGCATCGGCGTGGGCGTCGAAGTGGACGATGCCCAGCCTGCGCGGCGCCACGGCCTCCGCGATCGCCGAGGCCGACGGATAGGTGATGGAGTGGTCGCCGCCGAGCACGATCGGGATGGCCCCGCTGCGCGCCACTTCGAGGACCTTGCGACGGATGACGGCGTGGCTGCGGTCGGGGTTCATCGGCGTGACCGGCGCGTCTCCTGCATCGACGACGTCGAGCCAGGCGTACGGCTCGATGGCCAGCTGGAGCGAGTTGATGTCGCCGGCGTGGTAGCTCGCCTGGCGAATCGCGCGCGGCCCGAACCGGGCGCCGGGTCGGTGGCTGACCGCGTCGTCGTACGGCGCACCGACGATCGCCACGTCCGGTGCCCGCCGCCTGAGCTCGTTGGCATCGGTCACCCATGGCAGCTTCTGGAAGCTGGGCAGCCCGACGTAGGTGGGGAGGTTGAAGTCGTCATAGGCGGTGTACGGGTCGGCCCCGGTGGGGGCCTCGTCGTTGATGCCGCGCGCGGGGCGCGCTTCGTCGGTCATGGCGCTGCTGCGTCACCTCCGGCGTTGGACGCAGCGCCGTCGCGGTGCGGAGCAGGCTCGTCCGCGCCGGATGCTACTACCATCGGGCGGCCATGGCGACCGATACGACCTACAGCCTCGATGAGGCTCGCGAGCTGCTCCCGACCATCCGCGCCACGCTCCTCCGTGTCGCGGTGGAGCGGCGCACGGGCGGGGACATGGCGACGCTCCGGGCGCTGCTGGACCACCTCGGCTCTCTCGGCGTCGTCGTCCGGGACCTCGACGGCGGCCTCATCGACATCCCGACCATGCGGGCCGGTGAGCGCGCGTGGCTCTGCTGGCGGCTCGAGGATCCCTCCCTGGGCTGGTGGCACACCACCCACGAGGGCTTCGCCGAGCGCCGCCCGCTCTGATGGCGCGCACGGTGGCAATCGTCGGTGACGCGCTGCTCGACGTGACCCTGGTACCCACGGAGCCGATACGCCCCGGCGGCGACGTCCCGGCCACCGTGCGCCTCGGCGCGGGCGGCCAGGGAGCCAACCTCGCCGTGCGCCTCGCCCGACGCGGAGCGGCGGCCC
>Ga0208612_1000296_pt1 | contig 23748 bp, 27 predicted proteins | sample AntDryMetagUQ889_FD_188089 | JGI IMG/M metagenome (GOLD analysis project Ga0208612, IMG submission 188089) | Polar desert microbial communities from Antarctic Dry Valleys - UQ889 (SPAdes) | ecosystem: Environmental > Terrestrial > Soil > Desert | place: Antarctic Dry Valleys | collected 2008-12-31 | reverse complement strand
CTCGCCGATCAGGTAGAGCGCCTTGACCCGGTCGTCGTGGAGGCCGCTCATCATCTGGTCGAGCCGGTAGCCGGTCGCCTCGGGAACCTCGACGCCCCACCCCTCGAAGAACTTCTGCCTGACCTCGGGATCGTCGACCGGCTGGTAGCCCGGGAGGTACGACGGATTGGCGCCCGAGTCGTTCAGGCCTTGGACGTTGTTCTGGCCGCGGAGAGCATTCAGTCCCGTCGACTCGTATCCCAGGTGCCCCGTCATCAGGACGAGGTTCGAGAGCGACCAGATGTTGTCGACGCCGCACGCGTGCTCGGTGATACCGAGGGTGTAGAAGATCGCGGCGTGCCGTTCGCTCGCGTACTCGCGCGCGCTGGCGCGGATGTCGTCCGCGCAGACGCCGGTGACCTTCTCCGCGTCCTCCGGCGAGTAGCGCATGACGATCTCGCGGACAGCGTCGAAATCCTCGGTGAACTCGCGGATGTAGTCGTCGTCCTGGAGGCCCTCGGAGAGGATCGTGTGCATCATCGCGTTCAGGAGCCACACGTCCGTTCCGGGCCGGAGCTGGAGGTGGCGCTTCGCGAGCTTCGTCAGCCAGATCTTGCGCGGGTCTGCGACGACGAGCGTCGCCCCGTTCCGCACCGCCTTTTTGATTCGCAGCGCGAGCACCGGATGCGCCTCGGTCGTGTTCGACCCGATCACGAACAGGAAGCGCGCGTTCTCGATCTCGGGGATCGAGTTGGTGCTGGCTCCTCTGCCCAACGACCTGACCAGGCCGTAAAGAGTCGGAGCGTGTCAGGTCGATTCGCACGAGTGGACGGAGTTGGTTCCGACCCCCGTGCGCGCGAGCTTCTGGATGAGGTAGTTCTCCTCGTTCGTCAGCCGGGCGGACGAGAGGAAGCCGACCGCCTGCGGGCCATGGCGCTCGACGACGCCGCGGAGGCCGGTCGCGGCCGTCTCGATCGCATGCTCCCAGGTCGTGGCATGGAGCTCGCCGTCTTCGCCGCGGACGAGCGGCTCGGTCAGCCGGTCTGGATGGTGGACGAAGTTGAAGGCGAAGCGGCCCTTCACGCAGAGGTTGCCCTCGTTCGGGAGGTACTCGTCCTTCGACGTGACCTTGACGATGTGCTTCGTCTCGGGATCGAGGTTGAGGTCGATCTGGCAACCGACGCCGCAGAACGTGCACGTCGTCCGCACTTGCTCGAGCGCGCGCTCCGGCTGTTTCGTGCCCTCCTCGAACTTCTCGTAGATCGCGCCCGTGGGACACACGGAGAGGCAGCCGCCACAGAGCTCGCACTCGGTGTCGAGCCAGGAGAGTCCCCAGGTGGGGACGATGCGCGCCTCGCCGCCGCGCCCCTCGAGCGAGAGCGCCGAGCACTGCATGACCTCCTGGGTGTAGCGCACGCAGCGGTTGCAGAGGATGCACGCGTCCGGGTCGTAGCCCATGAGCTGGTTCCGGTCGTCGTACTCCTCGCGCTTGGCGTCGGGAAGGATCAGCGGGGCCTCGGCGCCGAGCTCGTTCGCGAGGTCGAGAAGCTCGTTCGGCCGCCCTCCAGGCGACGCGTTCAGATGCTCGGAGAGGAGCATCTCGGTCAGCGTCCGCTGGAAGTCCGTGATCGGGCCGTTCGTCGAGAGCACCATGCCCTCGGTAATACGCGTCGCGCAGGCCGGCATCGGGCGCGGCGCGCCCTCGACGTCGACCACGCACATGCGGCAACCGCCGTAGGGATCGAGCTTCGAGTCGTGACAGAGCGTCGGGATGAAGGTGCCGTGCCGAGCGGCCGCGTGCACGATGAGCTCCCCCTCGGGCGCGCTCACCGTCTGGCCGTCGAGCACGAACTCGACCACGCCGGTCACTCTACCCCTGCTCTCTCGAGCGGGCCGAAGAGCTCGGGCCAGTACTTCATCGCGTTTCGGACCGGGATGGGTGACGCCTGACCGAGGCCGCAGATCGAGGTCTTTTCCATGGCGAGCAGCCACTCGTCGACCTTCTCGCGCGTCATCGGCGCACGTCCGTGCTCGAGCTCCTCGCAGAGGTGGTGGAGCGCGCGGTTCCCGATCCGGCACGGCGTGCACTTCTGGCACGACTCCTCGGCGAAGAAGCGCATCGTCTCGGAGAGCAGGCGTAACGGCGAGTAGGAGGCGGGGAAGACCTGGAGTGCGGCGGATCCGACTCCTGCGCCGTACTCGCGGAGGCTGTCGCGGGTCAGGGGCACATCCATCGCCGAGGGCGGAAGGATGCCGCTCGCGGCGCCGCCGGGGACGATCGCCCCGATCTCGTCAGCGAGACCGCCGGCGTACTCTTCGATCAGTTCGCGGGTGGTGATCCCGTTCGATGCCTCGTAGCACCCGGGGCGCGCGATCGCACCGGAGACCGACCAGAGTCGAGTGCCCGCCGCTCCCCGCGTTCCGAGCGCAGCCCACCATTCGCCGCCGTCTCGCAGGATCGCGGGCAGGTGCGCGAGCGTCTCCACGTTGTTGATGAGCGTGGGGCGGCCGAGGTACCCGACCTGCGCCGGGAACGGAGGCCGGAGCCGCGGCATCGCACGCCTTCCCTCCATCGACTCCAGCATCGCCGTCTCCTCGCCCGCGATGTAGGCGCCTGCGCCGATCACCAGCTCGAGCGAGCGACCTTCCAAGAACCCTGCTGCGCGAAGCTCCTCGATCCCTTGCAGCAGCCTCGAGCGAGCGGTCGCGTACTCCTCACGCAGGTAGATCAATCCCTCGGTCGCCTCCGCGAACTGCATCGCGACCAGGACGCCCTCGAGGAACAGGTGCGGCCGGAGCTCGAGCACGTAGCGGTCCTTGATCGTCCCGGGCTCGCCCTCGTCCGCGTTGACGACCACGAAGCGCGGGCCTGGCTCGCGCGAGACGGCCTCCCACTTGATCCCGGTCGGGAAGCCCGCGCCGCCGTAGCCGGTGAGCCCGGACGCCTTGAGCTCCTGGATGATGCGCTCGGGCGAGAGCGGATCTCGGATCAGCTCGAGGCCACCGTGTGCCCCGTAATCCGCCAGCGTCTCGTCCCGGTGTCCGAGCCCGATCGCCGGGCCGTCGTTCGTCGCGTGCGTGACCTCCGGGACGATCTCGTCGCCACGCGTCATGACGGGGGCGAGGTCGCAGTGGCCGAGGCAGGCGACCTCGATCGCCCCTGGCGTGCTCGCAAGCAGGTCGCGCGCGCCATAGCAGTCACAGATCGGCCCGGTGCAGACGCGGAGCGCGTCCGCCGGCACCTGCAGGAAGGAGTAGAAGGAGACGACCTCGTGCACCTCGCCACGCCGGATGTTCATGTGGTCGGCGAGCGCGTCGGACAGCTCGGGTGTGATCGGGCCGACGTCGCGGCGGACGCGCCCGAGGTTGTCGAGGAGCTGCGTCCGCTCGATCGGCAGCACGGAGATCAGCCTCGTCGCCGCGAGCACGTCCACGAGGCGATCGTACTGCCCGCCCCGGCCTCGGGGATTCGTGTCCGCTCGGCCGCCCGTGCCGAGTCCCTTGCTAGGGTCGCACTCGTGCGCCTCGCCGTCGCGCCGCTCGCCTTCGTGGTCGCCGTGCTCCTGGCCGGCTGTGGTGGAGACGAGGAGAGCAGCTCGGATGTCTCGTCGCTCGAAGGCGTGCCCTGGGTGCTTTCCGGCGGGATCGACGTCGCAGGCTGGGAGGAGGCGGCGCCGAACATGACGTTCGAGGACGGAGCCGTCACCGGGTCGACGGGCTGCAACGGCTACGGGGGCAAGTACACCGTCGACGAAGGCGCGCTCGAGATCAGCGAGGTGGCGTCGACTCTCACCGCGTGTCCGCCGCCGGCCGACGCGGTGGAGCGTGCTTTCGTCTCTGCCCTGGAGAACGTCGGGGGCTGGCGCGTCGAGGATGGGGAGCTCATGCTTCTCGAGGACGACGAGGAAACGGTGCTCCGCTTCCAGGCCGCAACCCCGATCGGATCGTGGCTGGCGACGGGGATCCTCCGAGGGGACGGGTTCGCGACCCTGATGGAAGGGACCGAGATCACCGCGTCGTTCGCTGACGGGGACGAGCTCAGCGGCTCCGGCGGCTGCAACACCTATACCGCGACGTATTCGACGGACGGTGGCGCGATCGAGATTTCCGCGCCGGCGTCGACGAAGAAGGCGTGCGCAGAGCCCGAGGGAGTGTTGGAACAGGAAGGGGCCTATCTCCAGGTGTTGCCAACGGTTGTGGCTTACCGGATCGAGGCGGGGTCGCTCCGGCTTCTGCGCGCGGACGGAACGGCCGTAGCCTCGTACACGCGCGCTCCGTAGCGCCGAGCGTCAGTCGTCCGCCGGCGGGCGGCGAAGCCGTTTCGTCACCCCGCGTCGCTTCTTCCCCGCGATCCGCCGCTCGCGCGCCCGCGCGGTCGGCTGTGTCGGCACTCTCCGTCGCGGGACGGCGAGGGCTTGGCGGAGCTTCTCGACGAGGCGCTCGACCGCGAGCTCCCGGTTTCGTGCCTGGCTCCGCTCGTCCTGGGCAATCGCCCGCAACACCGGCCCCGCTCTCGCGGTCACCCGCCGCTTCTGGACGTCCGACAGCGCCGTCGATTCCTCGACGTCGAGGACGGCCTCGACGCGTGTCGAGGATTTCTGCGCGTGTTGACCGCCCGGCCCGCTCGAGCGCGAGACCCTGAGCTCGATCTCCGAAACGGGCAGGGAGACGGAGCGTGTGACGCGTATCCGCTCCGGCGCCGGCAAAGCCGGAACCTCCGCTCCTGGGTCGCCTCCGTCGAGCCTTCGGCTCGTAGACTCACGCTCCATGGCGTGCATTCTGCTCGACATCGACGGCGTTCTCCACGTCTCGGGAGAGCCGATCCCGGGTGCCGTCGAAGCGGTCGCCGAGCTGCGCGATGCGGGCCATGCGCTCCGCTTCGTCTCGAACAACTCGACCCGCCCGCGAGCCCGGCTGGCGGAAGAGCTTCGCCGCATGGAGTTCACGCTCGAGGATCTGGAGCTGCAGACGCCCGCAGGTGCAGCCGCGCGTGAGCTGGCCGGCAAGCGGGTGCTGGCTCTTGCGATGACGTCGATCGTCCCCGATCTCGACGGGCTCGAGCTCGTCGGGCACGACTCCGACGCGGTGCTCATCGGAGGGTGCGACGAGACGCTCGAGCCGAACCAGGTGTTCAGCTACATGAACCTCGCGCGGGCGTTCGGCGAGATCCAGCTGGGCGCCGCGCTCTATTGCCTGCACAAGAACAAGTGGTGGCAGACGAGCCGCGGGCCCATGCTCGACTCGGGTGCATTCGTGGCAGGGCTCGAGTACGCAACCGGTGTCGAGGCGACCGTCCTCGGGAAGCCAAGCCCGTCGTACTTCGCAGCCGCGCTGGACGTCCTCGATGCTGAGCCCGAGCTGACCTGGCTCGTCACGGACGACATCGAATCGGACATCCGCGGCGCCCGGTTGTTCGGCATGCGGACGGCGCTCGTGCGGACCGGGAAGTTTCGCCCGGAGACGCTCGAAAGCGCCGAGGCTGCCCCGGACATCGTCGTCTCCTCGGTCGCCCAGTTCCCCGCGCTGCTCGAGGAGGACCTGACCGGCGGGCTGACGCGGTGAAGGTCGGCGTCGACCTGATCGAGATCGAGAGGGTGCGACGCGCTCTCAAGCGCCCTGGTTTTCGAGAGCGCTGCTTCACGGAGGCCGAGCGAGCGTACTGCGAGTCGCGGGCCGATCCTGCCCAGAGCTACGCCGCGCGCTTCGCCGGAAAGGAGGCGGTGGGCAAGGCGCTCGGCTGCGGTGTCCGCTTCACCTGGAAGGAGGTGGAGATCGTCGGTCGTCCGAAGCCGGACGTCAGTCTCTCGGGGCGCACCGCCGCGTTCGCAGAGCGGGTGAGCGCCGGCGCGATCGACCTCTCGATGACGCATTCGCGGGAGCTCGCGGCGGCGATCTGCGTCGTCGCTCCGCGCGACGGCTAGCCACGTGTATGAACCGCTCTACACGGCTGACGAGATGCGCGCCGCCGAGGAGCGGTATCCGGGGTACCCCGACACGGTTCCGGAGTTGATGGAGCGGGCCGGCGGGGCGGTCGCGCGCGAATCCATGCTTGCCTTTCCGGCGGCGCGGCGCTTCGCGTGCGTGTGCGGCAGCGGCTCGAACGGTGGCGACGGCCGCGTCGCTGCGCGCGTTCTCCGCGAGTCGGGACGCGAGGCCGACGAGACGACCGAGGTCGAGGGATACGACGTCATCGTCGATGCGCTCTTCGGGACCGGGTTTCGAGGAGAGCCGCGCTCGGAAGCCGCAGCGCTGATCGACCGCATCAACGCCGCCGACGCGTCTGTCGTCTCCGTCGACCTCCCCTCCGGGGTCGACGCCTCCACCGGAGAGGCTGCAGCTGCCGCCGTCGACGCGGACCTCACCGTGACGTTCCACGGGCCGAAGCTGGGGCTCGTCGTCGCTCCGGGTCGCTTCCGGGCAGGACAGGTTGTGGTCGCGGACATCGGCCTCGAGGAGATCCCCACGCGGCACCGCCGCGGGACAGTGGCCCTCCTCGCGCGCGTTCCACGGCGCGCGGCAGGAGACACCAAGTACACGGCCGGCTCCGTGCTCGTCGTCGGTGGGCAGCCGGGCATGACCGGGGCGGCCTGCCTCTCCGCGCTCGCGGCCTTTCGCGCTGACGCGGGCTATGTGACGCTTGCGGTCCCGTCCGAGTCCGTCCCCGTCGCCGAGTGCCTGGTTCTCGAGGCGGTCAAGGTGGGCTGGAGCGACGAGGATGCGGTCGCGACGATCGCCGCGGCGGCCGAGCGAGCGGGTGCGATTGCGCTTGGCCCTGGGTTGGGGCGCAGACCCGGGCGCCGCGCCCTCGTGCGCAGTCTTCTCGAGACGATCGACCTTCCCGCGGTCGTGGACGCCGATGCGCTCTTCGACCTCGAGCCGTTCGAACGTCGCGCGCCGACGGTGCTCACACCGCATGCCGGCGAGCTCGCACGGCTGCTCGATACGGGCTCCGAGTGGGTGAATGCGCACCGGCTCGAGGCCGCTCGGCAAGGAGCCGACAAGTTCGGCTCCGTCCTCGTGCTCAAAGGCGCCGACACGATCGTCGCCGCACCCGGAAGCGGTGCGATCGTCTGCGATCTCGGCCCGCCCGCTCTTGCGACCGCCGGAACCGGCGATGTGCTGACGGGAGTCACGGCCGCATTTCTCGCCAAGGGGCTCGACGCGCAGATCGCAGCCGCGGCGGCCGCAATCGCGCACGGCCGGGCCGCACAGCTCGCACCCCAGCGCGCGGGCCTCGTCGCGAGCGATCTTCTCGATCTCCTCCCGCGGGCACTCGAAGGCTGAGCCAACGTGGAGCGTTCGAGCTTCACGCTCGACCTCGGAGCCATCCGGCGCAACGCGGCGACGCTCTTGCGCGCCGCCGGCGGCGCGGAGCTGTGGGCCGTCGTCAAGGCGAACGGATACGGCCATGGCGCCACCGACGTCGCGCACGCGGCGCTTCGCGGTGGCGCGTCCGCTCTCTGCGTCGCAACAGTCGACGAGGCGCTCGAGCTCCGAGCAGTCCCTGCTCTCGACGATGCACGCCTCATCGTCATGGGGCCGGCCAACGCGAGGGAACAGGGTCAGGCGCGTTCGGCGCGGCTGGAGCTCGTTCTCTCCGGCGAACCGGTTCCAGATGGAATTCCGCTACACCTCAAGATCGACACGGGCATGGGTAGATGGGGCTTGTCCGAGCTCACTGCTCCGACCAGGAGCGTCATCGGCGTGATGAGCCATCTCGCGTCGGCCGAGTCCGACGCGGACTTCACGAACCTGCAGGTCGAGCGCTTCCGAGAAGCGACCGCCGACCTCAGCGGCACGCTTGTCCGCCACATCGCAAACAGCGCTGGGACGTTGCGGTATCCGGCCGCGTCGTTCGATGCTGTGCGTTGCGGCATCGCGTTGTACGGCATCTCGCCCTTCGGAGGCGACCCGGCGCTGGACGGGCTCGAGCCCGCGCTTCGCTGGGATTCGTACGTCGCGTTGGCGAAGCGGTTGGAGCCCGGCGACAGCACCGGCTACGGGCGCCGATACCTCGCGGACGAGCCGACCTGGATCGGAGTCGTTCCTGTGGGCTATGCGGACGGCTTCCGGCGCGACATGACGGGCACGGAGGTCCTCGTCGACGGTGAGCGGCGGCGCGTCGTGGGGACGGTCTCCATGGACGCGATCGCGGTCGAGCTCGATCGCGAGGTGGCCATCGGCACGCCGGTCACCCTCGTGGGGGACGGGATCTCGATCGAGGCGCATGCAAGGGTTGCCGGGACGATCGGGTACGAGATCGCCACGGGGCTCGACTCCAGCTCCACGCGTGCGAGGCGGGCGACCAGGGAGTGAACGACGAGCGGATCACCGAGATCCTCGCGGGCGAGGAGGCGTGGCTCGTCGGCGGCGCCGTGCGCGACTTCCTGCTCGGGCGGCCCGTGCTCGACGTCGACGTGGCCTGCCGAGAGCCTAGGACAGCCGCGAATCGCTTCGCGAAGCGATTCGGCGGCGCTCCGTTCCCGCTCTCCGAGCGGCATGGAGCCTGGCGGGTCGTCATCGAGGGGACTGTCGAGACCGTCGACTTCACGCCGCTGCCGGGCGGGATCGACGCCGATCTCGTCACGCGCGACTTCACGTTCAACGCGATGGCCGTTCGGGTCGTGGGTGGGGACATGCACGACCCGCACGGGGGCCGGCGAGACCTCGAAGCGGGCGTCGTCCGTGCCGTTTCGGACACCGTCTTCCGTGACGACCCGCTGCGACTCCTGCGAGCCGTCCGCCTCGAGGACGAGTTGGGATTCCGCATGGACGAGCATACGGAAAGCCTCCTTCGCGCGTCGTCATCGTTGGTCACCCAGCCGGCCGGAGAGCGCGTGCTGGGTGAGCTACGGCGCCTGTCTCCCGCCGGCTACCGCCGACTCGACGAAGTCGGCCTGCTCCCGTCGCTCGGTGGCTCTCTCCGGGGCCCGCTCGAGGCGCTCGACGACCCGGATTTTCGGTTGGTAGCCGTGTTCGGCCGTCGGCTCGACGAGTTCCCCGTCTCACGCGAGCTGCGCAGATACAGCGCCGCGCTTCTTCGCGCGCGTCGTCCGGAGGACGAGTCCCCGCGGGCGATCCACCGCTTTCGACGGGCGACTGAGCCGTGGGCTCTGGACGCGCTCGCGTTCCTCGGCGCGACCGCGCTCACCGGACCCGTCGAGAGGGCGCGGCGCGAAGATCCGCCCGAGCCGCTCCTGCGCGGCGACGAGCTCGATCTGGCCCCCGGCCCCGAGATCGGACGTATCCTCGCGATCATCGACGAGGAACGCGCAGCCGGAACGATCTCCACTAGGGACGAAGCTCTCGAGCTCGCTCGTTCGCTCGTGGGGCGGGAGCGGGCGTGAGCGTCAGATTGAGGCTCGCGCTGCAGAAGGAACGTGCGGCCGAGCTGGGGGAGCGCATGCGCCGCTTGCTGGGACCGTTCACCGGCAACGAGGTCGCCCTCGACGCCGGGTCGGGCACCGGTTCGCTCGCGCTAGCGCTCGCTCCGTACGTCGGCGACGTCGTCGCCGCGGACACGCGAGCCGATTACCTCGATGCCGGCCGCGAGCGCGCTCCCGCCAACGTCCGCTTCGTCGAGGGCGACGTCACAGCGCTCCCGTTCGGCTACGCGACGTTCGACATCGCGGGTTGTCTCCGCGTTCTCCACCACGTCCGCCGCCCGGAGCTCGCGGTATCCGAGCTGGTGCGGGTCACTCGGCCCGGAGGCCGTGTGTTCATCGCCGACCAGCTCGGGTCGGTCGATCCGCTGCGAAGCCTCGAGATGGATAGGTTCGAGCGTCTCCGCGATCCATCTCATCAGCGCCTTCTGCCGGACGCCGACATCCACGGGTTCCTCGATGCGAACGATCTCGTGCTCCTCTCGCACGAGGTGACGCGCGAGCAGGTCGATCTCGAGCAGCGCCTGGAACTGGCGGAGGTACCCGAGGAGGAGCGAGAACGCCTGCGCGGGCTTGCGCCCGGCTCGGTCTTCGAGATCGAGGTCGGCTGGTACGTCGCCCGCAAGTCCGGCCCGTAGTCCTATCCGGCCTCGTAACGGCTGCGAGCCCAGGGCCAGGCTTCTGCCGAGTCGCAGATTCCCGCCCGGACGGGGTTCTCGACGACGTACTGACATGCGTGTCGGAGATACCGCTCTTCTTCGATGACTTTCGACGTGAAGCGGTCGGCGAAGAGGTGGCCGAAACGGACGTGACGTTCGTTGAACATCTGCGCGTAGCGGCCGTTGAGACGCTGAACCCCGCGGGAGAGATCCACCCTCGTGGAATGGAGTACGACGTGATAGTGGGTGGTCATCAGGCAGAAGGCATGGACGACCCAGTCGTAGCGCTCGACCGTCGTACGAAGATGCGAGAGAAACATCCGTCGGTCCATGTCGTCTCGAACGATCTCGCAGCCGTCGACTCCTCGCGAGATCACATGGAAGTAACCGTCTGGAAGTGTGGTTCGGAGCACCCGAGGCATCGCACTCCATGACAGCACCGCCCGACGCCGATTCCAGCGGCTGTGGACAGATCGGCACGCTTTCGGCGCACTTCCACCTGTCCGTGGCGGACATGTCCAGGGTCAGACCCTGTTCTTAGGCACCCTGTCGATAGCCGGACGCACCGACGAACCGGGCAAAGACGGTCGGAAGGAGGGCCTGCGCGATCGCGATCAGGCGGTACGGGAACCATGGCACCGTGATCTCGCGCTTCCCCTTGGCGACGGCATCGACGATCTTGGTCGCCACCTCGTCCGGCTCGATCACGAACCGCCGCAGTACGCGGCTCGAAAGAACGGAGTGCTGCGGGAACCCTTCCGTCTCCACGAATCCCGGCATGACCGTGAGCACGCTGATGCCGGTGCCGCGAAGGAGCGCAGCACTCGACCGGGAGAACGCGAGCTGGGCGTGCTTCGACGATGCATAGGCGCCGGCGGGCGCGAACGCAACCGTTCCTGCCACGGACACCAGATTCACGACGTGCGCTCCGCCCGAGCCCGCGCCGCCCGAACCCGCACGAGCCGCGTTCCGCAACCCCGGCAAGAACGCCCGCAGGCACCACACTCCCCCGAGGTAGTTCACGTCGATCACGCGCTCGACGAGCTCGGGGTCGATCTCGAGAAAGCTCCCACGAGCCGGCATGCCCGCGTTGTTCATGAGCAGCCCTACCGCCGGATGTCTCTCCAAGACCCGAGCCGCGACTTCGTTCACCTGCTCGCGGTCGGAGACGTCACAGAGCTCCCACTCGCCGCCTATCTCGCGTGCCAACGACTCCAGCCGATCCGCGCGCCGCGCAAGCAATACGCAACGCCAGCCGCGCCGGGAGAGCTCGCGGGCCGTCGCTTCCCCGATACCCGAGGACGCTCCCGTAACTACCGCTACCCGCCCGCCGGCCATCGCCGTCCGAGCGTATCCGTTTAGGATCGGCGGGTGGCCGGGAGGTTCGACGGGAAGCAGGCGCTCGTGCTGGGCGTCGCCAACAAGCGCTCCATCGCGTGGGCGATCGCCTGCCGGCTCGCCGAAGAGGGCGCGCAGATTGCGTTCACCTACCAGGGAGAACGGATCGAGAAGAACGTCCGCGACCTGGCCGAGACAGTGTCGAGTCCGCTCGTCACCGAGTGCGATGTGCGGTCGGACGACGACATCGCCCGCGTCTTCTCAGAGGTCTCCGACGCGTTCGGCGGCGGCCTCGACGTGCTCGTCCACTCGGTTGCATTCGCAGCGGCCGAGGATCTCGAGGGCCGCTTCACCGACACGCCGCGAGACCGCTTCTGGATGGCGATCGACATCAGCGCGTACTCGCTCGTCGCCTGCGCGCGGGCGGCGGAGCCGCTGATGGAGGCGCGCAGCGGAGGCTCGATCGTCACGATGACGTACCTCGGCGGCGAACGCGCGGTGCCGCACTACAACGTCATGGGGGTCGCCAAGGCCACTCTCGATGCCTCAGTGCGCTACCTCGCGTGGGACCTCGGCTCCAAGAACATCCGCGTGAACGCGATCTCGGCCGGTCCGGTACGGACGCTTGCTGCCCGCTCGATAGCGGGATTCACGACCATGGAAGCGATGTTCGAGGAGCGAGCCCCGCTCCATCGCCCGATCGACGCCGAGGACTGCGGCGGCGCAGGCGCCTACCTCCTCTCCGAGGACGCGCGCAACGTGACCGGCACGACGCTGTACGTGGATGCCGGGTACCACGCCATGGGCATGTGAAACTGCCGCTGCGTTTCTCGACGCCGCCTTACGGGAAGGATCAAGCATGAGGCGCTGGCGCTATGCGATCGTCGGGTGGCTTGCCTGGAAGCTGATCAAGCGCAGGTTGCGTCGCAAGAATCCGCTCGCCTAGCGATAGCGTCCGACGAACTCGCGCATCGCGTGCTCGTCGGAAAGCGTGACGACTACGCCGTCGGCGCCGGCAGCCAGCAGCTCGTCCACGAGCTCGACTCGAGTCCGCGGAACGACGCGCACCTCTGGATGCTCCTCCTTGAAACGGCGCACCCGCTCGACATCACCGCTTCGGCTCGGATGCCAGACGTCTCCGAGCTCGCGTGCTCGCCGAAGCGCCGGTGCCGAGCCCCCGGCGATCCAGATCTCAGGCGTGGGGTCGGGCAGGGGACCGAAGGTCGCATTCTCGAACGACCAGCTCTGCCCGTCGAACTCGCTTTCGCCTCTCCAGAGCGCCTGCATCAGCCGGATCGCCTCGTCGCCTCGCCGCCCGCGCCCGCGAAACGGAACCCCCATGAACCGGAACTCGTCCTCGTGCCAGCCCATTCCGAGCCCGAGTAGCAGTCGGCCGCCAGAGAGCTCTTGCAACGTGGCAGCTTCCTTCGCGAGGTGAATCGGGTGGTGGAGCGGCGCGAGGACGATCGATGTTCCGAGCGCGACGCGCTCCGTGTACCCGCCGATCCAGCCGAGCGTGACGAGAGGCGCATACACCCGCCCGTACGGATCCGCCGCCTCCGGCCCGACGATGATGTGCTCGGTCGCCCAGACTGAGTCGAAGCCGAGCTCCTCCGCCGTCTCCGCCACCCGCCGGATCGCAGCGGGCGAGGAGCCCTCGCCGAAGTTGGGCAGGATGACCCCGAGGTGCACGCGCCGATCGTAGTGAGGGCACTCGGAGCTACGACGAGGGCGAAGCCTCGAGCCGCTCGAGCGCGGACGGCTCGCCACGCCCACGGCGGCGCAGCTCGGCAATTCGCTCGACGACGATCACCGTGACCAGCACCGCCACCAGGAGCGCGCCGACGACCAGTGCCGGCGCGAAGAGCCCGACTCCCGCGATCGCAAGGCAGGCGAGCGCTCCCGAGAGGCGTTTCCCGCTGATGGTCCCTGTCATGCGAAGGCGGAGCGCCACGTGCGCGAGCAGGTAGAGCGCCGGCCCTGCGACGACCGTCGCGAGCTCGGGGCTGGGGAGCACCTCCGTCGGATGCGCGATCACGAGCTCGTCGCCGACCGCTGAGAGAACGATGCCGGCGACGATCGCGGCGTGCAGATACGTGTATGCGTCTCGTGCGATGGTCGTGCTGTCCGACGCAAGCTCGAGCCGGCGTTGCAGGATGGTCGAGACGTAGCTGAAGTAGAGCCACCAAAGAGCGGCCGTGCCCAGGAACGCGAGCGCAAAGGCGCTAACGACGGCGAGGTCGAGGTCGAGCTCCGACGTCGTCGTGCCGGTGATGACGATCGTCTCACCGAGGGCGATGATCACGAACAGCTGGAAACGCTCGGCGAAGTGCGCGGCCTGCACGTCCCACGACGCGCCGGAGAGTCGTGGCCGTCCCGGCACCCAGTAGGTAACGGCGCGACATAGTCGACGGCCAGAGCGGCGACCCAGAGAGCGGCGCGCTCCGACCCCTCCGCGAGCCCTCCGGCGATCCAGAGGATGCCGGCCGCCACGAGCCAGGTGAGGATGCGTCCCGCGCGTTCCCGCTCGATCGTCCCGGCATCCGCTGACACGAACGTCAGGAAGGCATGTCGACCCACCTGGATCGCGACGTACGCGCCGGCGAAGAGCAGTCCGTGCGCTCCGAACGCCTCCGGGATCGCGACCGCCATCAAGAGGCTCCCGAGCATGATTCCCATCAGCAGCAAGCGGACCGCGATCGAGTCGGGATCGAGCTCGTTCGTCACCCAGGTCGTGTAGTTCCAGGCCCACCAGACGACGAGCAGCACGAGCGATGCTTGCCCAACCCCTTGCCAGGTCAGGTTGTCGAGGAGCAGATGCGAGACCTGCGTGATCGCGAAGACGAAGACGAGGTCGTAGAACAGCTCGAGCGTCGTCGCCCGCTGCTCCTCGCCGGAGTCCCGCTGACGCTGAAAGCGGGTCATGCCTGAAGCTTCGTGGCCGTCGCGATGACCTCGTCGAGGTCGGGGAGCTCCCGCCCCGACATCCACGCCGCTCTGATCACCTCGCCGTCCTCGATCAGGAACGAGGAGCGCGCGGCGACGTCCTGCATGCCGCCGAGCTCGACGGCGACTCCGAACGCACGCGCCGCATCGCCGTTCCAGTCGGAGAGCAGCGGCACGTTCACGCCGAGCGTTCCCGCCCACGCCGCGTGCGACCACACGGAGTCGCGCGAGATCGCGAGCGGCCGCACGCCGGCGCCAGCCAGATCCTCGCTCCTGTCACGCAGGAGCAGGACCTCGTTCGTTCACGTGGGCGACCAATCCCAGAGATAAAAACACAGTAAAGTCAGCCCAGCGCCGAGAACCTGCTTCAGCGGACGGGCCTCTTCGCGAGGAGCCGTCCAGACGTGGACATCAGGGATACGATCGCCGGCTTCGAGCACTAGAGGAGACTAGTCAAGCCGCTTCAGCCCGACTCACTCTCCTTGTGTGCGCAGGTTCGACTCCTGCCGGGGGCATAGTCGGCGTACTCCTTCGCCACGGGTTCTCAGTGTCTCGTGCCGCCCATCGGCGTAGAGTCGCTCACGAGAGGCTTCGCAGATTGCGAGCCTGTCAACTCCCCCGGGGAGCCCGGCGACGGAGGGGTGTCGTCGGGCTCCCTCCCCAATGTCCACTGTGAGGCCCTCTGAGCGTTCGACGGCCTCGACCGACAAGTCGCTCGGCTTGGGATCGCTTCAACGAGTACCAGGGCCGAGTCAGGCAGCACGATCCCCGTGAGCACGGTGCCGTTTTCGGTGCAGCGGACGCGAAGGCCGCGGGCCTCCCAGTGATCGAAGCTGACCCGGCTGGCGATCAGTGGCGTTACCTGTGGCGGCTCTGGGCGAAGTACTACATTCTCGACTCCTATGTATATGAGGGAAGGCTTGCCTCGCAGACAGTCCCGCGTGGCCCGTACTTCTAGTGCCGGCCTGAGCACGTCGAAGCTATCCTCCTGCCATGACGTTCTTCAACAACAATGCGCGGCTGGATCTGACATGCCCGAACTGCAATCGCAAGTTCAAAGCGCGGCTAGGTGACATGCGTGGACAATCGCTGAAGTGCCCGAACTGCGGCGTCGGTTACGACGGGACGGAGCTGGACAAGGCGATCCGCAAAGCGGAGAGCGACATCAAACGCGCTTTCCGATAGTCAGCTCCAACACCGCTGACCACTCGTCTACGCGAGTGCTCGGCCCTCCGCGCCGAACTCCTTCCTCCAGCAGTCGGGACAGAAGGTATGCAGCTCCCCGACGCCGTCGGAGTCGTCCTCGTGATTTTCGTCAACTCGCGGCTGCCGCCCGCAGTTAGCGCAAACGGTTTCTTCAGTCCTCAACGTCTGCATCGGGTGCTGTTGCCTTGACGGTCTCGGCTGCTCGCTTAGCGTTAGCCCTTGCTTTCAAAGCTCTCGCCGCTGAGGCGATCTTTTGCCCGTTACTGGACTTCAAGCGCCAGCGGTACTTACCCGCCACATCCTCGTAGACCTCGAACTTGGGCTTTGCCACCTTGTCCCTTCCTTTGGTTTCCTGGCTCGCTCGACGGCAAGCAGTCTTACATGGTCTCGAGCCTGCTTAGCCATGGTCTCGAGCCTGCTTGGCGAGCGCAACAGTTGCCCGCAGGCATCACGAGTCTTAGAGTCAGGTGGATGCCCGAGGAGGAATGGAGCCCTGCACGCCTGATCCCCGTAGTGGGCATCCGCGGCCAGGAGGAGCAAGAGGGACGTGCAACCTCGTCCTTATTGGCTGTCATGGCAGCCGTACCCGACTTCGGTCACGCGCTGCTTCAGAGCCTGGGTGCACCTAAGGGCAAGCTCAGCACCTACACAGAGGTTCAACTGCGAGACGGCGATGGCAAGTTGTCCATCCCGGACGGCGTGATAGTCGCTGAGCGCGGTCAACGGACGTGGCGTGCGCTCGTGGAAGTCAAGACTGGCAGTGCTGGACTTCAAACGGCGCAGGTGAGCCGCTACTTCGACATGGCCCGGCAGCACAACTTCGACGCAGTCGTGACAATCTCGAACCAGATCACTGCGAAGCCAACGGACTCCCCAGTCGCGCTCGACAGACGGAAAGCAAAGAAGGTTGATCTCTACCACCTCTCATGGTGGAGGATCATCACGGAAGCCGTTCTCCAGCACCGGTTCCGCGGTGTGTCCGATCCCGAGCAGGCGTGGATCCTGGGCGAACTTATCGCTTACCTCGATCACGAAAACTCAGGTGCTAGCGGCTTCCGGGACATGGGCCAAAGCTGGGTGAGCGTCCGGGACGGGGCACGTCAGGGGACGTTGCGCGCCTCTGACAAGCAGGTGCGCGAGGTTTCCGAGCTGTGGGAGCAGTTCGTGGACTATCTCGCACTGGGTCTATCTCAGGATCTCGGCCGTGAGGTTATTCCGGTTAGGGCAAGACGGCAGTCTCTGGCGCAACGGCTGGATTCCCTAATCCAAGAACTCTCGGACACCGGGACGCTCACTGACACTGTCCGCGTGCCAGATGCAGTTGCTCCAGTGGCGATCGTCGCAGACCTACGGGCCAGACAACTCACGACGAGTGTCGTCGTCGAAGCGCCCAGAGAGGGTCGACCGATCGCTCGCATCAACTGGCTCCTTCGCCAGCTGCGTGAGACGCCCAAGGATCTTCGAGTTACCGTTGCTTTCAGCGGGACTCGAGAGACGACATCGCTACTTCTTGGAGAAGCACACGAGTACCCGCAGCGGTTGTTGAGCCCCGTGGACCCAAAACGGGTTCCGCGGTCGTTCGAGATCGCCCTAACCCGGCCACTGGGTGCAAAGGGTGGTCGCGGGCAAGGATCATTCGTCCGCGAGACGCGCCGCCAGGTGATCGACTTCTATCGAGAGATCGTCCAAAACCTGAAGCCTTGGCAACCGAAGGCTCCGAAGCTTCCCGAAAGTCCTCAAGTCGTCCCTGTGTTGCCGCAAGCTGAGCCGCCCCCATTCGCGGCGGCAGATGAGCGGGAAGTCGGAGAGGGAGCTACGCCAGAGGAACCCGCTCTCGAAGATGAGCCGACACAGCCGCCGTTCGCTCCGAGCCTGTACCGCCCGTAGCAGCCGGAGCAGAAAGGCCCGCCGTCTCCGTCTGTCTCCGTTCGTCATCAACTACATCAGCAACGGCACTTCAGCAGTCGATGCTCCTGCTGGCATCTTCGCCGCGGAATCCAGCTACCCAAAACGAGTCGGAAGAGTCGTCACCCTTGTACTTGGTACTCACATCAACTAAATAGCACTCGCCCGGTCCGAGCTTCACAGACACAAACGGTCCAGAAACCTGACGAACCCAGTCCGGGCGCCTGCCGAGAGCCTCGATCTGCGCGCGGGCGATCTCCTCGGCGCCGACCCACTGATCGTTCGGTGATTCGAGCGTGTAGAAAACGACCGAGCCGGCGATGAGAGCAAGGCCAGCAAAGATCGTTCCCGCTAGTAGCCGCATGACGAAAGCCTGTATCTCGACCCGGATGGAGGAGGCCGACCATGAGGCGCCTTGTGCAGCTGGCTCGAGGGAAAGCTTGCCCAGACCCAAGCACTTCGTAAGATGAGGGTATGGACGCGAATCTAAACAAGCTCCTCCTCGAGAAGCTCGAGACCGGCCACCCACGCTGGACGCTGGCCGGTGACGGTCGACTGCGGGAATAGCGGCAAACTGTCACTCAGGCTGCGTGTTCTCCGAGGCTAGGCCGCATGGCGACTGACGAGCGCGTCGTCCCGTTCGGCCTCGCCTTCATCGGCATCGCTGCGGTCTGCTTGTCGATGTTTCTTCCGCTTTGGGATGAAGGCTCGGTCTCGGCGTTCAGCGGCATCTCCAAGAACACGCTGCTGCAATCGGGCACCGGCTGGCTCACGCTCATCTTCGCCGGGGTTGCTCTCGTCTCCCTGCTCCGAATGCTGCCGGCACCGCGACGAACCTGGTGGCCGGTCGTCAACGGCGTTGTGGCTATCGGTTACGCCGTTTACCTCGGTACGAGTGAGGATGTCCTGACGCTCTGTCCGCTGACCGCGACCAGGGTTACCGATGCGTGCCAGGTGGCCGAGCCCGGTATCGGCGTATACGTGCTCGGCGTCGCAGGCGTCGCGCTACTCGGGGCAGGGTGGATGTTCCTGCGCTTCCCGAAGCGTGACCCCAAAGCCGTGGCACCCGCGACGGATCCCATGACACTGACGCGCGAGTGCCCCCACTGCAAGAGCGCGATCCGTCCGGACGCGACCGTGTGCCCGCACTGTCGCCGTGAAAGCGAGCCGTGGACGCTGCACGAGAACACTTGGTGGAGACACGACGAGGGCGGAGCGTGGCTTCGGTACGAGCCTCTCCAGCCGAACCGGGGGTGGCACCCACACGGGTCTGACGAGGCGTCCGAGCAAGCGTAGGCGTGTCTTGTGGGCACGGTACGACTTGCGTCTTGGGAATCTTCCGAGAACCCGGACCGTTCTAGATATCGTGGACGCGAACCTTCAGCAGCTCCTCGAGAAGCTCCTGGCCGATACGCCTCTGACCGCGGCCGACTACCGACTCCTCCTCGGCCTGCCTCCCGTAAAGCCGGTCACCTGCATGCTCGTCTCCGACGAACACGGCCGGAAACCGTGCTGCTCCTCATGACCGTCGAGCCGGAAAGCGGAGCGGAGGTCTTCGAGCGCATGGTCGCCGGCTACCACGTCTCACACAAAGACCAGCGCAAGCAGCTCCAGTCAGCTCTTGATGAGCTGTACCTCTTCTCCGAGCTGCGACAGGCGGTTCAGCTCCAGCTCTTCGAGCTACCTGACCCGGTTGCCCCGGCTCCGCGTCGGCAGCTCCGGCCCGTATAGCGCCCTAGCAGAAGGCCCGGACGTTACGGACTGTCCGACTGGCGGAGTAACATGCCGTCCCCCGCAATGAAGGGGTGAGTCACGAGGGGTCGGCTGTAGCCTTCCCAACGACGCATGATCTAAGCCCAGACAAGTGGAACGGCCGCCTGCAAGCGGCCGCTCCAGCCCTAACGAAGGAGCCCTCCCTTGACGAAGTACTCCTCCGGGGATCCTAGCGGATCCGACCGGATCACACCCTGTCCCGACTGCCTGCTCCGGGACGATCTCTCCGACTTCCCTGTCCGTGAAGCAGCCGTTAGGGATACGGACCCGACGAAGCCCAAGGTCAATGTTCGCCCCGGTCGCAGCCGGTGGGTCAGAAGCTGCGAGGAGTGCGAAGGCAAGGGCTTCCTCCATAGCCGTGCGGCTGACCCCTATCTCGAGACCCCCGAGGGGGATTGGCACGAGAAGCGCGTGGCTCGCGCTGAAGGCCGCCAGCCCGATCCCGAGATTACGTCCTACTGGACGTCCTCCTGCCTCGAGTACAGGCGCTACCGCCCCGTCGAGCTGAAGCTCGAGGATGACCCTAACCCCTTCGTCGCAGCCCTCATGCAGGAGCGACCGGGCGGCCACAACCACGGCCGGCGTAGATCGACCGATTGGAACCACGTCGACATCGACGGAGAGACCGCTCCGAGGGGCGAAAGAACAGGATGGACGACGCTCGAGCCTACCGACGAGAACGGGTTCCCCGTGGCACCGATCGTCAACAGCGACGGCATCCCCACGGGGGAGACGCTCGCGCCGTCCTACAAGACCAGGGTGGCCCCGAGCCGGCGGCACACCGGGCGGTCCGTGGGCAGGCCGAGACGACACACCGACAACGCCGCCAAGCAGCGTGCATACCGAGCACGACGGAAAGCGTTACGAAACTCTGTACAGGTTAGTGAGGAGAACCGAATGGATCTTCAGAACCTCTCACCCCAGGAGCGCGACCTCACCAGGTTCGCCCTAGAAGGGCTCTCTCGGACAGCGAGCGACCTTGCGAAGCGGATCCCGCCTGCGCGAGAGCCGATCGATAGTGTCGATGAGTTCCTCAGGGACGTCCTCGACGAGGACACGAAGCCCTGAAACAAGTTCGCTGTCGACTGTCAAGGGACGACGGCGTTGGCCGAAGGGAAGGCCACTTCGGAGGAGGTTGGGCTTGGGCTCCTGGCCTCCTCCACTTCTTTGCAAGCTGACCGGCTCGTCCCTTCGAGCCGGTCGGAACGCTTCCTCGAGCCACTCGAGGAGAACCCGGAGCCGCAGCCATCGACCCTCCTTCGCGATGGCCGCGATACCTCCGACGAATGTGGGAGGCGGGTATACCTCGTCAGTCACCCCGTCTCCCACTGAATCTTTCGCTCCCATTTCTACGGGGAGCGGCAAGGACGTCGTCCGTTGGCCGCGGACGTCGGGGTAAGAACACCGTTTCTTTCCTTTCCGGGTGACGGTGGGGGTGTGGTTCCCCAAGAAAGAGAGCGGCAGGTTTCCTTCATCGTTTTCCTGCCGCTCTCTCACAATCAAACGATGAATCCAGAACTGAAAGAGAAGTGAAAAACGATGAGCGATATAAAGCACGATGCAACAAAGGATCCAAACCGAAAGACTCTCGACGACTACCCGCTCTTGAAGTGGGAAAAGGCCGTGTGGTCCGATGGCCGGCTTTCCACACACGCTAAGGCTCTAGCTGCGTGCCTTCGCACGATGCACATGGACGCGAACGGGTACTGCTACCCGGGCCACAGAAAGCTGGTTGAAGAAACCCGGGAAGCCCGTGCAACGGTGAAGCGGGCGATCAATCAACTCCGGGACCACGGCTACCTCATCGTCAACCCGGGACGACGCGCCGGCAAGACCAGCGAGTACACAGCCAGTCTCCCGAGCAGCACCATCCTGTCCGAGGACGGTGTTCTCGAGGTTCCCGGGGGCGCGGTGGTGGTCTCTAGGCCTGTGCCCGTGGTGCCTAGGGGGGTGGCTCACCACGAGACACAGGTAGCTCACACAGAGCTACCAGGTAGCTCACAGGTAGGACAGAACGGGGTCATGAAACGGGAACAGGAACGGGACCACAGGTCCCGTAGTTCTAAACAAGAGCCTGCGGCTCTTGTGGAAGAAGCCGAGGAAGAGCCTCGGCCTTTTCTCACAGTCCCAGGGGACTGTGACCACCTTCCCGTTCGCTCGTCCGCTTCGCGGCCAAGCTCACGGGACGCTGCGTAACCCCCAAATCATTTTGCCGCGACCTTCGCGGCAGATGTCCTACATCTCAACGCCGGCACCGAGCCGGCCAGGCTCATCCCCACGCCGACTGAGCAGGAGTGGGCTCGAGACCCTCAGACCGATCTACAACCCGGTCGCTGAACGAGGCCTGCTCACCCATGGCCCGAAGCGGCGAGCCCACAGGCACTTCCCCCCACAGATGATTTCCTAGAGGAAGAGGAAGCATGAAGCTGGATCCAGATCGAGCCCGAGCTGCTTTGGAGAACCGACTACGAGAGATGTCAACGTCGTCAGCGACGACTCACAAGGAGGAGCGCCCCGCAGACGTTTACATCCCTGCTCGTCTTGGAGCAGTACGTCTTCCCACTGAAGATGAAAGGTGCCAAGCGGTATCGGAGCGCACGAGCAACCGTTGCCAGAGGTACGCGCAAGCGGGATCAAGCCTTTGCAGCAAGCATGCTCCCAGGCTTGTGGCGGGTGAGGAGACTTCTCGAATTGGCTCTGTCAAGCCTCTGAAGGCGGAAGGAGACCGGGTGGTATCCCCTGACAGCCCCGAAGACCTCCGTGGGCTCGCCGTCTCGGAACTGAGGAAGTTGCTCGAGTCGCCTTCGACTCAGGACGCGGTGAAGGTACAAGCTGCTCGAGCGGTCCGAGACCTCCAGGGTGCTGCCGGTCCTGACGACCGGTATGCAGAACTCCACGAGTGGAGACAGCTCCTCTCCGTCCTCCGCCCTGAGGACCGACTTGCGTACCTGCGAGAGGTGTCAGGAGTAGGGCTAGGAACTGGCCCGAGTTAGCTGTGAGGGTGGCAGAACCGCTCGACAAGCGATGGCTGGTCGTGGCGATGATTGTCCTAACAGCGGTGGTCGTCGCCCTTCGGGATACGGCCGAGTTTGCGGCCGCGTCGCGCGTCCGGGGCTCCTACTGGAGGACGCCCGATCGCACTTCTCCCTCTTTTCGTGACTATGTAACGCGGCGGAAGGCGGGTTACGCAGAAGCGTGACTATTCAGTCTGTTTTCAAGCGCGTTCCCGCGAGCCTGACCCTGGAGGCGGTGACCAGCTGTGGGCGGAACGCATGGATTCTTGATCGAGGGCCTAGGCGGGATCGATTCTTAGGACTCTTCCTGGAGAACCGGGATCAATCAGATCGGAACGGGCTCCGACCCCTTTGTCCGCCCGGTGCTGGATACTGAATAAAGTGGGTGTGTTGCCCTCTCACACTGACGGCCGCGCCGTCACAACGACGGAAGCGACGGGGACCTCGCGGGCGCAATCCCACTGGGGCGGCTGAACGAGGATTCCTTGGCCGTTCTTCGCGTTGATCCATGGGATCCGGGCTATGGAACTTCGTTCGAGCTCGAACTAGAGCTCGACGACGAACTGCCCCAGTCTGTCGAGACTGATATCGAGTCGATCACTTGGGCCCCGGTTACTCCTTCGCCAGTCGAGGGCCTTCCCTGCTGTGCATTCGTCGACGGTGTCCGCCGCATCGACCTGCACCTCTTCGCCGAGGAATCCGGCGCGATGGCAGCTGCGCTCGCGGGCTCTTGGGCCTGTGGTGTCGCCTGGTCGACGAGGCCCCCGAGGGTTGGGGAGGTCGTCGTCGGGCGAGCGCTCGTCGTCGGCGGGGGACTGGCGCACCACGACCTAACAACGCGGATCGGCGCGGACGACCTCCATTACGTCTTCATCGGCGTCGCGGGAGCGACCCCGATAGACCCGATCGTCGGCTTGCAGAACATCATGCGCGAGGCGGAGGCGGTGCTCGCGCAGACCGTCTTTGATGGCGGTGAGGCCGAACTCCTCGTCCTCGACGGACCGCTGACCTATTTCGCTCAGGGACCCGTCGTCGGCATGATCAAGCGCCAGTCGCGCTCGTACTTGCCTCTCGATCGAGCGACTATCCTCGCCGCTCTCACAGAGGGGCAGAGAACGCCGCTCTTCCGACTCGGAGAGCAGCGACTCGAACGTTATTCCTGGTACGCGCGGCTGGCCTCAGTTCGCCCGATTGACGGTGGGATGACGGGAATCGTGAGGCTCGAAGTCGCGACCTCGATCGGGCTTGAGAAGGCGAGGGAACTCGCCGATCTGACTACCGTCGTGCTGCCACGCTTCGCCTCAGTCGTCGGCCGTGATCCGCGGGCGCCGCAGAATCTCTATCCGGTCGGCCAGCTAGAGCGTGTTCTCCGTCACCGGCTCGGCGACGCGGCACTCGTCAAGCGAGCGCTCGAACTTTCGCTCTGGGAGATGTATGTCTAGGACGTTGGCGTGACGGACGAAAGTCACGAGATCGGCATGGTGCTCGGCACCGAAAGCGCGACGCCCCTCGAGTGGTGGGTCGCGATCGAGCCGGAGCAGTACC
>Ga0208612_1000295_pt1 | contig 23769 bp, 29 predicted proteins | sample AntDryMetagUQ889_FD_188089 | JGI IMG/M metagenome (GOLD analysis project Ga0208612, IMG submission 188089) | Polar desert microbial communities from Antarctic Dry Valleys - UQ889 (SPAdes) | ecosystem: Environmental > Terrestrial > Soil > Desert | place: Antarctic Dry Valleys | collected 2008-12-31 | reverse complement strand
CATCACGAAGAGGTAGACCATCGCGGCCAGCGTGCCGCCCGCCCCGAAGGCATAGGCGATCACAGCGAGCATGATCCCGACGGCGTTGAAAATCATGAGGCGCACCGACGCGGGAGACTATCCGACACAGCCGTCATCCAGATTGAAAGGAAAGCAATGGCAACGCTCCATATCGAGCACGCAATCACCGACCTCGAGACGTGGCTTGGCGCGTTCTCGAGATTTGAAGAGGCACGACGCAACGCCGGCGTTCGTGCCCAACGCGTAAGTCAGCCTGTCGACGACGACATGTATATCTGCGTCCAGCTCGATTTCGACAACGTCGAAGCGGCTGAAGGCTTCAAGGGCTTTCTCGAGACGCGGGTGTGGTCCAACCCCGATGCCTCACCGGCGCTCGAGGGAGAACCGAAGGCACGGGTGTTGAAGCACGTCGAGGCGGCTTAAGGCGCTGAGGATCAGGTGCGGTTCTTGAGCGCTTCGCGAGCCGCGGCGATGAAGCCGCCGACGGCATCGGCGGTAGCGCCGGCGCTACCGGCCTCACCTACTTCCCGCACCAAGCGGGAGCCGACGATCACCCCGTCGGCGATCACGCCGACCTCGGCGGCTTGTTCGGGCGTGCCGATGCCGAAACCGACGGCCGCCGGCACGGGCGAGTCCGCCTGGACAGCTTTGACGAGCTCGCCCAACTCGGGCGGCATCTCGTCTCGCTCGCCGGTCGTGCGCGTGTCCGAGACGACGTATATGAACCCCGTCGCCTCCCGGCAGATCTCGGCCCGGCGCGCGGGTGGCGTCGTCGGTGCGATCAGCGGGATCATCGCGATGTCCTCCAAAGCGAGAGCGGAACGGACCTCGTCGGCCTCCTCGGGGGGCAGATCGGGCACGATCGTCCCGCACATCCCAGCTTCGGCCAGCCTCGAGGCGTAGCCTGCGGCACCGCAGGCGAGCACCATGTTCGCGTAGACCATCGGGATGACCGGCACGCGGTCAGCGACCGTCTTCCCGATCGAGAGAACCGAGTCGAAGGTTGCGCCGGCGGCAAGGGCCTTCGTCGCCGCGTCGTGGATCACCGGCCCGTCTGCGAGTGGATCGGAGAACGGAACGCCGAGCTCGATCAGGTCTGCGCCAGCGTCGGCATACGCCTCGATTACCGTCTGGGAAGTACCGGAGTCCGGGAAACCGCCCATCAGGTAGGGCATAAGCGCGGCACGCTCGTCCCGTTTTGCCGCGTCGAAGGCCGCGGCAATTCTTTCCACGCCGCTCATCCCTCGTCGATTTGACGCAGGCGCTCCGTGGCCTCGGCGAGGTCCTTGTCGCCTCGGCCGCTCAAAGTCAGGAGGTCATAGCCCGACTCGGGCGGATCGGTATCAGCGAGCAGCCACGCGATCGCGTGGCTCGGTTCGAGCGCCGGGATCAGGCCCTCGAGCTGGGCCATCTCGCGGAAGGCGAGGAGCGCATCCGTGTCGGTGACCGAGACGTAGCGGGCCCTGCCGATGTCGCGAAGGTGGGCGTGCTGCGGGCCGACGCCGGGATAGTCGAGCCCGGCCGAGATGGAATGCGCCTCGAGGATCTGGCCCTCCTCGTCGGCCAAGACGGCCGAGAGCGCTCCGTGGAGAACGCCGGTGGTCCCCGCCGAAAGCGAGGCGCCGTGCTTGCCGGAGTCGATGCCCTCCCCCCCGGCCTCGACGCCGATGAGCTCGACGCCGGGGTCATCTAGAAAAGCGGTGAAGGTGCCGATCGCATTCGAGCCTCCGCCAACGCACGCGATCACGCGAGCGGGCAGCGCGTCTTCGACCGTGAGGACCTGCTCGCGTGCCTCATCGCCGATCACGCGCTGGAGATCGCGGACGAGAGCCGGGTACGGCGCTGGGCCGGCGGCGGTCCCCAGGATGTAATGGGTCGTCCTGACGTTCGTGACCCAGTCGCGGATCGCGGCACTGACCGCCTCCTTCAGGGTCTTGAGCCCCGCTTCCACGGGTTCGACCGTCGCGCCCAGAAGCTTCATCCGATCGACGTTCGGCGCCTGGCGGCGCATGTCCTCGGTGCCCATGTAGACGACGCATTCGAGGTCGAGAAGCGCGCAGGCGACCGCGGTTGCCACTCCGTGCTGGCCCGCTCCTGTTTCAGCGATCACGCGCGGCTTGCCCATCCGCTTGGCGAGGAGCGCCTGGCCGATCGCGTTGTTGATCTTGTGGGCGCCGGTGTTGGTCAGGTCTTCCCGCTTGAGATAGACGCGACGGCCCACGCGCTCGGACAGGCGGTCGGCCCGGTAAAGCGGGGTCGGACGGCCCACGAAGTCGCGCAGGAGGCGTTCCAGCTCAGCGGTGAACTCGGCATCGTCGCGGGCTTCGACCCACGCGGCGGCAAGCTCGTCGAGTGCCTCCATCAAGACCTCGGGAACGAAACGTCCGCCGTAGTCGCCGAAGCGGGTTTCGAGAGCCTCGCTCATGTCTCTACGCGCGGCTCAGCCGCGCTCGGGGTGCTGGCGGCCGCGATGTCTCCCCGCCGCTCTTCCATCTCTGCCTCGCGCCGGCGCTCCTCCGCCTCGGCCTCGCGGCGGGCGAGGTCCTTTTCCCTCGATTCGGTGAAATGCACAGGCTCCGAGATGGGGCGAGGCGTCGACGGTCCGCCCGCCTCTTCTGCCGCTGCCGCAAAGGCGGTCATAAGCTCATGGTCCTTGATGCCGGGCGCGGACTCGGTGCCGCTCGCGACATCGACGGCAAATGGGCGCGTGGCATCGATCGCCTCGCCGACGTTCTCGGCGGTCAGGCCCCCGGCCAGGATCAAGTGCACCTTCGAGCGCCGACCGCGCAAAAGCTCCCAGTCGACCGTGTGACCCGTTCCGCCGGGCATGCCCTCGCGGTATGCGTCCAGAAGGTGGAAGTTGACGCGAAATCCGCGCGCGACGTCGATGTCGGCCGCTGTCCGCACCCTGATCGCCTTGATGACCGGGCAGCCGGTGCGCCTGGTCACCTCGTGGCAGAACGAAAGGCCCTCGCCGCCATGGAGCTGCACGATCGAGAGGTGCTCGTTTTCAACCGCGCGCGCGATCTCTTCGAGCTTCTGGTCGACGAAGACGCCGACGATCTCGAGCTTGCGGCGAAGTCCAGCCCCGATCTCCGCCGCCACGGCGTGATCGCAGCGCCGCTCGCTCCCCTCCCAGTGGTTGATGCCGATCGCCCACGCGCCGATGCGCGCCGCGTGCTCGGCGTCGTCGTACCTGGTTATGCCGCAGAACTTGACCCGCATCCTCGGTCAAGGATGCCACGCCAACACTGGCCTGCGACAAGCAAGGCTCTAAGGGGTGAAGGTCGCAAGCGGCGCGTCGTTGACTGGCGCCCTCCCGAACCCGTCCACTTCCACCCCTGCGGCGGCCACAGCCTCGATGTTTGCCGCGCTCTCACGCAGATTCTCGTCCGAGAAGATGGGAAACGCCTGGTCCGACGCAGGATCAACCCCCAAGAACGTGGAGAGCTGAGTAGGAAAGAACAACGGGTCATCGCTCGACCGTCCCGCGAACTCGTCTTCGACGTTGTCCCCATCCGGACCAACCTCCGTCAAGAAGAATGCGACGAGGTCGCCCTCCCCCGACACGGCGTCACTCATACCTTCGATATCTATTCCCGCTGATGCCGGCTGGTCGATGTGGATCAGGTCCGATTCACCAAGCAGCGTTTCACCCTCCGAGATCTCACTTGGCTCGATGATGAGGAGTACATGTGGCTCGAGATCCCTGACGCCATCAGCAAAGGTGCCCCGGTCAACGGTGTAACCCTCCACCACATCGACGATCTCTCCCGAGCCGACGAGCTCAGCCCGAGCTTCGATATCACTCAGGTCGTCACCGGTCTTCGCCAGCGAATCGAAATCGTACGCCACGGTTTGCTGAACGCTCGCGGCCACTTGCTTCAGGTCGTATCGATCATCTAACTCAGAATCATCAGTGATGTTCACTACGAAGAACGCAACGAGCCCCAGCGTGATTGCTGTTGCAATTAGGAGCTTCAAGCTAAGCCTCTTGACATGCAATTCAAACGCTCCCATACGGACTCTACGTCCGAGGGGGCATATTCGTCACATGGCGTCGTCGTACCTGGTTATGGCGCAGAACTTGACCCACATCGTGGGTCAAGGATGCCGGCCTCAAGAGCGGAGCCTGTGGATCAGGGCTTCGAGCCGGCGGCGGTCGCTTGATTGGTCGCTGCCGGCAGGCGGCTCGCCGCCCAACCCCGGCCCCGCGACCTTCCAGCGCTCCCTGTATTCGAGAACCGCCTGAGCGGCTATCTCCCACCTTCCTGGTCGCTCATCAGGCCGCGGGCCAAGCAGCTCGGCCAGATCCCTTGGCACCGCGCTCGGCGCAGGCACCGCTTTCGAAGCGGCGATCGGCTCTCCGGCCTCTGCCTCATCAACGGATCCCGCGTCCACGAAGTCTCTGCGCATCTGCGGCAGAGCCGCCAGGTCTTTCGATCTTCCCGCCGCCTGCTTCGATCGGAGGATGTCAGCCGGAGCCGCAACGACTACCGTCAGCGCGCCGCCGAGATCCTCCTGCCGGGCGTTGCCAAGCCAGTCCGCATACTCGCCGATGCCATCGGCACGGCGAACGATCTCGAGCCGCCCAAGCCGGGTTTCGAAGACCGTGCCGAGTGCTCCGACGAGCGGTGGTCCTGCCCCGGCGGATTGGAGGGCCTGGTCGAGGCGGATCACGTTGTCGTCCGTGATCGAGACTGCGACATCGAGGTCCGTCGTAGCGCCCGTCCAGCCGTGGACCTGGGCGGCAATTCCACCCACCACTACAAGTTCGACGCCATTTCGCCGAAGGATGCCGAGCAGCTCCAGCTGATCTGCGCCAACCGACGACATCGCTAGCTGATCGCGCTCAACAGCGCCCGTAGACCGGGGATCCGGGCGCGCTCATCGGGCCGCGCGCTCGCTTCGGCAAGCCTCAGCAGATCTCGGGGATGGGCGACGTTCACCTTCGCGTCCTTGTCGATCAGAACTTCCAAGGCGGCGCGCCGGAGATCCCTGAAGCCGTCAGCGCCGGGAAGCTCGCTGGCGATCGAGACGCACGCCTCACCGCGCACCCACGGCCAGCGCCGGTCCGTGGCAGCCCATCGCTCGGGCGCATCAACGGGGCCGAAGCCGGCGCACTCGAGCATCTCGGCGAATGCGAGGTCGTCGGCACTCACGACCTCGACAGTCGAGGAGCCAAGACGAGGCGGCGCCCCTTGCAGCGCGGCCCCGACCTGTCCGATGATTACAACACCCGACTCCTGGGCGGAGAGCCAGCTCAAGGACTCAATCACGGCTTTGAGCGCTTCCTCTGAGAGCAGGTCGCACAATCGCTCCAAAGGCCGAAGAGCGAGTTGCTCGCTGACGCGCTCCGCGAGGCTCGAATCTGCACGAACGATGTTCAGCTCAAGCTCGAACCCCGCAGCCAATAGGAGTTCGCGCACCGTTCGGAGGCTCGGCTCGCGCTTTCCTGTCTCCCATCGGGCAATCGACTCGCGCGGAAAGCCACTCCTCACGGCGAGCTCTGCCTGGGTCAGACCGGCCCGCTGGCGCGCCATCTGAACGACGTCGCTCTCGTTCATAGCTTGATTGTAACCGATCCGTCACTTTGGATGTAACGGATCAGTTACTGAGCATAGAACCTCGATCTACTGCGGGATCTCGTGCTCGCGCGTGAGCATGTCGTCGCCCGAGAGCTCGCGGACGGCCTGCTCGGGATCTTCGGCCCGCATGAGTGCTTCGCCGACGAGGACGGCGTCGACGCCTATCCGCTCCAGCTCATCGATCTGCTCGCGCGTCGAGTAGCCGGACTCGGCAACCACGGTCTTCCCGGCGGGAACGTCGGTGATCAACTCCTCTGTAGTCGCGAGGTCGACCTCGAGGCTGCGGAGGTTCCGGTTGTTGATGCCGATCACGTCGACATCCAGCTCCAGCGCGACCTCGAGGTCGTCCTCGTCATGGACCTCGACCAGCGTGTCTAGGTCGAGTGACTGCGCCTCATCATGGAGCTCGGCCAGGCAATCCGGCTCGAGCGCAGCGACGATCAGGAGCACCGCATCGGCGCCGAAGACGGCTGCCTCGAGCAGCTGATACGGGTCCACGACAAAGTCCTTGCGAAGGATCGGCAATCCCGAGCCCGCGCGCGCGGAGAGGAGGTCCTCGACGGAGCCGCCGAAGCTCGACGACTCGGTGACGATTGAGAGGGCCGCCGCGCCCCCGCGCTCGTACGCGCTGACGAGCTCCGGAACGTCGGCGCTCGCGCGAATGTCTCCTGCGCTTGGAGAGCGTCGCTTGAACTCGCAAATGACCGAGACGCCGGGGCGCACCAGCGCTTCCTTGAACGGGCGGTCCTCGGCGCGCGCCTCGAGGCGCGCGCGCAACTCCTCAATTGAAACCGCCCGGCTGCGCTCTCGCACCGTGTGCCTGGCGGAATCGACCAGCTCCTCGAGCCTGCTCATTCGGTTGGGGAGGCTAGACGATCGCCTAGCGAGCGGAGCTTGTCGAGGACGCCCTTCGCCGCGCCGCGGTCGATTGCCTCCCGCGCGCGATCCATCCCGTCGCCCAAATCGGTCGCCGACCCGCCGGCCAGGATCGCTGCACCGGCGTTGAGCACGACGATGTCGCGCGCGGGTCCCTCGTCTCCGTCAAGGACCCCCTCGACCACGGCGGCGTTCTCATCGGGAGTACCTCCCGCAATCGCGTCGATTGGCGTCTCGGCCAAGCCGACGTCGGCCGGGGCAACGAACCACTCTTTTGTGGCTCCGTCCTTCACCTCGACGACGCGCGTCGAGCCGGCGATCGATAGCTCGTCAAGCCCATCCTCGGCCGAGACGACCAGGGCGCGTTCGCAGCCGAGCGCGAGGAGCGCTTCGGCGATCGTCTCCTGGTAGCGGCGATCCGAGACGCCCAGGAGCTGTCGGGTCGCTCCGGCCGGGTTCGTGAGTGGGCCCAGGAAGTTGAAGATCGTGCGGACCGCGAGCTCCTTTCGCGTCGGCGCCACGTGCTTCATCGCCGCATGGTGGCGCGGCGCGAACATGAAGCCGAAGCCGATCTCCTCGATGGAGCGCGCGACGTCGGTCGGCTCCAGATCGATCGAAACGCCAAGCGCCTCCAGGAGGTCGGCCGAGCCGGAGCGGCTGGTGTTCGAGCGGTTGCCGTGCTTGGCGACGGGGCACCCTGCGCCGGCGGCAACGATGGCCGCTGCCGTCGAGATGTTGAAGGTGGACGGGCCTCCCCCGGTCCCGGCCGTGTCGACGAGCCCGTCACGCGACGTCTCGACCGAGGCCGCGAGGCGGCGCATGGTGCGCGCGAGGCCGGTGAGTTCGGCCACCGTCTCGCCTTTCGCCCGAAGCGCAATCAGGAAAGCGGCGGTCTGGACCTCGGAGGCACGGCCTTCCATGATCTCGTCGAGGACGGCCGAGGCGTGGTCGGCGGTCAGGTGCGTTCCCGAGGAGACCGAGTCGATCGCACGGGTGAGAATGTCGTTCGGCATCAGTCGCCGGTCCCTTCCAGAAAGTTCGCCAGAAGCCTCTTTCCCTGCGGCGTGAGGATCGACTCGGGATGGAACTGGACCCCCTCGGCCGGCAGCTCGCGGTGGCGCACGGCCATCACGACGTCCTCGAAGGTCGCGCTTACCTCGAACTCTGCGGGCAGGTCTGAATGGGCCACGAGGGAGTGGTAGCGCCCCGCGGTCATCGGTGAATCGAGGCCACGGAAGATTGTGCGGCCGTCGTGCTCTACCTCCGCGTCCTTGCCGTGGATCGGGTCGCCGGTGACGACCATGCCCCCGAAGGCCTCGACCATCGCCTGATGTCCGAGGCACACGCCCAGAGTCGGGATGCCCGCCTCGGGAAAAGCGCGCGACGCCTCCACCGAGATGCCGGCCTCGGCCGGCGTGCACGGGCCGGGCGAAATGACCAGTCGGTCGGGCTTTCGCTCCACGAGCTCGGGAACCGATGCCTTGTCGTTTCTGACCACGTCGAGCTCTGCCCCCAGCTCGCCCAGGTACTGAACGAGGTTGTAGGTGAACGAGTCGTAGTTATCGATGACGAGGAGGTTCATGGCCAATCCGGCTGTGCCGCCGCCAGCTCAACCGCCGCAAAGACGGCCTTCGCCTTGTTCACCGACTCCTGGTACTCGAACTCGGGCTTGGCGTCCGCGACGGTCCCGCCGCCCGCCTGCACATGCGCCGTGCCGTCCTTGACGACCACGGTGCGGATGTGGATCGCGGTGTCGAGGTCGCCGTCGAAGCCCAGATAGCCGATTGCACCACCGTAGGAGCAGCGCTTGTGCGGCTCGAGCTCGTCAATGATCTGCATCGCGCGGACCTTGGGAGCGCCCGAGAGCGTTCCTGCGGGAAGGCAAGCGCGTAGCGCGTCCATCGCGCTCACGCCCTGGCGAAGCGTGCCGGCGACACGGCTAACGATGTGGAGGACGTGGGAGTAGGTCTCGACGACCATGAGCTCCTCGACCTCGACCGAGCCGTACTCGCAGACACGCCCCAGGTCGTTCCGCCCCAAGTCGACCAGCATCACGTGCTCAGCGCGCTCTTTGGGGTCCCCGAGAAGCTCCTCGGCGTTTCGGCGGTCCTCCTCTTCGTCCGAGCCGCGCGGGTACGTGCCGGCGATTGGCCTCGTCTCGACGCGGCCGCCTGAGACCTTGATCAGCGGCTCGGGCGAGGCGCCGGCGATCTGGAAGTCCTCGAAGTCCAGGAAGTACATGTAGGGCGAGGGGTTCACCGTACGCAGGCCGCGGTAGATCGAGAATGCCTCGACCGGTACCCGAGCCGAGAAGCGCTGGGAGGGCACGACCTGGAACGCGTCGCCCGCGTGGACGTACTCGACGATCCGCGCGGTGTTCGACTCGAACTGCTCGCGCGTGAGGTTCGACTTGAATTCAACGCCCACCGGTTCCTCCGCTCCCCTTCGGTGGCCGGCAGGGTCGTGGGCGGGGCTAGGGATCGGCGCCGCGAGCGCGTCTCGGACTCGGCGAATCAACTCGCCGTGGTCGAAGCCCTCGAACGGAAAGGCCACGATCGACAGTTCGTGCTTTTGGTGGTCGAAGGCGAGCATCAGGCCGCAGACCATGAGCGCCATGTCGGGGAGCCCGAGCGGGTCGGGGTTCGGGTCTGAGAGAGGCTCAACGGTCCGCACCAGGTCGTAGCCGAAGTAGCCGACCGCGCCGCCGTTGAAGGGGTGCGCGGGATCGAACGACGCGACCTCCTCGCTTTGGACCAGGTCTTGAGCGAGCGCGTATGGATCGCCCTCGTCGCCGAGCGACCAGCGAAGCGTCCGGTGCGGCATGAAGCCCAGGTACGAGTAGCGGCCGAGGCGACCCTGCTCAGCGGACTCCAAGAGGAAGGCGGGGCCCTCGAACGCGGCGCGAAGCTTTAAGAACGCCGAGACCGGCGTCTCCGTGTCGTCGATCAGGCGCTCGACGTTCGGGACGACGCCTGCAGGCTCAGCCGCGGCGGGCATCGAGCACCTCGAGCACGTCGGCGAGGGGCACGTTTCGCGAGCGAAGGAGGACCGACAGGTGGTAGAGGACGTCGCCCGCCTCCTCGGCCACCCGCTCGTCCGACTCCTCCCGCGCAGCACGCGACACCTCCTCGGCCTCCTCGCGCACCTTCTCGCCGATCCGCTCCGGATCGTCTAAGAGCTCGACCGTATACGAGCCCTCCGGCCGCTCCTCCTGGCGCTGGGTCAGCGTTCGCTGAAGCGCGGCGAGCGTCTCGTGGAGCGCGGGCTCGGGCATCTCACCCGACTCGACGTCGCGGTAAAAGCATGAGCGCTCGCCGGTGTGGCAGGCCGGGCCGGCCGGCGTTACCAGCGCCACGATCGCATCCTCGTCGCAGTCGATGCGAAGCTGCTCGACCGCGAGCGTGTTGCCTGAGGTCTCGCCCTTGCGCCACAGCTCCTGGCGCGAGCGGCTCCAAAAGTGAACCTCGCGCGTATCCAGCGTCAGGCGAAGCGCCTCGGCGTTCATGTAGGCGAGCGTGAGGACCTCCCCGGTCCGCCAGTCCTGTGCAACGCACGGGATGAGGCCGTCCTCGTCGAAGCGAATCGCCTGCTGTGGATCGGATTTCGGCATCGGCTGATCTTACGAGCGCTTCGCGTCACACACGGCGGCACCCAGACGCGGCAGAATCAGGGGAGCCATGCAGGAGTACCTCCTCGAAGCACGCCAGATGCAGGCGCTGTCGCTAGGCGTCCATATCCCGCTGGTCTGCTTCGGGATCGCCTTCCCGGCGATGGTGCTTTTCGCTGAGGGGCTTTGGCTTCGCACCGGCGACCCCGCCTACAAGGCGCTCGCCAAGCGATGGTCGAAGGTGATGTTGATCCTGTTTGCGATCGGCGTGGTCACCGGCACGATCCTCTCGTTCGAGCTTGGCTTGCTGTGGCCCGAGTTCATGAGGCGCTGGGGTGAAGTGTTCGGCGTCGCGTTTGCGCTCGAAGGCGTCTCGTTCTTCGTTGAGGCGATCTTCATCGCGATCTACGTCTACGGCTGGGACCGGCTCTCGCCTCGAGCGCACATCATGTCCGGCATCCCGATCGTGGTCTCCGGGTTCACGGGCGCAGCGTTCGTGATCTCGGTAAACGGGTGGATGAACAACCCGTCGGGGTTCGATGTCGAGGGCGGCGAGGTCGTGAACGTGCGGCCGTTCGAGGCGCTCTTCAACTCGAACGTCTGGCACGAGCTCATCCACATGTACCTGGCGGGCTTCCTGGTCGCCGGCTTCCTGGTGGCGGGCGTCTACGCGGTCGCGGCGCTTAAGGGCAAGCGCGGCACCTACTACCGCGCGGGTCTCGTGATCCCGCTTGCGATCGTGGCGCTTGCGGCTCCCGCGCAGATGGTCGTGGGCGACTGGGCGGCGCGCACGATCGCCGAGGAGCAGCCCACGAAGCTCGCAGCGCTCGAGGGACTCGACGAGACCACCGAAGGCGCGGGTCTTACAGCCGGCGGCATCTACGTGGACGGCAAGGTCTATGGCGGCATCGAGATCCCGAACCTCCTCTCGCTTCTTGCCTTCCACGATCCCAACGCGGAGATTCAGGGGCTGGACGCCGTGCCCGAGGAGGACCGCCCGCCGGTCGCGATCGTGCGCAACTCGTTCCAGGTCATGGTGGGGATCGGGACCTTTCTCGCCGCGGTGAGCGCGTGGTTCCTCTGGGCGCGCTGGCGCCGGAGCTCCCTGCCGGGCTCCAAGTGGTTCCTGCGCGCGGTGGTCGCAGCGGGACCGCTTTCCGTCGTCGCCCTGATCGCGGGCTGGATCACGACTGAGGTTGGGCGCCAGCCGTGGATCGTCTACGAGTTCATGCGGACCGAGGAGGCCGTGACCGGAGCCGACGGAATCCCCATCGGCTACGCGACTATCACGGCGGTCTACGTCGCGCTGGCCGCCGTTGCGTTCGTGTTGCTGCGTCGGATCGCCCGCGAAGGGCCCGAGGCCGAGCTCCACGAGGGCGCCGGCAATTTCGAGGCCCTCCCCTGATGGCCGAGCTTGCCGCCATCGTCTTGGTCGTCGGCCTCACCGCCTACGCAGTTCTGGGCGGAGCCGATTTCGGCGCCGGGTTCTGGGACCTCACGGCGGGCGGCGCAGAGCGCGGCTCGCGCGTTCGCGGCATGGTCAAGCGCTCGATGGGGCCGGTATGGGAGGCGAATCACGTCTGGCTCATCTTCGTCCTCGTCGTGATGTGGACGTGCTTTCCGCCTGCGTTCGCGGCGATCATGGAAACGCTCTACGTCCCGATCTTCCTCGCTGGGATGGGGATCATCCTCCGCGGAGCGGCCTTCGCCCTGCGGGGCGAGGCGGCGACGATCGGCGAGGCGCGAGCGCTGGGCGCGACATTCGCGCTCTCGTCCGTCCTCACCCCGTTCTTCCTGGGCGCCGCGATCGGGGCCGTCGCGGCGGGCGAGGTGCCAGCGGGCGAGCCCGGCGACGCAATCGCCAGCTGGACCGGAGCGGTGCCGCTTCTCGCGGGTGTGACTGCGGTCATGACGGGCGCGTTCCTCGCCGCGGTGTTCATGGCGTCCGACTCGGTACGGGCTGAGCTGCCTGACCTGGTCGCGGCGTTCCGCACGCGGGCGCTCGGCGCCGGAGTGGTTGCCGGCGCGCTCGCGATCGGCGGGCTTTTCATCGTCAAGGCTGACGTGCCTGATCTCTTCGACGGACTGACGGAGGGAGCGGGCCTCGTGGCCGTCCTCGCATCAGGCGCCGGCGGGGTCGCGACCCTCTGGCTCGTCTGGACCGGGCGCTTTGCCGTCGCGCGCTACTCCGCTGCCGTCGCGGTCGGCTCGATCCTCGTCGGCCTCGCCGTGGCGCAGAGCCCCGACTTCCTGCCCGGAGAGCTGACCTTTGCCGACGCCGCCGCGGGCGATTCGACGCTCCTCGCGGCACTGGTGAGCGTCGCCGTGGGCCTCGCCGTGATCCTGCCGTCGCTGGCACTCCTCTTCCGGCTCACCCTGGCGGGCAAGCTCGACCCCGACTTCCATCCCATCGGCTCGAGCAAGGACGAGCGATGAGCCGCGCCGCGGCGCTCGTGTTCATCCTTGGCGTCGTCGTGATGCTCGCCTTCGACCAAACCCTCCCGCGCATCGCGGGAGTCGTGCTCCTCCTGGGAGGCATCGCCATGGGCGCGTTCGCGATCGCTACGCCTGAGTTCACGGCGGACGACGAGTCGAGCTAGCTCTGGGCGGCCGCGTCGCGACGCGACTGCTCGGCCGGATCGTCCGCGCCGAGGTTCGCCGCTCCCGCAACCACACCGGCGATCACGGCAAGAGCGAGCACCGCGAAGACCGTCGCGGCAATAGTGGTGGCAAGGCTCAGTCGCTCGCCCTCCGGCTTGACGAACGCATCGACGATCGCCGCGATGGCGGCGGCACAACCCAGGACGCACCACAACGCGAGAATCACAGTCGCGAGCGACTGCGAGTCGAGGAGTTTTTCGAGCTGGGAGCCGGCGAGCGAGGCGATCCCAAGGGAGATCACGGCCCCGATCGAGATCAGGATCGCGGTCGCGGGCTTGGTGCGGATCTCGGGAGTCACCTGGGCGCGGAGTCTGCCACGGGCGCCGGTCTATTCGATACCTAGCCTGTCAAGCAGGCCTTCGTCTTGGCGCCAGCGCTCGCGCACACGGACCTGGAGGTCTAAAAAAACCTTGCCGCCAAGCTCGCGCTCGAGCTCGCGCCGAGCCGCGGCGCCCACGTCGCGGACCATTCGCCCGCCCTTACCGATCAGGATCGCCTTCTGGGACTCGGTCTCGACCCAGACCTGGGCCCGGACTTCGAACAGGCCGTCGTCGCGAAGCTCGAGGCCGTCCACGAAGACCTCGACCGCATGCGGGACCTCCTCGCGCGTCCTTTTCAGGATCTGCTCGCGGATCAGCTCGGCCAAGTGGATCTCCGAGGCTGAGTCGCTCTGGTCCTCAGATGGATAGAGGAGCGGCCCCTCCGGCAGCCCAGCGGCAAGGTCCGCGATCAGCGGATCGAGCCCGTCACCCGTCCGGGCGCTGAGCGGGTAGATCTCGTCGGCGATGTCGAGCGCGGCCACGGCGCTCAGAACCGCCGCGGTCTTTGCCTTGTCCAGGCGGTCGCACTTGTTGACCGCTACGACGATGCGGTTCCCTGCGCTGCGCTCTAGGAGCGTCTCGGCGATGAAGCGGTCTCCGGGGCCCACGCCCTGCTCGCCGTTGACTACGAAGAGCACCGTGTCGGCGTCGGCCAGCTCGCGCTCGACGCGATTCTGCATCCGCTCGGTCAGAGAGTCGCGGGGGCGCTGGACGCCTGGCAGGTCGATGAGGATCATCTGCCAGTCGGCTTCGAGGTCGGTGGCGATGCCGCGCACGGCGCGCCGTGTCGTCTGCGGGCGGTCGGAGATGATCGCGACCTTCGTGCCCACGATCGCGTTCACGATCGTCGACTTGCCTACGTTCGGGCGCCCCGCCAGCCCGACGAACCCCGAACGCGTCACGAGATGCCCGCTAGGACCCGTGCCTGAAGCTCGAGCATCTCGCCCGCGTCGGTCTCGTGGTCGTATCCGCACAGATGAAGGATGCCGTGGACCGTGGCCTCGGCGATGTCGGCCGTGTGCTCGGGGCAGATCACAACGTCACCCAGCTCGCGCGGGCCGGCCACCTCTCCCGCGCCGTCGATGGGAAACGACAGAACGTCCGTCGGCTCGTCGCGGTCACGGTGGTCGCGGTTGAGCTCTGTGATCCGGGCCTCGCCGACCAACTGGACCGAGAGGTGACCGTCCTCGACTCCGGCCGCATCGAGCGCCGCCGACGCCGCGTCGCGAAGCTCGAGCGGAACATCGGAGAGGTCGGTCAACCCTGGTCTTGGCGCTTTTGGGAGCGCTGGCCATGAGCGTCGTAGGCGGCAACGATCCGCTGGACGAGTTGGTGGCGAACCACGTCCGCACCACCGAAGCGCACGAACGAGATGTCCTTCACCTCATCAAGGATGTCGGAAATGACGATCAGACCCGAGCGCTGGTCGCGCGGCAGGTCGACTTGGGTGATGTCGCCAGTCACGACCATCTTCGAGCCGAAGCCAAGGCGCGTCAGGAACATCTTCATCTGCTCGGGGCTCGTGTTCTGCGCCTCGTCGAGGATCACGAAGGAGTCGTTAATGCTTCTACCCCGCATGAATGCAAGCGGCGCGACCTCGATCACACCGTTCTCGAGATAGGCCGCGACACGCTCGGGATCGAGCATGTCGTAGAGAGCGTCGAAGAGCGGGCGCAGGTAGGGATCGACCTTGGCCTGCAAGTCACCGGGGAGGAAGCCGAGCCTCTCCCCCGCCTCGACGGCTGGGCGGGTGAGGATGATGCGGGCAACGTCGCGGCCCTCGAGCGCAGCAACCGCGGCCGCGACAGCCAGGAAAGTCTTGCCGGTACCGGCTGGCCCGATGCCGAAGGTGATGGTGTGGCGTCGGATCGAGTCGACATAGCGCTTCTGGTTCACCGTCTTGGGTGCGATGCGCGTGTTGCGGTGCGCCCAGACGACGTCCTCGAGAACGCGCGCCGAAGATTCGCCGGCCCCCAGAGCGCCCGCGACGGAGTCGATGGTCTGCGGAGCCACCTCGTGACCGCGCTCGATCAGGCCGACGAGCTCGTCGACGACGGTCGCCGCTTGGCCAACGTCGCCCTCATCGCCGTCGAGCGTGAGGACGTTGCCGCGCAGGAAGACATCGCAGCCGATGCGCTCCTCGAGCTCGCGGAGGACGGTGTCCTCGGATCCCGCGAGCTCAGCCGCGACGTCGTTTTCAAGCGTTAGCTGGCGGCGGGCCAAGGCTGCGTCAGCTTCCCGCGAGGCGCTCGCGCACAAGCGCGCTCACGCGCTTGCCGTCGGCGCGGCCCGCGACCTTTCCCATCGCGGCACCCATGACCTCTCCGGTGTCCTGCGGCCCGGTCGCGCCGGTCGATGCGATCGCCTCGTCCACGATCGACGCGAGCTCTGAGTCCGGCAGCTCGGCGGGCAGGTAGCCCGAGATCAGCTCGGCCTCCGACTCCTCAGCCTCGGCACGTTCCGGATCTCCGCCGGAGCGGTAGGCCTCGGCGGCTTCGAGGCGGCGCTTTCGCTCGCGACGGAGCACGGCGACCTCGTCCTCGCCGCCGGACTTCTGGTCCTTTTGGAGGGCATCGGTGATCAGCCGCAGCGCGCCCACGCGCGGCTTGTCACCTGCCTTCATGGCCGTCTTGGTGTCGGCCTGAATCTGTTCGATCGTCGTCGCTGCCATCTACCTATAGAGAGTAACCCCGTCCGACCCACGGTCGTCTAGACCTCGACCAGCTCGACCTCGCCAAGCGGCAGCTGAAGGAAACGAGTGCCCAGCTCGCGGAAGCGCTCGGGCTCGGCGGTGCAGACGAAGCTGTAGGAGCCCTCAGCGCGGCTCTCGGTCGTTAGGCCCTGCCCTTCGAGGATGCGCTCCACGGTCGCTGCGACGGCATGGCCGGCCGTGACCAGGCGGACGTTGCGGCCCAGGATGCGCTGGAGCAGAGGGCGCACGAGCGGGTAGTGCGTGCAGCCGAGGATCACGGTGTCGACGTCGGCCCGGTGGAGCGGAGCGCAATAGGAGCGCACGGTGTCCACGACCGCCTCCGAGAAGGGAAATCCGCGCTGAATTATCGCTGCGAGGTCGGGAGCGGCCACCTGCGTGACGGTCAGCTCGCGGTGCTGCGCCGCCAGAGAGCGCAGGTAAGCGCCGCCTTCGACCGTGGCGAGCGTCGCCAGCACGCCGACCCGCCCGGAGTCGGTGATCGCGGCTGCGATCTCGGACTCGGGCTCGATCACGGCTACGACCTCCACTCCTTGCTCGGCGGCGATGTGCCGGGCGGCGTCGAGGCCGGCGCTCGAGGCTGAGTTACAGGCGATCACGACCAGCTTCGCGCCGCGTCCGAGCAGGAAGCGCGTATTCCGCTCGACGCACTCGGACAGGTCGTCGAGGCTACGCGCCCCGTACGGAAAGCGGGCGTCGTCGCCGAGGTAGAGGTAGTCCTCCTCGGGCAGCGATACGAGCAGCTCGTGGAGGACGGTGAGGCCGCCCACGCCGGAGTCGAACACCCCGATCGGAGCGCCGGGTGCGGGTCCGTGCGGCACGTGGCTAGAGGAAGGGCTTCGCGGTCATCACGTAGACCGTGAGGATCACGAACACCCCGAGGGCGGCGCCAACCTTGCCGATCTGATCGCCGATCGCCTGCGCCTCTTCCTCCTGTCCCTTGTCGAGAAGCTCGATCACGCGGCGCGTCTTCGGCTGGAAGAAGCCATGGGTGAGCCCCATCACGGCCAGGAAGGCGACGAACCCCCACGAGACGAAGAAGTCCGAGAACTCCCATCGGTCGCTCGCCAGGTAGATGCCGGTCGCCAGGAGGACCAGGCTGCCCGTCGTGACGGCGATCCGGTCCCAGGTGTAGACCGCGCGCGCCGTGTAGGCCAAGGCCGTTGTGCCGCCTTTCGCCGCGAAGGCGTAGAAGACGCCATAGGCGTAGGTCGGCCCGAAGGCGATGAAGAACGCCAGGATGTGGACCCAGAGGATGACGTCGAAGAACTGCACTGCGAGTGGCATGCGGGCACCCTACCCCGCTAAGTGGTCGAATCCTTCGCGAAACCCTCCGGTTTTCCGAAGATTGAAGAGGTGCTACTGAGCCATCAGTAGCACCGCCGCCCAGTCGCCCGAATCGAGACGCTCGGCAATCCTCAGGCCGTGGCGGCCGAACTCGCCTGCCACGCCTTCAGCCTCTTCTGTGAGCAGGCCCGAAAGGATCAGCGTCTGGGGCGGATCGGTCATGTTGGTGGCCACGTCTCGCAGGACAGGCGCGGTGAGGTTGGCGACGATCGTGGGCGGCGATGGCGCCGGGTTCGCACGCAGGTTCAAGCGCTCGAAGCTGATCTCGGCGCCGTTGAGGGCAGCGTTCTCCGCCGCGGCCTTGATCGCCGCCTTCTCGTGGTCGATGCCGAGTACGGGTGAGAAGCCGAGCTTCGCTGCGACGATCGCAAGTACCGCGGAGCCAGTGCCCAGGTCGGCAAGCGGCCCGGCCGCCCGGCCCTGATCGGCGAGCCAGACCAGCATGTCGACGCACATCCGCGTCGTGGGGTGGGCGCCCGTGCCGAACGCCTGACCGGGATCGATGACGACGTCGAGCGCGTCCGGTTCGGGCGACTCGCGCCACGCGGGCCTGATCACCACCCGCCCGTCAGCCACGACGGTCGGCTCGTGGAAGTCGCGCCAGCGATCGGCCCAATCGTCCGGGATCCGCTCGGAGGTGATCTCGACCAGGTCGTCTCCGGCGGCCGCCTTGACCTCACCGAGGTCGGGCAGCTCGCCTTCGGCGCCATAGATCGCGTACTCGACCCAGCCTGGCCCGGCCTCCTCTTCCACCCCGCCGGGAGCAAGCTGCACCAGCTCGGCCAGGACGAGCTCTGCCTGGTCGGGCCGGCACTTGACCGCGAGGCGGATCACCCCAGTGGGTTCGGATCGTCGATCAGCTCATCGAGCTCCTCGGCGGCGTGGCGCTGCTTGCGGTTGAGCTTTCGCGGGATAACGACGTCGAGCACAACGACCTGGTCGCCGCGCCGTCGGCCGCGAAGCGCCGGCAGGCCGAGCCCGGAAAGGACGACTTGCTGGCCCGGCTGAGTGCCCTTCGGCACCTCGACGTCGCGCATCCCCTCGAGGGTCCAGATCCCGATCTTGCCGCCGAGCATCGCCCGCGTGACGCTGATCTGCGCCGGCGTCACGAGATGCTCACCGTGGCGCTCGAGGCGCTCGTCGGGATTCACGCTCACCTCCACGTATAGGTCTCCTGCCGGCGCGCCGCTCTCGCCCTCGTGGCCCTTGCCGGCAACGCGGATTCGCTGACCCGATTCGATCCCGGGCGGCACGTCGATCTCGTAGGTCCGGTCCTTGCGCAGGCGACCGACGCCGTCACAGACCTCGCATGGCTCGTCGGGGATTTTCCCCGCTCCGTTGCAGGTAGGGCAGGCCGATTGACGCATCATCTGGCCGAAGGGCGTGCGCGTGACCTGCTGAACCGCGCCCTGCCCGCCGCACGACTCGCATGTGCGAATCGGGGTGCCGGGCTCGGCTCCATTGCCCTTGCAGTGCTCGCAGCGCGTGACCGCATGGAACGAAACCTCGCGCTTGACGCCCGTGAGGACCTCGGCCAAGTCGATCGAGACCGTGGCGCCGATGTCGCCTCCGGGCTCCGGGCCGCCGCGGCCGCTCCCGAAGCCGAAGATGTCGCCGAACGGCGAGTTGCCCTGGCCGAAGAGCGAGCTAAGGATGTCCTCGAGCCCGCTGGCGCCCGCCGCCTGGGACGAGAAACCGTTCGAGCGGAGTCCCTCGTGCCCGTACTGGTCGTAGGTGCGGCGGCGATCGGGGTCGGAGAGGATCTCGTAGGCCTCGGCGGCCTCCTTGAATTTGGTTTCCGCGTCGGGGTCGTCGCGATTGACGTCGGGATGAAGCTCGCGGGCGAGCTTTCGAAACGCCTTCTTCAACTCGGCTTCCTCGGCGGCGCGCTCGACTCCGAGCACCTGATAGGGATCGCGGGGCACGAGGATGAGTCTAGGAACGCTGCGCGGGCGGCCGATGCCTACCGCGGCTCGTAGACCGACTCGAAGTAGCGCGAGAGCTCTGAGGCAGCCTCGCGCACCGAGGCGATCGCAGTCGCGTAGTCCATGCGGGTCGGGCCGAGGACGCCGACGGTTCCGAGGTTGCGGTAACCGAGCCCATAGTTGGCGCCGACGACGCTGACCGAGCGAAGCTCGGGTGCCGGGTTCTCCTCACCGATCCAGACAAAGACGGAGCGCTCGTCGAGCGCGGACTGAAGCACGCGAAGGAGATTCGCCCGCCCTTCGAGGACGCCCATCAGCGACTCGATCTGAGGAAGGTCGGATGCGTGATCGTCGGAGAGAAGGCGCGAGGCCCCGTCTACGTAGAGGTCCTCGCCGGCGCGGCGCTCCAGGTCGGAGAAGGCGGCGCCGATCTCGGCGAGGAAGCCCGCCTCGGCGGACGAGAGGCTGGGGTCCACAAGGCGGTCGCCAGTCATGCGCGCGCCGAGGGCAAGCCCCGAAAGCCGCTCGTTGAGGTAGCTCGACGCCCACTCGAGGAGACCGGCGTCGAGCCGGTGCTCGAAGTTGAAGACGCGCTTCGCGACGGCGCCGTTGGTCGCGATGACCACGACCATCGCCACCGAGGCCTGGAGCTGGAGCACCTCGACGCTGTGGACGCGCGCGGCGCTAGGCGGCGGCGCGGTGGCGACGGCCAGGAGGTCCGTCATCTGGGAAAGCGCGTGAGTCGTCTCGCGCATCGCGTCCTCGACCTCGCGGCGCATGCGCGTGAGCTCGATCTCCGGGGGCGCATCGCCCGCCTTGGCGGGGGTCGCTTCGAGCAGCGCGTCGGCATAGAAGCGGTATCCGCGATCCGTCGGGATCCGCCCCGCGGAGGTGTGCGGGTGCGTCAAATAGCCGTCGGCCTCGAGCGCGGCAAGCTCGTTGCGGACGGTCGAAGCCCCCCAGGTGACGTCGTCTCGCTCCGAGATCGCCTTGGACCCGATCGGCTTGCCGCACCGCAGGTACTCCTCGGCCACCAGCTCAAGAATCCGCTGTCGGCGCTCACTCAACACCCCACGAAGTTTAGGCGCGACGCTGGGGCACAACTTCTGCAGCTTTGCTGGTGCCACAGCCCCACTAAAGCTTCAGTTGTTGGCTGCGGCGGATCCGTGCGACGACCGCGCGCAGTGTGCGCTCTACGTAGCCGGGCTCGTAGCGGACCTGACCGTGCGTGAAACGGAGCGGCGTGTCGCCGGCGGCAAGGTGCGTCTGATCGCGCTTGCGATCGCGGTTCTGCTGCGCGGCAGTTCGGTGGTAGCGCAGGCTGTCGGTCTCGACAACGAGGCAGAGGTCTCGCCAAAGGAAGTCCACCTCCCAGCCGTTTCGCATGACACAGGTCTCCGGCCTGGGAAGGCCGGCTCGACGAGCGATCGGACGGAATCGACGCTCGAGCTCAGAACGACTCATCGAATAGGTGCGTCGATCGAGGGCTTCCCGGAGCGGGACCACGCCTTTCTGACCCGCGAACGCATCTAGCTCCGAGCGCAGCATTTCGGTGTCGATCAGATCTTGGCCGTCAGCCTGATTGATGGCCCTTTCCAGCTCTCCAAGGGAGAGCCTGGGGGCGATCTGGATCATTGAGACCACGACGCTCACACCGGGGATGCCCAGCCATGCTCTGCCCACTGAGGCGCGCACCGTCCCTCGATGCGAGCACGGCCGCCATCCACCGTCCCTGGATGGTGAGCTCGGGCCTTCCGACGGCATAGACACAGCGGTGGACCACATGGAGCCGCCCGATGCGGACGCGATGCCTGATTGCTTCGAGCGTGTAACCGAGCTCGAGCAGTTGCGCCTTGGCGATTACGCCAAACTGAGCCGCGACCAGCTTCCAGGTCGCAGCAGAGCGCTCGCGAAGGAAAAGTGGGGTCATAACCCCATAAAGGCTTCGAGCGCGCTCGTTTCACCCCTTTTGGTGCGCCGTTGTGACGCCCGGAGAGCTTGCGGGCGCGGCTAGACCGCTAGTTCGGCTGAGGCGTTGCGGATGATCCGGTTCTCGCCCTGGGCGGCTTCGGTTTCGGTGACGAGCCGGCCTTCGGCTGCCTCCGTCACCTTGGAGGTCACGACGACCTCCTGCTCGGGGAAGCCCATGCCGCGGAACTGGACCTCGAGGCTTCGGAGGGCCATAGGGTCGCCCACGGCTTCGCCGTGGGCTCTCGCGACCTGCGCCATCGACCACAGGCCGTGGAGGATGCAGCCGGGCAGGCCAACCTTCTTCGCCAACTCCTCATCGATGTGGATTGGGTTCGGGTCGCCGGACGCCTCGGCGTAGCGCTTGGTAAGACCGGCGTCCGGGGTGACGCGCATCTCCGGGAGCGAATCGCCCGGCTCGAAGCTACCGATCATCAGGAAACCGCCCTCACGATGTTTGTCCAGGTGGCGCGCACGACCTCGGCGCCGTCTTGGTTTGAGGACACCGACTCGAAAACGTAGAAACCCTTGCCATCGCGCTCGTCGATCGACTTGCAGGTCACGGTGGTCGTGATCTTGTCTCCCGCGCACACGGGATCGCCCCATTCGAAGCGCTGGCCTCCGTGGACCATGGCGGCAAAATTCATCTCGACCTCGGGGTCGAAGAGGGCCGGGCCCATGGCGGGCGACGAGTAGACGACCGCGAACATGGGAGGTGCGACGACGTCGCGATAGCCGGCCTCGCGAGCCGCGTCGGCGTCGCGGTGGATCGGGCTCGCCTCACCGACGGCATCGGCGTACCGGGCAATCCGATCGCCCTCGACCTCAAAGGAGACCGAATCCCACGACTTGCCCGCTGCGTCCGCTTTCAGAGCCATCGGCGCCGCATCCTAGACGGAACAAGTTCGAGATTTCCCGCTTGTGGGCGAGACCACCTCTCGCATCACAGCGCCGCGGCCGCCGACTCGCGATCCGGGTGGATCTCGAAGCGAATCGCTTGACCGTCCTCAAACACAACCAAAAAGACGGTCCCGAAGGTGATCGGGATTCCGGAACCCGCGCCGACGGCGGTCTGAGTCGTATGCACGAACGCCGTCTTGTCGTCAACCAGCTCGGTCTCATTCAGCTCGATGCGGTTCTCAGACCAAGCCTCACCCCAATCGGCCATCATCGCCTCGAAGCCCTCGGCGCCTTTGAACGCGCCGGGGCTTCCGAGGCCTTCAGCCACGCGCGACGTCACATCCGGGTGAATGAACTCGAGCAGTGCCTCATTCTGCGCATTGAAGGCCTGGACCGCCGCCTCGATCAGCGGTATGCGCGGATCGTTCGTCATCGATCGAGCTCCAGTACGGCCAGGAACGCTTCCTGCGGGACCTCGACCCGGCCGACCTGCTTCATCCGCTTCTTGCCCTTCTTCTGCTTTTCGAGGAGCTTTCGCTTGCGCGTCACGTCGCCACCGTAGAGCTTTGCCGTGACGTCCTTTCGAAGAGCCTTCACGGTCTCGCGCGCCAGGACGCGTGAGCCGACCGCGGCCTGCACGGGAACGTCGAACTGCTGGCGCGGGATCGTCTTTCTGAGGCGCTCAACCAGGACCTTGCCGGCGTCGTAGGCCTTGTCGCGGTGAACGATGATCGAGAGCGCGTCGACCGGATCGCCCGCAAGGAGCACATCCAGTTTCACGAGGTCCGACTCCGCCATCCCGGTCGGCTCGTAATCGAGTGACGCGTAGCCCGCCGTGCGCGACTTGAGCTGGTCGAAGAAGTCGAGGACGATCTCGCCGAGCGGCAGGTCGTAGCGAAGCTGGACGCGCTCGGCCGAGAGGTAGTGCATGTCCACGTGGGAGCCGCGGCGCTCCTGGCAGAGTTCCATCACCGCTCCGATCTTGTCGGATGGACAGAGAACGCTGGCGCGGATGTAGGGCTCGGAGATCCGCACGATCGAGCCGGGATCGGGCAGGTCGACAGGCGAGTGGACCTCGATGACCTCGTCGCCGATCATCTCCACCTCGTAGCTCACATTAGGCGTCGTCGCGAGCATCTCCAGGTCGTACTCGCGCTCGAGCCGCTCGCGGATAATGTCCATGTGGAGGAGGCCGAGGAAGCCGCAGCGAAAGCCGAACCCGAGCGCCTGTGACGTCTCCGGCTCATACGAGAGCGCCGCGTCGTTCAGCGCAAGGCGGTCGAGCGCCTCACGAAGGTCCTCGTAGCGCTCGGTCTCGATCGGGAAAAGACCGCAGAAGACCATCGGCTTCACCTCTCGATAGCCCGGCAGCGGCTCTGACCCCACGCTCCCGTTGGTCGTAAGCGTGTCGCCGACCCTGAGCTTCGAGACGTCCTTGAGACCGGTGATCACGTAGCCCACCTCACCCGCATCAATCCCTGGCGCGGCGGTCATCTGCGGCTTCAAGAAGCCGATCTCGTCGATTTCTGCCTGCGTACCCGTCTGCATCGCGCGGATTGCCTCGCCCTTCCGGAACGAGCCGTCGACGGCCCTGACATAGGCAATCACGCCGCGGTACTGATCGAACTCCGAGTCGAAGATGAGCGCGCGCGGCTCCGCCTCGGGGTTGCCCCTCGGCGCCGGGATGCGCGCCACGATCGCCTCCAGCACCTCTGGCACGCCCTGTCCGGTCTTGGCCGAGATGTGGAGCACGTCGGCCGGATCGCAGCCGATGAGGTCGATGATCTCGCCCGTGACGCGCTCGGGCTCGGCGCCGGGCAGGTCGACCTTGTTGAGCACCGGGATG
>Ga0208612_1000294_pt1 | contig 23810 bp, 21 predicted proteins | sample AntDryMetagUQ889_FD_188089 | JGI IMG/M metagenome (GOLD analysis project Ga0208612, IMG submission 188089) | Polar desert microbial communities from Antarctic Dry Valleys - UQ889 (SPAdes) | ecosystem: Environmental > Terrestrial > Soil > Desert | place: Antarctic Dry Valleys | collected 2008-12-31 | reverse complement strand
GAATGGGACAACTACTACATCGAGAACTGGTCGCTCTCGCTCGATCTCAAGATCCTGCTCATGACGCTCGCGGCGCCCTTCTACAACGCGGAGTAGCGCGGGGAAGAGAGCTATCTTCGGGGCATGCCGTCGAAGCTCCGTGTGGCGGTCCTGCTCGCCGCCGCCGCTGTTGGGGGAACTCTCGCCGGTTGCGGCGAGGACACGCCGAAGATGCGCCCGGGCCCCTTCGTCGCCTCCGGTCCGAGCTCCCCGGCCACCGTGTGGGCGGTGGGCGACGCCGCCGACACCGGGCCGCGAACCGCGAAGGTGGCAGAGCTCGTGCGCGGCGGGGCGCCTGACCGCCTCCTCTACCTCGGCGACGTCTACCCGGATGGTACGGCCGAGGACTTCAACAAGAGCTACGCCCCCGGCTGGGGATCGCTCGGCGCGGTCACCGCCCCCACCCCTGGCAACCACGAGTGGCAGAATCGGGTGCAGGGCTACGACCCGTACTGGCGTGCAGCCAAGCAGAGCCCCGTGCGCCACCGCTACTCCTTCGAGCTGGCCGGCTGGCAGATCATCTCGCTGAACTCCGAGGGTTCCCGGGGCCCCTCCTCCGAGCAGGTGCGCTGGCTGCGCCGCGAGGTGAGCCGACCGGGCACGTGCCGGCTTGCCTTCTGGCATGCCCCGCGCTACAGCGCGGGAGAGATTCACGGCGACGATCAAAGCGTCGAGCCGTTCTGGGGCGAGCTCGCCGGACACGCAGCGCTCGTGGTCAACGCCCACGAGCACAACATGCAGCGTTTCAAGCCGCGCCGGGGGATAACGCAGCTCGTCTCGGGCGCCGGGGGCCACGGCGGTCGCTACATGAGCGACGAGCGGGATCGGAGGCTGGCCTTCTCGAACGACGAGGTCGACGGCGCGCTGAGGCTCAAGCTCGCTGCCGGCCGCGCGGAATACGCCTTCGTAGCTGTCGACGGCCGGACGCTCGACTCCGGCAGCGTGAGCTGTCTCGGAGGTTGACGCGCCTATTCGCGGGAGGCGCCGGCAGTCTCGGTCTCGGCGGCCGCCCCCTTGGTGTAGTACTGGTAGCTGTAGCGGCCACGCGCCTCGCCGCGGTCGCGGTTGACGACCAGCCCGAGAATCCGCGCCCGGACGCCCTCGAGCTGATCCAGGGCGTGGCGGACCGAATCTTCGGTCGAGGTCTGGAGGTCGACGATCAAGAGCACTCCGTCGACGGCCGCCGCCATCACCGAGGCGTCGGCGCCGATGTTGAGCGGCGGGCAGTCGACGATCACGAGGTCGGCGACCTCGCCGAGCTCCCGCATGAGCGTGTGGGCCCGGCGCGACTCGAGCAGGGCCGCCGGATTCGGAGGCAGCGGACCGGCGGCCACGATGTCGATGCCCGGCTTGCTGGTGGGGGAGACCACCTCGTCGAGGGAGGCTCCCTCGGCCAGGTAGTTGGACAGCCCCCGCCGGATCGGCTGGGGCTGCTCGGGCATCAGCTCGGCCTGGAGGCCAGGCCGGCGCAGGTCTCCCTCGACCACGATCACCTTAGACCCGACCTCTGCGGCGGCCACGGCGAGCCCGGCCGCCGTGGTGGTCTTGCCCTCGCCCTCGCGACCGCTCGTAATCGAGACCGTGCCCAGTCGCGTGCCGGCGGTGGCGAACTGGATGTTCGTCCTGAGTATGCGGTTGGATTCCTTGAGCGCCGCTGCGGATGTGGGCGAGCGGCCGCGGCGCGGGAGGCGGGCCAGCACCGGGACGTCGAAACGATGCTCGACGTCCTCGGCGGTGCGCAGGCGCCGGTCCAGCGTCTCGCGCATGAATGCGATTCCGGCGCCCAGGAAGAGTCCCAGGATGCCCGCCACGGCGGCGTAGAGCTTCGGCCGGGGGCGGGACGGAGAGCCGACGCTCGGGGCGGGGTCGGCGAGGGTGATCGTCGCCTGGGTGTTGGGGGCGAGAGTGGCGCGGGCGTACTCGATGAAGACACTGGCGTAGGTGTCGCCGATCCTCTTGGCGCGGGCGGGATCGGGAGACTCGGCAGTGATCTTCAGAAGCTGGGTCTCCGCGACCGGCTCGAACCTCGTGGCGCTCTCGATCTCGTCCCCGGTGGTGCCGTCGCCCATCCGCTGGGCGACGGCCTGGGCTATGTTCGGGCTCTCGATGATGTCCCCGTAGGAGCGAGCGATCGCCTGGCCGGCCTGAACGGTGTCGAAGGTCTGGGTGGGCGAACGCTGGGCCACGAGCAGCGTGGCGCTGGTCGAGTAGACCTTCGTGAGGCTCATCGAGAGCACAACAGCGCTGACCACAGCCACCAGGAAGACCGCCAGGATCATCCACTTGCGGCGCACGATCACCGCCAGCGGCGCACTGACGTTCACGGGCCCATCGTAGCCCATCACCAGAAGCAGACGGACGGCCCTGGCACACTCCGCTGAGGTGCCTTCTGCAACCCTCGTGCGTGCCCTGTCAGAACTGCGCGCTCGCAGGTCGGTCGTCATTGGCTACCACGGCGTTGCCGGGCCGCAGGCCCGCGGAGAGGATCCCGAGAACCTGCGCGTGAGCGAGAGCTCCTTTCGCCGCCAACTCGAGCTGCTTCGAGCCGCGGGCTTTCGGTTCGTGACCGTTGCCGGCCTCGCGCAGGCCGCTGAGGCCGAGACTCCGCCGCCGGGCCTTGCCGCACTCAGCTTCGACGACGGCATGGAGGACAACCACTCGGTGCTGCTTCCGCTGCTCGAGGAGTACGAGATCCCCGCCACCGTGTACGTGACGACCGGGATGATCGGCCGCCCGAACCCGTGGCTGAAGGGCGAGCGGATGATGACCGAGCTCGAGCTGGTCCGGTTGACCGCCGCCGGCGTGGAGATCGGCGCGCACACCGTGAGCCATCCCGACCTCTCTGCGCTGAGCCGGGAGGACTGCCGCCGCGAGATGGCAGAGAGCCGGGACCGGCTCGAGCGGCTGACCGGCTCGCCGGTACGGACGTTCGCCTACCCGTTCTGCCGCTACGGCGAGGCCGCGGTGGCGGCGGCCGCCGACGCCGGCTTCCTCGCGGCGGTGACCTGCGGGGGGCGTGGCTCCTGGCGCCTGCACGAGCTCAAGCGCGCGATGATCACCGGGAAGGACGGGTTGCCCACCTTCCTGCTCAAGCTCGCCGACGCTTACCAGCCGCTGTTCGACAGCCTGGCTGGGCGGGCGGCGCGGGCCGGCACCCGCGGCACCCGCCGCCGGCTGCGGGCGATCGGCCTGCGCTCCTCTCGCTAGCGCCCCTTGCGTCGGGACCGCCCGACGCCCGGCAGTCGCGACAGCTCGTTGCGCACGCGCGCGCGCGTCTCGTCGGAGAGCCGGCGCGCCACCTCGCGGCGCAGCCGGTGCGGGGCGAGCTGCAGCTTGGTGAGCAGGTAGCGGCGCCCACGGGGAACGACGAGAGCCGTCTCCAGCAGGTCCTCGCCGTCGGCGAGCCGGTGCTTGTAGGGCTCTTCCCCTCCGCCCAGGTCGAGGCGGCGGTCCGAGCGCTCGAACGCGTCCTCGATCGCGGCGACGAGAGCGCGCATCGAGGGCTGGTCCGCCGCCCATTCCTCGTCGAAGCCGCCGTTCCAGTAGGAGACCTCCCCGCCGGCGGCGACGAAGATGTGCGCGCTGATCGTCTTGCCCTCGGCTTCGATCGACATCAGCCGGAAGCGACCCGAGGCGAGCAGCGCGCGTCCCGCCTCGGCCAGCGCACGCTCGACGGAAGCGTCGAGGGCCACCGAGCCGCCGCGATCCTGCCAGCGAGCGTGATGCAGGCGTGCGAAGGCGGCGAGCCCGCGCTCGAGCTCCTGCTCGGTGGAGGCCACGGCAAAGCGCGCTCCGCGCGTCTCCAAGCGGCGGCGCATCCGGCCGGCCTGGCTGCGGAAGTTGCGGCTCTTGCCCTGCATCCAGGCATCGAACGTGAGACCGTCGAGCGTGGCCGTCGGCGCCGGGCCCGCCCATTCCCGCAGCGTCAGCGGGCGGCGCCCGTCCGGCCAGGCATCCGCGATCCGCGCCGGCCAGCCTGAGCCGGCGTCGACACTCTCGAAGCGGATCATGTCCGCACGCGGCTCGACGCCGGCCAGCGCGCGGGCGATGACGGCGGCGGCCTCCTGCTCCCGGCCCGGCTTGGCCAGCGGCTCCACGCGGTGGGAGGTGCTCGCCCCGAGCAGGCGGTAGCGAGTCGGGCGCCCCGGGCGCCGGTCGGTGTAGAAGGGCGCGATCGCCACGAGCTCGTCGCCGTCGCGGACCGCCACGGCCCGCAGGGCGGCTCGCGGAGCCGCCACGTGGCGCCACCAGGCGAGCATCCAGGCGGGCGAGCAGAAAGGGAGGCCGCGCTCCACGGCCAGCGCATCCCAGGCGACCGAGAGCCCGCGCAGACGTTCCGTGGTGTCGAGCACCTCGCCGGCGAGCGCCATCCCCGCTTAGGGTAATCGCCGCCGACGGCCCGTACGCGGACTCCGCGGCGCCCGCAGGGCGAGCGGAAGGCTTGTCGTGCCAGCGGCTCGGCGTGGAAGTCGGTCCGCCTCAGCTGAGGGCTTCTTGGCCGGGCCGGGTCTCGCCATCACCGCGCGCGAGAGCCACGGCGCAGCCGGCCACGGCAAACACAACGCCGACGATGATCGCCGAGCGCAGCGTGTAGTCGACCATCCCCTGCAGGATCAGGGCCACGAATGCGGCCGCGACCGCCAGCACCAGGCCACGATCGGCCGGGGAGACCCGGTATCCGCGCACGAGCACGAGCAGCAGCGCGGCGCCGAGCCACAGGAGGGGCAGCAGACCGAAGAGCCCGAGCTCGGCGGCGATGGTCAGCACGATGTTGTGGGCGTGCTCGTAGGTGGCCGAGTTGCCGAGGAAGAGCCCGTACCGCGGCGCCACCTCCGGGAAGGCGTTCAGCCCGACGCCGACCAGCGGGTGGTCGGCGATGATCTGCGGCGTGACCTCCCACAGCCTGAAGCGCGGATCTACGCCCCCGGCCGAGTAGGTCACCGAGGACAGCCGCTGGCTCAGCACCTGCGCCTGCTGGGTGTCCCCGAGCGGGCTCGCGCCTGCCAGCGCGAGCGCCAGTACCACCAGGCCGCCCACCAGCACCGTTCTGCGAAACGGCGACCAGGCCAGCATCACGAGGAGCGCTCCGGCCACGGCGAGCAGCCCGCCGCGCGAGAGGGACAGCACGAGGCCGGCGAAGATCAGCGCGAACGAAACCAGAGCGGCCGGGCGCAGCAGCGCGGGCCCGGCCAGGCCCAGGGCCAGCGCACCCGGAAGCGCGAGGGCCTCGAAGGTGGCGAGCGTGTTGGGATGCCCGAACGATCCCTCCGCCCGACCGGTGGCCGTGTCTCCGACGCCCTGCAGATCCGGCGCGGCGCCGCCCGCTCCCACCACCGCGATCGCGCCCACGACGGCGGCGGAGAGGGCCAGCACGAAGAGGAGGTGACGCACGGTCTCGCGCGTGCCTTCGACCGCGACCATCTGGTAGACGAAGAAGAAGGAGGTCCACAGGATGAGGACCTTGATGACCGAGAAGGGCTCGGCGACCACCGCGATGCCGGGCACGAGGGCGAGCACGAGCAGCGCGAGCGGCCACCCGAGCGGGGTGGCCGCCCACGGGGCGTCACCGTTCACGATCCGGGAGGTGGCCCACCCCAGACCGCTCGCCGCGAGCATCGCCTCCGCCGGGGAGATCCCCGCCGCACCGAGCTGGAACGACACGAGCTCGAGCGGGGCGAGCGCCACGGCGACGTACAGCGTGAGCATCGGGCGCGTGACGCTGAGCGCCAGCAGCGCGGCGCCCGAGGCCAGGGCGAGCGGGACGATCGGCTCCGTGCGGTAGGCGAGCGCAACCACCGCGACCCCCAGCAGCGCCGCGGCGAGCACCGGCGCTGCGGGCTCGATCCTTCGCAGCGTCGTCGCGCTCACCTCCGAGGCAATCTAACGGCCGCCCGCGGGCTCAGGGCGAGTCTCCGATGGGCCCGTAGGCCGGCTCGCAGCGCGGGGCGCAAGGCGTGCGGGCCGAGCGGCACCGCCGCCGTGAACAGCGCCACCCGGTCGGGCCAAAGGCGGTTGATCAGCTCGTTGCCCGGATCGGCGCAAGAATCCATGCGCGTCGCCGCGTCGCGAGCGTGGAAAGCCTCGATCGCGGCCAGCTCGAGCTGAACGCCCGGCGAGTAGCGCCCGTAGGCCTCGTCGTGGGCGACCTTGAAGCTGAACAGGCAGCCGCCGGCGAGCAGGTTGCACTGCATGGCCAGCGTGCGCCCCCCTCCCTCGAGGGCCAGCAGCTCGAGCCGCCCGGCCGACGCGAAGGTGGCGCAGACCTCGTGCAGGAAGCGCGCGTGCGCGGGGTCGGAGGACATCGCCGTCCCCGCCTGCCCCTTCCATCCGGACCGCTCGAGCGTCAGGAACCCGTCGACCGCGGCGGGGCTCCCGGCGCGGTCGACCGTCGCCACACCTCCGTCCACCTGCTCGTCGAGGCGCCGGCTCAGCCGGCGCAGCTCCTTGCGACGGCTCGAGCTGAGACCGTCGAGGTAGGTCGCCTCGGGGCGGCGATCGATGGACGCGCGCTCGAACGCTTCGTAGATCGGACCGGCCCCGCCGCGGCGGGCGCACGCTTCTGCCAGCGCGGCGGCGGCGGGGCCGTCGCCACCGAGCCACTCGAGCGCGAGCAGCTGAGGGCCGAGGCGATCGCCCGCCGCCAGCATGGCTTCCAGCGCGGGCAGCTCGGCGCTTGCCTCGAGCAGCGGAGTGCCGAGGAACGCGTAGACGTGCCGCCAGCCCACGAGCCAGCGCCCGGGCAGCCGGCGCCAGCCCAGCCGCCGCCGGACCGGGAGGCAGCCGCGCCACTCGTGCCCATCAGCGGCCACTAGAAGGCTGACGCCCTGCTGGCCGAGGTGACGAGCCGCCGCCATCACGAAGTCGGCCTCGAAGAACGGGTTGGGCTCGGACACCCGGGTCGCCAGCGAGCGCCAAGCCTCGATCGACCGTGGGTCGAGCTCGGCGATAGGGAGCACCAGACCCCGCACCGCGAGGATCGTAGTCGCGGTGTTCGGGCCGCTGCGCCGCCGGTCGCCGGCTGTGATGATGCCGCAGTGGGCGCGGCGAGCTACGTACACGTGAGCCGGCCCTGGCGGGCCGTGCTCGATGCGAGCGCCTCCGAACCGGCGGCCCATTACGCGGCGCTCGTCAACCAGGGGCTGCGTGCGGGTCTCCCCGCTGCCAGGCGGGCGGGGGCCGTGTGGGCCGCGCTCGCCCGCCGCGGGCTTCCCGAGCGAGCACTCGCCCGCACCGTCGCGCGGTTCCCCCGTGTAGAGGATCCCCAGCTCGACCGGCTGCGGGCCGCGCTCGGGCAACGCTGGCCGGCGTTCGCCGAGCGGGCACCCGGCCTGCCGCGCGAGGCCCCGAGCCCGCTCGCGCTGCTCGCGCTCGAGCGCTCGGCCGGGCGAGTGGTGTTCGCCTTCGGTCAGGGCCGGGCGCCGCTCGTGGTCGTCAAGCTCGCGCACGAGGGTCACCGCGGCGCGAAGCGGGAGGCCGCGGCCCTCGCCGAGGCTGCTCCGCTGCGGGTCGCGCCACGTGGTCTGGGTGAGGTCGAGGGGGCGCTCGTCCAGGAGGCGCTGCCCGGCCGGCCTCTGCGCGTGGCGCCGCTGCGCTCGGCCCACGCCGGTCTGGCGTCGTGGCCGGATGCGCTCGCCCAGCTCACGGGTGCGCTCGCGCGCCTCGGCGCTGCCACTCGCAAGCAGGGACGCCCCGAGGAGCTCGAGCTGCCGCTAGAGCTCGCTCTGGCCTCCGGGCTGGTGGGAGATCGCGCGCGAGCGAGGCTATCTGTCGCGTGGGAGCGACTGCAGCGCCTCGATACGGCTGTGCTGCGCCACGGTGACACGTCGGCGCAGAACTGCCTCTTCCTCGACGGGCGCCTGCGGGGGCTCGTGGATTGGGAGGACGCGTGGCCGCTGGCGGCCCCCGGCTTCGATGCGCTCAACGCCGCGCTGGCCTACCAGGAGCACGGCCTCGGCCTCGTGCGATGGTCGCAGGAGACCGTCATCGAGGCGTTCGACCGCAGCTGGCCCGACTCGCCGTTCTGGCGCGCGGGACGCGCCGCGGGTCTAGCCGGCGCCCGCGCGGGAGGGGTGCCCGAGGATCTGCTGGAGGACCTGCTGGTGGCCTACTTCGGCCACCGGGTGATCGAGCGCCTGCAGGAGCCCGGCGTGCAGCCGACGACGGCCGTCACGACCGCCCGGATGCTCGACATCGTGTGCGCGCGGCCAGTGGCCCCCGACCGCGGCGGCGCCTAGCCTCCCGGCGTGTGACCGAGCAGCCCCCGCCGGAGCTCGGCGCCGCGGCCACGACGCGCCGGGCTGCCCGGAACACGATAGTGCGCGCCGCGGCCGAGCTGATCGGCAAGGTCGCGTCGCTGGCGCTCGTGGCCGTCCTTGCCCGGACGGAGGGCCCCGTCGGGGTCGGGATCTTCGTGCTCGCTCTCGCGTGGTGCGAGCTCGCCACCACCCCGATCGACATGGGTCTCGACCGCTATCTCCTGCGCCGGGTGGCCGCCGACCGCGCGGTGCTCGACGCGCTGTTCGCGAACGTCGTGGTGGTCAAGCTCGCCCGGGCCGTGCCGGTGATCGCCATCTCGTGGCTGATGGTGTGGGTCACCGGCCAGGGCGACGTGACGCAGGACGCGATCTACCTGCTTACCGCGGCGCTGCTGCTCGAGTCCTTGCGCTACACCGTGTTCGGGGTCTTCAACGCGTTCGAGCGGGGTGAGCTCGTGGCCACCGCGCTGCTCACGCATCGCCTGCTCGCGGCCGGGTTGGGTATCGCCGCGCTCGCGCTCGGCTACGGCGTGGTCGCCGTGGCGGCCACCTACGCGCTGAGCGCCGCCGCGGCACTCGCGGTCGCCGTGGCGCTGCTCGCCCGGCGGATCCGCTGGCCCGCGCTGCTGCTGCCAGCCGCAGAGCGCCGGGAGCTGCGCCGCCAGAGCCTGCCCTTCGCCACCCAGGACCTCTTCTCGATCGGCATCGCCCGGATCGACACGATCGTCCTTTCGGCGTTCGCCACGAAGGCGGTGATCGGCCTCTACGGCGCCGCCTACCGGCTGCTCGAGGCCACGCTGTTCATCTCGAGCGCGCTCACCGGAGCGTTCTCGGCGATGTTCACCTATCTCTCGGCCGACAGCGACCCGCCGATCCGGGCCGTCTTCGAGAGGGCGCTGAAGGCCACGCTCGCGCCGCTGGTGCCGTGCGCGGTGGTACTGGCCGTGCTCGCAGAACCGGTGCTGCGGCTCTTGTTCGGCTCCGGCTTCGAGCAAGCCGCCGGGCCGCTGCGCGTGCTGGCCGCGGTGGTCGTGCTCCTCGGCGTCGTCCGGATCGCCAGCGCGCTGGTGGTCTCCCGGCGGGACCCGAGGGTGTTGTTGCGACTCTTCGGAATCGCGATGGTCCTCAACCTGGCACTCAACCTCCTGTTGATCGGGCCGCTGGAGGCGACCGGCGCGGCGCTCGCCATGCTCGGCACCGAGCTCCTGCTGCTGGTGGGGGCGATGCGCGCGGCGGCGGTGGCCGTCGGCCGGCCGCGCCTCACCGTGACGCTGGCGGCGCCGGTCGCCGCGGGCGCGGGCATGGCCGCGGCGATGTGGCCGCTGCGCGACGAGCTGGTGGCGGCGCTGCCGGTGGGCGCGATCGTTTACGCCGGCGTGTTCCTCGCGATCGAGCGCCTGGTGAACCCCGAGGACCTGCGCTTCCTCGCCGACCTGCTGCGACGGCGGCTGCCCGCGAAGGCGGCTGCTTAGCGTGGCCAACGCCGCCCAGGCCGCGCTCGTGGATCGGGTGGCGCCGCGCCGCGTGCTCGTGTTCGGGAGCGTGCCTCCCGGGGGCCGCGACCTCGACGTCCTAGCCCGCGACGCCGATGTGCCCGCGCTCGAGCGAGCCATCGCCGAACAGGGCTTCGAAGGCAGGGACGGCGAGTGGGTGCGCTTCGCCGGGTGCACGGTGGAGGCGCTCGACGTGGTCGCGGCCTCGGGGTGGGCGCTCCCCAGCGGCGAGGTCGAGCGGCTCTTCGAGCACGCGATCACGCTCGGCGGCTTTCGCAACCTCGCCCGTCCCTCGCCGGCGGACGAGCTGCTCGTCCTGGCACGGCGTCTGGGTCGACGCCCGGCTGCGCTGGCCGCGCGCCATCGCGCGCGCATCGACGCCGCTCTCGCCGCCGATCCGTCGGCCTGGGGCACGGCGAGGGCCCGGGCCTCGGCTTGGAAGGCGCGACACGCCCTGGATGGGCTGGCCTGCGCCCACCGCAGCGGAGGCCCGGTGCCGCGGCGGATGGCGCTGGCCGCACGCCGGGAGGCACACCCGGGGCCCTCCCTCGCCGCCGCGCGCTCGGTCATGCCCTCGCTCTCGGCCAGCGGGGCGATCGTCGCGGTCTCGGGCATGGATGGCTCGGGCAAGAGCACGCAGGCCGAGGCGCTGGCCGCCACGCTGCGCGAGCTCGGCCACGATGTCGTGGTCGAGTGGAGCCGGATCACCTACGACGCCAACCTGCAGCTGATCGCGCGTCCCGTGAAGCTCGCGCTGGCGGTCGCCACGCGCCTGCGTGGCCGGGCGCCCAGGCCGCCGGCCGACGATCCCTCGACTCGCCTTCCGAGGACGCCCGAGGACGCCGCGGCGCGCGCGCTGCGGGCGCGCTATCCGCTGCTCAATCAGGTGTGGGCTGCGGTGGTGGCGACCGTCCACGCGGGGGGCCAGCGGCGTACGCTCAGGCGCCACATGCGCCACGGGCGAGTGGTCGTGCGCGATCGCTACGTGCTCGACTCGGCGGTCGCTCTGCGCCAGCACTACGGCCACCGCTACGGAGTCGGCCTGGCGATCGGGCTCTTGCGGTGGATCTCCCCACCGAGCGTGGCCGGCTTCTGGCTCGACGTGCCCGCGGAGGTCGCCTATGCGCGCAAGCCGGAGCAGTTCCCGCTCGAGCGCCTCGCGGCGCGGCGGCCGCTCTACGAGGCGGAGCTGGAGCGGCTGGGCGCTATCCGCCTCGACGGGACGCGCCCGCTCACCGAGCTCTGCGAGGAGATCGCGCGCGAGACCTGGCGACGGCTTCCGTGACGCCGGCGGGCCCGAGCACCCGCGCACGCGTGCTCGTCGTCGAGGACGGCCGGACCCCATACGTGCTCGCCGCTGTGCGCGCGCTCGGTCGCGCTGGCTTCGACGTCGGCCTCGGCAGCGCCGAAGGCGGTCGAGCGAGCCGCTCGCGCTGGGTGGGCGCCGTCCACTCTGTCCCCGGGCCCGAGCGTGGTGTGGAGGAGTTCGCCGCGGCCGTCGCCGACGCGGTGCGCGACGGGGGATACGACCTCGCCTTCGGCGGCGACGACGCCGAGATGCTCGCGCTGTCGGCGGTGCGCGAGTGCCTGCCGTGCCTTATCCCGCACGCGCCGCACGAGGTCGTGCTGCGCGCGGTTGACAAGCTGGAGCTCGCGCGTGCGGCCGAGCGCTGCGGCCTTCGCACTCCGCACACCGTTGCCGCCACGACGCGGGCCATCGCCGAGACGCCGCTGCCCGTGATCGTGAAGTCACGGCTTCACTGGACGCCCGGCCGCGCGGCGGGCATTCGCCACCTGCTCGTGTCTCGCTGCGACGATCGCGCCGGGGTCGAGCGGGGTGTGGCGGAGATGGCGGCCGCCGGGGGCGAGGCCGTGCTCCAGGAGCCGATCGACGGTGAGCTGATGGCGCTGAGTGCGGTGATCGACGAAAGCGGGAACGCGCTCGCCTGGGCCCAGCAGCGCACCCTGCGTGCTTCGCTTCGCCGTACGAGCGCCCGCGCCGAGACCGTGACCCTTGACCAGGATCTGGCCCGTCGCGCCGCCACCCTGCTCGGCGATCTCGGCTGGTACGGCCTCGCGAACCTCCAGTTCCTGCGTCCCGCCGGCGGCGAGCCCAAGCTGATCGACCTCAACGGGCGCTTCTACGGCAGCATCGCGCTCGCGATTGCGGCCGGCGTCAACCTGCCCGCCATCTGGGCCGATCTCGCCCTCGGCAGGCCCCCACCCGAGCCGGTGCTGGCCCGTCCCGGCGCGCGCTTCCAGGGGCTGCTGACCGACCTGCGCCGGGCCCGGCGCGAGCGTCGCGGCGGCCTGCTGCGCGATGTGCTCGACACCGCCGTCTACGCCCCGCGCGCAGCGCACAGCTGCCTCAGCGTTCGCGACCCGCGCCCGGTTGCCTACGAGCTGCGCCGGCTCGCGCACGAGCTGCGTTAGCGCGAGGTCGTGCGCTGAGATCCCCCGCTGCGCACCCGGGTTTCCTCGGTGATCTGGCCCGCGCGCGGCCTCCGGACGAGGCTCAGGCCGCGGTCTCGCGGTAGGCGACCCGCATCGCCGCCACCGTCGCCTCCAGGTCGTGGCGCCGGCGGACGCGATCGCGCGCGCAGGTTGCGGCGCGAACCCGCTCGGGCCCGCACTCGAGCAGATCCGCGACCGCCTGGGCCAGGGACGCCCGGTCGCCTTCCGGCACGAGGCGCCCGCAGTCGCCGAGCACCTCCGGGATGCCACCCGCCGCGTAGGCCACCACCGGCAGCTGCACCGACATCGCTTCGAGCAGCGCGAACGGGCATGCCTCCTTGCCCGCGCCGCGCTCGTCGGGGACGCTCGAGAGCACCATCACGTCGGCGCCGCTCATGAGCCGGAGCGCATCGTCACGGTGCCCGGCGAAGGTGACCGCGCGCTGGAGCCCGAGCTCCGCCACCCGGGTCCTCACCGTCCGCCCGTAGGCCAGCTGAGTCGGGTCCTGGCCCCCGACCATCAGAAAGCGAGCGTCGGGCCGGTGTCTCAGCACCTCGGGGGCCGCCTCGACCAGCTCGAGCTGGCCCTTGGCCGGGTGGAGGCGGCCGACGTGGAGCACGACGGGACCGTCCTCTCCCACCAGATCGGCGACCGCGGCGGAGCCCTCGGGGTCGCGCGCCAGGTCGGGGATCCCGTTCGGCACCACCTCGACCTTGTGCTGGAGACGCGGTCCGAAGGTGGTGGTGATCGCGCCGCTCACTGCTACCACCCGGCGGCAGCGCCACGCCAGCATGCGGGCCAGCGGCCCGTCCCAGGAGAAGTCGTGCTTGAGCCATAGCACCGGCAGGCGCGTGCCGGCCGTGGCCAGCGCGGCCGCCAGCGCCGCCTTGACTCCGTTGGCGTGCACTACCTGCGGGCGGGCTCGGACGAGCGCGCGCCGCAGGGGCAGCGCCGCCGCGAGCATCCCGGCCCGCTCCGGGGTGGGCACCACGTCGACCGGCCGCCCGCTCTCCCTCAGCCGCTCCACGAACGGCCCCTCCTGAAGGACGGCGACCGAGGCGATCCAGCCGGGCTCGAGGTTGTCGAGCAGCAGCTCGAGGTAGCGCTCGGAGCCGCCTCCCAGCGCGTGGGAGGAGACGAACGCCACCCGGACGGGCTCTACCGAGCCTGTCGCCACGCCGCGAGCGAGCCATCGACCAGGCCGCGGACGCCGTCCCAGTCGCGATTGACCGCGCGGTGGGCGATCAGCACGAGCACCAGACCGGCGAAGCCGGCCCGCGCGCTGGGGGTCTGCGGAAAGTTCTTACGAAAGAGGTAGGCGCGGTTGACCACCACCGTGCGGTTAAAGGAGCGGGTGCCGGTCGACCGAAAGCCGGTGTTCTTGTGGTGCACCACGGCCCCGGGCAGATAGCGCACGCGGCCCAGGCGCGACAGGCGGTAGGAGAAGTCCTCGTCCTCGGCCAGGCCGTAGCCGGGCAGCCGCTCGTCGAAGCCGACCTTCGCAGCCTGCTCGCGCCGCGCGCTCATCAGGCAGCCCTGCATGAGCTCGACGTCGCGCTCGGACTCGGCGTCCTGGAGGCGCCGCGGGTAGCCGAAGCGCGTGAGCGTCCCTTCTGCTTGCTGCCCGAATAGAAGTCGTCGCACCAGGGAGCGCTTGTTGCCAAAGCGCCGCTCGCCGGCCTCGATGACGAGGCCGGTCGCACCAACCACCGAAGGGTCCCGATAGGCGGCGTCGAGCACGCCCAGCAGTCGCGAGTCGACCTCGACGTCGTCGTCGAGGAAGACCACGACGTCGCCCTCGGCCTCCCGCACGCCGAGGTTGCGCTGACGGGTGAGCCCGGGCGCGCTCGGCAGGTACCGAAGCGGCATGCGTTCGCCGAGCGCGGCGTCGGCCACGGGCTCGGCGGAGCGTGCCGCGTCGCCGTCGACCACGACGACCTCGGCCGGCGGAGGATCCAGCGCTCTCAGGCCGGCCAGCGTCTGCCGCAGGTCGTCGGGCCGGCCCCTGGTGGCTATCACCACAGAGAAGCGCACCGGCCGACCGTAGCCGCCGAGGCGAGCCCTCTAGGCGCGCAGCTGGTCGTAGACGCCCGCGACCTGGTCGACCATCACCTCGACGTCGAAGCGCTCGGCCACGTGGCGCCGTCCCTCGGCGCCCAGCCGTTCCCTTCCCGGCGCGTCAGCCAAGAGCTCCCCCAGGGCCTGCGCCAGGGCGCCGCAGTCGCCGGGCGGTACGAGCCTCCCCGTGCGCCCGTCGAGCACGGCTTCGGGAATCCCGCCGACGCGCGTCGCGAGCACCGGGACCTCGCACGCCATCGCCTCGAGCACGGCGAGGGGGAATGCCTCCCAGGCGGAGGGCAGCACCAGCAGGTCGAGGGCCGCCAGGTATCGGCCCACCCCGGGCCGGTACGGAAAGAGCCGCACGTGCTCGTCGACGCCGAGGCGGTCGATCTCGGCTTCCACCTTCGAGGCCAGCTCCCCGTTGCCGACGATGGCCAGGCGTCCCGGAGGCTGTCCTCCGCCGCTCAGCTGCGCAAGCGCCTGGATCGCCAGCAGGGGGTCCTTCTGTGGCCGCAAGACCGTCACCAGTCCGGCCAGTGGACCGTCGCCCTTGAACTCGAGCAGCTCGGAGGCGGGCGGCTCGTCTCTGCACGGCGGCACGCCGTTGTAGACAGTTCGCAACCTCCCGGCGGTCCCGCGCAGCTCGCGCTCACCCACCTCGCGCTCCCACTCGCAGACGGCGAGCAGCGCCCCCGCACGGCGCACGAGGACCTGCTCCACCGCCCGGTAGGCCAGGCGCCGTGCCCGCCCGAAGGTGGCAGCGAAGGCAAAGCAGTGCGGCGTGTAGACGAGTCGCCGCCGACCCCTCAGCACGCCCCTCACCAACGCGCCCGCCTTGGAGCTGTGCGCGTGCACGATCGCGTATCCGCGGCGATGGTCGAGCGCACGCAGAGCGCGCCCAGCAGCCAGGTCGGCGGGCACGGGCTCCCGAGCCATGGGAACGTCGTGGACGACCACCCCGGCATCGGCGAGCGGGCGGCGGATCGCACTGGCGGGCGGCACGGCGGCCTCCACCGCCCACCCCCGGCGCACGAGCCCTGCGGAGAGCCACAGCACGTGCTCGGCGACCCCGCCGTCCTCCGGCTGGCAGACCTGCAGCACCGCTGGCCGGGGCACGCGGCGACTATAGACCGGCTCCGTCCTCGGACAGATGTCTAGGCTGGAGAGTCGATCCGAACATCGCCGCCCTTCGCGACCGACCAATGAAGCACTGCCGGAGATCCCGGTGCCGCCCTCGCCCGGGAAAGGAGCGCCCCGTGTCTGCTGCCCTAGTACGCGCCTGCCTGCGCCGAGCCAGCTTGGCCTGCATGCTCTCGCTGGCAGCCGTCCTCGTGGCGGTGCCCGCCGGCGCGAGCGCGAGGCAGACCGCGGCGATCCAGGCTCACCTGCTCTGGGACCGCTACGACCGCCCGGCGGTGCAGGCTCAGCTCGACCGCGCTCGGGACGCCGGTGCGGGCATGGTGCGGGTCGATCTCGGCTGGTCCAGTCTCGAGAAGGACGGCAAGGGCCGCTACGACCCCTGGTACCTCGGCAAGATCGACCACGTCGTCTCCCAAGCCGAGGCCCGGGGCCTCAAGGTGCTCTTCACCTTCTGGGAGACACCGTGCTGGGCCTCGACCGCTCCAGACAGCATCAAGCAGGGCTGCTCGGGCGCCTGGTGGGACCGCGGCGTCCAGCGCTACGCCCCCGCCAACGCCGCTCACTTCGGCGACGCTCTCGCCTTCCTCGTGCGCCGCTACCGGATGCGCGTGGCCGCCTGGGAGATCTGGAACGAGCCCAACCACCCTGAGTACTTCAAGGCCTCCGACGAGGTGGGCGCATACGCGGCCCTGGTGCGCGCCGCCTACCCGGCGGCCAAGGCAGCGGACTCCCGCGCGACGGTGATCGCCGGTTCGCTGGCCGACGCCGACTACGGGTTCACCGAGTCGCTGCTCAGCCGGGGAGTGAAAGGCAAGTTCGACGCCTGGTCGGTCCACCCCTACAGCGAGGACCGCTCGCCGCTGCACCCGGGCTTTGCGGGGTGGGCGCAGAAGAGCTTCGTGGGCGGGGTGCCGCGGGTACGCGACACCCTTCTGCGCCACGGCCAGGACAGGCCGCTCTGGCTGACCGAGTTCGGCTGGAGCACGTGCAACGTGCGCAACAGCGATCGGTGGAGCAACTGCGTCGACCCCTCTGTCCAGGCCCGGTATCTCCAGGAGGCCTACCGCCAGATGCAGCGCTGGAGCTACGTGCGGGTCGGTACGTGGTTCAACCTCCAGGACACCAGCAGCGATGAGGGGGATCGTGTCGACAACTACGGCCTGTTCGACCACGACGGCCGGCCGAAGCCCTCCTATGCGGCCTATCAGGTCACCGCCGCGGCGTTTTACCGCGGCAGCCCCGTGCCGACCGGGCGCCGCACGGGCCGGCGCTCTCGCCGCATCACGCTCCGCGTTCGGCGCCGCCGCGGCCGGGTCCACGTCTCCGGGGTCCTTCCCGTCGGACGCACGCTCTGGGTCAAGGCCCATCGCCAGCGCCGCGGCAGCCGGCGTTTTCACCGGCGGGCCAGCTATCGTCTACTGATCCGCGTCGGCCGCGGCGGCCGCTTCCGTGCACGTATCAAGAGCCGGGGCCTGCGCCGCGGCAGGTGGCGCATCGTCGTGCGCAACCGGCGCTCCCCGCGGCTGACCGCCGCGCGCGTGCTGCGCTGAGACCGTGGCAGCGCGCCCAAGCGGACAATTGTCTGTGCCGTCGCACCGGCCTGGTCGGGCCCCGCGGTTACTCCCAGCGAAAGAAGCCGATCGCCACCGCGGCCGTGCCTGAACGCCGCGCCCGACGGATCCCGACCCGAGGGCCGAGGCTCCGTCGACCAACCGACTACCGACCTGCCGCAGTCTCACAGTGGATCCAGGCTCAGCCGGCTACGAGCTCGAACGCCCCCCGCTCCACCCTGAAGCGCGCGCGACCGTGGCAAACCACCTCGCCGTCCACGTTGAACTCGGTGTTATCGGGCACCTCGAGCTCCACCTCGTGGCCGCGGCGGTGGCTGACCCCGCTCTGCTCGGTCACGCGGCCCGTGCGCATGCCAACTGCCCGGGCGGCCAGCAGGGCACGCGGCCCGTTCTGAAGCACGACCGTCTCCAGGAAGCCGTCGCTGGCGTCGGCCACGTCGAGGTGCGAGCCCCCACCGAATGCGCCAGAGGAGGCCACCGTCACCTGCCAGGCCTCGCCCTCGTAGACCGGCTCGCCGTCGACGCTGACCGCGCAGGGCACGGGGGAGTCGACTACCGCCGCGCCCATCGCCCCGAGTCCGTAGGCCGCCACGCCCAGGGCGCGCTTCCAGCGACTGGCCCGCCGGGCGGCCGGGGCCGCCAGTCCGGCGCTGGCCACGTTGAGAAAGGGCCGCTCGTCCATCCAAGCCAGCTCGAGTGCCCGGGTGCGCCGACCGGTGGCCGCCAGCAGGCACGCGCCCCGAAGCCCGCGGGGAAGCCCGTGCGCGCGCACGAAGTCGTTGGCCGTTCCCGCCGCGATCACCGCCAGCGGCTTGCCGGCCGTGGCGGCGGCGACCGCCACAGCCGCCACGGTGCCGTCCCCTCCCGCCACCACCAGCCGCTCCGCCGCGGAGTTCGCAGCGGCCCGCTCGTCGCCGAGCTCGAACGAGGTCACCTCTGCGCCGGCGCCGCGCAGCTCGCGCTCGACGACGTCTGCGTCGAGGCCCGTGCCCGAGCCGGCGTTCACGATCAGGGCGGCCTTCACTGGGAGGGCTTCGCGCGGGTGGCCCGTGTCTTCGCCACCCTCGCTACTCCCCGATCACCTTGACGACCAGCCGCTTGGGGCGCTTTCCGTCGAACTCGACGTAGAACACCGCCTGCCAGGGCCCGAGGTCGAGGCGGCCCTCGGTGATCGGCAGCACCACCTGCTGGTGCACCAAGAGGTTCTTGAGGTGGGCGTCGCCGTTGTCCTCGCCCCCGCGGTGATGGCGGTAATCGCCAGGGTTGGGCAGCAGCGAAGCGGCCGTGTCGTTGGCCGGTGCCTTCCAGCTCGGCGGCGCGATCTTGTCCAGCCACTCCAGCGCATCCTCCTGGATGCCGGGCTCGTCGTCGTTTACCCAGACGCCCGCGGTGATGTGCATGGCCGAGACGAGGACCATTCCCTCCGCGACGCCGGCCTCCTCGACGGCCTTCTGCACGTCTTCGGTGATTCGCACGAACTCGCGGCGCTCGGAGGTCTCAAAGGTTCGGTAGACGGTATGGGCCTTCATATCTCTCCTTGAAAGTCGTTGAGTGACCGGGGGATGTAGGGACCTTCATAATTCTCTGCGTGGATCTGGGGCTGACAGGGAAGGCGTGCATCGTGACGGGCGCGAGCCGGGGCATCGGGCGTGCCACGTGCGAGCAGCTGCGTGCCGAGGGGGCGGAGGTGCTCGAGGTCAGCCGGACGACGGGCCACGACGTGACCGATCCGAGGGCCGGAGAGCGCATCGTGGCCGAGTGCCGCGAGCGCCACGGACGGCTGGACGTCCTGGTCAACAACGCCGGAACGAGCGGGTCGACAGCGCTCGACGCGCTCTCCGACGAGGACTGGCAGGCTCAATGGGACCTGCACGTGATGGGGCCCATGCGGCTGATGCGAGCTTCGGCGCCCCGCATGGCCGAGGCCGGCGGGGGGCGGATCGTCAACGTCTGCTCGTCCGCGGGGAAGCGCCCCTCGCTGACCAACGCCGCCTACTCGGTCACGAAGGCGGCCCAGCTGTCGCTCTCGCGGGTGTTCGCCGACGCCTGGGCGTCGAAGGGGGTGCTGGTCAACGCTGTCACCCCCGGCGCGGTGGCGACCCCGCTGTGGATGGACGAGGGCGGCCTGGCCGACCAGGTGGCCGCCGAGAAGGGGATCGACCGCGAGGAGGTGCTGGCGGCGCAACGGGACAAGATCCCGCTCGGGCGCTTCGGGACCGCGGAGGAGATCGCCTCGGTGATCGTCTTCCTGTGCTCGGAGCGCGTGGCGAACGTGACCGGAGCGGCGTGGTCGGCCGACGGTGGCGCCGTGCCGGTGATCATCTGAACGCACCCTCGCCCGACCGGCCCTCCTCCTAGATTGCCGCGGGTGGCTCGCCGCGCGCTGCTCGCCCTGATCTTCTTCCCACGCGGGGGCTCCGCGCAGGTGGCCCGCTACCTGGCCGGCGCGCTGCCCGCGGCGGGCTGGGAGGCCACGATCGCCTGTGGCTCGCTCGGGCCGGTGGGGGAGGAGTCGCACGCCGCGGGCTTCTACGGAGGCTTGGACGTTCGGCCGCTGGACTACACATTCGCCGGTCAGTCGCCCGATCCCCTGCGGGCGGACCCCCCGTTCCAGCCGTCCTACGAGGACCGTGAGGGAGCACCGGACCGGATTTTCGCGTCGGTGGACGACAGGGACTACGAGCGCCTGGTCGAGGCCTGGATCGACCACTTGGGCCGCGCCGACGCGGCAAAGGCCGACGTGCTTCACCTGCATCACCTCACCCCTGTCAACGAGGCGGCCGAGCGCGCCTTCCCCGCGGTTCCGAGGGTGGGCCATCTGCACGGAACAGAGCTTCTGATGCTGCGCGAGATAGATGAGGGGCCACCCAAGGGCTGGGATCACGCCGCGGCGTGGGCTGAGCGCATGCGGCGCTGGGCGCGGGGTTGCGAGCGGCTCTTCGTCCTGTCTCCGGACGCGGTGCGCCGTGTTCCGGACCTCTTGGGCGTGGACCCCGGCCGCGTGGTGTGGGCGCCGAACGGGTTCGATCCCGTGGGCTTTCAGCGGCGCCCGGTGTCCGGCCCGGCGCGCGTCGAACACTGGCGGCGCTGGCTGGTGGAAGAACCCAGGGGCTGGGACAGCTCGGGCAAGCCCGGCACCGTTTCGTACTCCGAGGACCAGCTCGAGCCCTTCGCGGAGGGGCGGGTGCTGCTCTACGTGGGCCGGTACACCGAGGTCAAGCGGATCCCGCTGCTCATACGCGCGCACGCCCGTGCTCGGGCGAGCTTCGACCGCTCCGCTCCGCTGGTGCTCCTCGGCGGCTTTCCCGGGGAGTGGGAGGGTCCGCACCCACTCGACGTGGTGAAGGAGACCGGCGATGACCACGTCTTTCTGGCCGGCTGGCGCGGCCACGCCGACCTTCCCGACGGGCTCAACGCGGCGGATCTCCTGGTCTTGCCCTCGGTGCGTGAGCAGTTCGGCCAGGTGCTCGTCGAGGCGATGGCCTGCGGGCTGCCGGTGATCGCGGCGAACGCCCACGGCCCGGCAGAGATCGTCGACCACGGCGAGACCGGCTGGCTCGTTCCCGCTGACGACGAGGAGGCGATGGTCAAGGCGCTCGTCGAGGGGGTGAACGGCGACGCCGAGCGACGCCGCCGGGGCGATGCCGCCATCGTCGCCTCCAGGGGGCGCTACTCGTGGCCGGCGTTGGCCCGCGAGGTCGCCGCCACCTACGACGAGGTGGTCGCCGCCCAGTGAGCCCCCACCCCTACACCATCCGTCGCTCGCGCCGGGCGAAGCATGCCCGGATCGTGGTCAGCGCCGACGGGGTCGAAGTGGTCGTGCCTGAGCGCTTCCCGATCTCTCGCGTCGAGCCCTTCGTGGCCGAGAAGCGTCCCTGGATCGAGCGCACGCTGCGCCGCTACCGCCGGTTCGCCGAGGCCCGGCCCCCAGCCCGCCTGCACGACGGAGGCGAGCTGCCCTACCTGGGCGAGCGGCTGGCGTTGCGCGTGCGCACAGAGCCTGGCCGGGTGCGAGCCCACGTGGCCCGGCGCGAAGGCGAGCTGCTGGTGGCCCTGGGCGCCGCACACGAACTGCCGGCGGAGCTCGAGGCGTGGTTTCGCCGCCGGGCGCGCTCCGAGGTGGAGCTCCGCCTCGACGCCGCCACCGTGCGGGCCGGCGTGCGCTACACGAGCCTGCAGATCCGCGCCCAGCGAACGCGCTGGGCCAGCTGCTCCTCGTCGGGCGCGATGAGCTTCAACTGGCGGCTGCTGCTCGCGCCGCCCGAGATCCTCGACTATGTCGTGGAACACGAGGTGGCCCACCTCACCGTGCACGACCACTCGGAGCGTTTCTGGTCGCTCCTGGAAGGCCGCTGGCCCGCCTATCGTTCCCACGAGCGCTGGCTGCGCGATCACGGGCACACCTTGCGGCTCTAACACATCCTTCCTGGGAACCCGTGCCCCTCTCACCGCGAGCTTCGGCGTGGCGAGCTTCCCGGAGCACGGCCGGGGGCGCAGTGCCTTGATGGAGTCCTGCGATCAGGCGCTCTACGCCGCCAAGGAGCTCGGCCGGGACCGCTGCATCAGCTTCGGGGCGGACGTGGCCGTCATCTCGAATGGGGGACGCTTCCTCAATCATGGCGAGGCTGAGGCGCGGCTGGCAACGCTGCTCGCGCTCGCCGAGGCCCTCGACCTGCGTGATCACGGCACCGCCGAGCACTGCCGAGCCGTTGGCCGCTACGCCGCCATGGCCGCGCGGGAGCTGGGCTTCGACGGTGAGCGCGTCGAACGGATCCGTATCGCCGGAACGATGCACGACGTGGGCAAGGTCGGGCTGTCGGAGTCCGCTGCGCAAGCCGGGCCCGCTCACCGCCGCCGAAGGGGCGGATGTACAGCGCCATCCGGAGCTGGGCGCGCAGATCCTGAGCGGCTCGAGCTTCGACGACGTCCGCCAGTGGGTCTTGGCCCACCATGAGCGGCCCGACGGCCGCGGCTACCCCTTGGGGCTTCGAGAGGACGACATCCCTCTCGAGGCGTCGATCCTCGCGGTGGCCGACTCCTACGAGGCGATGACCGCCGATCGCTCCTACAGACCCGCCATGGGTGACGCGGCCGCCCGCCGGGAGCTGAGCGGTCGTGACCTAACTCCAGCGAAAGAAACGGACCGCCGCGTAGGAGCCGGCGGCCGTCCAGGCCGCGAGCACGGCGAGCGCGCCCGCCGAGAGCGGCCCGCCGGTGACGATCGTGGTGGAGAGGAGATCGACGGCGTGCTTGAGCGGAAGCACCTCTGCGATTGCCTTTACGGCGGCCGGCAGCGAGTCCGCCGAGTAGAAGACCCCGGAGATGAAGATCAGGGGCAGGAAGACGGCGTTGGCGTAGGCCGGCGCGGAGTCGAAGTTCGGGATCGCGTGGGAGAAGGCCACGCCCACTGCCCCGAAGCAGGCCACCCCCAGAGCAGTCACCCCCACCAGGGCCAGCGGCTCGCGCGGAAGGTCGACCCCGTACACGAAGTGCCCGATGGCCACCACCAGGCCAACCTGTACGAAGGCGTTGGCCACCGCGGAGCCGAGCAGCCCGCCCAGGTAGGAGCCTGCCGGAATCGGGGTCCCGCGTACTCGCTTGAGGATCCCCTGCTCGCGTAGAAAGGTGAGGTTGAAGGCCAGCGCGTTGAAGGTCGTGGCCATCACGCTCATGGCGGCCACCCCGGGCACGATCACCTCGAGCTGGTCGGGGTCGGCCGAGAAGACCGAGGCCACCAGGAACAGGAGCAGGAGCGGCAGCAGGAAGTTGAAGAAGGCCGCGCTGGGGTTTCGCCAGAACAGCTTTCGCTCAAAGCGAAACTGCTCCCAGGCCAGGCCGAGCGCGCTCAGGCCCTCACACTTCCTCGACCCTGTCGGTCAACTCGAGATATACGTCCTCGAGCGTCGGGCGGGCGACCTCGAGCCCCTCGAGGCGCTCGTGGCGGGCGAGGGCGTCTCGGGTCAGGCGGTGCAGCAGTTCGGTGGGGTCCTCGGTGTGGAGCTCCACCCGGCGACCCTCGGAGAGGTAGGACACGCGGTAGCGCGAGCTCCCGGCGCCCAGTTCGCCTGGGGGCCCCTCCGCGACGATCACGCCGTCCTTGATGATCGCCACCCGGTCGGCGAGAGCTTGGGCCTCCTCGAGGTAATGGGTGGTGAGGAGCACGGTCTTGCCCAGCTCGCGCAGCCGACGGACCACGTTCCAGGCGGTGCGCCGCGCGGCAGGATCGAAGCCGGTCGTGGGCTCGTCGAGGAAGACGAGCTCAGGGTCGCCCACCAGGGCCAGGGCCAGGTCCAGCCGGCGGCGCTGCCCTCCCGAGAGCTCTCGGGCGCGGGCATCGCCCTGCTCCTCCAGGCCCACGAGCGCGATCGTCTCCGCCGGGTCGCGCGGTGACGGGTAGGCCTTGGCGAAGTGCTCGACGGCCTCGCGGACGGTGACCCGCGGGTACAGGCCCGAGCTCTGGAGCACGATTCCGACCCTCTCCTGAAGGCGACGGTCGCGACGCCCGGGGTCGTGGCCGAGCACCCAGACCTCGCCGCCCGAACGCCGCCGAAAGCCCTCGAGGATCTCCACCGTGGTGGTCTTGCCGGCCCCATTGGGCCCCAGCAGGCCGTACACCTCGCCAGGCTGGACGGCGAACGAGAGGCCCTGCACCGCCTCCACCGAGCCGTAGCGCTTGCGCAGGTCGGACACCTCGATAGCGAAGGAGCGCAGGCCGGGCGTTGGCCGGACGAGCACCGCTCGCTCAGTCCTCTCCGAAGGAGCGCAGGCCGGGCGTTGGCCGGACGAGCACCGCTCGC
>Ga0208612_1000293_pt1 | contig 23811 bp, 18 predicted proteins | sample AntDryMetagUQ889_FD_188089 | JGI IMG/M metagenome (GOLD analysis project Ga0208612, IMG submission 188089) | Polar desert microbial communities from Antarctic Dry Valleys - UQ889 (SPAdes) | ecosystem: Environmental > Terrestrial > Soil > Desert | place: Antarctic Dry Valleys | collected 2008-12-31 | reverse complement strand
GGTCGTGTCGGTGCTCGGGCGGCGCCTCCCGGTGGGCGGCGGAGGGTACGCGAGACTGCTGCCCGGGGCGATGCATCGCGCTGCCCTGAGCACAGCTGGCGGCCGGACCGGCAGTGCGCCCGTCTTCTACTGCCACCCGTACGAGCTCGACCCTGGCGACCTGGATCAACCGTCTCTCCGGCTCCCACTTAAGGTTCGTCTTCACCAAGGATTGGGACGAGGTCGCATGACGACTCGGATTCAGCTCCTGCTTGCCACCACGCGCGCCCGAGCGGTGAAAGACCTGCTCGCGCCGAATCGGGTCATTCCGATGGACGCAAGCCCGTTCGTCCTCGAGCGGACAATCGAGCGACCACCGATCTTCAAGTGATCTCCCCGAGCGATGCGGAGACAGGCCCTCTGTCTCTCCGGGTATTTGAGTCAGAATGGGACACAGATGAGCGGAATCGACAGCTGGTCGAATCGCCGGGTGCTGGTCACGGGCGCGGGCGGCTTCATCGGAAGTCACGTCGTCGAGCGCCTGGTCGAGGCGGGTGCGCAGGTCCGAGCATTGGTCCGTTACAACTCGCGAAACGACCACGGCTGGTTGGAGACGCTCGACGCTGCGATCGTCTCCGAGACTGAGGTCTATCCGGGGGATCTCGCCAATCCCGAGGCCGTCGCTGCCGCTGCGACCGATCGCCAGACGGTCCTCCACTTAGGTGCCTTGATTCCCATTCCCTACTCGTATCGGCACCCGCGAGAGTTCGTGACCGCCAACGTCGAGGGCACCCTGAACGTCCTCGAAGCAGCGCGGCGACATAGCATCGAACGGGTCGTGCACACGTCGACCAGCGAGGTCTACGGGACGCCCCAGACCGTTCCGATCGCGGAGACACATCCACTCCACCCGCAGTCACCGTATGCGGCGACAAAGGTCGCCGCAGATCAGCTTGCCCTTAGTTATCACCGCTCCTTCGGGCTCCCTGTGGTCGTCGCGAGACCGTTCAACACCTTCGGTCCTCGGCAGTCGGCGCGGGCGGTGATTCCGACCATCCTGAGCCAAGCGCTCGCGGGCGACCGAGTCGAGCTCGGTGCAACCCATCCGACCCGCGACTTCGTCTACGTCCAGGACACGGTTTTCGGACTCTTGCGTTGCGGTGAGGTCTCGGGTATCGAAGGTGAGGTGATCAACCTCGGGACCGGGAAGGAGATCAGCATCGGCGAGCTGGCGACGCGCATCATCGCCTTGGCCGACGTCGATCCCGAGCTCGTCTTTTCCTCCCCCGAGCGGCTTCGTCCCGAGACGAGCGAAGTAGAGCGGCTTCTCGCCGATCCGTCACGTGCGCGGAGGCTTCTGGGCTGGTCCGCGCAGACGGACTTCGACGACGGGCTCCGACAGACCTTGGACTGGCTGCGGGGCGCCATCGAGTACTACAAGCCGTCGATCTACAACGTCTAGCCCGATGACAGCTCGAGCGCTCACAGCGGTAGCCCAGCGAGCCGACCTGACAGCGGTTCTCGCCGGGGCCGTCGTCGTGACTGCAGGTCTCGTGGGAATGGCGTTGGCCATGCAGATCTCCCTGGGTATCGGTCTGCTCGGAGCCGTGCTCTATCTTCCGCTGCTCCTCCTGAACCTTCCGCTCGCGGTGTGCCTCTGGATTCCGCTCGTCTACCTCGAGGCAATGCCGACCTTCAACCTCGCCGGCAAGGGGATCGGCCTATTGCTCGTGGTCGGGTGGGTCGGAGCACTCCTCACCGGGTTTGTGGGGCGGAGCGTCTTCGCACGGCACAGGCGGTTGCTGGAGACGTTCGCAGTTCTAATCGTCTGGCTCACGCTCTCTCTCGCCTGGGCGCCGTACACCGATCAAGCGATGACCGCCGCCTGGCAGTGGTGGGCCGTCGGATTCGTCTTCCTGATCCTGGCAACCTCGATCGCGACCGAGCAGATGCTCGTCATGGCCGTCGGCATGTACGTCGTCGGCGCGGCGCTCACGGTCCTCGCAGCTGCAGCGACGGGAGGACTGACGAGCGAGACGCGACTCGAGGGCTTCCTCGGCAGCCCGAACTTCCTCGCCTCCGCCCTCATCTCGGCGGTGCCGCTCGCCTTCGCGATATCCGCTGTGCGACCTGGCACAGGCTGGCGTTGGCTGTCCATCGTCACGGTCGCCCTGCTAGCTGCGGGCGTCGTGGCAACGCAGTCGCGAGGTGGCCTCATCACCGCCCTCGCGACCTGGGTGGCCGCCGTCATCGTCCTGCCTCGTCGACGACAGGTCGTCGCCGTCGGGGCGATAGTCGCGGCCGCTTTGGCCCTGGCGGTCGCGCTGAACCCGCAGGCCGAGGGCCGCTTGACACGGGTGGACACGGGCGGAACCGGCCGAGTCGACACCTGGACCGTTGCCTGGAACATCTTCGAGGATCATCCGCTCCACGGAGTCGGCCTCAGCAACTTCGCCCGCGTGGCCCCTGAGTACGTGCGCGAAGTGGGGCCGCTCGAGGACGTCCATCTTATCGTGGGCGCACCCAACCGCTCGGTTCACAACACCTACCTGCAATTCCTCGCCGAGAACGGGATCTTCAGCCTGATTCTGTTTCTCGTCGTCGTCCTCGGGTGTATGCGCGCCGTGCTCCGCGCCGCAAAGCTCTTCACCGAGATCGGCCGCGCGGATCTCGCGGCGCTCTGTCATGGAGTCTGGGTCGGAACCGTCGGGCTCTTGGCCGGCTACTTCGTCAGGTCGGGGGCGGTCGATCGGCTGCTGTGGATCCTCCTTGGGATCTCGCTGGCCGCACTCGAGGTCGCGCATCGCATGAGCGTCCGCGCCCCGTCCCCTATGTCACAAGGGCGGCCCTCGCCGCCAAGGTCCGTCGAAGTCGGCGAACCGTCGGCGAGATCTTGAGCCGAAAGCGGGCAGGCGAATCGAGCCCGTACCCGCCCACCCGAGGCCAGGCCAGAGCTCCCGAGGTCGAGACAGCGAGCATCTGGCCTCGTAGCCCGCCGCAGCCGCGTAGGGACGCCATCGAGCGGCACGGCCGGCCGCACGCGAGCACGCAGAGCGGGACACGGTGAGCTCACGATCTCCCAGCCATGATCGCCGAGCCGGCTCAACTGGGTCCACATCGACTTCTTCCGGCGGCTCGGGGCTCACGCCGGCTTCGACGAGCTCCTGGAGTTCTCCCGCTTTCGTGGACACCTGAGGCTGGGTCGGCGTTGTCCGATCAGGCGGAAAGAACGGTGTCGCGCCGAAGACCGAGCCTTCGCGGGTGCAACAGTGCCTCAACTCTCATCGTAGAATCCGGGGTAGCCAACTCGGCGCCATCGTCGTATCGGCGCGGCGCCGTCGGTAACAGCGAATGGGCTGTCGCAGGCAACCGCGGCGGCGCCAGTAGCATGAGACGAATGCAGGGGAGCGCTCGGTCCGCAGGTGCGCGAGGGTAACCATGGGCGCGTGGAGACGTGTACGGGTGGAAAACGCGAACGATGTACTCGTCCTCTGCTACCACGCAGTGAGCCCGCGCTGGCCGCTCGACCTCGCGGTGACTCCCGACGCGCTCGCACGTCAGCTCGAATCCCTTGTCCGGCAGGGGTATCGAGGAACGACTTTCCAGGAAGCGGCTAGCTCTCCGGAAACCGGCAAGGTGCTCGCGATCACGTTCGACGACGCGTACCACTCGGTCTTGGAGCATGCATATCCGATCCTGCGTGCACTCGGTCTTCCGGGAACCGTCTTCGCCGTGACCGACTACGTCGATGACGAGCGGCCACTCTCGTGGCCGGGGATCGCCCCCTGGCAGGAGAGTGATCATCGCGGCGAGCTTCGCGGGCTGACGTGGGACGAGCTGCGGACGCTCGCCGACGCGGGTTGGGAGATCGGCTCTCATACGGCTACCCATCCCCGCCTCACGGAACTGGGCGATGCCGAGCTCGCCAGCGAACTCGAGCGCTCGAAAGCGGCATGTGAGCACGCGCTCGATCGCGAGTGCCGGACCGTTGCGTACCCCTACAACAGCGTCGATCGCCGCGTCGTTGCGGCGGGCGCGAAAGCGGGTTATGCAGCGGGCGCCGCGATCCGGCGGTCGGTCGGGCGACCGCAAGTGCTCTCGTGGCCGCGTGTCGGCGTGTACCGGCTCGATTCCCACGTCCGCTTCCGAGTCAAGGTGTCTCCGCTCGTCCGGCGCGTGTTCCGTGCCTTCGATTCTCGGAGGAACTACGTCTAACCGCCGCTTCCATCGCTCGGCCGGCGACAGCGCGCCTCCACCCCGTTTCCCCCGCGCCACACTTCGACGCCAACGGCACCGAGTGCTCGAAGCGTCTGCCGAATCTGCCCTTGGGTGCGGAGGTGCTTGTAGCGATCCGTCAGTGAGTCATAGGTGTCCAGACGCGCGAACTCGAACAGCTGTTCCTTTGTCAGGTGAGGAAATGAACGGAAGTAGAAATGGCAGGGGGAGATGCGGCTGAGCAGCGCCTGAGCGGGGAAGAAGCGGCGAACGCGCCAGTGGAGCGGGAAGAAGACATCGACGAGACTGTCGGTGATGGATTTCGCACGCTCCGGCGGGAGCCGCCGCAGATACAGGCGGTAGAGCCACGCCAGGGTCGTGACGCGCGAAAGTGACCATGTGTAATGATCGGTGACGAAAAGGCCGCCGGGCCGCACGAACTCCCACAGCACCTGAATGCTCTGCTCCGGGTCGGGTGTGTGCTGGAGCACGCCGAGGCAGAGAACGACGTCGAACGACCGCGGAGGATAGGGCGGGCGTCTAAGGTCCGCCTGTGCGATGGCGTAGTTCTCGTGCGGCCCGATGTTCTTGCGGTTCGCATCCACCGCCGTGCTCAGGTCGATGGCGTGCACGAGCGCGCCCGCGGCGACCAACAGCTCGGTGAAACGGCCGGCTCCCGCGCCGGCCTCGAAGACGAGCTGACCGCGCAGCCCCTCCAGCGGCATGCCCAGACATCGCTCCAACCTCTTCCGCGAGATCGAGGTTCCGGTTCGGCTGTCGAGCTGGGTCAGGGCATGAATGTTCCATTCGTGACCGAACGCCGCTGCATATCCCTCGGTGGAGACGAATCTCGGAATGCCGTCCACGACGGGGTAGCGTCCTCCCTCTTCCGACACGAGCGCGTCGTCCTCGCGCCGTAACGACCGACCCGACTCGGGAGAGGCGTACGAGAGCATCGCCCGAGGAAGGGAGTTGACGACGGGTGGGGTCATCGGATCAGCGGTCTCGCGGGTGTGTAGTCGGTCCAACAGTCCACTAGGGCGGTCGAGGTCGCCCGGCATGAGACCGGACATCTTCGACGGGGGCTTGTGAAGTGAAGGTAACAGAGCGGTCGGCGCTGGTCCGGATCGCCCCATCGGCTCAGCAGATCACCACCCACGCTGGCTCTCGATCGAGGATGCTCGGCCGACGACACGAGCGCGACAGCCACCGCCGCAGCGGCCGCGGCCTTCGCAGTTTCGCACCGTGCGCCGTGAGAGGGCGGGCCGCCGCCGATCGCAGAGCGCCCAGGCCGGGCCGGCGAGGAAACGATCCCGGAGCTCGGCGCATGAGCTGACAGATGCATCCGTCTCCGAGGATGCGCCTTCGAGCCTGCGCCCCGTTCGAAGACCCGCGTGTGAACGTCCAGATGAAGCGCCAGCGGGCCGGCGGCAACCGCAAGGCCGAAGAGCGTACGAAAACGGCTCCGCGACGCGGCGACACCAGGATCGCGGTCAAGGGCACGGCGAGAAAGGTCGCGCGTCTGGACGAGGAGCCGCCTGCGCAAGAAACGCCCCGGCTCCGAACGAGAAACGCGAGGTGGCGCTGGGTGCCCGTCAACCCTTCCCGGCGCGGATTCCGCCGCCGGCGTGAGTCCCTCGCCCGCGAGGGGCGCGTTCCTCGATTGCAACGGTCGACGCGAGGCGACCGACGACTGAGGTGGCGCGCGACGTCGGAAACCGTATTCTGAGGTTCAGGGAGGTCTGAGGTTCAGGGAGGAGCGCGGCGCCGCGCCACGGTCCACGAAAGGAGTCAGCGGAAGTGAACATCCTGCTCGCAAGTCCGATCAACGCCGAAACCATCGAGACGCTCGAGGATCGGCACGACGTCGTGCGTTGCTGCGTCGCCGGCGAGGACGTCCTGCAGAAAGTCGTACAAGACCGGCACGTCGCGATCTTCCGCAGCGGGGTGACGATCTCCGGACGAATGATGGACGCTGCCGCCGACTTGCAGCTCGCCCTCGCAAAGACGCAGAAAGCGATTGCGCTCGAAGAGTGCCGCGGTCCTGCGTAGCATCGATTTGCCGATCGTGTCCCCGTCGCGCGCCCAACCGTACGCTGTCGTCATCGGCCTCGACTGCATCACTGGACTCCAGACCGCCCGCATCCTGGCGGGTCGGAGCGTCCCGGTTGTCGGAATCGCCCGAGATCTCGACCACTTCTGCTCTCGTACCCGCGTGTGCGAGCGGATCATTCGTGCGGACACGAGCAGCGAGGCGCTCGTGGAGCGGCTCGAGGAGCTGGGCCGGCGGCTCGACCACAAGGCCGTGCTGTATCCCTGCACGGACGCGAGCGTGCTCGTCCTCTCACGCCACCGGGCACGCCTGGCAGAGATGTTCCACCTCGCCCTGCCCGAGCACGAGGTCGTCGAGAGGCTGATCGACAAGATCTCGTTCTACACGTACGCGAACGAGCGCGGGCTCTCGATCCCGAAGACGGTCTTCCTGCGAAGCCGGGCCGACGCCGAGTCCGCAGCGACGGCCCTGACTTACCCCTGCGTCCTCAAGCCGCCCGTGAAGACGGCGGCGTGGGAGAAGCAGGCCGAGGCGAAGGTGTACAAGGTCTCGAGCTCCGCGGAGCTGCTTGCCCTGTACGACCGGGTGTCGAGCTTCGCCGACCTGCTCCTCGTCCAGGAGTGGGTCGAGGGTGGCGAGGACTGCTTGTTCTCGTGCAACTGCTACTTCGACAGCCACAGCCGGCCCCTCGTCACGTTCGTGGCCCGAAAGCTCCGGCAGTGGCCACCCGAAACGGGTACGAGCTCTCTCGGGGAGGAGTGTCGAAACGACGTCGTGCTCGATGAGACGATCCAACTTTTCGAAGGCGTCGGCTTCCGAGGGCTCGGCTACGTCGAGCTGAAACGCGATCGCCGCACGGGGTGCCACTTCATCATCGAGCCGAACATCGGCCGTCCGACGGGGCGGTCCGCGATCGCCGAGGCAGGCGGCGTCGAGCTTCTCTTCGCGATGTACTGCGACCTCACGGGGCGCCCTCTGCCACGAAATCTGGAGCAGCGCTACACAGGGGTCAAGTGGATCTACTGGCGGGCCGATCTGCAGGCCGCCGTCATCCGCTGGCGACGCGGCGAGCTCACGCTCGGGCAGTGGTGGAGCTCCATTTGCGGCCGCAAGCAGGACGCCGTCTTCTCGTGGACGGATCCTCTTCCGTTCCTGCTCGACTTCGCGCATGTGCCGGGTCTCCTCGTCCGCTACCTGCTGAAGGGCTACCGGACGTCTGCAGCGAGTGCCGCCAACGAGCTTCCAGTAATGAGTGAGCGTCGATGACGAGCGGGCCTTCGCTCCGCATCCTGTATGTGACGAACAACTTTCCGTACCCGCTCGCGACCGGGCTGCTGCGGCACTACTTCCTCCTCAGAGAGCTCGCTCGAACGCACAAGGTGACGCTCCTCTCGATCGTCGGCTCCGACTTCGCGCGCGAGAACGAAGCGCCCGTAGCCGATTTCACCGAGCGCATCGTGACCTTTCCTCGCAGGAGGTCTCGAGTTGGCAGGGGCCTCACGCGGATCGGCGTTCTTCTACCTGGATCCCGCAGGCGAACACCCGCGGTCAAGCTCGGCAAGGCGGGGGCAGGGCTCGTCGCGAGTCAGGGCTTCGACGTCGTCCTTTTCAGCGGGAAAGGGACCTTTCCGGCGCTCGAGGCGTTCAGGCAGTTGCCGGTCGTGATCGACATGTGCGACATGGGCTCCAGCCGCGTGCTGGGCAACCTCCGATTCGCCAGTGCCCGACGTCTCCCGACGCTCCTCCTCGAATTCGTCGAGATGCGACGGGCGGAGCGACTGCTCGCCCACAAGGGGGATCACCTCCTCCTTGCCTCTGCCCGTGACCGCGACCTGCTCCTGGAGCGCCACCCTGACCTGCGTGGGCGGGTGCCGGTCAGCGTCCTCCCGAACGGAGTCGACCTCGAGTACTGGCGCCGAACGCAGACGGAGCTCGGGTTCAGCGAGATCGTCTTTCACGGCTCCATGAGCTGGCCGCCGAACGAAGACGCGGCGCTTCACCTTGTCGGAGACGTCATGCCCCTCGTGTGGCGGTCGCATCCGGACGCGAGGCTCTCCGTCGTCGGCCACGGAGCCGGGCCTGCCCTGCGAGCGGCCGCGACGGACTCGCGCATCATCGTCACGGGCTCCGTTCCCGACGTACGTCCCTTCCTGGAGCAGGCATCCGTCTTCGCCGCGCCACTGCGCTTCGGGGCGGGCATTCAAAACAAGGTGCTCGAGGCGATGGCGATGGAAGTGCCCTCGGTCGTCTCGCCGTTGGCAGCGGCCGGCGTTCGTTCCGGAGACGGGCACGACGCTCCGATCACCGTCGCCGCCAGCGCGGAGGAGTTCGCATCCGGACTCGTGCAGCGTCTCACGACGGCCGAGCGCGACCCGACGCCGGACCGCGCAGGACGTCAATACGTCGAGCACCACTTCACGTGGACGCAGAGCGGCAAGCTCCTCGCGGAGATCCTGAAGGACGCGTCGGCCGGGTCGCACCGCGGCGACGGCGCCACACTTCGATCCCCTCACTGAGTCTCTCTTCGCCGAGCCATGTCGACGAGGACAATCCGCGCGGTGGGCATCTGCTCCGCAGTCGTCGTCGCGGCACTCTCGGCCGCAACCGCCCGGCTCTTCTTCTGGCCGAGCACGTCGGCGCCGACACCGGTGGACGCGGTCGTCGTCTTCGGCGCACGGAACTCCGAGCGTCTACCCGAGGGGCTGCGCCTAGTGAGCGAGGGTATCGCACCCGTGCTCGTAGTCATGACACCCCCTGAAGTCCGCTCAGCCTGTCGGCAACGACCCAGGTTCGAGGTGATCTGCAGGCAGCCAGAACCGTTCACGACGCGCGGGGAGGCGCAGATCGTGGCCGAGCTCGCGGAAGAGCGCGGTTGGAGCTCGGTTCTGCTCGTCACCTCCGTCTATCACGTGACCCGAGCGAAGCTTCTCCTCGAACGATGCTTCGACGGAAGGGTCGACGTGGTCGCAACCGAGCCCCGCGACGACTTCATGCGACGGGTCGACAAGATCGCGCACGAGTGGGCAGCGCTCGTCGGCGCTGTGACGCTCTCGAGGAAGTGCTGACCGTGGAGCGCGGAGCGGGGCTACGGGACTCGGGCTTTGCTCGTCCAGCCACGCCGGTCGCACAGGGCCTGCCAGACGACCGCCGAGACGGCCGCGACCGTCTCGAACAGGGGGCCGGCGCTCGAGACCACGGTTGTTCGCGAGCCGAAAGCGCTTCGGTAGCCCAGCCGCCAGCGCTCGAGCACCTCGAGGCGGTGCTCCGCCTTCCGCTCGAACAGTGTTTGCGCCGGAGCGTCGAGAACGACGATCGCATCCGGCCAAGGCGTGAGCATGCGCGCGAGGATTTGTTCCAGCCGGCCCGCGATCGGCGGCCGGGGCGACCGGACGGCCAGCGCCTCGATCGGGTGGCGGTCGCAGAGCACGAGATCGCCGCGCCAGGCGGCGATATACGTCGCAGACAGGGGGCGCCACCCTCGCAGGTAGTTGCGCAAGACGAACGCAGACTCGCGGAGCTCGCCCGCCTGCCGCGCGTGCGCCGCCGCCTGCCGCCGGGAACCTCCTCCCTTGCTCCTTCGACGCCCGTGGTAGATCACCCTCACGCCTACGGGAATCTCGCGGCGCAGAACCTCGAGCACCGTTCCTTTCCCGGCGCCGTCCGGCCCGAGTATGGCGACGACCGGCCCGAGCCGCCTCGTCGACGCGGGTCGGACGCGATCGACCGCGCGTACGACGGCAGAGGCCAGCCGGCCCAAGCGCGGTCCATCTCCCTCGAGCTTCGCGTCGACCTTGAGCCAGCGCCCGCCGCCGCCGAGTCCGAGAAAGAACCGATGGCTGCGATGGCCCGGAGCGCGATATACGTGGAAGCCAACCGCGGCCAACGCGGCGTCGGCCGCGCCCTGCGACGAGGGAGCCAGCCAGATGTCTACTTCGCGGGCGACGAACGGCTTCCGAAGACGGTACGCGACGCCCGCGTCGGCCAGCGCAGTGAGCGCGATCCCAGTGAGCGCCGTCACAGAATCCTCCGTCGCATCGGTGGGCTCGGCGGCTTGACCGGAGTCTTCGACCACGAGCGAATCCTGACCGAGGTGGCGCCGACGCGCAATCCTCATCCTCGTTCTTGCGTGGGAGCTGACGGACGCAGTGGGTAACCTGGTCGATCCTCATGCCCCTCGCGCCCAGAGACCCTTTCACGCAATGACGACGGCGCCGCTCCGACGAGCGGGGCGACGCATGCCACGGATCGAGTCTCGGCGGACGTTTCGGATTCAACCCGGCCGCGAGACGTGAACGTGAGCTCGCCCAAGCTCTGCATCCTTACTCAGTACTTCCCGCCCGAGCTAGGCGCCCCGCAGGGACGGCTTAGCGAGTTGGGCGAGGATCTCGTCGATCTCGGGTGGAGCGTCGAGGCTCTCACCGCCTTGCCGAACTATCCCGCCGGTCGCGTGTTCGACGGCTACAGTCGAGCGCGTCCAGTCGTCGAGAAGATCGGCCGAATACGCTCGGTACGGGTACCGCTCCTTCCCGCACAGGATGGATTCGTGCGCCGGCTCGCCTGTTACCTGTCCTTCGCCGCCTCGGCTGCAAGTCTCGGCCCGCGCTACTGCAGGAGACCCGACCTGATCTGGGTGGAGTCCCCGCCGCTCTTCATCGGAGCCGCTGCACGTGCCCTTGCCTGGCGCTGGCGACGACCGTACGTGTTCAACGTGAGCGACCTCTGGCTCGAGAGCGCCATCAGGATGGGCGTGATCGCCGAGGGTCCGATGGCCTCGGCGGCGGCGCGATTCGAGCTCTCGCTGTACCGAAACGCGGCCGGCGTGACAGGGCAGTCGCAAGAGATCGTCGACAGCGTGCGTCGTCGCGCGCCGGCTGTGGAGACCATCCTCATCACGAACGGGGTCGACACCGAGCGCTTCGGAGCGGAGGCCGCCGACCCGGAGATCCGGGCACTGCTCGGGGACGAGGCCGGTCCGATCTTCGTCTACGCCGGCCTGTTCGGGCTCGCGCAGGGCCTCGACCAGGTGCTGGATCTCGCCGCTTCCCTGCCCGGTGATGTCCCCGGGCGATTCGTTCTCGTTGGAGACGGTCCGGCGCGCAGCTCGCTCGAGCACCGGATCGCAGCAGAGAGCATCTCTCGGGTTCGACTCCTCCCGCCCTTGCCGCGCGAGCGCGTTCCGGCACTGCTCGCGGCGGCCGATGGTGCCTTCGTCTCTCTCGGATTCAGCTTGACTGGTTCGACGCCGAGCAAGATCTACGAGGCGATGGCTGCGCGACTGCCGATCCTACTCGTCGCCGACGGCGAGGCGGCCCGGCGGGTCGAAGAGGCCTGTTGCGGTCTCATCTCGGCTCCGGGGGACAGCGGCTCGCTGCAGGCAAATTTCGAGCGGCTCGTCCGTGACCCCGAGCTGAGGGCGAGCCTCGGCGCCGCCGGTCGTCGCGCTGCGGAGATGACTTACGAACGCGCTCAGATCGCTGCGCGGCTGGACGCGTTTCTCCGTTCACGGCTCCCGTCAACCACCGCGTCGGCCCGGAGCCTCCGGTGAGAATCGCGGTCTTCGTCGGCACTCGCCCCAACCTCGTGAAGGCCGCTGCAGTCGTCTCCGCGTTCGCCCGAAAGGGCGTCGACGTTCAAATCATCCACTCGGGCCAGCACGCGGACGCGAACCTGTCGGGTGCCTTCTTCACGCGCTTCGCGCTCCCGGATCCGGCCCACTACCTCGGCGTCGGCCCCCGCTCGCGGGGTGAGCAGCTCGGCGAGATCGTCGTGCGCCTCGCCCAACTCCTACCGTCGCTCGAACTCGAGGAGCTGCTCGTCGTCGGTGACGTAACCTCGACCGCCGCCGGAGCGCTGGCCGCAGATTCGTGCGACCTGCCAATCGCCCACGTCGAGGCCGGCCTCCGCAGCTTCGACTGGGGCATGGTGGAGGAGCGGTATCGTCGCGTCGTCGACTCGATCGCCCAGCGGCTGCTCGTGTCCGAGCCCTCCGGTGTCACGAACCTGCAAGCCGAAGGACGCGATCCGAGCGAGATCCACTTCGTGGGCAACGTCATGATCGACACGCTCCTTCGCTTCCAGAGCGAGGCTGAGGGGGCTCGTGAGTGGGAGCGGCTCGGCTGCGACAGGAGGGAGTACATCGTGGCGACCTTGCACCGGCCGAGCAACGTCGACGCGCCGGAAGCGTTGGCCGAGAGCGTCGCTGTGCTCGGAGCGGCCGCGCGGCGGGCTCCGGTTCTTTTCGCCGCCCACCCGCGCACGCAAGCTCGCCTCGAGGAGTTCGGTGTGAGCCTTCCCGACGCCGTGCGCCTCCTGCCTCCGCTCGACTATCTCGACTTCGTCAGCCTCATGTCGGGCGCGCTCGCGGTCCTCACCGACTCCGGCGGGGCGCAGGAGGAGACGACCGTCCTCGACGTACCCTGCCTCACGATGCGCGAGAACACGGAGCGGCCGATCACGTGCGAGCTCGGCACCTCGAGGCTCGTCGGACGTTCCGTGACCGCGGTCGAGGATGCATTCGACGAGATCGGGGCCGGCGTCTACCCGCGCGCGAGATCCATTCCTCTCTGGGACGGACACGCCGGCGACCGGATCGCCGCACTCATGCTCGGCGAACGTTGACGCGAGGTGCGATGCGCGTCCTCGCCGTCACGAACATGTATCCGACGCCGAAGCTGCCGGGCTCCGGGACGTTCGTGGCCGCACAGGTCGAAAGCCTGCGCGCCGCAGGGCTCGACGTCCACGTGCTCCGTCTCGACCGCGCCGAGCTGGGCCGCTTGGTCTACCGGGGCCTCGGGGCCAAGGTCCGCGAGCTGGTGACCGGATTCCAACCCACCGTGACCCACGTCATGTACGGAGGCGTCATGGCCGACGGCGTGACCCGGGCCCTTTCCACTCATCCGGTCGTCGTCTCGTTCTGTGGATCGGACTTGCTCGGAGGACAAGCGCCGGGCGTGCTGGAGCGCCTGTCGATCCGTCACGGCATACGCGCCTCGCGTCGGGCGGCCGGACTAGCCGCGGGAATTATCGTCAAGTCCCAGAACCTGCTCGACGCGCTCCCGTCCCGCGTCGACAGAACGAGGACGTGGATTGTGCCGAACGGCATCGATCTCAACCGGTTTCACCCGCTCGATCCTGCCGCGTGCCGGAACGACTTGGGATGGGATCCGCAGCGACGACACGTCCTCTTTCCGGCGCAGCCCTCGCGGCCGGAGAAGCGCTACGAGCTTGCCGCCGCAAGCGTGAAGCGGCTCGCCGAGAGCGGCGTGCCGGTCGAGCTGCACGCGCTCGAAGGCGTCGACCACGACGACGTCCCGGTCTGGCTGAATGCCGCCCACGTCGTCGTGCTCACATCGGCCTATGAAGGCTCCCCCAACGCGGTCAAGGAGGCCCTCGCGTGCGACGTCCCCGTCGTGTCGGTCGACGTGGGCGACGTCAGCGACCGCCTCAACGGGATCGCCGGCTGCTTTCTCGCAGACCCGACTCCCGACGACATCGCTGAAAAGATCGGATACGCACTCGCCCACCACCCCGCTCGGGTGAAGGGTCGGCAGAGCGTCGCGAACCTCGCACTGGAGTCTGTGGCGGCTCGCCTCCGAGAGATCTACGAGGTCGTCTCCACCACTCGCTGAGAGCGGGCGGAGGCTCGCCTCGTCGCAGGCGGCCTCACGTCACTGCGCCCGTGGCCGAGCGAGTGCGAGCAGCCCGCTGTGACCCCCGTGAGCGGCGATTCGCGCGAGCAGCCGTGCGGCGTGGCTCGTGGTGCTCGCGCCGAGTGGGAGGCGAGTGGCCTGGCGAAGAGCCTCCACCATCAACCACGTGAGGACGAGAGGTGGCACGAGCTCCTCGCCAAGCTCCGTCGTTGAGCGATAGCGCTGGATCGAGCGGGCGAGCAATCCGTGAAACGGCGACGGCTCGAAGAGCGTCGCGCACGCAAGCGAGACCGACCATCGACGGCCTCCGAGCTGAGCGCTCCACGCGGCGTACGCGCTCAGGAAGCGCAGCAGGTCCCAGATAGGCATTCCAAATCGCTCGGCGTTCTCCCAGTCGATGAGCCCGATTCGACCCTTTGGGTCGACGAGCACGTTGTGTGTCGTCGGGTCACCGTGCGAAAACGCCGTGCGGAAGGTCGAACCACTCGCCCCGATCAGCCCGATCTGCTCTTCGATGAGGCGTGAGTGAGCGACAGGTGGCTCGAGAACGCGTACGTACCGCTCGTGTAGCTCCGCGAGCGCGGCGGCGACTTCTGCTCCGGGAAACTCCCGTGCTTCGGCGCCCGCCAGCTCGAGGAGGGTGTCGATCGTCGCGTGCGCGACCGGGCAGGTTGCCGTTCCGTCCGAGCGGCGACGGAACGGCTCTCCCTCGAGCCGTGACTCACCGATGACGAGCAGCCCGGCGTGCTCGCCAGCAAAGAGTGGCCGAGGCGCGGCGCCTGGGTGGGACTCTCCCCACCCCCGCAGCGCCACGAGTGCGTCGTATTCCGCTCGAAGCGCGTGATTGAAGCGGGGATCCTGAGTGATCTTCACGAGCTCGCCGCGCTCGCTGAGGTGGAACACCACCTTCTGGGAGCGGTACCTACGCGGCGGAGCCAGAGCCCAGATGGCATCGTCGAGATCACACCCCGCTCGGCGCGCAGCGCTGCGCACGTACCTCGGAAGCTGTCTGGGCGCGGACGCATCCGCGTGGACCAGGACGCCGTCTCCGGGTCGGGGCGGAGTCGTGCCGGCAACGACGCGCGAGACCGCGAGCAACGACTCGGAAGGGGCAAGTGGCCGGATTCGCCGAATACGTCTCGACACCCGCCCCGTGGCGCGTATCGCCTTGGGCGCTTCCCGACGGGCGCCGGTCGGAATGAGCCACGCGGCCGGACCGTCGGAGCTTGCCGGCATCCCTGCGTCGGTCGGCGACTCGCCGAGTTCAACGGTTGCGGAGACACCGAGCATCCTCACCAGCGTTCGTGCAGCGCGGCTGCCCCGGGCGGCTCCCGCGATGTACACACTGGATCCGTTGCGGATGAGTCGCCGGAGAGCGTCGACAGCCCGTACGTCCCGGGCGAGCTGTGGAGCGTTATCGAACGAGACGTACACGAGGTCTGCTGCCTCCTGAAGCGCCCCCGCCGACGAGCGTGGGGATACCTCTTCGACGCGCGCGCCGAGCGCCGACAACGCAACTCGGGTTCCATGGGAAGCTCGTCCGACGACGACGACGCGACGGAGATCGAGACGGGGAAGAAGGAACAGCCAAGGGCCGGCTTCCTGTTCGCCCGGAAGGTTCAGTGCCGGCTCGTACGGGCGATTTCGGGCGACGGCGAGGATCACGGGCGCGATCCGGCAGGAAACAGCAGCCGCGCGAGGCCGGGAATTCGCGCCAGCTCAGGGAACGTCTCGGAGATGTCGAGTCTCGTGCGGACGACCAGGAGGACGCCGACCGAGGCGAGCATGACGAGAGGGATTGCAAGCAGGAGAGGCGGGGAGGCGACGACCTTGATCAGGAAAAGAATCCCCGTTGCCGACAGGAGAACGACGTAGACGGGCGCGTAGCGCCGATCGACCGCCCGTACCGGGGTTCTTCGCGCGAGGCCGACTTGCCGCACGACGTTCAGCACGATGAGCGTCGCGGAGGAGGCGAGAGCCGCGCCGAGCGCTCCGAGTGTGGGGATGAGCGCGACGACGAGGGCGAGGTTGACCGCGACTGCGAGGAGGTTCGTCCACAGGAGGTATCCGACCTTGCCGTACACCGCGAGCAACTGACCGTTCGGACCGGTCGAAGCGGTGAAGAAATGACCCACCACAAGGGCAGCCAGGATCGCACCCGAGGACGTGTAGCGGTCGCCGAACAGCAACGTCGCGAGCTGCTCTCCGAAAATGAACGCGAGGGCGAACACTGGGAACGAGAAGACAGCGGTCCACGCCGCCGTCTGCCAGTAGAGACGGTTGACCTGCTCGTTCTCGTCTCTCGCGTACAGCCTGGCGGCGAGTGGGACGAAGAGCGTTCCGAACGAGCTGAGAACGTACGTCAGCGTGAGGGAGATCGGCAGCACCGCCCGCAACGCAGCGACCTCGTCAACCCCGGCCCAAAGACCGAGGAAGATTGCCCCAACTGACGCCATCAGGGATCCCGCGACGTCGTTGGTGAGCAGCGGAGTGGTAAAGCGCAAAAGCTCGCGGATGGGGAATTCCACGTTGCGGCCTCGCATCCTGTCGAGCAGGTCGTGCTCTCGCAAGACGGGTATCAGGAGCGCCGAGTACACGACGAGCCCCAAGAGTCCGGCCACGACGTAGCCTGCGGCGAGAAAGGGCACCCCGCTGCTCCCCGCGATGAGAAGACCAACCACCAGGAACCGCACGACGGGCGTGTAGACGAACCTGCGAACGAAGATCGCGCGAGGACGGACGAAGACCGCGAACGTGCCGTCGAGCAGGGCTTCGAGGGCATGGATCGGTGCGAGGACAATGAGGATCGCGAGCACGAGGGCTGCCTCACTCCCGCTCTGGAGATCGCCCGTAATCACAGATCGAAGACCGATCACGACGAGAACGGCGGCCAGGCCTAGACCGAGCACAGCGCCGAACGCGAAGAGCAACGCACCCGCGGCCTTTGCGCGCTCGCCCCGCTCCTCGTAGATCGGCACGAACCGGCTTACGCCTCGTCGTAGACCGAAGCCGGCGATCGTTTCGGCGAGCGTCACGACGGAGAGCGCAAATGCGAACGTTCCGAAATCCGTCTTCGACAGGTAGCGGACGAGGAGAATCTGCGTGACGAGGTTCACCGTCACGGCGAACGCCTGGCCGGCCAAGAGGACAGTCGAGCTGCGAACCTGGGTCCGCGCCACGTCGCCGAGCTGAAGCGGCCCCTTTCCCGGTCCCGGCCCCGGCCCCGGCGTCGCCGGGCTATCGGTGCCGCTCAAGCCTTCCTACCCGTGCCCGCTGTGGTGCACCGACGGCGGCTCGCTGCATTGCGCCGACGAACGATCGATGTCCGCGTAGGCGTGTCGTCATCATTCTTGCAAACGTTGGAGAGCCCACCTCCGCGCACCCCCGGGCGGAGGTTGGCCCCTGCTACGCTTGTCGTTCGCCCCAGTTTGCGCCGTCGGAACGGGGTGCGTACCCTACCTTGTTGGAGGACGGGGAGACGTCACACGTCAGGGAAAGCTGGGGAGTGGAGCGGTCAAGCATCATGATAGTCGTGCGCTCGGTGGTAGCGCTCACTGTCGTCGCGCTGCTGTTTATCTCGGCCGGCGGGGCCACGAACCTCCCTGCGCCTGAGTTGAGCCCGGTCACGACCCGCCCCACCCGTGACGCCGCCCGCATCCCCGAGCCCCGTGTGGCTCAGCAGGCTCGATACGTCTCTCCCAGAGGATCGGACTCGAATCCCGGCACGCTCAAGCGTCCCTGGAGGACGATCGGGAAAGCGATGAGGACGCTCGTCCCGGGTAAGACGGCGTATCTGCGAGCAGGCATCTATCGCGAGGCGATCGACGTCCCGTGCGGAACCTCCCATAACACGCTCCAGTGGAACCGGTCCGGTCGGCCCGGCGCTCCGATCACGATCAGCGGCTATCCGGGAGAGGAGCGGCGGGTCGTCGTCAGGACCAAGATCAAGCTCAACGGGAGCAACCTCCGCCTCGTGAACCTCGTCAGTGCTCGTAACAGTGCTTTTAACCCAATCGACAAGGGCTGCACTGGCGACGCGAACGTGAACGTCTACGGAGATGAGGTCGAGATCTCGGGCCTGGAGATCCGGGACAGCAACAACAGCGGCATCTACCTGAAGGAAGCCAACCGCACGAAGATCCTGGGCAACTGGATCCACGACAACGGCGCCCATCCCACACAGGACCACGGCATCTACTTCGGCTCGGGCACGGGTGGCGTCATCGCCAACAACATCATCGAGCGGAATCTCGGGTACGGGATCCACATGTACCCCCGTCCGTCGGGACAGACGATCGTTCACAATACGATCGTGGATTCGGGTAACGCGGGGATCGTCTTGTCGACGTCCGGTAGTCACATCGTGATCGTGAACAACATCTCGGCCTGGAACGACGACTACGGGATTCGCACAGGCGGCGACGGCTGCGACGAGTGCTGGGCCGATCAGAACGTTCTCTACGGCAACGCGTCCGACGCCTATTACCTGCCCGAGGACCTGACCGTCCACAGGACGATCGAGGCAGATCCTCTCTTCGTCGACCGCGGGAGGATGAACTACCGCCTGCTCGCCCGTAGCCCCGCCGTCAACACCGCGCGGATCGACTACTCGCGGCCGTTCGACTACGACGGTCACAGCCGACCGCGGGGCGCCGGGCCAGACATCGGTTCCTACGAGCGCTGACATCCTCAGCGACCCGAATTCCTAACATGGACTCGCAGAATCTATCGGGAGGTTCCCGCGCAGCTCCACCCGGCCCGTATCGATCGTGTCGCACGACGACCTTCGTGAGACGCGCCGAGGCTGACTAGGAGCAGGCCATGTGCGGCCTCGCGGGGATCTTCGGCAACGTCGAGTTGGCTGGCGAAACGCAGGAGCTCATGCTGAGCTCGCTGGCCCACCGTGGTCCCGACGGACGGGGTGCGAAATCGTGGCCCGAGGCGACGTTCCTGCACACGCGCCTTCGCATCATCGATCTGTCCCCGGCCGGCGATCAGCCGATGACGAACGAGGACAGCTCCGTGTGGACGACCTACAACGGCGAAATCTACAACCATGCCGGCCTGCGCACGGAGCTCGAGACGCGAGGGCATCGCTTTCGCGGACGGTCGGACACGGAGGTTCTCCCGCACCTCTACGAGGAGTACGGCGACGAGGCGTTTTCCCGGCTGCGCGGGATGTTCAGCGTCGCGATCCTCGACCGGCGGCGCCGGCGCCTCCTGCTCGCCCGCGATCGCTTCGGCATCAAGCCGCTCTTCTACGCGACGGGGCAAGGGTTCATCGCCTTCGCAAGCGAGATCGGAACGCTGCGCCTCGTTCCAGGCGTCGACCTCACTCCGGATCCGCAGGCGATCGCGGACTTCGCGGCGCTCCTCTTCGTCCCCGCACCTTCGACGATTCATCGTGGCATCCGCGCGCTCAATCCGGGCGAACTGCTCGACTGCCAACTGAGCGCCGACGGCGACGTGCGTGTCGAGAGCCGGAAGTTCCACCGGTTCTCGATCGAGCGGGACTCCGAACGTCCGCTCGAGGAAACCGCCCAGGAGGCGGAGATGCTGCTCGAAGAGGCTGTGGGCAGCCAACTCGAGAGCGACGTTCCGCTCGGCGCGCTCCTTTCTGGCGGAATCGACTCCTCACTGGTCAGCTTCTTCGCGCAACGCACGATGTCGGGAGGCCTGCTGACCTTCAGCGTCCGGCCGGCCGACCCGAGCTACGACGAGACGTGGGCCGCTGAGACGGTTGCCAAGTCGATCGGCTCGCGGCACCAGACGCTCGAGATGGAAGGAGGCGGCGGGTCGTGGGAGGACGTTGCGGCGCTCTTGCGCCACGCCGGCCAGCCGTTCGCCGACACGTCGCTGTTCGCGGTCGACGCGATCAGTCGCGCAATGCGTGAGCACGTCACCGTCGCGCTCTCGGGAGACGGCGGCGACGAGGGTTTCGGAGGCTACGACGCGTACTGGCAGATCGGGACGATCGAACGTCTTCGACGGGCGCCTCCGGCCTTGTGGCTGCTCGCCGCGAGATTTGCCGATCCGCTCGCTCGACTTGGCCTCATCCGGCCGACACTCGCGGCTCGCGCTCGTGATCTCTCGCGGGCCGACGACGCGGTGGTGCTCCAGACGCTCTTCTCTTGGATCCGGGAACGCGAGCACCGCGAGCTTCTCGGTGGCCGTCAAGAGGTCGAGTCCCCGCGCCGCCTCTTCGAGCGACACTGGAGCCATTCGCTTCCACCCGGAAGCTCGCACCTCGAGCGGCTGTCCGCGCATGCGGTTGAGGTCAACGTTCGGCTCGTTCTCGCAAACGACTACCTCCCCAAGGTCGACACGGCGAGCATGCGGCACAGCCTCGAGGTGCGTGTCCCCATGCTCGACGAGAAGCTGATCGACTTCGGCTTGAGCCTGCCGCACAACCTCCGCGTGGAGGGTCGAAACGGTAAACGAGTACTCCGCCGCATCGCATCCGCGAAGTTGCCCGCCCCCGTGACGGAGCGCCCCAAGCAGGGATTCGTCGTCCCGTTCGACCGGTGGATCGATTCCTCCTTCAAGCAGACCGTGCGCGAGATCCTTCTCGACGCACGGAGTCCGGTCGTCGAGTATCTCGACCCGAGGGTCTACAGACCATGGGTCGATGCCTTTTGCGGCAACGGCAAACCGCAAGGCCTTTCACGCGCGAGCTTGTATCAACGCGTGGTCATGCTTCTGTCCCTCGACCTCTCGCTTCGAGACTCGCGCACCGGTCACTGACGAGAGCCGCACATGTGTGTCGCCGCCAGGGCGTTCTTTACTCCAGCCGAACACGACGACGCCGAGCGAACGCGGGCGCTCGGACAGTGAAGGAAGTCGCAGCCCGCGCGGTCGGGTATCAGGAACTCCTCGTAGCCTCGCGTCGAATCGATTGGCGCTTCCTGCTTTCTGATCCGGAGCTTGGAGATGTCGGCTGCAGCGTCGAGACAGACGCGGCGTTGCAACGCTCGTGCCGACTCTTCGCGAGGTCTCTCGCGCTTCTCGAGGCGAAGGGTGGCGAGCTCGATCCGGAGTCGCTCGACGTCATCGTGCTCGTCGACCCTGAACCCGAGACTCTGATCCGCGCGCTCGCGCTGCTCAGACCTGGCGGGTGGGTATACGTCGAGGTCAACGGGGTGCTCACGCGACGAGGACGCCGCTCGCGGCGTCCTCGCTTCGCTTTCGACTACGTCGCCGAGCTCCGACGGCTCGGCTTCGACGAGATCGAATCACAATGGCACTGGCCCGACTTCGACTCTTGCACGCAGATGCTGCCGCTGGGCGACCTGCGCGTGATCCGAAGCGCACTCATCCGTCGACAGGAGAGCCGGGGGCGCTCGCCGCAGGTCTCGCTGGCGCGGCTCTTGCTCGCCGGCCGCCTCCTCCCGTTCGCCGTGACGCACGCGAGCGTCATCGGCCGTCGGCCGACTGACATTGGACGGACCTGAGTGAACACGGTGCTCGCAGCCCTCGTCGCCCGCACAGGAGATTCCGGGCTCGAGTCGTACGGCGTGTCAGCGCCCGTCTCGTGCGTTCTCCTGACGCCGCGGTTCCGGGCGTCTCGGCACGTGGTCTTTCTCATCTTCCCACGTGGGGCCGCCGATCCGGCCCTCGTCGCCAAGGTGCCGCGGCTCGCGGGCGACACGAGCGGTGTCGACCGTGAGCGCGTCGTCCTGACGGCCGCCCAGGATGCGCGGGAGGGCGGCTACGCCACGATTCCCCGTATCGTCGCCTACGAGGAGCTGAGCGGCATGGCGATCCTCGTCGAGTCGGCGCTCGTCGGGCTGCCGCTGACGCCGGAGAGGGTCAGACGCGATCCATCCGGAGCGATCGCTGCGGTCCTCGCGTGGCTGGAAGAGCTCCCCTCGTCGGAGACGAGCGTGTACCAGGAACGGTTCGTTCGTCTGATCGAGGATCCGCTCAGCCGCTTCGGCTCAGCCCTCGGCCGCGAGGCCAGCGAGCTCGTCGGCCGCACGCTCGAGCTACTGGAGCCGCTTCGGGAGTTCCCCCTCCCGGCGGTCGTCGAACACGGGGACTTGAGCCATCCGAATCTGCTGTCCCTTCGCAGCGGACAGATTGGGGTCGTGGACTGGGAGCTCGCCCACTTCGAAGGTTTCCCGACGCACGACCTCTTCTTCTTCGTGAACTTCGTCTCAGCGGCGCTGGCACGAGCGTCGACGCCCGACCAGCAGGTGCGTGCGCTGCACGACGCGTTGATCCGGCCGACGGGTTGGGCCAGGGACATCGTCTCGACGTACGCGCTGCGAATGGGGATCGAGCACCGGTACCTAGCGCCTCTGCTCGTCGCGTGCTTCGGTCGCTACACGGCCGGAGTTTTCGGACGCCTGGGCGGGAGCGCCGGGATCGGCGGGCCGCCGGACCGTTACCCGCGGGACCGCAGCGATGCCTCGAGGGAGGCCGAGCTCGCGCGTATGATCCGAGCTGATCGCCACTACGCTCTCTGGCAACACGCCGTCGCGTACGTGGACGAGCTGGCCTGGACGAAGGGCTGATGCGGTCCCTCGTGACGCCGGGACCCGGCCAGCATTCGAGAGCGTCGGGTCCCGGCGCTGCGGCCGGCGCTACGGCTCGAGCGCCCCGGCCGCCGCCCTCGATCCGCGCGCTCGCCCGGAGAGGTCGAAGTGCGGCGTATACCGCGAATCGACGTGCCCGACAGCAGGGCTGCCCGCCTGCGGCCGCTGATTCGATCCGAGCAGCGGGTCGGCCTGGCTCAGATTCGAGCCCGTGACGCCCAGGTAGTTGCCTGCCGGGTTGCCGTGCGCGATGAGGAACGAGGCGCCGAGGACGCCGACGTCTCGCCGGAATCCGTACTCCTTGTTCCGCGCGGCGATGGAGTTGACGATCTTGTTTCGATCGGACTCCCCGGACTGCGTGATCCCGGAGGTCGTCTTGGAGCCGACCGCCGTGACGTGCACGACGAGCGAGTCGAACAGTGCCCCGTAGAGCTGAGCACCGTACCCGGACGGATCGAGCATGAGCACGTTCGCCACGAGGAAATAACTTCCGTACAGGTACATGCCGTGCTCCGAGCGAGGCTCGGGGTTCGCGACCGCCCCGCAGCGTTCGAGTCGCAGGTTGATGAAGTGGTAACGGCTAGCGGCTCCCGAGGTGAACACACACTGCGCATACGCCGCGCCGAGCAACTGGTCGTGGATGTAGATGCCACACACCTCCACGTTGCTGCCGGACTTGCCCCAGAACCCGGTTGCGTACGAGCGGGACGTGCCGTCGATCTCGAAATTCCGGAACCGCAGCCAGCTCGCCGTCACCGTGTGTGACGTGTCGATGATCGTCGCCCCGACCGCGGTGCCCTCGATGGTGATGGGCGCCGAGGCCGTGCCCGAGCGGGTCACGGAGTACACAGGCTCGCCGGCGCCATAGCGGCCGGGGGCGAGACGGATCGTCTGACCGGGGTTGACGTTGGCGAGCGCGGAACGGTACTGCGCCGACGTGGAGACGTTGATGACACTGCCCTGCGATTCAGGGATGCGATTCGGAAGCAGGCTTCCCGCCGGCCACGCCTGGTAGACGCACGGATTCCCCGTGTAGTCGTCCGGAGGCGGCGGAGGTGGCGCCGCGCACGGACTCGTGTCGGCGGGGACCCGCGCCCGCGACGAGCGGTTGCCCGCGGCGTCGAGCGCCTCCACGCCGAACCAATAGCTCGTTCCGCACTCGAGACCGGTGAAGGTGTGGCGCGTCTCGGTCGTCGAGCCGGCGCTCGTTCCGTTGCGGAAGACTTCGTAGCGCGCGACGCCGACGTTGTCGGTCGCTGCCGACCAGGTAACGGTCACGCTCGTCGCGGTGAACGCCGAGCGGACGAGATCCCGCGGCGCCGTCGGCGGCTCCTGGTCCGTCGAAGGAGGCGGCACCGAGCACGGCCCGGTCGCAGCG